>Ga0209517_10006209_pt1 | contig 14846 bp, 3 predicted proteins | sample PeaSoiMetSII2010_FD_187695 | JGI IMG/M metagenome (GOLD analysis project Ga0209517, IMG submission 187695) | Peat soil microbial communities from Weissenstadt, Germany - SII-2010 (SPAdes) (version 2) | ecosystem: Environmental > Terrestrial > Soil > Wetlands > Peat | place: Germany: Weissenstadt... | reverse complement strand
TCAACGAACTGGACAGCGCCGAAATGTACACGCCGTAGACAAGTACTCCCTGTTGTCTGTCCCCCAAGCCGACGCCACCGTAGAGATGCGGTGGCGTTTGGTTTTTTCCCAAGGTTAGTAGGATCTGCCGGGACCCCCTTCCTTTCAACATCACGGCGCAACTGACTTCTTCCCGATGAGTCCGCGAGAAACCGGGGCCCGAGGGACATAGCGGGTGAGTCCCAATGACCCAACTGTCCCACAGCATTTACGGAAAACAACAGACTTACCTACGTGCTGCGTTTGGCATTGCATGTGCTTTTACCCAGAGCGTGAGTCAGCCTCGATCTGGCTCTCCAACTCGAACTCCCAGGAGAAGCACATCATGAAACGATCTCTGTATTTAGCTCTGGCTGTTCTGCTGTTCGGATCGGTGCTGGCTAGCGCCTCAGCTCTGATCTCGAAGCAACAAGCAGAACAGGACGCCATTGTCGCCGTCGGCGGAGGAACGGTAACCCAAGTCCTCAAAGAAAAGGAACTCGGCAAGATTATCTGGTCGGTGGACATATCCGGCGCTACCAACGAGTATGAAGTCTGGTTAGACGCTCACACCGGAGCCACTCTACGGATCATCACGCAGCCTTTGTCCGAGCAAGCTTCGGTTGCGCAGGGCAGCTACATCAGCAAACAACAGGCGGAGCAGGACGCTCTGAAGGCGGCCGGGGGCGGCACGGTTGTGCAAGCCCAGCGCGACCAATGGAAGGGCTACCAGATCTGGGATGTCACCGTTACCCAGCCCGGATTTGAGTACGAAGTGTTTGTGAACGCCCGCGGTGGTGCGATACTGAAGACCACTAAGGTCAGCGATAGCGCACAAGTAACTCCAAAATACATCAGCAAGGCCAAGGCTGAGCAGATTGCGCTGAACGCAGTTCACGGCGGTAAAGTGCTGCTGATCGTGCTCGAAACGAATGACAATCCGCCAGACTGGTCCGTGGATGTTTTGGCAACCAACGGAACCGAATACGAAGTGAAGGTAAATGCGTACACCGGTAAGGTGATCGCGATCATCGTCGGAGGTTAGTGTGTTTTTCCTCTGGAACATTGCGGTGACAGGAACTCGCAGACTCGCTCTCCCGAGTCTGCGGGTCCCCGTTTTGCAGCGCTTGGGTGTTTGTCGTCCCTGGGCCATGGTTGCAGCCCTTCCCCTCTGGGCGGCATTTTGGTTGTGCGCCGCCCAGGCCCAAGTTCCTGCCGGACCGTCTCCCGCGCCCTTTGCCGGTGCCATCGTCTCCGAGTGGAAAGGCGAAGTGCACGTGCAATTGCCGGGAATGAGCATGTCACGACCGACCCGGGGACAGGTGCTTCCCGCTGATACCGTTCTCGATACCGGAGAAGGGCGCCTAGTACTTGTGTTGCGCACCGATGAAAGCGAAATCATCGTCCAACCGCACACTCGCCTGGTGGTGAAAGAGCCTGAGCCCGGCAACTGGGACGCCCTCGAAATACTGTTGGGTCGAGTCCATGCTTACATCCGCAAACGAACCGGCGGGGCGCCACCATTCCAGATGGGCACACCCAGCGCCGTGATCGCAGTCCGGGGCACACGATTCGACGTCGAGGTGAACGGACGCGGAGTGAGCGAAGTGGACGTGTTCGACGGACTGGTTGAAGTGGCGTCTTCGACAATTCCCGGATCTTCGGTCCTTGTGAGTCCTGGATTCTCCACGCGTGTCGGGATGGAAACTCCTCCTGAGCCTCCAGTTCCAACCGGAGAAATTCGTCCCGGCGTGGAAGCGCCAGAGGAAATGGCTAAGCTGGAATTTGCCCGAGAGCGCGCCGCGCAGTCAGATCGGACCTTAGAAAGCGAACTCGGCGAGCGACCGGACTCGGAACTAGATGACTCTGTAGACGAAAGCCGCGAGTCAGAGAAGGGGAAACACTAAATTTCGCCCCGCTCGGAACCCTGGAGGGGCGCAATTCCATCGAGTGTTCGTGCCCTTCGGTCAACCCTCCGCGTCTGGCGTGACAGCTCTCTTGCATCCGTGCCGGCTGGCTGAGTTTGTGAGCAGCGGTGTGCAGCGGAGCGAGTTTTGCCAGAGTCGAGGTTTGAGCTTCAGCACGCTCGATCGCCATCTAAAGAAACTGCGTTGGAAGAGAAGGCGTAAGCCAATTCCCTCGGCTAGCCGCTTGATGAAGGTGGAGCTGGCCAACAAGAAATCGCCGATGCAGCACGAATCGAGTTGTGGGCTGGCCGTGGTTTTATCGGGTGGGCGCCGGATCGAAGTGCATCCTGACTTTGATGCGAATACGTTCGAACACCTGGTGAGTGCTCTGGAGCGGGCGTAAGCCGTGTTGGATTAGGTCCAGCCACCCGGATCTATCTGGCCGCCGGAGTCACCGACATGCGCAAGGGTTCGAAGGGCTGTACGGTCTGGTCCGGGATCGTTTGTCGTGTGAGCCTCTGAGCGGGCACCTGTTCTTGTTCTGCAACGGCCATCGCAATCGGCTGAAGGTCCTCGTCTGGGCCCACCTGTTCAATAAGTCCCCAACGTCGCTCGTGACCTATATTTCGTAAGTTGGCTCCCGGAGGATATTTGGAAGTCTTGACACTGGCGGGAGCTTGTTACGAAATCCGAACAAATGTGTAAAGAAATTCATTTGACGTGCAATCCATTCGCCGGTAGACTGCTCAGTTTTTCAAACGGAACCTGAACTTCCCCAGGTTTCCGGAAGACATCGGACATCTGTCCTGGCTTGCAGGCGGCCGCGGCTGCGCGGCGCAAGAAACAAGGCCGAAGACCTTGGGCAAGGCGGACAGACTTAGAGACTTATCGCGATGATGGCGGGCATCCCCTTTCCAACGCTCGTTATCTTTTCTGGATTTAGTCAACCGTACTTGGTCAACCTGAGGAGAAGTGTATGATATCTGCCCTGCGCGCCATGGCTGCCTTTCTGTCGACCCGACTCGCACGAGCATCTTGGAAACGTTTCAGGGCTGAGGTTGCTGATTGCGCTCGAAAGAGCATCGCGCTCTTTCTTGTCTATGCCACGGTGGCGGGGACAATGCCGGTGCGTGCGGACGAACCACTTCGAAACACTGCGCCTATCGGGAACTCAAATGTTGTTTCTCCGAGCAGTTTTCTCGGAAGACAAAGTAAAGTGATCAGCACGTCCGACGCGCCGGTCCCAAGACAATCTGCCGAGAGTGGACCCGCCATCCCGGTCGCCCGAGCGCAGACTCTTCCTCTCACCGGGGACGTGTGGACAGCTCCACTTAGATTGCCTGGCGCAACTGCCTCCCTACGTTCGGCTGTTGTGCCTCCGCACATCTTTGCATCCACAGGCGGTTCGAGTTACGACCAGTGCATCTATGCCTTGGATCAGACCGCTGCGAACGCCTTGTATATCAATGGCGCGGTTGTCATCAACGCACCCAGTTGCGGGGTAGTCGTAGATTCATCGAGCAGTACGGCGTTGAAATTCTCTGGCAGTGGAACCTTTACGGCCAAGTACTTCGATGTTGTTGGAGGGTATTCCACTTCGGGATCGACTAAGTTTTCGCCGACTCCAACAACCGGCTCAGCTTACCAATCAGATCCGCTGGCATTTCTGGTTCCACCCACGAGCAGCACATGCAACTATACCAATTTCAAAGTAACGACGGGCTCGTCGACGTTGAATCCGGGCACCTACTGCAACGGCATCACGATCAGCGGCGCTACCAATGTGACCTTCAATCCGGGAATGTACATTCTCATGGGCGGCGGATTGAATGTGAGTGGGGCGAGCATTCTTAAGGGGAGTGGCGTCACGTTCTTTCTGACGCAGGGTCTAGGTTACAGTTATGGGCCGATGTCGATCAGCAGTTCAGTGGTCGCGACCCTGTCAGCTCCTACCAGTGGATCTTATTACGGCATCCTCGTTTATCAGGACCGGCAAATCGGCAGCGGGAAAGCGGCGAATACTGTCACTGGCGCAACGAGCTCTTCGCTGCAGGGCGCTCTGTACTTCCCCACCACTGCGCTGACGCTGAACGGGGCGCAGGCTGGGGGTAGTTGTCTGATCATCGTTGCCGACACCATCACGCTGACCGGTGCGGCGGCGATCGGGAACGGATGCTCGGGTGGTTCGCCCTTACAGCTGCCCGTAACTGTGAGTGTGAGTCCGGCCACAGCAACCCTCTACGGCGGGCAGACCCAACAGTTCACCGCCACCGTGGCCAACACCAGCAACACCGCGGTCACTTGGACGATCAGTCCGGCTGGAACAGGCACGATCAGTTCGTCGGGCCTATACACGGCTCCGGCAACCATTTCAGCGCAGCAGATAGTGACCGTTACTGCGACCAGTCAGGCCAGCACAACTGCATCGGCTTCGTCCACAGTGACCTTGAAGCCGAAGTCCTCGCAGACGATCAGCTTCACAGTTGCCTCGCCGGTATCGTATCCCGTCTCGCCGATCACGTTGTCGGCAACAGCCACTTCCGGACTTCCAGTTACATTCAGCGTCGTGTCCGGGCCAGGAACGATCAGCGGCAGCACATTGACAATCACGGGTGTGGGCACGGTGGTAGTGGCCGCGAACCAGGCGGGCAACACCTACTACTCTGCAGCGCCGCAAGTGACCCAGAGCATAGTGGTCAACTATTCAACGCCGATTGCGAGTGCTGGCCCTCCGCAAACGATCTATGTAGGAACCACCGTGCAGCTCAATGGCACGGGTTCATCGGACCCCGCCGGATTGCCTCTGACGTATTCATGGTCGTTGGTATCAGTGCCTTCGGGCAGTACAGCAGCGCTGAGCAGTACAACCGCGGCGAAGCCAACGTTTGTTGCCGACAAGGTCGGAAGTTACAAAGTTCAACTCATCGTTAATAACGGACACAACAACAGCGCGCCGTCGACGGTAACCATCACCAGCCAGAACCTGCCTCCGGTTGCAAACGCCGGATCACCGCAAACCGTGTACGAAGAAGCGACTGTGCAATTGAACGGCACTGGGTCCTACGATCCGGCGGGACTGCCAATCACTTATCTGTGGTCGTTCTCTTCGGTTCCCTCCGGCAGCAAAGCCACACTGACGGGCGGCACCACGCCGATGCCCACGTTTGTGGCCGACAAAACCGGCGCTTACATCGTGCAGCTGATCGTGAACAACGGCGTATTTAGCAGCGCTCCGTCTACAGTAACGATCACCACATTGAACTCGCCGCCGGTAGCGAACGCCGGACCCAATCAAACCGTAACCGTTCGAAGCGCCGTACAACTGGACGGCAGCAGATCGACGGATGTGGACGGTGACCCCCTCACTTATTCGTGGTCATTCGTGTCGGTGCCCCCAGGCAGCAAGGCGGCGCTGTCGAATCCGAGCGTTGTGAATCCGACCTTTGTTGCAGATATGGTGGGTAATTATGTCGTGCAACTGATTGTGAACGACGGATTCTCCAACAGCACTCCTTCCATGGTCACCATCAGTACGGTGGATTCTCCTCCGGTTGCGAATGCTGGTCCCAATCAGAGCATCACCGTGACCGGGACGGTGCAATTGAACGGCAGCGGTTCCACAGACGTCGACGGCAACCCGCTCACCTACTCGTGGTCGTTCCTCACGCTGCCGCAAGGGAGCCACGCAGCACTGTCGAATCCGAATGCGGTAAACCCGATGTTCGTCGCCGACGTGCTTGGCACTTACGTCGTGCAGTTGATCGTGAACGATGGAATCTTGAACAGCACGCCGGCCACCGTCACCATCACGAGCGGCGACGTGGCCCCGGTGGCGAATCCCGGGCCGGCGCAAACTGCGAACATCGGAACCATCGTCAACTTGACCGGCAGTGCCTCGACTGATTCCGATAGCCAGCTGCTTACCTATCAGTGGTCGATGTTGAGCAAGCCCGCGAACAGCGCCGCGACATTGTCGCAGCCCCTGTCGGAAACTCCCTACTTCACACCGGATGAGTCTGGCAACTACGTAGTGCAGTTGATTGTGAATGACGGCTTCCTGAGCAGCGCCCCCGCGACGGTCGTCATTTCGACCATCTACATTCCGCCGGTGGCAAACCCTGGATCGAATCAGACGGTTACCGCTGGATCGACGGTGCAACTATCGGGAGCGGCCTCAACCGATACCAACGGAAATCCGCTTACCTACGCTTGGGCAATTCTCTCGCAACCGAATGGCGGAACTGCCGTTCTCTCGAATGCTACGGTGGTGAACCCGACTTTCGTCACGAATCTGGTGGGTATGTACGTGGTGCAACTCATCGTGAATGACGGAACTTCCAACAGCCAGCCGGTGACGGTGACGATCACTGCCACGCCACCGCCGCCAGTGGTGAGCGCGGGACCAAATCAGACGATTACACTGCCGGTTAATTCGGTCACGCTCAATGGAACCGCGACCGACTACGGCGCAACACTCACCTTTGTCTGGAGTGTGGTTAGCGGCGGCACGGTCATTTTCAGCAGTCCCAATACCGCAGTGACGAACGCGACGTTCTCGTCGGCGGGCACCTACGTCTTGCAGCTCACGGCGAGTAACTCACAAGGCCCCGCGAACGCGACGACAACCATCACGGTGAACCCCGCGATAAACCAGCCGCCGGTAGTCAGTGCCGGTCCAAACCAGACCATCACACTGCCAACCAACTCGGTCACGCTGAATGGTACGGCCACCGACAACGGCCTGCCGCTCACCTTCGCCTGGAGCGTGGTAAACGCGACTGGAACTGTCACATTAAGCAGCCCGAACACTGCGGTTACACAAGCGACATTCTCCACAGCCGGAACGTACATTCTGGAGTTAACCGCGACCGCCGCGCCGCTCTCAGCGAGCGCTCAAGTCACAGTCGTAGTGAACCCGGCGCCGATCAACCAGCCACCGGTCGTGAATGCCGGCCCGAATCAAGCGATCACGCTTCCGACCTCAACTGTGACGTTGAATGGAACGGCGACGGATGACGGATTGCCCAACGGCACTCTGATTATTTCCTGGACTCAGATCAGCGGGCCCACCACTGCAACATTCAGCAATCCGAATAAAGCGATCACACAGGCCAGTTTCACAGCTACCGGCCTTTACGTTCTGCAGTTGAGTGCTAATGATACGCAGTACACAAGCACATCGCAGGTAGAGGTGTACGTGTACGCCACCGGCAGCAGCGGCCAGAATCAGCCGCCCTACGTCAATGCCGGACCCGATCAAACCATCCTGCTGCCTGCCTCGGCACAATTGAATGGCGTTGCGGTGGATGACGGACTTCCGAGCGGTACCCTTGCTATCCAGTGGAGTAAGGTGAGCGGCCCTGGCACGGTAGCCTTCAGCAATCCGACTGCAGGTGTAACTCAGGCTTTGTTCAGCATGGCCGGCACTTACGTACTGCAGTTGGCAGCCAACGATTCTGTGCTGGTGAGCAATTCGTCGGTCACGATTACGGTAGGTAAGTTGAATGGGCACGCGAGCAACAGCGGAACAGATTTCTGGCTGATGTTCCCGCAGTGTTATTTGAACTCCTGTCAGCCGGAGCTGATCGTCGCTTCCGACGTCAATAACTCAGGCACAATCTCGATCCCCGGACTGAGTTTCACCAAGAATTTCACGCTGGTCGGCGGCCAAACTACCACCGTACTGCTCCCTATGGCTGCCGCCCTGACGACGACGGACCTTGTGGAGAGCAAGGGCATTCATGTCACTGCGCAGTCGGAAGTGACGATCTTTGCGATTGACTATCTGCAGTATGAAACAGATGGCTACCTCGGCTTGCCGACTTCGGTGCTGGGTACCGACTACGTTGTCCCGAGTTGGCCTCACTTTAACGCACCGAGCGAATTCGGTATTGTCGCAGCGTATGACGGGACTACGGTTACCATCACGCCGTCGGTGGGTGCGAGCGGTCGCGCTGTGGGTCAGCCTTATACAGTCATTCTGAACCAAGGTACAACCTACGAGCTGACGACGGACCAGGATTTCAAACAGGATGATCTCACCGGGACCATCGTTACGTCGGACAAGCCAATCGCTGTTTTTGGCGCCAACGCCTGTGCCAATATTCCGACCACGGCGTCGTACTGCAATCACATCGTGGAAGAGATTCCGCCTACCAATCTATGGGGAGAGTCGTTTGTGACTTTTCCTCTCGTAAACCGGCCGAATGGAGATTTCTTCCGGATTCTCGCGTCGACCAATAACACGAACGTCAACATGAACGGATCGCCAGTGGCGACGCTGAATCGAGGCGAGTTTTATCAGACGATTCTTACCGAACCCGCAACGTTCACAGCGGACCAGCCCATCCTGGTCGTGCAATACGAAACCAGCGAAACCTATCAGCCTACCTCGGTTCAACCGGCTGGCGACCCGTCGATGATTCTTGTGCCGCCCTACGAGCAGTATGGCGGGCATTACACGGTGGGCACACCCGCATCGGGTTTCAACTCAGACTATGTGAACCTTGTGGTACCTTCAGCCGCAACCAGCACCGTGCAACTCGATGGTGCGGCGGTTCCTTCCTCCAGCTTCACCGTGATCGGCTCAAGCGCGTATTCCGGGGCCTCGATCCAGATCTCGCCGGGGTCGCATCGTTTCACTGCCACGGCACCGTTCGGTGTCACGCTGTATGGATACTTTCCAGAGGACACTTTTGGGTATCAGGGAGGGATGGTGCTCGACACCGCGCGAGCGGGCACGACCGTGACCTCGATTCCGTCCTCCGTCACCCAACTCGTAGGAACTCAATTCTGCACCGTAGCAAGCGCGCTCGATCCTTACGGCGTTCCTGTCGGTGGTGTGGGCGTTAGTTTTACCGTTACGGGTACGAATACATCCAGCCAGTCCGTCGACACCACTGCGACAGGACAGGCGAGCTACTGCTATACCGGGACCAATGCAGGGACCGACGCTATACTTGCGTCTGTAGGACTTGCCTCCGCAACCAGCACGGTTACGTGGAGTTCGTCGGCGCCAAATCGGGCTCCCGCGGTTTATGCCGGAGCAAATCAAACCATCAACCTTCCCGCCTCTGCCAGTCTATATGGCGCGGTCAGCGATGACGGCTTGCCGACCGGCAGCACTGTATCAATCTCATGGACCCAGGTAAGCGGTCCCGGCAGCGTGACGTTTGCCAACCCGAACTCTGCCGTGACGACAGCCAGCTTCAGCGCTGCTGGCACATACGACCTGCGACTCACGGGCAACGACTCGCAGTTGAGCGCTAGCTCGGATGTCACCGTCACTGCTGTGACGCCGCCGACGAACCTGGCGCCGGCTGTGAATGCAGGACCCGGTCAGAGTACGAATCTTCCTGCGAACGTCGTGACGCTGAATGGTTCGGTCACGGATGACGGGCTTCCTGCAGGCGCCAAGTTGATGGTGCAGTGGTCACAGGTGAGTGGGCCTACGGGAGCTGTATTCTCAAACTCGACCTCGCCGCTCACGCAGGTCACATTTACAAACCCCGGCACGTACATCTTCCAGTTGACGGGAAACGATTCGCAACTGCAGAACAGTTCGCAAGTAACGGTGACGGTGATCCCGCTGAATAAGGCGCCACAGGTGAGTTGCGCCAGCGGACCAACCATTACACTGCCAGTTACGAGCGCGACGGTAAGCTGTGCAGTGACCGACGATGGTCTGCCGCAGGGATCCGCGGTCACCCAAATCTGGAGCGAGACCAGCGGACCCGCAGCCGTCACTTTCGCCAGCCCCACCGCAGCCACGTCACAAGCCACGTTCCCAGTTGCGGGTACCTATAGTTTGCAGTTGACGGCGAGCGACACTCAACTGACAGGCTATGGCGTTGTAACTGTCATCGTAAATCCCGAGAGCCAACCGCCGACAGTCACGATCAATCCCAATTCTCAAACGATTACACTGCCGACAAACACCGTGACGCTCACCGGTACTGTTACCGATAGCTCGCTTCCTCAAGGGGGTTCTCTTTCGCAAAGTTGGAGTGAGCAACAGGGGCCAGCAGGAGTAACATTCGGCAGTCCGACCCAGACCTCGACTACCGTTACCTTTACTGCGCCGGGACCCTACACCTTCGTCCTGACCGCCAGCAACACGCAGATGATCGGAAGCGCGACGGCGACCGTCGTCGTTACGGGTGGAACCACCGGCACGAATCCTAACCAGGCGCCGCAAGTCAGTGCCGGAAGCTATGGCGCCATCAGCTTGCCCACGAATTCTCTGACGCTGCAGGGAACGGTTACCGATGACGGCCTTCCAAACAACACACTGAACATCAACTGGTCGCAGGTCAATGGACCGGCGCCCGTGACATTTGCGAATCCGAGTCAGCGGTCTACACAGGTCACCTTCGCCATCGCCGGTACATACCAGCTCCGGCTGACGGCGAGCGACACTCAACTCACCAGCTATTCCGATGCGTACATCACGGTGAATGCATCCGACCAAGGACCGAAAGTCAATTTCCAGTCGACACTCATCTATCTGATTTACCCGGCCAACAGCACGAGTCTCAGCGCCAGTATCAGCGCCAACTCGGGAACACAATTGACCGAGAGCTGGACGGAGTACAGCGGCCCCGGAGCCATCGTGTTTTCCACTCCGAATGCCGCCACGACGCAAGCCACCTTCCCGATTCCCGGTTTCTATACCATTCAGCTTTCTGTTAGCGACGGACAGTACACCGGCAGCGGTCTTGTGAGCGTGCAGGTCTATCCTCAGGCCCCTGCGGCGCCACAAGTTACGCTCACCACGCCGCAGGATGGTCAGACTGTTACTGCTCCGGTGAACGTGATTGGGTCGGTGATTGCAACCGCCCAGAATTCCGGAATCAATCAACAGACGATCTGGTCGCTCGCATACAGTCTCAACACCACGGACGCCTCCCCCGCGCAGAGCTGGATTCCCCTCGCGAGCAGTGGCGGAGTACCACAGAACAATGCAGTGCTCGGAGTGGTCGATCCGACCGTGATGCTTAACGGATCGTACACATTGCGCCTGACGGTCACCGACACCTATGGACAGACCGCAACCACCACGAGCTCTTTTGTGGTCGGCAAGAACATGAAAGTCGGCAACTTCCGGCTCGCCTACAACGATCTCACCGTTCCAGTGGCGGGAATACCGATCACGGTCACGCGCATCTATGACAGCCTTGATGCAGGGTTCCACGACTTCGGCACCAGTTGGTCGCTGGGCATTGCGAACGTGCAGCTGCAGAAGAACCGCAATTTGGGCAAGAACTGGACCGAATCAGGTGGCGGGGGCGGAAGCTTCCCGAGCTTCTGCGTGCAGAGCCTGAGCAATGTGATCGTCACGATCACATTCCCCGACAACACGCAATACAACTTCCAGGCGGTGTCGACGCCTCAGTGTCAGTCGATCGCTCCCCTGACGGCGACCACGGTGGGATTTGTGGAATTGCCCGGCAGTAACGGAACTGCCGGTGCAACGCTAGCTCCAGCCGATGGCGGCCAGGTCCTGTTCGACGGAGCCGTGCCCGGAAACATGAACCTGGTCGATTACAGCGGCAACCCCTACAACCCGACCGTCTTCATTCTCACTACTCGTGACGGTCACAGATACACCATCGACCAGCAACTTGGCGTCACGAGCATGTCCGATGCCAACGGAAACTCCCTCACGATCAGTTCGAGTGGCGTCGTCAGCTCGACCGGCAAGAGCATCACGTTCACCCGCGATTCCTCGAACCGCATTACCCAGATCACCGATCCGAGCGGAAACATCCTCAAGTACGCCTACAACGGCAGTGGCGCGAACAGCCAGCTGTACCAGTTCACCAATGCCGTCGGCAACATCATCACGTACGGTTACACCTACAACGCCGTCAGCGGCCTGCCCTACCTGAACACCATCAACAACCCGGGCAACATCGGAAACATTATCCAGTACTACGATGCCAAGGGGCACCTGTATCAGACCATCGACGCCCAAGGCAAAATCATCAGCTACAACCTGAATGAAGGGAGCCAGACCGACACCATCACCGACCGCCTGGGCAACCCCACCACTTATTCCTACGACGGCGACGGCAATATCCTCTCGATGACCGACGCGCTCAGCAACACCACCACCTACACCTACGACGGGAACGACAACAAGCTCACCGAGACCAATCCTCTCGGCAAGACCACCACCTACGCCTACGATGGCAGCAGCAACCGCATCAGCGAGACCGATCCCCTCGGCAACAAGACCAGCTACACCTACGACGCTGGCGGGCGCGTGCTCACCGTCACCGATCCGCTCGGACATACCACCACCAACGTCTACGACTCGAACGGCAACCTGACTTCTACTACCGACGCCAACGGCAAGACCACCTCCAGCGTCTTCGGCGCCAACGGACTGCCCTCGTCCGTCACCGACGCCAACGGCAAGACCACGCAGTTCCAGTACGATGGCTCCGGCAACCTGACGCAGCAGACCGACGCGCTCAACCACATCTCGACCTACACCTACGACGCCAACAACAACAAGCTGAGCCAGACCGTCACCCGCACCGTCAACGGCCAGCCCCAGACCATCACCACCAACTACAAGTACGACGCCTCGAACCGCATGGCCGAGACCGACTACGCCGACGGCACCAAGACGCAGGTGCAGTACAACTCCTACGGCAAACAGAGCGTAACCATCGACCAGCTCGGCCGCCAGACCAGCTACGCCTACGACACCCTGGGACGCCTCACCACCACCACCTATCCCGACACCACCACCGACAGCGCGACCTTCGACGCCGAGAACGACCGCCTGACCTCGGTCGACCGCGCCGGCAACACCACCACCTACAAGTACGATGCCGACAAGCGCCTGATCAAAACCATCTACGCCGATCAGAGCTTCACCCAGACCAACTATGACAACGCCGGACGCGTCAGTTCGACCGTCGACGCCAACAACAACCCCACCACCTACGGCTACGACGACGCCGGACGCCGCACCACGCTGACCGACGCCTTCAGCCACGTCACCACCTTCGCGTATGACAACTCCGGCAATCAGATCTCGGTGAAGGACGCTCGCCAGAACCTGACGCAGTATCAGTACGACACGCTCAATCGCCAGATCGCGGTGATCTATCCCGACCAGACGACCTCGACCACCGCGTACGACGCGCTAGGCAGAGTGATTTCGAAGACCGATCAGGCGGGCAAAGTCACGGCCTACGGCTACGATGCCCTGGGACGGCTGACCTCGGTCACGCAGGACGCGGCTTCTTTAAATAATCCGGGCGGCCTGAATCTTGTGACCCAGTACGGCTACGACGAAGTGGGCAACCGCATCTCGCAGACCGACGCCAACAGCCACAGCACGACCTACGCCTACGACCAACTCGGACGCCGCACTGGCCGCACCCTGCCCGCGGGTCAGTCGGAGAGCTACGTCTACGATGCCGACGGCAACCTTAAGTCGAAGACCGACTTCAACGGCAAGACCACCACCTACGCCTACGACACCTCGAACCGGCTGCTGTCGAAAACTCCGGACCCGACCTTCAATGCCCCAGCGGTGAGCTTCACCTACTTCGCGAGCGGCCTGCGGCAGACGATGTCCGACGTTTCCGGCACGACCACCTATGGCTACGACACGCGCAAGCGCCTGACCTCGAAGCAGGCGCCGTTTGGCACACTGAACTATGCATATGACAACGCTGGCGACGTGCGGACGATTGCTTCGTCGAACACCAACGGCGTGTCGTTGACCTACACCTACGACACGCTGAATCGGCTGTCGACGGCAACTGACAACCGGTTACTGGCGCAGGGCGACACGTCGGGGCTCACGACGTACAATTACGACGCAGTGGGCAATCTGCAGAACTTCGTTTACCCTAACGGCGTGACGCACGCCTACACGTACGATGCCCTGAACCGCCTGACGCAGATGGGGTCGTCGAAGAACGCCGCGATTTCGAACTATACCTACACGCTGGGGCCAGCGGGGAATCGGTTGACCGTGGCCGAACTCAGCGGGCGGGCAGTAGCCTATGCCTATGACTCACTGTACCGGTCGACTTCGGAGACGGTGACCAGCGATCCGAGCGGGAAGAACGGCGCAATCAACTACACCTATGACGCCGTTGGCAACCGCAAGACCTTGAACGCGACCCTGCCACCAGCGGGCGGAATGAATTACAGCTATGATGCCGATGACCGTTTGGCCTCCGACCAGTACGACAGCAACGGCAACACGATCCTCTCCGCCGGAATTTCAGATGTATACGACTTCGAAAACCACCTGACTCAAAAAGGCGGCGTAACGATCGTCTACGACGGCGACGGAAATCGTGTCAGCGAGACGGTCGCAGGCGTGACGACGAATTATCTTATCGACACGCAGAACCCTACTGGCTACGCGCAGGTAGTGGACGAACTGCAAAGCGGTACTGTCGCGCGGACATATGCCTACGGCCTGCAGCGAATCAATGAGAATCAGGTTCTGAACTCTGTCTGGACCGCGAGCTTCTACCTTTATGACGGACATGGCAGCGTGCGCCAGCTAACCAACTCCGCGGGCGCGGTAACCGACACGTATGACTTCGATGCGTTTGGCAATTTAATCAACCAGACCGGCACAACGCCGAACAACTACCTGTTCGCCGGCGAGCAGTACGACCCGGCGTTGGGGCTTTACTACAACCGCGCCCGGTACCTGAACACGACTACGGGCAGGTTCTGGAGCATGGACACCAAGGAGGGGCAAGAGCAACAACCACTGACTCTGCATAAATATCTCTACGCGGATGCCAATCCGGTGGACGGGATTGACCCCTCCGGGAACCAGGACAACCTCGCCGAACTGGGTGTGGAAGAGTCCGTGAGCATGACCATCAATGCGATGCCTATGCTCCAGGTTCCACATGCGGCTGCGTATCC
>Ga0209517_10006208_pt1 | contig 14847 bp, 16 predicted proteins | sample PeaSoiMetSII2010_FD_187695 | JGI IMG/M metagenome (GOLD analysis project Ga0209517, IMG submission 187695) | Peat soil microbial communities from Weissenstadt, Germany - SII-2010 (SPAdes) (version 2) | ecosystem: Environmental > Terrestrial > Soil > Wetlands > Peat | place: Germany... | reverse complement strand
GGACAAGGTCGCGGGCCTTTCCGAGACCCTCGGCAAAAATGGCGTGTGTAGCAATTACTCCCCCGCGCATGTCACTTACACGTGGGATTGCCTGCAGCGGCTGAAGGCCGGCAGTCGGGCGGTGTTCAGTCAGCCGCCGCTGCCGTTCAAGTGCCCGGGGGCGCCGCAGAAGATTGCATACCTTACTGCCGACTATCTGCGCCGCCAGGGTATTCTCAAAGATTGCAACCTGGACTATTACGTCCACGCGCCGGTCATATTCGGCGTGCCGTTTTTTGCCCGCGAACTGGTCAAGATCGCGGCCCGATACGGCATTCAAGTCCACTACCAGCATAACCTGGTTGCGGTCGACGGATCGGCGAAGAAAGCAACGTTCGAGAAAGTGGGCGACCAAAACAAGGGCGAGCGCATCACCGTGCCGTTCGATATGTTGCACGTATCTCCGCCGCAAAGCCCGCCCGAGGAAATCAAGTCGAGCCCGCTGGCGAATGCGGCGGGTTGGGTCGAGGTGCACCAGAACTCGATGCAGCACGTGCGCTACCCCAATGTTTTCTCCCTCGGCGACGTCGCTTCGACGCCGAACTCAAAGACCGCCGCGGCAGTGCGCAAACAGGCACCCGTCGTTGTCGGTAACATTATCCATATGATGGGAAAAACCGCGGTCGAGAGCGGCTATGACGGCTATGCATCCTGTCCGCTGACGACGGCCATGGGCAAAACTATTCTCGCCGAGTTCATCTATGGCGGGAAAGTGACACCGACGCTGCCGCTCAATCCCGCGAAGGAGCACTGGATCGGCTGGTGGATCAAGGTGACCGGCCTGCCGCTGATGTATTGGAACTACATGCTCAAGGGCCACGTCTGGTTCCCCAAGCACAATACCGCCTTCAAGGGCGATGCGGCCTGACAGTCGGAAATATGACTTGACCGACGACATAAAAGCCATGCTGAGAACGCCGAGACAGCATCAATCGCCAGCTAGGTTAAGCAAGCTCCGGCACGTCCGCCATCAGGGCTACTTCCGCAACGCTTTCCGTGAGGTGGCGGTGCAGTTCAAGACCCAATCCGGAAGTTGCATACCCGGACCAGTGACCCACATGGCACTGGAGCTATCTTGGTGCGTGGGCTAAATATCTGCCATGCCACTTGCGCCTGTCGATCGTCTCGAAATCCTGGTCCTGGTCGACAACGCCACGGATATACTTTCGAGCACGCCATCTCACGTTGAGAGTGAGTCCGCCGGCCTGACACGGCGTGGCATCCGGATGATGGCTGGTAAGTGCCTGTGCTGCGCCGCGCACGGCCTTTCTTGCCTCGTCACCGCGCACCGTGGTGCTGCCAGTCACACTGTTCTGTTCGATACGGGACCGGAAGACTATGCGTTCGAGCGCAACGTCACTCGTCTCGGCGCCGATCTCGGAATGGTTGAAAGCATCGTGCTATCACACGGTCATTGGGATCACGCGGGCGCAATGCTGCTTGCGTTGAACCAGATACGCAGCCGCACCGGTGGGCGCAAGATTCCCTTTTATGCGCATCCTGGCATGTTCCACTCGCGCGCCGTAAAGCTGCCGAACGGAACACTACGCCGCATGGAAGATGTTCCCAGCGTCAAAGATCTCACAGCCTTCGGGGCGGAGGTCCTGGTGACCACCGAGCCGCGGGCTCTGCTTGACGATATGTTTTTCGTGAGTGGGGAGATCCCCCGCGTCACGCCTTACGAGCGCGGATATCCCGGCCAGGTGCGACTGACGGAAGACGGCAAAAGCTGGGAGCCGGACGAATTGCTGATGGATGAGCGCTTCCTTGCGGTCAACGTTGCGGATAAGGGCTTGGTGGTACTCAGTGCCTGCTCACATGCAGGCGTTGTCAATGTGCTTATGCACGCACGAGACAGCTTTCCCGGTGTCGTCCTGCACGCGGTGATGGGCGGCTTGCATCTGTCGGGCTCGAACGAAGCGATCATCCCGCAAACAGTGGAGGGCCTGCGCGCCTTCAATTTAAAAGCGATCGCGGCGGGACATTGCACCGGCTGGCGCGCACTCACGGCGCTTGCCGGCGCATTCGGTGACAAAATCTTGGCGCCCTCTGCTGTCGGAAAACGATACACTTTCTGAGCGATTTTGCGATCTTAATAGCGCGCCTACTGCAACGCAGCAGGTACAGCTTGCAAAGATGGATATCACGTACCAATCGGCAGGCGTGGGACCGGCTTCAGGACGATACCCCTGCATGATCGCGTTAAAAGGATACAGGAATGGCCGACAAGAATAGAAAGTTGAAGCTTGGCGTGTTCCTCTATCCGACCGGGCATCATCTTGGAGGCTGGCGTCAGCCGGCTGCCCAAGCAGACGGCGGATTGAGCCTTCCGCATTATATCGACCTTGCTCACACGGCAGAGCGGGGTAAGTTCGATTTCCTGTTCTTCGCCGATACGCTGGGCGCACGCGACGCCGCCGATGTCGAGGCCTGGAGCCATACGCCCAAATACAACAGCCAGTTCGAACCGCTGACCCTGCTCTCGGCGCTCTCCGTCGTGACTGAACACGTCGGTCTCGTATCGACTGCTACGACGACATATAACGAACCGTTCCATATAGCGCGCAAGTTCGCATCATTGGATTATCTGAGCGGAGGCAGAGCGGGCTGGAACGTTGTCACGTCTTCAAGTCCCGATGAAGCCTTCAACTTCGGCTTCGAGGCCCATCCGCCACATGTGGACCGCTACGAACGGGCGCGCGAGTTCGTCAATGTGGTCAAGGGACTTTGGGATACCTGGGAAGACGATGCATTCATCCGCGACAAGCTGACAGGACGATATTTCGACCCGGCGAAGTTCCATTTTCTCAATCACGATGGACCGCACTTCAAGGTACGGGGTCCACTGAATATTTCCCGACCGATCCAAGGATATCCGGTCATCGTGCAGGCAGGCTCGTCCGAAACGGGCAAGGAGCTAGCTGCAGAAACTGCAGAGGTCGTGTTCACGGCTCAGCCGACACTGGAGTCGGCCCGGGAATTCTATGGCGACCTTAAGGGCCGCGTGGCCAAATACGGTCGCTTGCCGGATCACCTTTTGATCATGCCCGGGGTAATGCCGATTATCGGGCAGAGCCGAACCGAGGCAAATGAACACTTTGAGCGGCTACAGGCGTCGATTCATCCGACCGTCGGTCTGTCATTGTTAGCGGACATGCTTGGCGGAGCGGACTTGAGCGGGTATCCGTTGGACGAACCGCTTCCAGAGCAGCTCCCCGAAACCCTTGGCAACAAGAGCCGAGTCGCACTGATCACCGAAATGGCGCGCCGTGACAAGCTCACGGTGCGACAGCTCTTTACCAAAATCGCTGGCGCTCGGGGACACTGGACGGTCGTCGGAACGGCTACAGACATCGCCGACCAGATCGAAGACCGCTTTCTCAAACGCGGCGCCGACGGATTCAATATCATGCCGGCCTATCTCCCAGGCAGCTTGGATGAATTTGTGCACCACGTCGTCCCAATACTACAGGACCGCGGATTGTTCCGTCTTGAGTACGAAGGCCGCACGCTTCGCGACAATCTGGACCTACCTCGCCCACCCCATCCAGCCCGATCTATCTAATGACGATGCGTCCTCGTTGGCGGACAGTGGCTGGTTTGAAAAAGGTCGCCTGCTCGACCAGCCTGCCGGCAGACTTTCCGCCTTTCAGCTTGCCAGCAGCATAATGGCCGACGAGACGGTAACTCGCGGCGAGGCCGGCACCGTACCTTATCAGCCCAGCATCGAGCACGAACTGGCGCAATTTGCATCGCCGGAACAGCGTAGTGGCGCACTCACTGCTCCGGTTGTGCTCCGGTCGGCCAACATCCGCCAGTTCGACGGGTGATGACGTTGCTAAGCAAGTTAAGCCGATTGACCTCGCTGCCTGAAGCGATAGCATTCTGATATTAGAGATCGGGCCACAACTAAACCCAACACCCGATCGGGGCGGGAGCATGCCGAGCGAGCGACAGCACGTCACGGATTGGGAGCACGTATTTTTTCTGACGATAATGCTGGGGTTCCTGGTATGGTATCTTGTGGATGCTGCTGCTGCGTCCCCCACTTTCAGCAACCTTATTCTCATTGCTCCTGTGGGCGCAGCGGCATTTATTCTGCTGCTCTATATCGGCGCAGTCGAAATCGTCGGGCGCAGCGGAGTGCCAAAAACATCCGCGTCCGATCAAAATGAGTTGCCTGCGGAATCTGCTTCGTCGCGATTTCGGGCCGGCTCTCGCAGAGCCATTGCGCTACTGATGGTATTATTTGGTTTGTTTGTCGCCGCCATACCCTATCTCGGTTTAGACATCGCCTCGTTTATCTTCATCATCGCAACCCTGTGGCTGCTCGGTGAACGCCGCGTAATCTTCACGCTATCGCTGGCGCTCGGCATTTCGGCGGCCATCAGCATAGCGGCATTGGCATTGCTGACATTTCCGATTCCTCTGGGCATCGCCCGTTCGCTGTGGAGAGCGCTTTGATCGATTGGCAAGCCCTGCAATCGGCCGTCCACATCCTGGCGGAATCATATACCGCCTGGCTGCTGATCTTTCCGGGCATCGCTCTCGGGATGATCGGCGGCGCAATACCCGGCGTTTCTTCCGCATTGATCCTGGCAATTGTTCTGCCGGCGACGCTTTGGATGAGCTTGCTGTCCGCGCTGATATTCATGACAGCGATCTACACCGGCGCGGCGTTCGGCGTCGCGATTCCGGCGATCCTGATGGGCGTGCCTGGCTCGCCCGCTGCGGTCGCCACCTCATTCGACGGCTATCCCATGACGCAACGGGGCGAGCACAATCTCGCTCTCGGCCTTGCACTCGCGGCTTCGACCATCGGGCACATGGGTGCCTACCTAATCCTGTTTCTCGGCATCGGAGTAATTTCGCACGCGGTGCTCAGGCTCGGCCCGGTCGAGATGCTGCTCCTCATGCTCTGGGGACTTACGCTGATCGCCGTGCTGCGCGGCCGCTACATGTCGCGAAGCCTCCTCTCCGGCCTTATCGGAGTATTGATCGCCACGATTGGACTCAGCCCGCGCGACGTGATGCGCGGAACATTCGACGTGCCGGAATTGCTCGATGGCGTCCCGGTCGTCTCCGCAATGATCGGGCTGTTCGCGGCGAGCGAGTTGTTCAATCTCGCCGGCAACAGCTACCTTGTACAGCGCTCTGACCTGCGCAACGTCAACGTGCGTGAGATTGCCCGCGGAATGGTGGATGCATTGCGCTACCCTGTCGTGATCCTGCGCGGTCTCATCATAGGCGCAACCATCGGCGGACTGCCCGGTGTCGGCGCCGCCGTGTGCAATCTTGTCTCCTATGCAGAAACCAGACGGGGCGACAAACATCCCGAAACTTTCGGAAAGGGCAATCCCAAGGGCGTGATCGCCGCGGAGGCCGGCAACGCCAGCTCCGAAGCCGGATCGATGGCGACATTGCTGGCACTTGGTATACCGGGCGGCGCATCATCGGCCGTGATGCTCGCCGCGCTTTCGCTGCACGACGTGACCGGCGGCCCGCAATTTCTCGACTCGTCCAAGGATATCGTCTACGCAATCATTCTAAACAACTTTGTTCAGGGCGCAGTGATGCTGGTGCTTGGGCTGGGGCTGATCGGGCTCATGGCCAACGTCATTCGCATCCCGGTACGCGTTCTCATCCCGGTCATCCTGGTACTGGCGACATTCGGCTCGTATAGCTTCTCCGGAAACATTGTGGGACCAATCACGATGGTCGTCTTTGGATTTATCGGCTGGTTCATGCAGCGGCACGATTACTCGGTCCCGGCATGTGTCGTCGGACTCATTCTGGGCGGCAAAGTCGAAGCGAATTTGCTCCAGACCTATCAGATCAGCGGTGGCGGGCAGATTAGCTATTTTCTGGGACGCCCCATTGCGCTGGTGCTTCTCGCACTCCTTTTGTTTTCACTGTTCAGCCGGCCGATAATGCAATGGTGGCGCCGGCAGAGGACAACAAACGTTTTGACAAAGGCGTAACAGTGTCCAAGCGAGGAAACGGCATGAGTCGCATAACGAGGCATTCGAAGATCTCAGCTGAGAAAGTTCGAAGCCGTAGCCAGAGGCCGATGACCCGGCGCTCGTTTCTGTGGCTCTCCGTTGCTGCGGCATCCTCCAGCCGACTATCATCAATGCCTGCATTCGCTGCCGATCCGTGGCCGACCGAGCCCATCTCTATCATCGTCAGCACCACCGCAGGCGGCGGCTTCGATCTCATGGCCCGCAGTCTCACCCAACCGCTCAGCTCTAAATTCGGAATTCCGGTCAACGTGATCGACAAGCCGGGCGGAGCCATGGTTATCGGCACGAAATATTTTCTCGGTCAGCCTCATGACGGCAATACGCTGCTCGTTTCAGGGCCGTCGCCCTACTGGTATGTCGACATCAACAAGTTTCATGCCGGTTACAAGCTGGAAGATTTCGATATCTTCAATATCCAGTGGACTGACAAGACGGGGATATTCGTTCCGTCCGGCAGTTCGGTGAAATCATTCAGGGAGCTTGTCGACGCCATAAAGGCAAGGCCGGGGCAAATGAGCTGCGGCGTGGTGAGGGATTCCGGCGAATATTTCAATTTCGGAATCATGCTCGATTCGCTCAAGCTACCGCTGTCCACGGTTCGCCTAGTGACCTATGAATCCAGCGCCCCATTGCGCACCGCCGTTGCTGGCAATCAATTGGATTTTGCAATGGTCTCGCTTGAAGGCAGTGTCACTATGCTTAGCTTGATGCGGCCAATCGCCGTGCTTTACGGCAGCCGCGCCTCGCTCATTCCGGACGTGCCGACGGTCAATGAGGTGCTCAAGCCCGATGGTATCACGGTTGACTTCGTGCCGAGCTCGATGCGAGCCCTGATCGTCCATGCCGATTTGCGCGAAAAATATCCGGAACGGCGCGCAAAGCTGTTTGATACTTATAAGAAAGTGCTCGCAGATCCGGAATACATTGCCAAAGCAAACAAACAAGGCATCAGTGCCGACTGGCTCGGCCCGGAGGAGTCGCTAGCGCAGATTAAAGCCGCGTATGCCATCCTCGATCGCTATAAGGAGCTCCTGAACAAGCTGTAGCGGATAGAACGGCAGGCGCGAGCTTTCAGGGATTTAGCCACGGGAACGTCTTCTTGTGATTATCTTCGAAACATCTGATCGTGTCGCCGTATTCCAGCGTGTGTGAGATTTCGTCCAAGCCCCGAAGAAGCCGTTGCTTGCTTAACCGCTCAATCTCGAAGTGGTAGACGCTGCCGTCGGGACCGGTGACCTCCTGATTAGGCAAATCGACCTTTAGTTGTGCGCCGCGTCGACCGAGCAATTGCCGCATCAGTGCGTCCACGGTCGTGCCCGACAGGCGAACCGGCAGCAAGCCGTTCTTGAGGGAATTGTTGAAGAAAATGTCGCCGAAGTTGGGCGCGATAACGGAACGAATGCCGAAACCGATCAGACCGAAGACGGCTGTTTCTCTCGATGAGCCAACACCGAAGTTGCGGCCGGCTACGGCGATAACCGCGTGGCGATACGGCTCCTGATTGAGGATATAATCGGCTTTCTCGGACCCGTCCGCGTTGAAGCGCCGATCATGCAGAAGGATCTGCGCAAAGCGCGGACCGCGCGGTACCTTGTTGAAGCGGGTCGGGCATAGCTGATTGGTATCAAGGTTCGCTTCACCAAGCGGAACGGCAATTCCAGATAAAGTCGAGAACGGATCCATAATCAGTTCCTCACGCCAAATTCGCGCACGTCCACAAGGTGGCCGCGCAACGCCGCGGCGGCAGCCATTGCCGGACTCATCAAATGGGTGCGACCTCCTGGTCCCTGCCGTCCCTGGAAATTCCGATTTGACGTAGATCCACAGCGCTCCCCGGGCTTGAGTTGATCGCCGTTGAGCGCGGTGCAAAGTGAGCATCCCGCGGACCGCCATTCAAAACCGGCCTCGATGAAAATGCGATCGAGGCCCTCGGCCTCGGCCTGGCGCTTGATGCTCTCCGAGCCGGGAACGACCCATGCAGGAACAACGGCGCGGCCGAGCTTGGCGACCGCCGCGGCGGCGCGAATGTCGTCGATGCGACTGTTGGTGCATGACCCAATGAAAATTCGATCGACCGTTATCTCGGTCAACGGCATCCCCGGCCGCAGGTCCATATACGCCAACGCCTTGCCGAATTCGATGCGGCGGTCGGCGTTGTCTTGTTGCTCTGGATCGGGAACACGTTCCGTGATCGGCAAGGCCTGCTCGGGATTGGTTCCCCAAGTCACCATCGGGCTGACAGCAGCCGCGTCGAGATCGACATTCTTGCCGAACCTTGCACCTTCGTCGGACGGCAAGGTTCGCCAAAACTTCAGCGCGCTATCCCAAGCGTGGCCTTTCGGCGCGAACGGACGATTGGCTAGAAACTGATAGGTGATATCGTCCGGCGCGATCATGCCGGCTCTGCCGCCGGCTTCAATCGACATATTGCAGATCGTCATCCGCTCATTCATCGACATCTGCGCGATGGTCGAGCCGGCGTATTCGATTGCATATCCGATCGCGCCGCCGATTCCAATCTTGGCGATGATCGCCAGAATAATGTCCTTCGCCGTTACGCCAAAACCAATTCGCCCATTGATCATGATTCGCATGGTGCCAGGCCGGCGTTGCCAGATCGTTTGCGTCGCCACCACGTGAGTTGTTTCAGATGAGCCGATACCAAACGACAAGTTGCCGAACGCTCCATGCGTCGAGGTGTGCGAGTCCGCACCCACCAGCACGATTCCCGGCTGACTGAGCCCGAGCTCGGGTCCGGCGACATGAAGAATGCCCTGCCGATCGTCGCCCCAGCCGAACCGGGCAATCCCGTATTCATCGGTGTTCTTGATCAGTAACTCGACCATATTGCGAATTTCAACATCGGGAATTTTGGCAATACCGCCTGCCCTCGCTTGTGTATCGGTTGGTATGTAATGATCTGAAAACGCAAATATTTTGTCGGGATGAGCTACTGGCAAACCCCTTTCATGCAAGGTGTCGAATGTGTGTCGCGAACCTTCGTGGATCAGGCAACGATCGACATACAGGAGCGTTTCATCTTCCTCCTGGGCGACGACGTGACTGTCCCACACCTTATCGAAAAGCGTCTTCATCCGAACCATGCCTCCCGCTCATCGAACATCCGGTTTTCTTATGAGATACTTCAGCCGCCGCAGTCCAGCACGACAAGTGTGCTCGGCGCAATGCTTCTCGTCGGAAAACGTATGCCTGCCGCACTCTCAATTGGCCGACAAGCGGCTAATCCAGGCAAAATCCCTTACCGCGCACAAAACCGCCGAAATCGCTGCGGGTCGGCACCGCGTATTGGCGCGCCTTGTCCTCGGACCATCCATAGAGTTGCCGCTCGCCCCAGCGTTCGGGATCGCGTTGACGCCGGTAGGGCCGCAACGCTGCACGGCGCCGATCATAAGCGTCGATCTCGGCGGCGAGATCGCGTTCGCCGTATGCATTCTCGATCACCGTGGTGCTCAGAGAAAGGCGAGGCGTGACCACGCCCGGCTCGGCCGGCCAGCCAACACAGAGCCCCGCCACCGGAATGACGCGATCCGGCAAGCACAGCAAGTCACTGACAGTGGCAGGATGATCGCGGATCGCGCTGATCGGACAGCAGCCGAGCCCAACCGCTTCCGACGCCTGAATAAATGTCGTCAGCACGATCGCCGCATCAACAGAGGCATTGAAGAACTGATCGAGATGATCGTTCGGAAATGGCTTTTGGCGCAGCTTCGCCATCATCGGCAACCGCTCGCCGTTGGCAACGAACACCAGAAACGCCGCCGCTTCCATGATCCAGGGCATATCCGGGATGGTCGTGACAATGGCCTTTCGTAGGGCCGCATCGCTGACGACAACAATATCGGCTTGTTGCAGGTCGCTTTTGGACGGCGCCGAGAGGGCGCATGCGCATAGGAGCCGCAGAAGGTTAGGTTCGATCCGGCGTGGCAGGTAGCGCCGATGTGAACGATGCCCGGCGATTTTTGCAAGCTCGCGCAGGCCGGACAATTCCGGATCAATCGCAAATTCCTCGCCGAAGCGCTCCAACAGCGCCACTTTTATTGAGTCCAAGATCGCATCGTCTTGCATTAAGGCAGCTCCGCTTCTACGTCGAAAGAAATTCATCGCAGTATGCGGAGCATTGCAAGATGAGCCGTTGATAACCGGAACGGGTCTACTCAGCAAACCGGTGCATTTTTCGAGCAAGGAGGGCAGGAGAACAAGCGAACAGGGTCTACGTGCCCCACCACGTCGGTTAGTGCGACGCAGCGATATTTCCGGCGTTGGGCGCACAGATGGAAATTGCGCGTGACCTGTTTCCCAATTTGCATCGCTTAAACAGAGAGTCTGTTCACACCCGTCTTCTTTAACCGTCGATCCTAAGCTGCGATTTCGTATTTATCGCGCTTCACTTTGGTGAGATCGATTCCTTCAATACGGATCAAGCGCGTCTCGGCCTCGCGGCGCGGTGAGTGCAAATCCCCTTCGCCGTAGAGGTGAGCCATGCCGGGCGTCAATCCGTATGTTCGAATCTTTGCGACTTTGCCGGGCTTATCGACCGCCGACTTTTCAACGAGTCGCCAATCCGTCATTTCCGTTACGCCGGCGGCTTGACCGTAGATCGCCCAGCTCGGCCCGTGATCGTGGGGAGCGCTGTTCTTGGCGCCTTTGTAGACGTGCCCGAGAATGCAGAAATGCAAATCGGGATCTTCATACAGAATCGTCCGCTCGGCATCTACATTCGGTCCGAGATACTTGGCCACGAAGTCCCGATCTGCGCAGGCCTTTTCGGTAAACTGACGAACGCGCTCGCGACCCGCAGGGCCGGGATCCTTCAGAAGCGCCGCCCTGCAATCGGCAGCAAATTGATCAATCGTATAAGGCATCGTCGAACCTTCTCTTTAGTTTGCCGTAAGGCATCGTTCAAGTTGACTATGCAGCGCCGACCGAAGGCTCGCCCTGCTGACTCTTGAATTGCCCGAACACCGCCAAGCTGTGGTTCATGTATATTACCAACAGGCCGGCGTCCAAGTAAATCACCATACAGCGGACCTCGATCACTTCAACTCGAGTGCCCCCAGCCCAACGCGACCAATATTGCGCCGCAACCCAATGTCCGCCTCCGAGTGGACAGCGTACAGCGGCCTGAGCAATTCTGCGCTTGCTCGCCGTTCTGCATGCCGAAGATTAATGGCGTTACGGTGGCGCGTAGGCGATGATCGGCACGTTAAGCAGCGCCCCGACATTCCGTAATAATGGGCATTATGCGAATGCCACTGAGGGTGCTCCTCTCCCTCGCTAGTTTGCTCACCTGCGAAACGTTTGATTTTGCGGTAGTGTTTTTTTGTGATTCGCAGCGAAAGACCGGCGAACTCATGTGGCTTCGCCGGCGGCAATGAGCCATGCGTTCGGGCATTCGATTACAGTTACCGGAGAGGAAAGTCTCCACGGCGCTCCCCGCCGAGCTCATGGAGCCGTGCCTCACGGTCGGAGATGCTCTGAAGCTGATTATGAGCCGCCGCGATATTGGCCCACAAAATGCCGAGCAAGCGCGCGCGCTTCGATTCGGCGGAGTACGGAAAGCACCTCCAGCGCTGTGATCTCAGCTATTGGACGATCACCGAGTGTTGGATAGGCGAAGTCGAGTAGCCAACGTTTCTTAGTGAGAGTCGCATCAGAGCGCCCCTCCTTCTCCATCTTCGCCAGAACCTCTTCAGCGACGGCCTTAAATGTATTTCCGGTCGATGCGATCTGCTTTTCCAACCGGCGTTGCGTCGAAGGATCGATGCCGTTGGCGAGCAGCCGTTTTGCCTCCTCGCGATTATCACGGGCCGCCTTCAGCGTAATCGTCGGATAAGCTCCCATGGCAAGTGTCTTTTGCTTACCACCAAAGCGGTAAGCCAAGCGCCAAAGCTTGCTCCCGTGTGGCGCGATCAGAAGATAAAGCCCGCCACTATCGGAGAGTTTGACTGGCCTTTTGGAGGGCTTGATGGTGCGCACCCGGGTGTCATTGAGCATGTTGGTATCGTCCTAGTTTCGACTCGCGCGATACCAACAAAAATACCAACAAATTACTTGGATGCCAACAACTGACCGCGAACGGCAGCGAACCAGCTGTCGCTTTAAATTCCTGATATAACGGCATTAATTGAATTACGACGAACTACAGCGAACAACGGCGAAGTTTGAAGTGGTGCCCGTGGAGGGAATCGAACCCCCACTCCTTGCGGAACACGATTTTGAGTCGTGCGCGTCTACCAGTTCCGCCACACGGGCATGCGCCGCCATCTATATCCGAAGGCCGGCGCGCCGGGCAAAAAGAAAATCTAAGGTCCGGGGCGGGCTTGCTTCTGCCTTAAAGATCGGCCAATTGCTGCGGGCCGCGAGTGTCGGGGCGGCGCGGCGGCGAGGGTGTTATGGCCCAGACTTCGGCTTTGCGGATGACCCTGCTCGATCGGCTGCGCGGCGAGCCGGCCGCCGCCGCGGCGCTGGCGATCTTCGTTGCCAGCACGGCGACCATTGTCGGCGCCTGGTATTTCGAATTCGTGCTCAGGCTGCCGCCCTGCCCGATCTGCCTCGAAGAGCGGCTGCCCTATCACATCATCATTCCGCTGTCGCTATTGATGGCCATCGCGGCGCTGGCGCGGGCGCCGCGGACGCTGCTCGCGGTCGGCTTTACCGCGATCATCGTTGCCATGCTGTGCGGCGCCGCGCTCGGCACCTATCACGCCGGCGTCGAATGGCATTTCTGGGCCGGCCCCACCGATTGCTCGGGGCCGATCACCGATCTTTCCGCCAAGGGCTCGATCCTCGGCCAGCTGAATTCGATCCACGTGGTGCGCTGCGACGAAGCGGCGTGGCGCTTTCTCGGCATTTCGCTCGCCGGCTACAACGTGCTGATCTCGCTCGCGCTGGCGGCGATCGGCGGCTACGGCCTGCTGGTGTCGCGTCGCGCCGCCTGACCGGCCGCCGCTATCATCGCGCAGTTGCGGCGCGGATCGACGTCTTGCGCGGTTTTCGTATTTGCCGACGCCGCAACGATTTTTCCAGCGCCTGCAACCGCGGCATCGCCGCGGCCATCGCCTGCGTCTCGATCGCCCGATAGTTCTCGATCAGCTCCAGGCCGAACGGCGTGAGCGCCGCGCCGCCGCCGCGCGCGCCGCCGGGCTGCGTCATGACCACGGGCGCGCGGAAAGAGCGGTTCATGTCGTCGATCAGGAGCCAGGCGCGCCGATAGGACATGCCGAGCGCGCGGCCGGCCCGCGAGATCGATCCGGATTTGCCGATCGCCTCGAGCAGCCGGATCTTGCCCGGCCCAAGCGCCCGGTCGGCGCCGAAATCGACCCGCACCGTCAACCTGACATTGTTCATCGCGCTCCTCGCACCGCGCTCGCGTCATGACAGTGTGTGCAGATTAGCATCAACGCGCGGCGGCGAATTGCCGAATCAGCCGCCGCTGCGATTGGCGGCGCGGCTCTGGCGAGACCGACGACGATGTACTAAGCTGAACTTCCGAGTTTGACACGCTTTTGGCGTGGCGTTTTGCAGTCTGCGCAGAGGAGAACAATCATGGGTTTGTTTGACAGTCTCAAGGGCGCGTTGGAAAGCGAAGCTTTGCCGGCGATGCTCAATACCGTGCTGGCGCAGACGCAATACCACGATCTCAACGGCCTGGTGGCGGCGCTGCAGAAAGGCGGTCTCGGCCCGCAGGTCCAGTCCTGGCTCGGCAACGGCCAAAACCTGCCGATCACCGCGGATCAGCTGAAAGCCGTTCTCGGCAATGCCCAGGTTCAGGATTTTGCCCGCCACCTCGGTCTGCCGGTCGACGAGATGCTGAAGCTCTTGGCGCAGTATCTGCCGGAGATCATCGACAAGGCGAGCCCGAACGGCACGCTGCAGCCGCACGCGTGACGCCGGCCGGCGCGGCGGTTTTCTCAAGCGTGATAGCGGCTAATCCAGGGAGAAAAACATGAAAGCGCTTGCCATCATTGTCGCGTTCGTCGCCTCGTTTTGGGTCGTGACCGCCGCCATGGCGGACGACAGTTGCGCGGTCCAGGCCACGGGCAAGAGCCTGCACGGCGCCGCCTTGAACAGTTTTGCCAAGAAGTGCTGCAAGGACCAGGCCGCGGCGCAGAAGCTGCACGGCGCCGCCGAGACGAGCTTCACCAAGAAGTGCATGTCCGACGCCGGCGCGTCGTGACCGATGCGGAGCCGCCTGAGCGCCGCGCCTCGGGGCTGCCTGGGATTGAGATACGTCTGAAACGGCGCAGAAAGCGGCCTTGATCGCTTGGACAGCACTGTGTTCGCTTTGATGATTTCGTCAAGGGCGGCGCGAAGCGCCGCCGCCTCCGGCGGTCGAGACCCTTGACGAAATCATCAAAGCGAACAACCAGCGTCCAAGCGATCAAGGCCGCCACCTCGGTCAGGCAGAAATGTATAGGTCCCCGCCCCGCAGGCTTGACCCCACAGGCAGCGCGACGCTAAACCCCTGCTGCTGACCGGGCGGTTAGCTCAGCGGAAGAGCACCTCCTTGACATGGAGGGGGTCGCAGGTTCGATCCCTGCACCGCCCACCAGCCTTCGCTCGCGCAGCGAAGCGAAGGCTGCCGCGCCGAAGCGTAGCGAAGGCGGGCTGCGCCAGCCGCCGCGAGCTACGGCTTGGCAAGCCAGCCAACTAAAATCAATAAGTGGCCCGGCCGCCCGAAATATCGAACACCGCGCCAGTCGAGAACGAGCAATCCTCCGACGCCAGCCACGCGATCATGGCCGCGAGCTCCTCGACATTGACG
>Ga0209517_10006206_pt1 | contig 14852 bp, 19 predicted proteins | sample PeaSoiMetSII2010_FD_187695 | JGI IMG/M metagenome (GOLD analysis project Ga0209517, IMG submission 187695) | Peat soil microbial communities from Weissenstadt, Germany - SII-2010 (SPAdes) (version 2) | ecosystem: Environmental > Terrestrial > Soil > Wetlands > Peat | place: Germany... | reverse complement strand
GGCGACAAAGGGCAGGATGCTCAATTCCTCCTGAAACTCAGGAAGCTCATCGCCGGCATGGCAGAGCCGGATCGGGATACCCTTCTCAGTCTGGCCAAGAGATTAGCCACTCGCTAGGGAAGCCCCTCCACCGGCCAGCACTCCCCTATGACAAGGGGGATTCAGGCCTCGGAACTCGAGGGGGGCATGACGGTGAGTGGTCCGCCCAAGTCCCGAATGACGCGTTCCCTGGGTGCCGATGGATTCTCCTGGCAAAGCGTGCGCCTGCGGTACCTTCGTACTGTTACCTCAGTGCCCTTGCCTTGTCGAAGCAGAGAGGCAAAAGATTATCATCCAGTACATAGCTGTGAATTAGACTCTCGAACGACATTATGAAAGAGAGTGAACCCATGTTGATCGGTGCACGCCTGCGTCAGCTCCGTGAGCAGAAGCAAATGTCTCAAGGGGATATTGAGGAACGCACCGGACTACTGCGGTGCTACGTTTCCCGAGTCGAAAACGGTCATACTGTCCCTTGCCTGGAGACGCTAGAGCGCTTTGCTCTGGTTCTCGATGTCCCGTTATATCAGCTGTTTATCTCTGGAGAAGAGGCTCCCTCAACCCCAAACCTCACGCCGCGGCAGACCTTGGAAGAAATGATGGCGGACAACGGTGATAAGGGGCAGGATGCTCAATTCCTCGTGAAACTCAGGAACCTCTTGACCCGTCTGGCAGGGCCGGATCGGGATGCCCTTCTCAGTCTGGCCAAGAGATTAGCCACTCGCTAGGGAAGCCCCTTTCACCGGCCAGGACTTCCCCATGACAAGGGGTATTCAGGCTTCGGATCTCGAGGGTGGCATGACAGTGAGCGGCCCTTCCAGGTCCCGGATGACACGCCCCCTCGGTACAGACTGGTTTTGCTGGTACTGATAAACTCCTGGAGTTGACGCGCTGATGAACTTCCCGGAAGCCATCTGGCGGAGTGCCTTGACCTGCTCAGCCGCGGAACGTGAAACCGGCACGATGTATTTGGCAGCCTGAACGAGAGTCATTCCCAGCCTGTGCGCCTTCCGGCAGCATTCTTTGATTTCCGCGCCTGTCCAGCCTTCATCGTTCGGAAGCTCACCCGTCACCCCGTACTTCTTGAAATAGATCTGCCAGATAATCTCCCGCTCTTCTTCAGTGGGCAGGTCGAAGAAGAACGTGCCCAGCGTGAATCGCCGGCGCAGTTCCGGAGGAAGGCTTGCGATCGAATTGCACGTGGCGATGAAGAGCATGCGGCCTTGGGAGACCGCATCAATGATCTTGAGTGCCGTACGCAGCCGGTCCGTGGAGGCGCCTACCAGGGAACTCTCCATGGCGGCCAGATCGAAAGCAATGGTGGGTATCCCGGCGGTGTTGCCCGTGGCTTTGGCTACGGCCGATTTCGCCGCACTCGGTGGGCCGGTCAGCACGATGCCATCGGCTTCACGGTCCTGCATGTAGGTGAGGATCGTTCCGGTCATTTCCGTCTTCACGCCGGAGAGGTCGGTGCCGGTCCCGGCGAAGGCTTTCTCGATTTCATCAATGAATACGATGACGCGCGGAGGATCGACCCCGGCAAGCACTGCGTGAAGGAAGCTTTTTACGTTGCTCAGGCCGCCCAGGTCGTCAAAGGTCTCACCACCTCGCCAGACGGACAAGCCCGGAGTCTGCTCGATGACCTGCCGCTTGCGTTCCCAGAGATCCTCGGTGTCCAGCTCCCGCTTGACCAGCGAGATCGCCAGTGCCTGCTCCGCTGGGAAGGCAGCAAGACCAATCAGGGCATCAACTGCTCTGTCGATCTTCGCCCGCTCAGGCTCAGCCAAGTTGGCGGCGTGGAAGGTCTCGCGGACGATCCGCTCTAGGTGAGCGGCAGAGGGCAAAGGTTCATCCAGCACGAGCACATCCTGCCCAAGCTCCGGAGGCAAGGTTGCGCCAGGCGCAGCCAACAGCACCAGCATCCGTCCTGTCGCCTTGAACGAGTCTCGCAGGTTCCAGATTCCCTGCATCACTCCGGGTTCGTCCCAGAAGCGGTGGGCATTGGAATAAAGCACGAGTCCGTTCTCGCCGAGCTGCTGCGCCAGCGACAGCGCATCGGCTGGTCCTACGGTCGCAGCCTCACGATCACCTAACACTCGCGCCAGCTCCTCGCCGCTGTCTCTGCCGATTGCATAGAGACCGCGGACCACATCCCAACCGAGCAGCGGGGGAAGATTTTGGCCTTGCTTAAGAGTCTCGATAATGAAATTCGTTGTGCTTGCTGGGTCGGCTGTGCGAACTGCCACCAGCGGAGTTGATACACAGCGGGCAGCACGGAACGCAGACGTAAACTCCTCCATAGATCGAATCATGTGAGGTGCTCCTTTTTGAATTACAGGGGAGAGCAATCAAGGGACACTGAGGAGGTCTCTACCAGGGCAAACCAAGGATGGGAAATCCAGTGACTTCTGCTCGCCCGTCTGGGTGGACAGTCACTTCAACCGACTGCGGGCCGAAATCCTTTACGTAATAACGGCTCGTCAGCATTCGCAGTGCCTGACTACGGCTTGTGCGCAGCGGCAAACCGCTCGGCTGGGCTTCGTTGAAACGTCCGAGGACGGCGAAGTCGAGATAGGCACTGATGTCTCGCCATAGTCGGCGTCGTTCCGTTTCGGAGTTATCGCGGCCCCATATCGAATACCGTCCCAGAACAAGTTCTAAATCCGTGTAGCCGCTAAACATACCGAAGCTCAAGCTGGGCACTCGCAGGCGCAGTGTTTGCATCAATTCCAGCAAAGCTGGAGCTTGCTGCATGGGCTCGCCACCTGAGAAGGTAACACCTTCTACCCCATGCTCTTGGTGTGCTCGCAGCACTCGTTCAGCTACGGCGAGAATCGTGACCTCGGCACCGCTGAAAGAATGGCTGTCCGGATTAAAGCAATTGCGACAGGCGAGCGAACATCCCTGGAAGAACACGACGGAACGCAGGCCTGGTCCATTAGCACGGCTGGCAGGAATAAATGCGTGAAGCAACATGGCTGGCCTCCTTCAGTGTTGGGACTTCTCTTGCTGCACTTGTTGACCTGTGTAATAACTGGTCTTCTTCCGGTCTACTTTCAGACTGTCTCCACCACGGAAGTCGTCAAAGACCTTCTCACAGCTTTGTCCTGCAAAACCTTCGAGATCGAGAGTGGACTTCCCTTGGGCGTCAATTATGATCGTGATGATCTTCTCCTGCATTGTGGACTACCTCCGCACAGCAAATTGCAGCCTTACCTGCTGACCTTCCGAGGTATTGATCACTTCCCGGCCTTTCAGGATGTAGCCCCTGGCACGAGCTATGGCCAAGGTCTGCTTCTCCTTGTAGAGTTGTTGGACACGCCCCAGCCACTTCGTCCCATAACCGTGGTACTGGTCAAGTTCGTCTGCGATAAGGGTGAACTGGCCGTCCGGCTGACGTGCGAATCCGATGTCACCATAGGCACCGCGCAGGTGCTGGCGCCGGATGACGATATTTGCGAGCTTTCCTTCTTGTTCTGAATAGTACGAGTTCAATTGCGTGCCCTCAGGATGGACCTCAATTTCGTAGCCCATCTCTTTGAGAGCCTCCACAAGGTATTTCTCCTCACGCAAGACCGTTTGAGTCAGACCGTATTTCGACATTAAATGCCTCCTTCTTCTGCACGTGTGCGTGGAACCTTGGACAACCCACCGCCGCCCGAATCATGTCACTCGTGCAGCCTGCCCAGCAGATGTACTTGCGGGGATCTTCAATCGAGATTGAGAGATTATCCCCACTGGTGTCGTGTCCCTCTTCGGCGCAGGATGGGCAGCGGGTGAGATGGTTGTACCCAACCGTGTGAAGCGGCGTGTTGATGTGGTCGAGGATCCGGAATTCTGGCCCACCCCTGTGACTCCTCATCGCCGGTTCAGCCTCCGACTCTGGTGGAACAAGTTGAGCTGGGATGGCCTTCCCGGCAATCAATCGCGCAAGCTGGTCACTGGTCATCTTGGGAAGCGAATTCAGGTAGCGCATCTGTCTCTCAAGATCCTCGTCGGCACCGTCAAACCAGAAGCGCTGAGCTACGCCCCGGTGAATACCCAGCGGCCCACGAATGGCATTGCCGTACCTGCCGGGCTTAAGGTAGTCCTGCTTGGGGAAGACCTCGATTCCTTCCCGCTGCCTGCCTCCCTTGACCGGGATACCCAACCCCAGGGCAAGGCCGCAAACGTAGATTCGGCAATCTCGTGCTAGGAGCGGCTCCGCCAAGAATATCCAGAGATGTCCACCTCGATGGCTGTTCTCAAAGGCTGACTTTACCCCGTCTTGCCCGAGGTAGAAGCTGAGCTTGAGAAGATCCGTGAGGGAATTCGCATAGTCCGCGTCGATGGCCACCCACTTGGAGCACTGAGTGGCGGGGTTGATCGAGTAGAGGCCGATAGTGATTTCACCTTCAAGATGGCGGCGGATTGTGTCGGGTGTGAGGCTGAGCCCCTGGCCAGTTTTCTTGTCCTTGGGACGGTAGTAGTAATGCCGGCTACTTTCTGGGTGGGGCCGGTTGGACTGGAGGGTGTAAGCACGCCGGTTGACGAAGAGGCGAAAGTAATGCGCCACCACACTGGCGGGCGCATTGAGACGAAGGTCCCACATACTCTCCTCCCTGGACGCAGGTACACGGCACCGCTACTTCATGTTGTTGGTGAGAAGATAAGGGCTTTCTGTCACGGGGACTGGCTAGGCCGTGGTCACAAACTAAATGCTCGTTAGTTACACGGCAGGGATGCCGCTGTGGGTAAGCGAGCAAGATTGGACGCTTATATCCCTTTTGAACTTTCTTGGAACATCATCCTCCTGGACGGAAGACGTATCACCGTGGATTTCCACGCTGTGGCCCTATTGAGTGGCGATCAAATGATTTTCCACGTAATTCGCCTACGGTAGCTTAGTCGTCTTACCCTGCCTCGCGGGAATTCCGCAATGGCTCCATGACCGTATGGCACCACCCGCTACCGTCATTCCAAATCTGCAAAAGCCAACTCTCAGAAGTATGTGAGACTTGGTCAACCAGTGTCACTTTCACGTATTTGAACCAATCCACGGCCAGTTCTTTCAAGTACTCCTCATATTCACGATTGATGTCGTGCCTGAGGTCTTGAAGGGCGTAACGGGAACCATCGACAAGGATCAGCAAAATTAATTCACGGGTGTCACCAACTTCCATTTCCGTGCAGTCACATGAGGAGTCAAGCCAAACTCCATAATCAATGTCTGTGGTTTTGCTCCACCCATCAGAGTAGAATCTCAACTGGCCCACGACATTCAGTGCCCTGGCGGATTCCGAGTTGCCTTTGGGGACGTTGCGGAACCTTAGCGTGAGCGCTGACACCGAGGCTCGCTGTTGCTCCAATGTAGTTGCCACAACAATGCCTTCCTCGTGAGACGGGCTTATATGGAGGTATCTCGGAAACCCAATCCCCACGAACTCGAAGTGAGGGTACTTTGGCGCTGGGCCTAGAGTGCTAGGCGTTGCTAGGCTGCCGCCAATAATTATGTTCCCCCCGGCTGTGATAATTCCTATCGAACCAATCCCGGTCGTCGGACTATGTTCGCCGTGCGTTTCCTGTTTGAATCCCTCGAGTTTTGCCCCCCTGCTTGTCGCACGGCGTTTTCGCAATTCTAAGAAACCGAGAACGACAAACGAAACCGCGACAGCAAGAAGTGCAAGTGTAAAAGTGGGGCTTAGAAGGTGAGCATAGAGCTTAGGGGTGTGCACTTTAATGTATTCAAGGTCCTGAAGATAATTGAGGAGTTGGAGGGTAGCGATCACTAGGAGCGTGATGACCGCCCACAGGAATTGGAGAACTATTCGCATCCCAATACCTTCATTGATCTCCTGAACAATCGGCGGGTCACTTTCCCGCGACAGAGCTTCTTCAATGGTCTTGAGTTGCTCGTACAGGCCTCTTAGGCGTGCCTGTTTGACATAGTCAGGGTCAATCCCCCGAAAGATATTGTTTTCATGTTCAACCTCACGGAGGACTCGCTGCTTTTCCCTTTCCCAATCTACCTCAGCCGGGCGATCAAGTTCCTTTCTCATGATTGGGCCTTCTGCTGACTCGTGTTGATAGATCTACATCATTGGCCTTTAGTCATGCTGCCTTCAAATTCCGCTCAACTTGTAATTATACAGCACAGCAATCCCGCGTAGACCTTCGCGCGTTTACTTCTTTCGTGCCCGAGCGGTTGGCTACGATCGGTGCGGTCCTGTTTGCGTGCTCTCTCCGTCATGGCGAAGGCTAAGTGCGCCGACTGTGCAGCGCTGCAGCGTTGTGACAGGTTTGAGTCAGGGCTGTGAAGGCAGGTCAGGGTGGGGAAGAAAGGATCTCTCATTCAGCAGGATGTGCCTGCGAGAGTCGCCGCCATGAGTTCGTTGGCCGCTCGTAGCTTCGGGATATCAGCCTCCGCCATGCGCCCAATATCGCCGTACTTGAAGGTGCCTCCACTGGCCCACTCCACCACTTCACCAATCGCTTGCTTCTTGGCTGTGGCAACACGGCGTGCCGCCGCTAGGAATTCGTTGCGAAGCTGATTGAATCCCGAACTCCCGTTGCCGTTGTTGGGCGCGGGAGGAGAAGTGTTCCCACTGGCCTCTGATTTGGCAAACCCGTTCCCGCCAGAAACCCTGGAACCGTTCCCAGGGGGCGGAGTCTCAGTTGGCGAGTTCGACGGAGTGCTGCCAGGAGCTGGATCCGTACGAGAGGCCGCTTCATTGGATTCGGTCATAGAAGAGCCATTCGACGCCACCGGATAGAACTCCGCACCGACCTCCGGTGCCTGTTCTTGCTCGTCCTCAACAACCTCCAAGACCTTCCCACCCGACCCGAGTAGCTTGCGAGTCTCCGCGAAGAGGCGGGCATTCTCCGTCAGATTAGCGATGAGCTTCCGCATGTCGTCGCCTTCAACCTCCAGACTCAGCGCCCAGATGGAGGAAGTCTTCTTCCTCTTCTCTTTGCGGTCGAAGTACGTGGCCTCCTCCGGACGAACCGTCAGCTTGGCAGTGATGCCGGCCAAGCGGCCGCCTGTGAAGGTCTGGATCTCCTGCAAGGCAGAGTGGATCTGCCGAATGGATCGGTAAGAGCACGTGTGGATGCGACAGACACTCCCCAGCCTGGGGAAGTCCGCCAACACGAAGCGTAGATCGCCACTTGGCTTGCAGAGACCAGAGGCAAGCTCGGGACATCCGTTGCCGCACTGAGGCCAGGGTTGTCCTCCGGGCTTCTCAGGCGTGCGCCGGGTGGCGGACACACCATCACCCCAGCACTTGCGCTCTGTGGCCGTCCACCAGGCGAAGGAACTGGGAAAGACGTTCTCGATGTCGTCGTCGATCAGCATAATGTGGAGTTCGCGGCACTGCTCGCCATAATGCCGGGTCAGCTCCGGGTCGGCTTCCCACTCAACCCGGCTGGCTGACTTCTTCTTACGCAGGAAGACGAAGTGGTCGAGCTTGGTGGGATGGTTGCGATCTCCGTTGGGTGGCAGGCCGATGGAGACCTTGGTGGAGACGGACAGCCGCTGGACGACACGGCCGTCTTGGTCGTGGGTGATGCCAATAATCATGGGGAATTCCTCCTTGGAAAGCCCAACGGGAAGGGATTTCAGGGGCCTGAAACGGCGACATTTATGTTTCTGGGGCTACCCTACGTGCGGGACGGTTTGAGGATTTTGAGTGTCTGTAACCTATTCTGAATAAAGGGTCAGTGTCGCCGTTTCTCGGCTGGTTTGACGGTCTGGAGTACAGTCCCTTGAGGCTTGGAACCGAACACAGAGGGTAGCATGGCTGCGTTGCACCGGAAAGAGTCCTCTATACGGATTTAGTCAGTGCCGACGAACGCCCTTATCGCCCTTAACTCCCGATTAGTCGGCAACCGGAGATCATGCGTGATACACCGTCACTGCCCCGGTTTCGATGTCGCGGGCTTGGTGGCCGCGACGCGAGTCTCCCTCCCGCTCACGAACGCCTTCATGGAGTTCTCGGTTTCGCCCGACTCGTCGGTGTATTCGTAGGAGTCCGCTGAAACAACCTTCATGATGTACCGGGTGTGATACATCTTCCCGCCAAAAATGCTCTCCCCAAGCCAGGTCCATACGTCGCCGCTCACCGTACCAGTCTTGTTTTCTACTCCTCCTGAACTGTCGACTGCGTGGTATCGGTATGTCTTGGAGGTCGGATCGTAGTAGACGAAGGAAGCCTCCGAGTATTTCCTTCCGGGTCTATAGAGTGCTGCCTCGCAAATCACAGCGAAGCCGCCTGCCGTCCATCTGCAATCCTCAGTGCCACTGAATTTCGTCGCTGGCGAGTTCGGCCCCATTATTGTCCCGGCTTTCACTTCGTCTTCGACCGTGAACTTGCCGACCATTACTGCCAGCTTCTTCACTTCCGGGCCAGGCGTTGTCTGAGACTGAGCGCGAGCCACGATCACGCTCGACGCGCATGCCAGCACAAATGAGAGCAACGTTGTGAGATAACGCATTGGACTCTCCTTTCAGGGATGCCATGCATGCTAGCACAAAACGTTGGACCGAGGTCTCACCCTGGCCGACAAGAACGTGATCGGCCTGGCAATTCTGCGGACTTGAATCTAAGCGCCTGATGTCGGGAATCCGGACATTGGGCTGGGTTGGTACTGGGAAGTCGCCTTGTGTCGGGCGATTCCGGCCGTATCACGGGGCATCCGAAAGTTATCCACCGTGTAGTGTAACGCGCATTTCGTGGGGGTGGGCGCCCAAACGCCCAGGAAGTCTGAATCGAGGAAGTTACCGTCCCTGCTTGCGATAACTTCGACCTATAGTCGCCTTGTCGGAGAGGTCCTCGAGGCCCACTTCGAACCAGTCCGCGAGGCGCCTTTGACGTTTGTGGTGTCCGTCTACACTCTTCTCTTCCAACCTGCGGCACTCTTGAGCCTATAGAGTGTACTTCTGGATTCTTCCGGGTCTCCGCCAGCCAGGCTTTCTGCGTACATGCGTAGGCCGGCTTCTGATCGACTTGGGTGAAAGCGCACGAACACTCCTGCCCGGATTGCCCCGCTCTCGTTGACGTTCATGGCTCTCACTTCGCCGATCTGACCCGTCAGCACGTCACGATGCTCCCAAATCCATCGCCGCTGCTCATTGGTCAGCTGAAATGAACCGACTTCACTCTCTACGCCGGTCGGTCCTTCCACCACCATGGCTCCCAGGCTGCCAGCGAACTTCCCCGTGCCTTCGACGCAACGCAGGACTTTCACATCCAGAGTGTCGTTCACCTTCACCTTGAACCACTGGTCCACGGCATCCTGATATTTCACAACTACGCCTTCACTCCAGGGTAGGCCACGGCGATCGTTGATGATGGCACGATAGAACTCCATAGGATCACTGCCCTCGGGCATGGCGGGGACAACATGGAGATGCCTATTGAACAGACGGATCTCCGCGATCACGTCTTCATAGAGTTCACGCCGCTGTCCATAGGGCATCTGGCTGACGTCCCTGCCCTTGAACTTTGCGATGTCCCAGGCGTAGAACTCGACTGGACCTCTCTCCTGCTGAATCTTGATCGACTTCTCAGGCAGGGCATTCAGGATTCCGCCCACTCGGGCGGCACCATCAGGATGATGAAGCTCACCCCGCAGCACGGTTCCTTCCTGCTCGGGGCCTGGGAAGAGTCTGCGGGCCAGCCAGAAGGGAGAACGATTGCTCACATCTTCTATGGCCGGGAGCTTATGGTAATAGGGTCCTCCCTCCGGCCGATGGCTGCGATAAACAGCACGCAGGTTGTGAATCGCTACATTCGCCAGACTGCCATCGTCTTTCCATTCGACACTGACCGGACGATCGGACTGGCCGAGGGTGTTGAGGAACTCCGGTGGTTTGAAGTGAATATCAGGCTTCGCCACCAGAACAGAATTGTCTTTCAGGTGGACAACCAAATATCGGTTCTCCTCGAAGGCGTGCCGGAAGCCATAGCGTCCCTTGAGGGCACCGTTTGCAATGTTGACCTCGAAGGAACGCGTGTGCGGGTCAACTCCTTCTGCAACGAAGTCATAGTGGAAGCCTGCCTTCTCGGCCTCGTGTTCGTGAACATTGATCTTCCCGAGCTGGCAACTTCCACCAACCTTGATGACGCCCGTGCCGGAGTAAATAAGCCTCTTTTCACCTTTTCCGCAGCCTTCCTTGATGACTCCGTTGAAATCGTCTACGGAGTGAGGCTCATTCTCAACCGCCAATGCTCTCGTCCGCTGATCGGTAGGGAGACCCTTCTTCAGTGTGAACTTGGCGTATTCCTTTCCGGTCCGCGGACCTGCCAGCAGAGCGCCATCCACGGCTTTCTTCTGCAAGGCACGATTCAAGGCCAGCTGACGGATTCCCAGCTGCTGGGGCGTACCCAGAAGTTCCTTCGCCCTGCCGAGAGCGATTCCAAACAGCAGTCTTCCAGCTTCATGTACGAGTGTTTCTCCCACGCTGAGAGCTAGGTTCACCAGAGGATTCATCTTTAACCTCCATGGGGAGCAGAGACCGGACATTTGTGCCGCTTGAGTAGCCGACTCGCATGCCAAGAGAGTGACAATCTGCACCCTTCCGCTCGCCCGCGATTGTGCGCGCTCCTCCCCCGAAGGCGGCAACATCGGCAAAGCACACGACGGCCACCGAGTTGCTCTAGTGTATGCCGTGAGCGTAAAGCACCAGCATCGGCATCTTGCCGCACAAACACTTTGTCACCATATCAGTAATATTGGCCAAAAAGTCTCTGTCCGGTGACGACGTGCGCGCACTGCCCTCCCAAGATGCCGAGGGGGACGACCATGGTGGGACAGCTAAGTGGTCGGGTCTTGTTAGTAGACGACGAACCTCTTGTCCGAAGATCCATCTCGGGATACTTGGTGGAGGCGGGATATGTGGTTCGGGTGGCGGTTGACGGTCTGGATGCGATCGGAAAACTCCGCGATGGACCTCCTGCCTTGATTATTTCCGACCTCAATATGCCTCGCATGTCAGGGTTTGAGCTTCTTGACGTAGTTCGCAAACGCTTCCCTCAAATTCCCGTCATTGTCATCAGCGCCGTCACCACTGATGAAATGCCAGAAGGAGTGGCCGCCGACGCTTACTGCCAGAAGAGTGGATTCGGATGTGAGCAGCTCCTGCAAACGATGTCGGACCTGACCAGAAAACCTCCCCTGCGAACTGCTCCCCCGCAAGTTGAGATCAAACCAGTCCAGGCAATATGGGATAGGGACGGAAACTACATCATCCGCTGCGAAGACTGCTTGCGTGCGTTCAGTGTCCCCAGCGCCCGGAGCACGAGGCGAGATGAAAAATGGACCATCTGCGTGCACTGTGGGAAAGTCGTTCAGTTCGTCATCGCTGACGGAGATCCGCAAGGCCCTGCAGGGCCGTAATTTCAAAGAGTTGTGTTAACATCAGTGGCGAGTTCAATCGCGCATTCCGGAAAGAACTACCCTTAGGGAGCGTTTTCTGGGCAAGACCACAATCGAATCTAGGAGGTTCAACCATGATACGGGCATGGGGAATGGCCCTTTTGGTAGGGGCCGGCGTGGGGCTCTTTCTTGGGCCGCACCAGGTTCTCGCGCAGGCTTGTAAGGATGAAGTATCCATGGTGGAGGCATCCAAACAGTCCTCGGTGGAACTCACGGAGACCGTAAAGAAAGAAACCCTCCCGGATTTTCAACGCCTTAACCACCAGAAGAGTGTAGTGAACAAGCTCGCCATTCACGACAGTATGTTGGGAGGACTGGTAAGCTGCCTCGACAAGGCCGCACAAGACACCACGGCGCCCAAAGAGCAAGTGGAGGCAGCAAAGGCCCAGCACGATGCAGCCGCCAAACTGCAGGAAAAGCTACAGCACGCACGAGTCGCCATCAAAGATGCGCAAGCGCCGAAGGACGCAAAAGCTCTTATCGAGAAACTAGACGTGACGCCCTGAAAGATCGACTGATCCCCCGGCCTTCGCCAGCCTGTTTCTCTCACGCCTGTCCATCCGGGCCGCGACCTGGCCAGTCAGCAGGTCCACGGCAAATACACCCAGCACGGCGACCGCTTCGAAGACCACTCCGGCCAGATGAGTGATCGCCAATATGGAAGCGAAGGCCGCGGTGGATTGCATGATCTTGTTCTTGAAGGAGCTGGTCAGCCAGATCACCACATACATCAATAGCAGGGCTGGTGCGTACAGGACCATGAGCACGACCAGCCCAGTGTCGATGACGGCCTTGCCGAGTCTCCAGAGCGGGGACTTGCGGGGGTAGCTCTGCGAGTTCTTCCAAAAGGCCAGGCCCAAGAGGGCTGCCACCAAGGCAGCCCAGAAGAGCCGGTAACGGGTTACGAGTGACATGCAGCCTCTCCTTTGTGAGTGTTGTGTCGCCCAGCATCAGCGGGCCAGTCTGCTAGGCCGCTTAATCAGTCGTTGCCGCGGAAGTCGTACCGGCTTCCCGGGCGGCAGTGAGTTCTGTGTGCAGCAGGTTTTCCGCCACGCGTTGGACGTACTTCCTGGCCGGTGTGAAGCCAAGATCCCGGTGTGTGAAGTGGCGGGCACCGAAGTAACCGGCGACCACGGCACAAGCCGCAGAGAGAACGATGATGAGATTTTTCATGCTTGGATTGCCTCCTTGGGATTCTTATCGGGGATAGAGATCAGTGGCTTTCCAGCTTGGACAGCCGGCACCAGATGGGCACAATGAACGTGACCATGAAGATGTTCACCAGAGTTCCGCCCAGGGCGAAAGTAACACCCAGCGGACTTGAGATGCCGTGCACGGAATAGTTAACTGCCTCAGTCAGGGTGATGGTGACGACTTTATGAGCATTGATCCAGCGCAGTACGGTCTGTCGGGGATTGGATTTCTTGAAGCCCACGAAATGGGCTAATTCATTTAGCTTACCCAGCGTGGCCCAGACCATTCCCCAGAAGACCGCCCCGGCTGAGAATGAACTGGTGGCGGAGGGTGTAAAGGTCATTTCTTGGCCTCCTCTTCCTCCCGTTTGCAGAACTCGGCGTAGCTGGCTCGGGAGTAAGCAGCCAGCTGGTCACCGTAGCGGACAGCCCATACGAAAGCCCAGGCGAGCAGGATTATCCATCCACCGGGCATGATCCACAGGAGGGCAATGTACAGCAATCTCTTAAATCGGTTCCACTTCATGACAGCCTCCTTTGGCCACGCAACCTGCGGCGTAGCGGTGAATTGGGCAGAGCAATCGCCCGCATGAGCTGACGGAAGGCGTCATACATAACCACCTTGCGAATCAGGATCGTTATGCCGTCTGCGAACTTCACCCGTAAGCGGTCCTGTTTGGTAACGGCCCTGCGGGTTTGTTTGCGGAAAAGGCCATCCAGTATGGATTTCTTGTCTTCTGGCTTGTGGTAGAACATCACCTTGCGGTTCAGCACGCGGTTCCGCCAGAAAGCTAAACTCCCCACCTTGACTGCTCCGTCCAAAACTAGAGCGATTTCTATACCGGTCATAGCTCCTCCTTATGCGCCCAACAGGTGGGCGATAAAGTGGGCAATTCCTTCACCAAAGCCAATCAGAAAACTGATCAAGGCAGTTGCCACTATGGTGAGACCTGCCAGGATGAGTGTTAATGACTTCCTATTGGTTGAAGGCGGCGGTGCAGTAGCCAACCTTTTAAGCACTGAAATGACCGGCAGTTTTGCTCTCACCAGTTCGGCATTGTCACCGGACATACAACAGTAATTATTCATCGCGTTTTCAACCTGCCGGGAGAGCAGTTGATATTCCTTTGAACCGGGCGGCAGGCCATTGGCTTCGTGGCCTTGTGCGGCTTCCGAGGCGGCCACAACGGCCCACTTCAATCGCCGCCACTGCCAGCCGTGCTTGAGGGATTTGCAGAGGCTTGCTCCAGGCCATGAACGGCCAGGAGTGCTCGTGCATTCCAAACTTGTGTCTTTCTCAGGGTTGTGTTCATCCATAGGCGAATCTCCTTTTAGGGTCTGTTAGCGAACTGTGAGGGTATCTTTCCGGTCACGCTCAACTCAAGACGCATGTGCGGAGAAGCAATAACGCTGGCGTGTTGAGCTGGCTTGTGTTGGTGAAGCCGGCGGGTAATTCAGAGAGACGTTAAGGATTGCCAGGGAAGGCAACTGGAAAAATGCAGAGGATAAATGGGCGGGGTTTAGACCACAAACACGAGGTCTTGCGGTGCCGGGCTTACCGTCGTTTCAAAAGACTGTGCCTCCGGAATACCTGCGAAGAAGCAGCACGTCTGGCAGAGCCTGCCCCGCTTGGGTGGTGGGGCTTGGCCTAGATCACCCGGCTCAAGTTGGCCGGAAGTGCAGTCGGTATTGAAATCCAATATCCCTTCTCCGGGCAGAGAACGATAGCGAGGGCAGTATTTCCGAATCTCCTTCCGGGTGGCGAACACCATAGAGTGGAACTGTACTTCGATCGAGCGTTTCAGCTCGCCCTCCGGCGTCTCGCGGAGTAAAAGGGAAAAGGAATCAATCTTTCCCGCGAGCTTCACCAAATGGCTCGATCCGTTCCCTAGAATCTCAGGAAGTTTAACCACTGCAATCATCTTTGGCATACGCATATCCTTTCCCGGGCGATAGCCCGGAGCTGAGAATTGAGATTTGACACAGAGTATTGCTGATCGCTTTGACATGCCCGAACACGTCAGCGAAGCATGCAGCCTCTTTGCTGAATTGCTTGAAACAATGAGGAACAATTTAGATACTAATCAAATCAGAAGTAAGTAGACATAAATGAAGCTATCGGCTATACTTCGGGCATGGCTACGCAAGATGCCCGGAAGTTGGATCACAAAACCCTGGAAGAGATTCGGATTCGTGCGGTCGAGC
>Ga0209517_10006205_pt1 | contig 14854 bp, 12 predicted proteins | sample PeaSoiMetSII2010_FD_187695 | JGI IMG/M metagenome (GOLD analysis project Ga0209517, IMG submission 187695) | Peat soil microbial communities from Weissenstadt, Germany - SII-2010 (SPAdes) (version 2) | ecosystem: Environmental > Terrestrial > Soil > Wetlands > Peat | place: Germany... | reverse complement strand
CCGTGGTCGGGAGGCATAAGCCGCTCGGCATGATGGAGCGCATCGACGCCGGGGTGGACGCCGTCGCCTTCGTCGGCTACCACGCGGGTGCCGGACGCCAGGGCGTGCTCTCGCATACGTACCTCGGTACCACGATCGTCGAGGTGCTGATCAACGGTGCCCCGGCCAGCGAGGGCCGGATGAACGCCCTGCTCGCGGCGGAGTTCGGGGTACCGGTGGTGCTGGTCACCGGAGATGACCTGACGTGCCAGGATGCGGCCGAGTGGGCGCCCGGAGCTGAGCGGGTCGCGGTCAAGCGATGCGTCGACAGATATACCGCGGCGTGCCTGTCCCCGGCACGGACCGCCGGGCTGATCACGGAGGCCGCGTCGGCGTCCCTGGCCGCGCTGGTCAGCTCGGCCCGGCCGGCGCATCCCGACCGGCCGACGCATCCCGACCAGCCGGGCGGGCCGTTCTGCTACGAGGTGGAGTTCGATGGCACCAACCCGGTGATCGCCTGCACCGCGATCCCCGGCGTGCAGCAGACCGGTACCCGGCGGGTTTCCTTCACCCTGCCGACCATGGTCGCCGCCATCCGGTGCTTCCGGGCCGTCACGGTCCTCGCCGCCGCCTCGGTCGAACCTGCCTACGGCTGAGCCGGAAGCGTCAGTAACCCCGGCGGACAGACCTGCGTACTTGCGGTTGCATGGCCTTGCAGGCAATCTATCTGGCAAATACTGGAAATCACTGGAATAATCTGGGACCGAAGCTATACAGTCACCGTGTCGGCGATGGCATAGAACTGCGCAGCGGGCGATTGAGAAGCTACGCACGGAGGGTAGGGAGAGAGATCATGGCCTTACGGTTCGTCGGTGTGGACTCCGATTCCCCCCACAACGGATCCCCGACGGTATGGGTCGATGAGGAGGACGGCAGCATCGTGGTTCAGGGTTGGAAGATCACCAGCGAGGCGGTCCTGGCACAGATCGCGGCGCGCGGACCGATCCCGGCGCACGAGACGGTGCTGCGGCTCCCGGTCCGGATGGCTCCGTTCCTGGTGGAGGCATGCAATGGCGATGGCACCGCTGATCACTGAGACCGGCTGCTTATGCCATCGGCGCCGACTTCTTCTAGCGCGTGGCAGGTAAGGCGGGAGCTCGGTGCCCGGCTTGGCGAGATCCGCAGAGATGCGGGCCTAACCGGCCGGGCACTGGCGCGTCTGGCCGGGTGGCACGAGTCGAAGATATCGCGGATCGAGAACGCCGTGACGGCCCCGGCCGACGCCGACATCCGCGCCTGGTGCGAGCACTGCGGAGTGCCTGACCAGGTCGCGGACCTGATCGCGTCGCTGCGGACCGTCGAGGGCATGCATGTCGAATGGCGGCGGATGGAACGCACCGGACTGCGCCGCGCGCAGCAGGCAGTGCTGCCGCTCTGGGAGCGGACCAGCCTGTTTCGCGCCTACTCGTCCTGGCTGATCCCCGGTGCCGTGCAGACGCAGGCGTATACCCGCGCCGTGCTGCGCGCGATCGGCGCACGCCGTGGCATTCCCGATGACGTGGACGACGCCGTGGCCGTGCGCACGGACCGGCTGCGGCTGCTCCGTGACGGAGGCCGACGGTTCGACATCCTGATCGAGGAACCGGTCCTGCGCACCACAATCGGCGGTGCTGAGGTGATGACCGGCCAGCTCAGCCACCTGATCGCCGTCGCATCGAGGCCGGCGGTCTCGCTCGGGATCATCCCGATGGGGATCGAGCGCGATGTGATCTGGCCGGTTGAGGACTTCTGGATCTTCGATGACGCACAGGTGAGTGTGGAGCTGGTGTCCGGGCTGCTGACGATCACCCAGCCGGGGGAGATCGCCAGCTATGCGAAGGCATTCAGCGACCTGTCGGCGATGGCTGTCAGCGGGACCAGGGCTCGCGCACTGGTCACCGCCGCGATCGACGCTCTCGGCTGAATCCGTGTGCAAGCTCGTGCAAGTTCACCAGCATGCGCGCCGTCCGCCCGCTTCGCTGCTGCTAGCTGCGTTTGGCAGGTCGTGGCCGCAACTGGTGCATGATCAGCCTGCTTGCGCGGTAGCCGGTTACGGGGGCAGTGCTGAACCATCTCGGCTCCGGTGCGTTTAACCAACAGCTGCAGGTGCCGATTGATGACGTTGGCAAATACTGGAAATTACTGGAAGTATCTGGCTTCGCACGGTACAGTCTGCCGCGTGAGCGATGAGTTGGAAGCACTTGAGCGGATGATCGATAACCTGCGCGCGGATGTGCGGCGCGCGACGATCGGAGGCGACCGGATTCGGGCCAGGGAGATGCGAGCCGAGCTGCGCGAGGCTGAGCGTCGGTGGGACGAAGCCCTGGCCAAGCTCGCTGATGAGCCGCAGCACCCCGGAGCGCACTCCGGGGCGCCTGCATCCGCGGCGTCCCTGGCCGCGATGCCAGCGACGTCCTCGCCCGCAGCATCGGCGGCCACGGCGTCGCGGTCCGGGACATCCCCGGCTGCGGCGCGGGGCGCAGGGCCACGGAGCGGAGTCCTGCTGCCGGCCCGCGAGCAAGTCCATCAGGCGCTCACGCTGCTCGGCGCCCCGGCGACACCGAGGCTGATCGTCGCGGTACACGACGCGTTCTACGCCGGGAAGCTGATCAGCTCCCGGCTGACCAGCCTGCGCCGGGACGAGGAACGCTCCTTCCGGGCGGCCCCATACGCGCGGCCGTACTACCTGTGCGCCGCGCTCACCGCTGATCTGCTGGCACCGGTCCGCGGCCTGCTCGCGGTTTCTACCTGGCCGATGGACCGGCGGGTCATCGGCCCGCTCAGCCCGCGCGTGGATTACCTGACCGCCGCGATCGCGGTGGCTGAGCGACTGCTGCGCATCGCTGATCCCGACCCGGCAGCACGGCGGCTGTTGTGGAGGTTTGCCGCGAATATCCCGCAGGCGGCGACAAGCATGCGGACGATGACGCCAGCGGAGGTCGCGGCCGCCGCTCGGGCCGAACTGGCTGTGCACCAGGACGCCGACGCGGCGCACCGGACGGCCTCGGCCGGCCGGGCCAGGGCACAGCTCGATGACGCGGCGCAGCTCTTCGGCAGCGGCCTTTCGCTCAGGCGCCAGTCAGGCTCAAGCGGCTGAGCCGCTGAGCCACCAAGCCACCTCCATCACGCAGCAACACACCGAAGCGCAGGAAAGCGCAGGAAGCCCAGTGAACGAACTCGAGGCGCGGCTCGACCAAATCCGCGGCGCCATTGCGCCCCGCAACCACAACGCCAGGACCATCGCCGCGCTGACCAGCAATCCCGGCTGCGCCCGCCGCGCGATCATGGACGCCGCTGGGGTCGACAAGCAGCTTTTAGCTTCCTACCTGGGCTTTCCCGCACCGTTCGGTCAGTCGCAGTTCGCCCTCGGCCGCGGCAACGCGTTCGAGGCTCAGGTCAAGGCCAGTGGCTGCGCGGAGCTGCTGAGGCTGCTTCGCGAGCAACTCGAGCTGCCCATCCCCGAGGTGTCCTACGACAATCTGGACGAGGTTGGCGGTAACACCAGCCGCGAGGTGCGGCACGCCAGGACCCGTGCGCTGCTGGCGCGAGCAGCCCGGTCCGGCGAGGACGCCGGAACCCTGTTCGACCACCCGCTGCTCAGGCTGCGGGTCGGCGGCCGGCCCGTCTATCTGGAACCCGACCTGATCGCCTTCCAGCTCGGCGGCAGGTTTCGCGTGGTCGAGATCAAATCGTTCTCGGTCATCGACGGCCAGGCCGATGGCGACAAGGTCGCCGCCGCCGTGATCCAGTCCGCGGTCTACGTCCTTGCCCTGCGGGAGCTGCTCGCCGAACTCGGAATGGGCCCAGGAGCCGTCGCTGACCAGGTCGTCCTGGTCTGCCCGGAGAACTTCTCCAACCAGCCCACCGCCGCGCTGCTTGATGTCCGCAAGCAGCTGACCGTGCTGCGGCGCCAGCTCGCGCGCCTTGAGCGAATCGACGCGCTGGTCGATCTGCTGCCGCGAGCGCTCACCTTCGACCTGCGGCTCGATGAGTCCCGCGTGCCGCACCGGCCGACCGGTGAGCTGACCAGCGATGTGCGCACCGTTCAGGCTAGGTATGTTCCGCAGTGTCTAGCCAGCTGCGAGATGTGCTTCTTCTGCCGAGACGAGGCCCGTGGCACGACTGCGGCACTGGGCCGCGAGGTCAGGGACGAGCTCGGCGCGGTGGAATGGGTGAGCGTCGCGCTCGGCCTGGCTGACGGCACGCTGACCGCCGCCGACGACCAGGCTGAGGCCGCCGTGCTGCTGCGGGCGGCCGCCCGGCTGCGCCGGGAGTGCCTGGGCGGTGCCGCATGAGCACACTCACCGCGCTGGCCAGGGCGCGGGCGGTGGATCGCGGCGTCGCTCAGCCGGTCGGCACGGTGCGGCACGTGCACATCAGCGATCGCCCGCTGGTCCTGATCCCGCTGGCCCTGGCAGGCGAGGCCAACGCGCCGCTGGCGGCCATGGTCGGCGCCGAGCGGCAGTCACCCCGGCTGCTGGTCGTCAACCAGCCGCGCAACCGCGATCAGCGGTTCGCGTTCGCTGCCCAGCTGGCTGAAATCGTGCTGGCGTACCTCGACGGATACCGCCCGGCGGCGGCCGTGACGTCGGCGCCGGGCGGCAGTGCGACCGAGCGCGGTGCCGACGCGCCGCAGATCATCGTGCCGAACCCGGCTGGCATCGGGTTCGTCCGGCTCTTCGGCCGGTCCACTCGGTTCCGGCGGTCGTCGGGCGAGTACGCCGTCGACCCAGCCGTGCCCGTCCTCGGCCGGTGGCTGACCTTCTTCGCGGAGCGGAGCGAGTACCCGGGCTCGTGCCTGCTGCTTGCCGCCACCCAGGCGCTGGCGCTGCACTGGGCCAGCGGCCAGAGCCCGGTCGAGGACCTTAACCTGGCCGCGCTGCTCGGCTGGATTGACCCACCGCCGGGGATGACCGGCCAGGAGGCGGCGGTCGCCGCCGAGGACCCGGTCATCTGGCCGCCGGCCGGACCGGCCACCGACCCGACCTTCGATAACGAAGTGCTCGCACCGCTGATCGCCGCCTGCGGACGCTCGGACGCTGACCCAGGCGCCCGCCGACGGGCCGAATTTTCGCTTCAAACGGCTCTCTCGGGGCAGCTCGCCCCGACCTGGCGGCTGGTCTGGCAGGCGGTTGACCTGCTCTGCGTACTGCCGCCGGGCGGCCGGGTGGCTGCCAGGTGGGATGCCGACAAGGAGGCGTTCGTCAGCTACCTGGAGCACCTGCGGGACGGCGGCCCGCCGCAGCCGCGCCGGGATCCGGCCGTCGCGGCGGCCCGGCGGCTGAACTGGCTGGAACGCGCCCAGGCCAGCTACGCCGCCCAGCGAGCACTCGATGACCCGCTGGTGCTGGCCGACTACCGGCTGACCGGCGAGGCGTTCGGCGGCCCGGTGACCGCCGCCGAGCCTGACCGGCTCGACGCGACCGGCAAGCGGCGCAAGCTGCGCCCGCTGATCACCGTCGTCACCGACGATCCGGTTCAGGTCGAACCGGGTGCCGCCCTCGTCTCGCCAACCCGGCCCGGGCAGACCGCGCGGGTGGTATCGGTTTCCGCCCAGCCGCCGGATCTGGCCACGCTGGCCCCGGGCAGCGCTGCCTGGTCGCGCCCGGACGCCGTGCTTGGTGCCGAGGTGAACCGTCCGCCGGCCGAGGTGGTGCTGGAACTCTCCGGCGGGATGGGCCGGGCACTGACCGCGGCGCCTGGCAGTGTTCCCGAGGTCGGCGAGCGGCTCTGCTACACCACGCTGACCGACTCCTATCAGATGCACGGGACTTTCCCGGCGCGCGAGGACACTCCGTGGACGCACGGCGGGCCCCCGCCGGAGTACGTGCCGGCCGACGCGGACGCCGCTGAGGAGTGGTCATGATGATCCAGGACCGGTCTTATCTCGCGGCGGCGGAATGGGTCGCCACCGAGACCGTGGCCGCGGTCATGGCCGATCTGGGCCGGGCCCGGCGCGGCGTGGTGGTGGACTCTCCGCCAGGCGCGGGCAAGTCGACCCTGGTGGTACGTGCCGCCGCAGACCTCGCCGGGGGGGGGGAGCCGGTCATGGTCGTGGCGCAGACCAACAGTCAGGTCGATGACCTGACCGACCGGCTGGCCGAAGTAACGGATGAACGGACCATCGGCAGGCTCTCGGCAGCCGATTACGTGCCCGCGCCACGGGTGACCCGGCACACCTCGGTCAGCGTCGCCACCCGGATCCGCGACCTGGCCGGCTGCCAGGTGATCGTCGGTACCGCCGCGAAGTGGGCGACGGTCGGCGAAGGCACCTGGCCCTGGGCCGTGATCGATGAGGCCTACCAGATGCGCTCGGACCTGCTGCTGCGGATCGCCGGCCGGTTCGACCGCGCGCTCTTCGTCGGCGACCCTGGCCAGCTTGACCCGTTCTCCACCGTCGAGATCGATCGCTGGACCGGCCTGACCTGGGATCCCATGCAGAGCGCGGTCGCCGTGCTGCTCCGCAACAACCCGGACTTTCCGGTCCGGCGGCTGCCGGTGTCCTGGCGGCTGCCGTTCTCGGCGGCTCCGGTGGTGGCCGAGGCGTTCTACCCGTTCACCGGATTCCGGGCTGGCACGGCACCGGAGCAGCGGCGGCTGGAGTTCGCGACCACGGCGCTCGGGTCCGGTCCGGTGGACGAGACGGTGGAGACGGCCGCGGCATCGGGCTGGGCACTCTATGAGCTGCCTGCCAGGCACACGCTCCGTACCGACGCCGAGGTCGCCGCGGCGTGCGCGGCGCTGGCCGAGCGGATCCTGCAGCGCGGCGCGATCTCGGTGTCCGAGCGGGCACCGACGGGGGAGCGGGTGACCGCCGACCGGATCGCGATCGGGACCGCGCACCGCGCCCAGGTCCAGGCGATCCGGTCCCGGCTCGGCCCGATGTCGGCGGCGGGCGTGACCGTGGATACCGCCAACCGGCTGCAGGGCCGCGAGTTCGACGTGACCATCGTGCTGCACCCGCTGTCGGGCCGGATCGATGCGACCGCGTTCCATCTGGAGGCGGGTCGGCTGTGCGTCCTGACGTCCCGGCACCGGCACGCTTGCATCGTTGTCGCCCGAGCCGGAATCCCTGAGCTGCTTGACGCCCACCCGTCCACCGAGCCGGTCCATCTCAACGTCCCGGTCAAATTCCCGGACGGCTGGGAAGCCAACCAGTCCGTCATGGCCCACCTGCACCACTGGCGGGTGCGTGCCGAATGACGTGCGTTGTCCGGCTGGGCCCAGACGGACCAACCGTGTGGAACGGCGTTCCGGGGCCAGCCGTCTGCTGGCCCCGGAACACGGCGACGGAGCTGCGGCTTACGCCGCAGAGGAGTGATTGCTCTCCGGACGGACAATCGCCACGGCCTACCTCCAACGGAGCCGTCGATGATAGGCAGATTAGTTCTAGGCAGTGGCCATTGTCGAGGACTGATACGCTACCGACTCGTGTCGAGGCGGCCAAAGCGGAAGACCAGACGCAACTCGGATCTGCCCGAGACGCCATGGGCGTTTGTGGCATGGCTGCTGCGCCAAAGCATGCGCGAGTACATGCTCTTTGTCCTGCTCGTCGTACTCGTCGTAGCTGCAGTCCGGCTCGGTGGCTGCGAACTCCTGAGCTTCGTCATGAGGCATTTCCGCTGACCACCGCCGTATGGGGGCTCATCCAGACGCGTTGAAGGGGACGAATGTGGAGCTGTTTGACGAGTTCTTCCGTAGGGCGACTGGCCGAGCGCCTTATGGGTACCAGGTCCGGCTGGCTGTTGCCGGACTGCCCGCTGTGGTCCAGGCGCCGACCGGATCGGGCAAGACGGGGATCGTGCTGGCCTGGCTGTGGCGGCGGCTGTACGGTCCGGACCCGGCAGCGACGCCTCGGCGGCTAATTTACGCGCTGCCACAGCGCAGCTTGGTCGAGCAGGTCGCGAACGATGCACAGCGGTGGTTGGACAGTCTTGACCTTGTCGATGAGGTCGCGCTGCACGTGGTTATGGGTGGCGAGGGCGCCAGCCAGCGGCAGTGGCGGATCGACATGCACCGGTCGGCCATGGTGATCGGCACCGTGGACTCGCTGGTGAGTAAGGCGCTCAACCGCGGATACGGCATTGGCCGAGCTACCTTCCCGATCGACTTCGCTTTGGTCACTAACGGCGCTCACTGGATCATCGATGAGGTCCAGCTCTGTCCTGAGTCGACCACGACGCTACGCCAACTCGGCGCCTTCGCGGCAGAATTTCGCACCGCCGAGCCGTTCGGGCTGACCTGCATGTCCGCGACGGTCCCGGAGATGTTGCTGGACACTGTTGACAATCCTAGGCCGAGGCCAGATGAGACGTTGCGGATTGAGCCGGACGAGCGGACTGGAGAGCTGGCACTGCGCTTGGATGCGCGGCGGATCATGCGACGACTCGTCGCCCGACCTGGGGACTATCAGGAAATCGCGGCGACAGCACGCGGCAGTCACCGGCCGGGAACGCTCACGCTCGTCGTCGTGAACACCGTCAAGGCCGCACAGGCCGTCTACCAGCATCTGCGCGGCGGACCGGTGCCGTGCACGCTGTTGCACTCCAGGTTCCGCAGCCATGAACGGCAGCAGCTCATCGACAAGGTGACCGGGCCACCGGGCGAGGACGGCCACATTGTCGTCGCGACCCAGGTAGTCGAGGCCGGGATCGATCTGAACGCCGCCGTCATGGTGATCGAGGCGGCACCGTGGCCCAGCGTGGTGCAGCGGGCCGGGCGGTGCAACCGCACCGGAAGAGTCGATGACGCGGTCATGTACTGGATTAGGCCCGATTCCCATCACCCGTACCCGGAGCCGGATGTCGAGGCGGCGGTCGCGGAGCTGCAGACCCTCCAGGGTCAGGCCGTAACCAGCGAGGATCTGCTGGCCCGGAGCGTACCGGTCACGGACACACCGGTGGCTGTGCTCCGCAAGGCTGACCTGATCGGGCTATTCGACACGGCACCGGACCTGAGCGGTGCCGACCTGGATATCGCCCCGTACGTGCGAGACGCCGAGGACCTGGACGTACAACTCGCATGGGCCATCTGGGAGTCCGACGCCGAGGCTACCGACGGGAGCCCACCGGCAGACGCCAAGGCACCCGCCGCCGAATGGCGTTGCCGGGTGCCGCTGCGCGAATTGGGCGCGATGGTAGACCGCAAGATCGCTGTCTGGCGGCTGGACCAGGCGGGTGGGCGCTGGACGAAAGTGACCCGTCACGAGCGCGCCAGACCCGGCGAGGTGCTGCTGATCGCGGCAAACGACGGCGGGTACGACCCGCTGGTCGGCTTCGATCCGACTGCGCGAGAGCCGGTGTCGCAAAGCCCGCAGCTCCAGCCGTCCGGCGACCCGGCGACCGGTGCCGAGGACGCGTTCCGCGCCGACTCGGCGAGCGTGGCCCAGCGCAGGTGGCTCACCCTGCAGCAGCACAGCGACGACACGCGTGACCAGGCACGTGCCCTGCTGGCCGCCTTGCGGTATGAACTACCGGGCGAGATCGCGCATGCTGTCGTGACCGCCGCCTATATGCATGACACCGGCAAGGCACACAAGATCTGGCAGGACGCTCTGCGTGACCTGGCGCCGAAAGACGGCCGGGCCGAGATCGAAGCGGCGGAGCCGTGGGCGAAGTCTGCAGTCGGCGGCCGGTTGCGATTCAAAGACAACGTGGCCTTCCGGCATGAGCTTGCCTCGCTCCTGCTGGCCGATGGACCGTTGCGCGGGCTGCTCGCCGATGTGTCCGATCCGGACCTAGCCCGATATCTGATCCTGGCTCATCACGGCAAGCTGCGAGTTCAGGTGCGCGAACCCGGCGACGGCAGTCCCGGCAAGCTGCTCGGGCTGGAGCAGGACATCACTTGGTCGGTGCCGTCGCTGCTGGGCGAGCCGTCGGCTGAGCTGACGATCGACCTTGAGCCGTTCGCGTTGGGCGGGGAGCGCTCGTGGACGCGGACGGCGCTGACTCTGCGCGATCGTTACGGGCCATTCGTGCTCGCTTACCTGGAGACCGTCGTTCGGATCGCCGACTGGCGCGCGAGCGCGGGCGAGGAGATGGCGCGATGAGCGAGACAGCTACTCGGCACCGGCACCTCCTGACCGGTTTGCAGCCAGAACCGCTCGGCTCGTACCTGGCCGGCCTGGGTCTGACCCGGCTCATCGGCGAGCAGGCCGACCCGACCGCCACCGCAGCGTGGACGCCGAATGGCCTGGCGATCGAGACCACTGTCGAAGACTTCGCTGTCTGGCTCGCCGACGAATACGTGCCCACCCCGGTGCTGAGTCCCTGGAATGGCGGTAGCGGATTCGGAGAGAAGGACAAGGAACCGAAACGGCGGATCAAACAGATCCTGTCGCACCCCTCGGTTCGTCTCGGTCCCTTGCGCGACGCCATCGCCGTGGCCGAACAAGTGACCAACAAACAGCAGAAAGGCAGCTGGGACAAGGCCCGGGTCGTGCAGGAGTTCCGAAACCGCTGTCCAGATGCCTTGCTGGCCTGGATCGACGCGGCCGTGGTACTCGCCGATCAGCAGGCGTTCTTCCCGCCGCTGCTGGGCACTGGGGGCAATGACGGACGGCTCGACTTCTCGACGAACTTCCATGAGTGCCTGATCGAGTTGCTCGACGTGACAGACAAGGGTCGAGCGCGTTCCCTCGCCTGCGCGCGGGACCTGCTCACCGGGGCGCAAGCGGAGCGGCTGGCCAGCGTCGCAGTCGGCCAGTTCGACCCGGCGTTGGCAGGCGGCCAAGCCTCATCGCCGTTCGGTGCGGCAGGTTCGCTGGTCAATCCCTGGGAGTACGTGCTGCTGGTGGAAGGCGCTCTACTGTTTGCGTCCGGGACCGCGCGGCGGCACCAGCACGATATCGGCCGTGCAGCACGGCCGTTCACGGTGACATTCTCACCCGACGGCTCCGCTAACGGAGCCGTCGGCGAAGAGTCGCGTGGCGAGGTCTGGGTGCCGGTGTGGTCACAGCCCTGCACGCTGGCCGAGATCCGACAACTCTTCGGTGAGGCACGGGCATCGTGGCGCGGTCGGCCAGCCCAGCAGGCCGTCGAGTTCTACGCTGCCACCCGCACGCTGGGCGTGGCCCGGGGCATCGACGAGTTTGTGCGATACGGGCTGCATCGGCGCAACGGGCTGGCGTTCGTCGCGGTGCCGCTTGAGCGCGTGCATGTGTGCAGCCGACCTGAGGTTGGCCTCGCCGCGCGGATCGAGGACTGGGTCAGGCTGGTCAGGAATCCCGAGGCGTCGTCAGCGATCGGTGCCGCGACCCGGCTGTTCGACCAGGCACACCTGGCCTATGCCCGCGATGGCGGACCGACCCGCCTCCGGGACATGCTTGCTGCGCTGACCAGACTGGAGCAGGCGGTCGGCCGCAGCGGGCGGGCGCGGGGCAAGACCCCGGTGCGCATCCCCCCGAACGCCAGGGACTTCCTTGCTGAATTTCGAAGGGTGAACGAGTGCTCGGAGTTCCGGGTCGCTGTCGGACTAGCCTCCTGCGCCACTCTTCCTGGTCCAGCGCCAGGTGGTTCTGGTAAAGCCTCGTCCCGGACAATGCGGCAGATCTTGCTTCCGGTCGACCCGGCCGATTCGGCGCATCCACGTGGGCGTTGGCGCGACTCGCCAGTCGTACCGGGCTTCGGGTTGCGACCGCTCCGGCAGGTGCTAGCCGACGTGCTGGCCTGGCGGGCACGCACTGCGACGGAGGAGCGTGGCATTGAGGCGTTCCATGGTGTGCCTACCTTCCGGCACGGAATCCAGGTGTTGGCCGGAGACCTGCACGCCCTCGCTCGGGGGCAGCTCGATGAGACTGCCCTGGACCTATGGCTGCGAGCATGTCTCGCCTTGTCGTGGCGCAACGTGTCGGGTCGTTGGTCTGGCGCTGGCCCGGCGGCGCTGGTGCCGACCCTCGGCCTGCTGCACCCGCTGGCTGCTGGCCTCGGTGACAGCGATGAGCCGGGCAAGCCGAAGCTGGGGTTGGGCCCGGACTGGGCGGTGCGGCTGGTCGCCGGCCAGGTGGCATCGGTGCATCTGGATGCGGTTCGGCGACTTCGGCAGGCCGGATGGGATGCCGTCCCGTCGCTAGACGTCCCTGCCGTGGACGGGGCTAGCGTCGCGGCGGCGCTGGTTCCGCGTTGCTCTGGCTGGCGATGGCTGATGGAACACCGATTCGCGGTCCGGATCCGGGCTGAGCTCGAAGACGACGACGGCACCGATCGGGCGCACCGCGCCGAGCGTGACGACGAAATCAACCCCCACGAACTGGCAGAGGAGATGTCATGACCAACCAACGCACCGTCCTGGAAGTCGATCTTGCTCCGATGGCTGGCCGTCGGTTCCAGCCGACGGGTTTCCCTGACCTGGGAGCGGCCGAGTTCGACTCGGCCGACGGCAGCAAGGCGCTGCTGGTCGAATCCGCGCAGTCGATGGCGAACCGGCTGGAGGCCACGACCTGGGATGAGTCCCGTGCTGACCAGGTGGAAGAGCTGGCCATGCTGCCGTATGTCAAGGTCATCAGTCCGGACGGAACTTTCCTGTCGTCCAGTCGCCTGGAGGCACACCGGCTCGCGTCGGCCTACGTGATGGAAGGCACGGTCGCTGGGGTCGAAGGCGAGCGGTGGCTGGCGGAACAGTTTGGCCTGGCCGTAGGTCGCCCGCTCGACTACCGGGCCGTTGCTCGTATCTGCTTCTGGCTGGATCCAGTCTCGCTGATTCACGGCGTCTTCTTCGCTCGCAAGAACTGGCCCTGGCAGCCCAAGATCGCACGAGCGCTGACCAGCTTCGTGGAGGCATATCAGGTAGTTCCGGCAGTGAGCGGCGGAGTAAAGCGAGACGTTGTCATCAACGAGGCCAAGGAGGGTCTCACCGCACGGGGCTACGGCACGGTGCCGCATCACCGGATTGAGTACACCGCCGGGACGATCACCGCATTTTTCACGGTAGACCACGCCCAGTTCCGGTCGTACGGTCTGTCCGAGCCGGCCACCGCCCTGCTTGAGGCGCTAGCCGACTTCGAGATCGGGACGCTGCTCGACGGCGGGTTGCGTCTGCGCACAGCATGTGACCTGCATGTGCTGGACGTGCGCGGGCGTCGGCCGGACGCTGAGGAGGCTGCCCGCCAGGTCGCCAAATTCGCGGACGAGTGCGATGCCGAGCTCGGCCCGGTCACCGAAGTGACCTGGAAGCGGGACAAGTGAGATGGCGACAACCATCGCGGTCAGGTTTCCGCTCGGGCGATATCACGCCACGGCGTGGGACCGTAGTGTCAACGAGGGTGCGGCGGAGTGGCCGCCGTCCCCGTGGCGGTTGCTCAGGGCGCTGGTGGCGACGTGGTACACCCGCTGGCCGGACCTGCCCGCCTCGGCTCTCGATGGACTCCTGGAGGCGCTCGGCCAACCACCGAGCTTTCTAACGCCTCCGGTTCGCCCGGCGCATACCCGGCACTATCTACCTGATCTGAATCATCGTAAGGGCGACACCGGAGGGACCGACCTGACCCTCGATCCATTCCTGTCGCTGCCGCGCGGCGCGGAGCTACTGGTTCGCTGGGAAGCCGATCTGGACAGTGAGCAGCGAGCGGTGCTGGCGAAGCTGGCAGAGCTGCTGCCGTATCTGGGCCGGGCTGACTCAGTCTGCGAAGCCCGGTTGCTCGACGGTAACCCGGTTCCTGACCAGAGTTGGTGGTGCCCGGGCTTCGTCGGGGAGGAGACCGTGCGGCTGCTCTCTCCAGCCATGCCGATCCGCCGGGCCATTCTCGAGATGTCCACCGTCGAAGTGCGAAAGGCCCGACGGAGCGTGCCGCCGGAGACTCTGTGGGTCACTTATGGCAGGAGTCGCCCAGCGACGCCAATAGTGCTGCCACGAGAGCCTACGGATGTGCAGGCCATACGCTTCGCAGTGCGCTCGCGAGCGCCGCTGAAGTCGTCCCACGGGATCCTACTCGCCGACGCCGTGCACTATCAGGCGGCGCGCCTTCTCGCCGGGTCTGGCGGGGTGGATCTGCTCGGCGGCAGTGGTGCGGCCACAAATCACCGGCACGCGCACTGGCTGCCGATCAGCGAGGGGATTGGCCACGACGCAAGCGTTACTGCCGTGGTTGTCTATGTCCCAAGCGCCATGCGGGCCGGTGACGTAGCTTCGCTGGTGCGGATCCATAAGGCGTCTGGGCACCTCGGACAATCAGGCGGCGAAGGATATGACGTCCGGGGCCTGCCGCAAGTAAACCTGCTGCTGCAGGCGGCTGGGTCGGTGGCGCAGGTGGCCCCGGAGCTATGCGGTCCAGCCAGGCGATGGCACAGCCTGACCCCCTACCTGCCGGTGCGGCACCGCAAACGCGAATCGCTGTCGGACTATCTGAGCGCCGATGTCGCCGTTGAGCTGCGCTACCGCGATCGCCCCCCTGCGAAGATCAGCCAAATAGACCCTAGTGGCGGGCTGTCGGACCGGTGGGCGCTAGGGTTCCGGCGCTATCGCCTGGCTGAGCACATGGGAAGGTCGCGGCCGGGCCTCGGTCTGCGGCTTGAGTTCGCCGAGAACGTGGATGGACCGCTGCTGCTTGGGCAGCTCAGCCATTTCGGGTACGGCATCTTCGTGCCGGAGTCTGGGTGAGCCATGGCGGTCACCGAACTGCCGGAGTTGGTGCCGGCGCGGATGCTGAACGAGTACGTGTACTGTCCGCGACTGTTCTTCCTCGAATGGGTTGACGGGCTGTGGGCCTCGAATGCTGATGTGGCCGAGGGGGATCGGCGGCATCGGCGGGTGGATTCCGGGGGAGGAGCTGCGCCGCTGCCGGACGAGGGAGAGCTGAAGGCCGCGCGGTCGGTCGAGCTGAGCAGCGAGCGGCTGGGCATCG
>Ga0209517_10006202_pt1 | contig 14856 bp, 8 predicted proteins | sample PeaSoiMetSII2010_FD_187695 | JGI IMG/M metagenome (GOLD analysis project Ga0209517, IMG submission 187695) | Peat soil microbial communities from Weissenstadt, Germany - SII-2010 (SPAdes) (version 2) | ecosystem: Environmental > Terrestrial > Soil > Wetlands > Peat | place: Germany: Weissenstadt... | reverse complement strand
GGTTGCGGATACCCCCATGATGTCGTTCGCGCCAGCTGCTGCCTTCCCCCCGTACGAAGTCCCTCTCATCCGCATGCCGGAATAGTCTGCGAGGAGCACCGGTGTCGGAACAAAATAGTACGAATGTAATGAACGGAACTAACGGAAATAAGGTTGCTGTGGATATCGACCTAGACCGCGAAGTCATCCGTTGCAAAACATGCGGGCTCGTGCAGTATCGCACCCGCACGGGGAATTGCCGCCGGTGTCTGCGCTTGCTGCCGCCCAAGGTGGAATTTCTAATTCCTCCTCCCGAGCCGCAGGAGCTTCCAGGCGACGACCGGCAACTCTTCGAGAAGTGGCCGAACCGCGAGACGGTGGAGAATATTGGTCAACGCATCCGGCAATTGCGCGAATCGCGCGGGATGACGCAAAGCCAGCTCCAGGCGCGCTCGCGCGTATCCCGGTCGTACCTGTCCCGGATCGAAAGCGGACAGATGACGCCCAGCCTCGGAACGCTCGAAAAGATTTCCGAAGCGCTTGGCGTCGGCTTGAACCGCTTCTTCGTTCCGGAAACGAACGGCGAAGCTCTCCTGGAAGATCCATTCATTCAGGGGTTGCGGCCGTTCCTACGGCAGCTCGACTGGGAACAGTGGCAATCGATTCTGAAGCGCCTGGCCGCGATCAGCGACCACGTTTCGAGCGGCAATGGCGTTGTGCGTCCCTTGGCACAGCCACAGCCGTCCCGGATGGAACAACTGGCGCGACGGATGCACCCAGCTGCGATGGGCCACCGGTAGCCGGTCAATAAGAAATCCTTAACAGAATGGCGCGAACTCTTTCTCTTGGGGGAGTTCGCGCCGTTCCGTTTTCACGCGGTCGTCGCAAAATCACCCCGCCAGCAAGCCCTAATCCTCCAGGTCGACAAACCGATGAAAACTCGATCGTGCTGTCGCGCCAACGGCGCGTAGGATGCCAGCCCGGGGCAACGCCCCGGGTATGGTGCACGGGGGCTTTATGGGCCGCCCTGAAGGGGCGGAAGGACTCCCTGCGCCCTTTCAAGGCGCAACACAATCGATGGGTTCCGAAACCCAGGGCGTTGCCCTGGGCTTGCATCCTGCAGCGCTTTCAGCGCCGGAAGATGTGCTGGAGGCGAAAAAGGATTGACACTGTGGCTTTGGTCGCGATATGCATGAGCTAATTCTGGCGAACAGCGAATGCTATTGATAAACTGTCAACCTCGGCGATTTCTGCTATACATGGATGAAAGAGGCCTCAGCACGATTCCATCCCGGAGGTTGCATGAAAAGTGAGCGGAACATGCGCGTTTTCTTGACGATCGGCTTTTTACTGATCTCGATCCCCTTGTGGGCGCACCACGGCGCTTCGGAATACGATATGACGAAGATCGTATCCCTGAGCGGAACGGTGAAAGAACTCCAGTTCGTCAATCCGCACACCTTGCTCACATTCACCGTAAAAGACGATAGCGGCAAGATCAGCGAATGGGAAGGCGAACTCCCGAGCCCGAATCTTCTGTCCCGGAGAGGCTGGAGCAGGAGCACCCTCAAGCCCGGCGACCAGGTCACCATCATCGGCGCGCCCGCCAAAAACGGTGAAAAAGGGATGCAGGTGAAGAAGTTGGTTTTCCCGGATGGCCATGAACTTCCTGGCACGGTTTTGCCGCCGGATTCTTCGAAATGAGAGTTCTAACAAGCTGGGGAAAAACTCGACATTTTGTCATTCCGAGGCACGCCGTTTGCCGAGGAATCTCTCTTTCCTTGGGTCTAAATCACGGAGAGATTCCTCGCTTCGCTCGGAATGACAAAATAGACTACTTTTTCCGAAACCAGCTATGGATCGCTTCGCTTGTATTCGCGGCACTCATCGCGTTCCCGTCCGCCCTGTCGGCGCAAACTCCAACGGCGAGCCAGAAGACGGCGCATACCGGTGATTTGACCGGAGTCTGGTATCCGTCCTCGGTAAACACATTCAACTTCATCTGGACCGACGCGCAAGGCCAGCACTTGAACGCCCTTCCTCTCACCGCCTGGGGCCAGGAGAAATTCAAGGGCAACCATCCGATCGGCGGCGAATACACGGCGCTCAACTCCAACGACCCAAATTCCGAGTGCCTTCCCCCCGGCGTGCCGAACATCTACACCCATGCCTATCCGGTGGAATTTCTTCAGGTTCCGGGCCGCGCGATCATGTATTTCGAATACGGCCACTTCGTGCGCCAGATTTTCACGGACGGCAGGGATCATCCGAAAGATGCCAACCCGACGTGGATGGGCGACTCCACCGGCAAATGGGAGGGAGACACGCTGGTGGTCGATTCCACCGGCTTCAATGACAAGACCTGGCTGGATGTTGCAGGGCACCCGCATTCCGAAGCGTTGCACATTGTGGAGCGCATGCGGCGAGTGGATCATGACACGTTGCTGATCGACATCACCCTCGAGGATCCCCAGGCCTACACGTCCACCTTGAAGACCCAGCGAAAATACATCTTGAAGCCCGGCTGGAACATCATGGAGTACATCTGCGAAGACACCCGGGTGAAGTTCGATGAGTTCGAAAAGAAAGTGGGCGCCAAAGGGACCAAGACCGCCGAGGCCACGGTGGAATCAGGATCCTCCCAATCCATCGTGGGCGATTGGAAGGGCACCATTACCCTGGCGGATGGCCGTTCGTTGCCCGCGGCATTTTCCTTTTCCGCGTCTTCCAATGGCTTGCTGACGGTGGCCGACCCCTCGGTATCCATGAACCTTCAATTTCGCAACGTAGCGGTAGCGGCCGGTGGAATCGTCACGGGCCTTACGTCCGATCAAGTGAATTTTCTGGGGAAACTTTCGGCCGATGGCAAGCAAATGACCGGAGACATTATCCTGCCAAGCGGAACCGGCCATAAAATCTCGATGAGCCGGCCTTGAAAAAATGATATGGCTGGTGGGCGTGGCCACCCTCAGCGAGAATAGGGCGAAAACCCGCACCCTTCACAAAAACGTGAAGGGTGCGGCACCCGAAAATTCAATTCACCCACAAAGCTGGCCCACCCGCCGACAAACGATAATGCCTGTATGGCTTCCGTGAGATACAATCCGTACAGCAGCGCGAACCGTAGCGAAGCAAAATGCTAGGTACTTCAATGTTCTGCTCAAAATGCGGAAAGTAAAATCCTGAGACTGGAATTTTCTGTTGGAGCTGTGGGAGCAAGTTGTTCAGGCATGAGCTTCGCTCTCAGCCCGAAAATATTGCACCTACGCTTGTTGGTGCACCCGCCGAGCAGACAGCAATGCGGGATGGAAAGAACCTGATAGTACCGCGTCGGGATGCGGTCTTGCCGCACGCTTGCGTTAAATGTGGAGTGGTTGGCATCCCCCGACCCTATAGGTTTGCATGGATGAGCCCGGGTTATTTCGCCTTATTCGTCTTGGGGATTCTTCCTTATTTTATAGCGCGTCTCTTTCTGCGAAAGACGTTTAGGCTAGCTGTTCCGTTGTGTGAACGTCACTATAATCGCGCTCGCAATCTCGGTATCACAGCGATAGTGATTCTGGCTGCTTCAATTCCCGTTGGCTTGATTGTGTATGAAGTTCTCGGAGGTGATGACGGGGTGATAGGGGGGTTCTTTTCCTCCTTCTTCCTAATTGTGGCTGGTCTGGTTGTGGTGTGGGCGCACTACCCGCTCCAGGCGGTGCATGTCGATCACGACCGAGCGACGCTTACTGGCGCATGTGAGAACTTTCTGGGGCTACTGAGGCCTACGCGCCCGTAAAAATTCTCTGATCAGCTGACTTGTTCCGCAAGCCCTACATTGAACCGGAACGTTTGTCAATTCCAAGTGAAATTATTCGCGCAATTTCTCCTCATTGGCGGGTGGCTGGCCCTTTGTTTCGGAAGGGTCGGGGCGAGTGGATTTATTAGGAAATCGAAACGGATGTCGAGCCGGCTGCGAACTACTGGTCGTTACTTCAATCCTGCCTGCGCCAGCATTTCCAGAAATTGTCTTCGGGTTCGCATGTCGATCGACTGGGCGACCAGTTTTCCGTTGCGATCGTAAACGAAAGTTTTGGGAATGCCCTCGATCTGGAAGAGTTCGTTCACCTTTCGTCCCGGATCGAGCAGGATGGGATAGGTGACCTTCTGCTGCGCGATAAAGGGCCGCACTTTGCCTGCGTCTTCGTCGGAGATGGCCAGGATCACCAGGCCTTGCTCCTTGAATTGCTGATAGAGCGTCTCGAGGTCGGGCATTTCCTTGCGGCAGGGCGGGCACCAGGTGGCCCAGAAGTTCAACACCACGACTTTGCCGCGCTGCTCCTTCAAGGTCCATGTCTTTCCGCCGAGTTCCGCCAGCGTGAAGTCCGCTTGCTGGCGGCGCTCGTTGTCGGCTTCAAGTTTGGCGACTGCTGCGGCGAATTGCGGGTCATCCAGCGTCGCTTGCACGTGTTCGTAACGCACGAGTTCGGCGAGTTCGACGTAGGGCTGGGGAGGCCGGCCATTCTTTGCCGGAAGCGGCTGCTCGTGCAGCGCCGCGGTCAAGGTTGTCGCCACCTCCTGCAACATTTCGTGGCCGAAATCTCCCTCGGTGGACAGCATTGCGAGACTATTCGCCAGGCGCAATTTATTCGGCGTCACAGGCAGTTGCCGAATTTCGAGCGCTAGTTTATTTGTCGCTTGCCCCCTGACGTTGTCCGGCAGCGAGCGAAGACCGCCGATCTGGTCCGCAATGGGTTTTTCCTGCGCGCTCCAGCTGATCTTCTGCTCCTGCGCCCGTAAAGACGCAGGGCGCGACAGGAATAATCCCGCTGCAGAAAGACTGAAGCCGAGGGCGAGGGCAGCCGCAGCGGTGGCTCTGAGACTTGGATAGGGTCGAATCACTTTCATGAACGGTCCGCCTCAACTGATGAGCAAACCCTGTCTTTCGTGCCACGGCCATCGAGGCAAGGTGGGTTTAGTGGCGCAGGCTTCAGCCTGCGGGGGTTAGTCCTTGCAGGCCCAAAACCCACAGGCTGAAGCCTGCGCCACTTAGACCGCAAATTGCCAAGTTGCTACGTAATATTCGTCTGGGCGCTCAGAGCGATTTTCCAGCCGTCCCCTCGGTTCAGAAACACGCGCAGATTCCAGCTGGTGGGTTTCGCGTTGGGATTTCGCCCCTGAAATGTCTGCATGATCACCACATTGCCGAATTCGAACATGCGCATGGATTGCACCGCGGAGCCGCCGGAGCCGCCGTTCTCTCCGTAGAGTTTGCGTTGCTCCGCTATTTCCACGACATGCTGCAATTTCGGCATGTCACTGCGCGGCGTGATGGTCTCGTGATTCTCGTCGGCATGGGCGGCCCAATCTTCCGGGTTCGGATGCCATTCATCGTTCTTCAACCGGAACCAGGTTGCCAGGGCCCCTTCTTCTACTGGATTCTCGGGCTTGTAGGGCAGCGTCTTGCAGGGATTTTCGCAGAGCTTGTCCGCCTCGGTGGGAGGAGCCGGAACCGCCGCATAATCCGGCCTCTCGGCGGGAATGGGGATGTTCAGGAAGACGAACGCCTGCCAGCCCGCGGGATTCTTCACCCAGAGATGGGCGAAGCGCTGGTTGTGGTGAATCCCGAGCACGCGCTCGACCTGGCCGAGAAAGTCCACGGTTCGCGCATCGATAGCTCCTTCGTTGTCAGCGGCGAACTGGGCCAAGTCCTCGAGGACTTGCGCCTTCGTGTGGATTTTGCCGTTCGCCTCGACCCACTGGAAGCGATCATCCAGAAGAGGGGCGACAGCCTTCGCGTCGCCCTTGCCGAGGGCGTCGGCCAAACTTTTGTCCGCCTGTCGGAACGCGGAGGTTTCGTCGGCAGCGGCGAGCGGCCTGCTCGATAGAGCAAGCAAGCCCGCGCCCAACAAGAGGCCCGCAGCGAATGTGCATGTGAAGAAGCGTCTCATCGTATTCGTCTCCTTAATGTTGGCGCCTGGATGGATCATGCCAGCTACGGCCAGGCGAATGGGGGTGTGAGTCCGTGCCTTGGCGTCATTTCCGCTGACGGACATCCACGGCCGGATGATACCACTCCCGGTGGTCTACGCCGAGAGCCGGGTTTAGCTTTGCCGGTCGCCGGCCCCCCTATCTCGTTGCGTTGCCCGCAAATAGCCTCCCCGCCAGATTCACCGTATTATACAAATAGTTATTACATTCGACGAAGCTTGCCCCAACGTGGGTATAAACATCGGCGCGGCACTTGATAAAATCCGGCAAGTAATATGGCCATTGGCCGAAGACTGTACTGAATCGAATGGAGAACCATCGTGCGAAAAACCCTTTCTGCGTCCCATCTGGCGTTGTGTGGTCTTTGCGTGCTTGGCCTTTTTGGATGTAGCTCCAGCGGCCAATTGCTGACCACAGATCTCTCAGGGCAGCAGGCAGCGGCACAGCCACCGGCTACGCCAACGGAGCATTCCAACGGCATAGTCATGGATTGGAGCACGAGCCACGTGGTCTTCCCGCGCGTTGGCGAGATCAATGCCCTGGTCGCCGTCCAGCACGATCCCCGGGCGATCCTCAGCTGGCAGGCGGCGGAACGCGAGGATTTTCACCGGGTAAGGGGTCCTCGACACTTCCTCCCTGCACCAACCGACGTCAACCGTGACTGGAGTATCAATCTGGGAACTGGTGGAGTGGCGCCGACCATGTACCCCGCAAAATTTACGTTCGACATCGGCGCCGCGCCTACCTGTACAGCGGTATCGCCCGCCATTCCCGATTACGCTGTGTTCCCCGTGAACGTAGCCGGCAGCCCAACTCAGCCGAACATCGTGGCTTTCGATAATCTTTATAGCGGGACGACCCCGTCCAACGGCATCTGCAATCGCGCGGTCCCTCCGCCAGGCGATAGCGGGATAGCGGCGACAACGTTCTGGTCATACAACATCACGGCGGCGGGAGGTAAAGTTGCAACATCTCCAACTCTTTCGCTGGACGGAACCAAAGTCGCTTTTGTCGAATCAGGATCGGGCGTGGCTCATTTTCACGTCCTGGCCTGGAAGGCTGGCGATGGAGTGGACATTACCACTCCCAGTGCACAAAACGTCTTAAAACCAGTATCGATCACCAGTGGCTTTGCCGCGCTCGCGCCAGTTGCGGCTAGCGGAACCGTAACGGACCTGGCTTTGGGGTCAGCCGACAACACGCTGTCTTCGCCATTCGTTGACTACACAAATGACGTGGCTTACATCGGCAACGACAGTGGGGTGCTTTTCCGCGTCATGAATGTCTTTTGCACAACCTCGGCTTGCACAGGAGGGGGGACTCCGGCGCCGAGCCTGGATCCTACTTGGGGATCGTCTGGCGCGCTCACCATCGGAGGATCTTGTACGGGGAAGCTGACCGGCGCCGTTATCGACGGTGGGACTGGACATATTTTAGTCGGATGCGCGGACGGCAAAGTTTATGGGTTTACCTCCGCCGGAGCCGCACTCACAAATCCCTCGTTGACTGTGGGGAATGGCGCAGCGACGGGAGGAATTGTAGATCCGCTGATGATAGACGCAGTGAACGGATTTCTTTATGCCGTGAGCGGTGCTTCCTCCGGAGGAACCTCCGTTTTGGTCCAAGCCAAGACCGCGGACTTAAGTTCAGCGGTTACGGCGACATTGGGTGCCGGTGGATCCTTCAACCTTCATGCCCCATCGTTTAGCACCGGGTATTTCTCCAGCGTCAATCCCACCCACTGGCTGATTTACGAATGGGCGTTGAGCAGCGGTGGCACGAACATAGAGCTTTACGGACCAACGTTCTCCGCCGGCCACATCATGACTGGTGGCGCCCCGGCGAATACCATTCAGGTCGGCGGTTCCACCCCTGTCGAGTTCTCACCCACCACCGAATTTTTGAATGGGGCCAACGATCAAGTCTTCGTAAGCGGGCTTACAGCTGCGTCGCCGAACTTCATTGAATATAACATGAACGCTTTCCTCCTCTTGTTCCCGAACGCATTTCCTCCTGTGGGAGTCAATGGTGCGACGGCAACTGAGACAGGCGGCACGAGTGGAATCATTGTGGACAATACCAGCGGCTCGGCGCAGGCTTCCAGCATCTATTTCGGTAATCTGAGTACCAACGCGGCCGTAAAGTTAACGCAGAGCGGCTTGAACTAACCGCCGCTCTCGGAGGCTTGACAGCTAACGAAGTGCAACAGCCATCGGCGAAACAGCATGTTTGTATCTGACCGGTAAACACTTCACGTTTGATCTGAGCGATGATTATCCACAAGTGAGAAATTGGTGGTACTTAAGGGCAAAAATTTGCCCTTTACTTCCTTTGCGCTCCGAAAATGTCTCTGGCTGCATCGACAATTCACCGGATGTGATTGAAAATAAAGACTTAATTCTGGCCTTCCGCGCTCCCAACGGAAGGAGAATTGCTCTTCCACTCTCCGATGTATTCTCGTTCCAAGAGGAATAGCCGAAGTTTGCCTGGAGAGGGGATCGCCCTTCGTGTCTCGAGCGATGTTCCGGCAGCCGGCAGAGTACTATCTCCGAAGTGCCTGGCAGGGCAAACAGCATGAGCACAGAGATCGGAAACGAGAACATCAACATGCCGGCTTCCAATACTCCTTTGACCGAGCGCGAGCATCAGTCGCTCGTCATCGACTTTAACAACTCCGCCGTGGCTTACCCCGCTGACAAGACGATCGTCGATCTTTTTGAGGCGCAGGCCGGGAGAACTCCCAATCAGACGGCATTGGTGTTCGAAGACCAAAGGTTGACGTATAGCGAACTCGACCATCGCGCAAGCTTACTCGCGCGTCACCTGAGAGGGTTGGGGGTTGGACCGGATGTGCTGGTAGGGCTTTTTGTGGAGCGCTCCGCCGAGATGATTGTGGGCCTTCTTGGCATCCTGAAGGCTGGCGGGGCCTATGTGCCCATGGATACCGCGTTTCCTCAAGAGCGGATCACCTTCATGCTCGCGGATGCGAATGTCAAGGTGCTCCTCACGCAAACCAGCCTCCTGGCAAGTCTGCCGGCAGGCGCCGCTCGGGCCGTTTGCCTGGACACCTTCGATTGGAACTCCTCGGAAAGTCTCACGCGAAGTGATGCTCGCGTGCGTCCGGAAAACCTTGCCTACGTGATTTATACCAGCGGCTCAACCGGCCGCCCCAAGGGCGTTTGTATCGAGCACAGGAATATCGTCAACTACGCCTTGGGCGTTGCAGACCGGTTTCAGTTCAGCCCCGGCATGAATCACGCGACCGTGTCGACCATCGCCGCTGATCTTGGCAACACCGTCATATTCCCGGCTCTAGTCACTGGCGGCTGTCTTCATGTCATCTCGCAGGCAAGAGCAGAGAACCAGGCGATGCTCTCGGAGTACTTCCAGCGAGAGAAGGTTGACGTTTTAAAGATCGTTCCGTCGCACCTGGCGGCTTTGCAGACCGGAAAAAACCCGGAGCAAGTCATCCCCAGAAGCCGCCTGATCGTAGGCGGTGAGGCCTCCCAGCTCGACTGGATTGGGCGACTCCGCCGCCAATCCCCAAGTTGCGAGATTTACAACCACTATGGGCCCACGGAAACAACCGTCGGCGTGCTGACCTACCACGTAGGCGCGCAATTGCCAAATACACCGTCCGGCAAGCTCCCTTTAGGAAGACCTCTCCCAAACAGCAGGGCTTACATCCTCGATGACTATCGTCAACCGGTGCCTGCTGGCGTGCCGGGCGAGCTTTACATTGGTGGTCGCGGTGTGGCGCGCGGTTACCTCAACCGCCCCGATTTAACCGCTGAGAGATTCATTGCTGACCCATTCAGCACAGAGCCTGGCGCGAGGATGTATCGCACCGGCGATCGTGCGCGCCATCTGGCGGACGGGAACCTTGAGTTTTGCGGCCGGATCGACCACCAGGTCAAAATACGCGGATACCGCGTCGAGCTCGGCGAAATTGAAGGAGCATTGCGCGAGCAGGGCGGCTTGCGGGACGCCGTTGTGTCGGCGTATGAAGATGAATCCGGCAACAACGAACTGGTTGCTTACGTTTTGCCGAAACGTGCGAATCAATCTCTTTGGGGAAGCAAAGCTCTCTATACTTTGCCCGACGGTTTGCCGGTCGCGCATCTGAACAAGAACGAGACGTCCTACATCTACAAGGAAATCTTCGTTCTTCAGGCCTATCTCCGGCACGGGATCACGATCCGCGACGGCGACTGCATCGTCGATGCGGGCGCCAACATTGGGATGTTCACCGTGTTTGCCAGCCGCATCGCCCGCAACCTGCGAATCGTTTCCTTTGAGCCCAACCCCGCCGCCTATGCCTGCTTGAAGGCCAACGCCGAAGCGTGGGGCACAGGCGTGAAATGCCTTCCCATGGGTCTTTCCCGCGAAAACAAGACTGCGGAGATGACTTTCTTTGAGGGGTTTTCATTGTTATCGGGATTCTACGCGGACGAAGCAACGGAGCGCGAGGTGGTCAAGACGTACGCGCTCAACCAGGAGTCGGAATCGGGAAACGGCGGAGAAATTGCCACGGAAATCGGGAAAATGCTCGAGGACCGGTTCCATGCCAAGACAGAAACGGCTCAGCTGCGAACCTTGTCCAGCGTGATCGCGGAAGAGGGTTTGCAACGCATTGATCTGCTGAAAATCAATGTTGAAAAGAGCGAGTGGGATGTGCTGCAGGGAATCAGCGCCGGGGACTGGCCCAAGATTCGCCAGTTGGTCATCGAAGTGGACCAAAAGGGAAACTTGGAGCCCATCACCGCGCTCCTGGAAAAGGAGGGCTATGACGTTCTGGTCGAGCAGGACCCGCTGCTGAGAAAGACCGAATTGTGTTACGTGTACGCCATTCGGCCGTCGGCGGCGAGCCGCCTCTTGCGGCAAGAATCTGGCGAAGGGCATGTCCGCTCCCTGCCGCCTGTGAACGAAGAAGTTTTGACGCCTGCAGGCCTGCGCAAATTCTTAAAAGATCGGCTGCCGCAGTACATGGTCCCGTCTCAATTTGTGCTGATGGAGAAGTTTCCGCTGACGGCGAACGGCAAGATCGATCGCCAGGCGTTTCCCCGGCCCGCTCACGAGAATCTACAGCCGGCAGGCGAATTCGTGAGACCACAAACCGAGACCGAGAAGGCACTGGCCCTAATTTGGTCCGAAATGTTGAAGGTCGACAACGTAGGGATCCACGACGATTTCTTCGATTTGGGCGGCCATTCCTTGCTGGCCATTCGTGTGGTGTCGCGCATTCGGGACGTGTTCGGCGTGGACATTACTTTCCAGACCTTGTTTCAAAATCCCACGATCGCCGGTTTGTCCAAGGTAGTCACCGCAGCCAAGAGTTCGGGAAATGTTCAGCGCATCGAGCGCCGCAAGCCGTCCGGTCCGGCTCCGCTTTCGTTCGCGCAGGAACAACTCTGGTTCCTGGACCATCTCAGCCCCGGCAGCCCTGTTTACAACATGAACGATGTTGTGGACTTCCGTGGAGAGTACAACGCGGGAGCGATGCGCAGCGCCCTCCGGGAATTGGTCCGCCGCCATGAAATTCTGCGGACGGAATTCTCCCACAGCAGCGGACAACCCGAGCAGATCATCTTGCCGGAGATGGATCTTCCGCTGGCGGAATTGGACCTCGGTTCACTTCCGGAACAGGAACGCGAACGGGAATGGACCCGTGTGGTGCGCGAGCAGGGACGAAAGCCGTTCGAATTGTCGCGGGCCCCGCTGCTTCGCGCGACCATGGTTCACCTGTCATCGCGCCAGCACCAGCTGCTGCTGACTACCCACCACATCCTCGCGGATGAATGGTCGATGGAAGTGGTTCACCAGGAACTCAAGCGGCTCTATGAGGCTTATTCAGCAGGGCGGCCGTCTCCTCTGCCCGATCTGCCCATCCAATTCTCGGATTTTGCCGTCTGGCAACGGGAGTGGCTGAAGGGAGACGTGCTGGAGAGCCAGACTTCTTACTGGAAGAAAGAATTGGCTGGGGCGCCTTCCATCCTGGAATTGCCCACCGACAAACCGCGCCCCGCCACACAAAGCTTCCGTGGCGCGACGGAGACTTTTCAAGTGCCCGGTAAGCAGCTGGAGCAGCTGAGAGCTTTGTCCCGGGATCAGCAAGCCACGTTGTTCATGGTTCTGGAAGCCGCCTTCATGGCATTGCTGCACCGCTACACCGGCCAGGATGACATCGTCGTCGGGACGCCGATTTCCGGCAGAACGCACAGCGAAACCGAGAACTTGATCGGCTTGTTTCTGAACACCTTGCTTTTGCGCGCGAAATTCACTGACCGCCAGAGTTTCGCAGAACAGGTGCAACAGGTGCGGGAGCGAGCCCTGGGCGCCTATGCCCATCCGGACCTTCCGTTCGAACGCCTGGTGGCCGAACTCGCGCCGGACCGCGATCCGAGCCGCATGCCGCTGTTCCAGGTGATGTTCATTCTCCACAACTCGGAAGGCGTCTCCCAGGTTTCCAAGGTGTCCGGCAATCGGGAACTCGAGACGGGCACCTCGAAGTTCGATCTGACGCTGATTCTTTCCGAGAACGAGAAGGGTCTCGATGGATTGATCGAGTACAGCACCGATCTATTCGAACCGGTCACAATCCGGCGCCTTGCCGGCTACTACTCAAGGCTTTTGGAAGCTGGCGTTGCCAATCCGGAGCAGAGCATTTCCGAATTGCCGATGCTGCCGGACGCCGAACGCCGGCAATTGCTGGTGGACTGGAACAACACGGCCGCCGAACTTCCCGGGAAAGAACTTTGCCTGCACCAGTTGATTGAAGCGCAGGCTGCGCGGACGCCGGATCAGGTGGCGCTGGTGTTCGACGAGCAGGAGCTGACCTACGGCGAACTCAACTTTCGTGCAAACCAACTCGCACAGCACCTGACCAAGTTGGGCATCGGTCCCGATGTACTCGTGGGGCTTTGCGTTCAGCGATCCATCGAGATGGTGGTGGGGATGCTGGGCATACTGAAGGCGGGCGGGGCATATGTGCCTATTGATCCCAGTTACCCCGGCGCGCGTATTGCTCTGGTGATCGAAGATTCTCATTTGGGCTTCATCCTCACCACGGAGCAGATTCGCGCAGCCTTGCCGGCCAGCACTGCGCGCATCATTTCTCTCGACGGCGACGCAGAAGCGATCGCCGCACAGAGTCCCGCCGCGGTGCCCGCTTCCGCCAACAAAAATAATCTGGCGTACGTCATCTACACTTCGGGTTCGACGGGCAAGCCAAAAGGGGTAATGGTCGAGCACCGCAACGTCGTCAATTTCTTTGCCGGCATGGACCGAATCATCGGCGCCGAGCCCGGAATTTGGCTGGCCGTGACCAGCATTTCCTTCGACATCTCGGGGCTCGAACTGCTCTGGACGCTCACGCGCGGATTCAAGGTCGTTATTCATGGCGAAGGAAACTCGGACAAAATCCCGGCGGAAATCCTCCGGCATGGCGTCACGCATCTTCAATTGACGCCGTCGCTGCTTCGCGCGCTGACTTCCGATCCGCCGTCCCTCAATGCGCTCGGCAAGTTGAAAAAAATCTTGGTCGGCGGCGAGGCGCTGCCTGCTTCGCTCGTCGCTTCCCTCCGCCAATCGTTCAACGGCGAGATTTACAACATGTATGGACCGACCGAAACAGCGATCTGGTCCACCGTGTATCGCGTCGAGGAACAGCGAAGCAGCATTCCGATCGGCAAGCCGATTGTGAACACGCAGGTCTACGTCTTGGATTCTCAGCTTCAGCTCGTTCCTCCCGGCGGAATCGGAAATCTCCTGATCGGAGGGGACGGGGTCGTCCGCGGATATCTGAACCGGCCTGAATTGACGGCTGAGCGATTTGTCAGCGACCCGTTCCGGAAGGAAGGCAGGCTCTACCGCACCGGGGACCTGGCGCGTTTCCTGCCGGATGGGAATTTGGAGTTCATGGGCCGCGCGGATTTTCAGGTAAAAATTCGCGGGTTCCGAATCGAGCTGGGCGAAATCGAGACGACCCTCGAGGAACAACCGGGTGTCGAGCAGGCCGTCGTTGTGGCGCGCGAGGACCATCACGCGGACAAGATTCTGGCCGCCTTTTTTGTAGCCAAAGCGGGCAGTTCCGTGAACACGGACTTGCTGCGCGGCGCGCTCGAAGCGGCGCTTCCGAGTTACATGGTGCCGACTCACTTGATCCAACTGAATAGTCTGCCCCTCACTGCGAATGCAAAGATCGATCGAAACGCGCTGCCGCCCATTTCGCTCCAGTCCAACATTTCCACTGAGGCCGGCGAGGATCCGCGCGGCGAGTTCGAGCAGGTTCTCGCGAAAGCCTGGGCCGAAGCGCTGGGCCTGAAACGAATCTGCCGCCAGGACAATTTCTTTCGTTTAGGCGGCCATTCCCTGGCGGCATTGAAGATTGCTTTCAAGAGCCAGCAGGAATTCCATGTGGATTTCCCGCTCCAGATGTTCGTGCAGTATCCCGTGCTCAGCGAGCAGGCCAAGAGGCTGGAAGAGATGCTGGTGGAGCAGGCCGATGCGAGCGTGCTGGAAAGTTTGCTGGCCGAGGTCATTAAAAATAGAGAGTTTGTTCGATAGCTGATTGGTAATACAATGATCCCAATGGTCGGCTGGCGGTTTGAGGTAAAACAAGCCTGTGAGTCTGGCAAGTAAATTAGACAGCCTTACGCCGGAAGAACGGACGCAGCTCGCGCTGCGTTTGTCCCTCGCCAAGCGCCAAGCCGCCTCGAAGAAGGACGCAGGTCTCCCCGCGGTTCAGCCGGACGTCCAGAATCGCTTTGAACCCTTTCTTCTAACCGATCTCCAGCAAGCCTATTTGATCGGCCGGTCGGAAGGAATTGAACTGGGCAATATTTCCTGCCACGGCTATGCCGAAGTGGACATGGAAGATTGGGACAGGGAACGTTTCCAATCCGC
>Ga0209517_10006201_pt1 | contig 14862 bp, 12 predicted proteins | sample PeaSoiMetSII2010_FD_187695 | JGI IMG/M metagenome (GOLD analysis project Ga0209517, IMG submission 187695) | Peat soil microbial communities from Weissenstadt, Germany - SII-2010 (SPAdes) (version 2) | ecosystem: Environmental > Terrestrial > Soil > Wetlands > Peat | place: Germany... | reverse complement strand
CCCGCCGTAATCATTGGGGTTCCTGATTGTTTTCTGCGGCTTGGCTGCTGTCCCATAACTGCTGCCTTCATTCGATTCGACGCCACCACCAATGTTGCGCCGGGCGACGGGTACACTGCCCTGCTCCGTCCCCGGTACGCCGCGATGACTCGCGGCGACCACGGCCGGAGACCGACAAAACCAACCCGGAATCCAAGGGCGGGCTTGGGGAGTTAGGGCGCGGCAGTTCCCCCGAAAGCTCTCGGGGCTCCGTCCGCGCCGCTCGGGGGAAACCATCAGAGACCGGAAAACGAATCTCCGTTACCTCCGTTTCCTCCTGTTCAAAATCCCTGCGGTTAAGAAAATCCCCCTTCCCCATGATCCTGCCATGCCATGATCCTGTCATTTCCTAACGGTTCCCCGCCCAGGTCCAGATTTCCATTCGTCTGCCCCTCGTAATCCTAATCCGCGTTTCCGTTCCCGCCCATGATTCTGTTCCTCCTGCCTCATAAATCCGGGGCACTGCTGCAACGCCACCTGTGAGGATATAATCACCGTAGCCGCCCCCGGCGAATCCCCGTATTTTTGCCACCTCATTTTTTTGCCAAACCGGCCCTTCCCCATCCGTGGAGAGTTAGTGCGGCGCGCACGGAGTGACCCCCCTTCGCCGAGCTATGGGGGGCAGGCCCCCCTTCGCTGAGCTACGGCGGGCAGGCGCGCCCTACCTGGACCCGCCCCATCAGCGCACATCAGCGCTTATCAGCGGTTAAAAAAGCTCCCCCCTCTCCTCCGTGCCCTCGGTGTCTCTGTGGTGAACTCCTCCGGTCTGGGGCACCGCCGCAATGCGACCTGTGAGGGATATAATGACCGTCGCCGCCCCCGGCGAATCCCCATATTTCTGCCAACTCATTTTTCTGCCACGCCGCCCCTTCCCCATCCGTGGAGAGTTAGTGCGGCGCGCACGGAGTGACGCGCCCTACCTGGACCCGCCCCATCAGCGCCCATCAGCGTTTATCAGCGGTTCAAACTTCCGGCCCTATGATTTTATCCCTCATCCCCTCCGTTTTACATTTGACCCTTCGCTCCCAGGCGGTTAGGCTCATCCTTCTTATTTGAGTTTATTTTATGTTTGGGACAATTCGAAGGCATCAAAAATGGCTCTGGATGGTGATCATCGCTGTCATCGTCGTCAGTTTTGTCATTTATTTCTCGCCTTATAGCCGCACCAACCCCAACGTGCGCGGCGCCGCTAATTTGGGAAGCATCAATGGCGAGCGTATCGCCCAGGAGGATTTCGGCCACGCCTGGCGCGAAGTCCAGTTGCGCTACTTCTTCCTCAGCGGCGGCCATTTCCTCGACGAAGAGTCCAAACGCACCTTCGATCCCGAACGCGAAACCTACCAATGGCTCCTCCTCCTCCAAAATATGCGCCAAATGGGCATCCAAGTAAGCGACGACGGAGCAGCCGCCACCGCCCGCCAAATGCTCGGTCAATTCCAGCGCGCCGGCGTGACTTCCGCCGATGTTTTCGCCAAGCAAATCCTCGAGCCCCACGGCTTGAACATGGAGGATTTCGAGCGGTTCGTTAAGCATTTCCTGGGAATTCAGGAGCTTATTGCCACCGTCGGCCTGAGCGGAAAACTGGTCACCCCCCAGGAAGCCGGGGGCCTCTACGTGCGTGAGCACCAGGATGTTGCCAGCGAAGCCGTGTTCTTTGTCGCCTCCAATTACTTGGCCAGCGTCGCTGCCCCCCCCGGCGAGGTCTCCCAATTCTACACCAACCGCCTGTCCTTCTACCGCGTGCCCGACCGTGTCCAGGTCAGCTACGTGAAATGGGACCTTACCAATTACCAGGCCCAGGCCAAGGATGAGCTCGCCAAACTCACCAACCTGGACGAGCAGATCGACGCCGCCTATCAGAAGGATGCCAGCAATTTCCTTGGCCAGGTGAAGGCCCCCACGCTCGAAAAAGCCAAAGAAAAAATCCGTGATATGCGGCTAAAGGATTTCGAATTGCAATCTGCCCGCAAGGCCGCCAACGCGTTCGCCACCACGCTCTTCGACCTCACTCCCCAACGCCCCGAAAACCTCGAGCTCCTTGCCAAATCCAATAACTTGCCCGTCCAGGTCAGCGAGCCTTTCGATGAAGTGGACGGGCCCAAAGACCTGAATGTCGCGGCCAGCTTCGTGAAAGCCGCCTTTGCCTTGTCGCCCAACGATGAGCCGGTCGCCGGCCCCTTGGTCGGCGAGGACGCCGTTTTCGTCATTGCTTTCAACAAAAAAATTCCCAGCGAGATTCCCCCCTACGACCAGATCAGCGGGGAAGTGCTGAACGACTTCCGAAACGCCAAGGCCATGGACCTGGCCCGCAAGGCCGGCGAAGCCTTCGCCGCCAAGCTCACCAACGGGCTGGCCCAAGGCAAGACCTTTGCCGCCCTGTGCGCCGAGAACAATCTCAAGCCCGTCGAACTGCCGCCCTTCTCGATCAGCACCCGCTCGCTCCCCATCGCCGATGACCATGGCGTGAGCCTCAACGGACGGCCCGACCACGGGCAGCTCGGTCTCAAGCAACTGGCGTTCGGTACGCCCCCAGGCAAAGCCAGCTCCTTCGACCTGAGCAACGAGGGGGGCCTCATCCTCTACGTGCGCTCCCAATTGCCCCTCGACCAGGCCAAAATGCAAGCCGATTTGCCTGCCTATATCAACGGCCTCCGCCTTCAGCGCCAAAATGAGGTCTTCCAACAATGGTTCGGCCGGGAAGCCCAAACTGCACTGCGCGACACGCCGGTCATGCAGCATCAGCAAGGACCTCCGGCCAACATGCAACAGCAAAGACCCACCCCCTCGCCCTCCCGGCCCATCAAGCCGTCGTGAATCGATGGGTGATCTCGCTCCCGCTGCCCTGATTAAGCTCTCCTCGCCCGCCACGCATGAGTTTTGGGAGATCCCAGTTCTCTACGAGGACGAGCATCTGCTGGCGTTGGACAAGCCGAGCGGCTTGTTGAGTTCTCCCGGTCGTGACACGGCTGAACAGCCGAGCCTCATAAAGCTGCTGCATGCCGGCATTGCCGAAGGCAAGCCCTGGGCGAAGGAGCGGCGGTTGGCCTACCTCATGTACGCCTACCGGCTCGAGCCTGAGATGAGTGGTGTGTTACTCCTGGCCAAGACCAAGCCCGTCTTCCTCGATTTGGCCAATGGGTTCAGCTCCGGAAAGTTCACCCACAAATGGGTCGCCCTTTCCCAGGGCACCCCTGACCAGGATCACTTCGAAGTCCAAGCCCGCCTTTCGCCGGACCGGGTCCGGCCGGGCGCGATGCGCGTGGACGCCCGGCGAGGCAAGGCCGCCCGCACGGTCTTTACGTTGCTCGAAAAATTCGCCGGTTACACCCTCCTGCAATGTGAGCTCGCCACCAACCGGACCCACCAGGTCCAGGTCCATTTGCGCTCCAAGGGGTTGCGCGTGGCGGGTGACCCGTTGTATGGCGGCCAGCCGCTGCTGCTCTCAAGCCTCAAGCGGAACTATCGCTTGAAGCCGCAGGCCACCGAGCGTCCGCTCCTGGCGCGCGCCGCCGTGCATGCGGCCGAGCTTGCCTCGGTCCACCCGGTAACCGGCCAGCCCCTGGCCATCACCGCGCCCTGGCCCAAAGATTTATCCGTGGCGGTGAAGTACCTGCGCCGCTACGCCGCGGCAGGGTAGCGGAGTTTCTTAATAAAAGTCTTGACGTTTACCTACTCGTCAAGATATTTTGACGGGCAGCAAATAGTCGTAATTCTCCACTGACTTGCCACGGGGCGGCCGCCCGGGCCTCCGCTGCAGTTAGGCATTAGCCTTGGCTAGCCAGCTCAGCACGGCCTTTTGCGCGTGCAGGCGGTTCTCCGCCTCATCAAAAATTGTTGCGGCGTTCGCCTCGAAGGACTCTTCGTCGATTTCCATTCCACGATGCGCCGGCAGGCAGTGCATCACCAGTGCATCCGGTTTGGCGAGCCGGATCAGCGCAGCGTTGATTTGGTAGCCCGTCAGTTTTCTTACCCGCTCCGCCGATTCGCCCTCCTTGCCCATGGACACCCACACGTCCGTGTACAGCACGTCCGCTCCTGCCGCCGCGGCCCGGACATCCTCGGTGCAGATCGCCTTTGCGCCGGCACGCTGGAGCAACTCGCTTGCAGGTTGAAACGCTTTGGGCGCCGCAATACGCAGTTCGAACTTCAGCTTGGCCGCGGCAAAGATCCACGAGTTCGCCACATTGCACGCGCCGTCCCCGATAAAGGCCACCACCCGCCCTTGAATTGGTCCGCGCTTTTCCTGGAAGGTAAAAATGTCGGTAAGGATTTGGCACGGATGTTCGGAATCGGTCAGCGCATTGATCGTCGGAACATTGGCCCAGCGCGCGAACTGCTCGACGTCGCTTTGCGCAAAGGTCCGGAACACTGCCCCATGCACCATCCGGCCCATCACTCGCGCGGTATCCTGGATAGGTTCACCGCGGCCCAACTGAATCTCGCTCGCCGGAAGGAAAATGACTTGGCCGCCCAGCTCCCGGATCCCCACTTCGAAGGAGAGTCGTGTGCGGGTGGAAGACTTCGCGAAAAGCATCGCCCAGATTTGACCCGCCAACGGCTGAGCGGCATGTCCCCCCCGTTCTCGTTTCAGCGCTGCGGTCTCGGCCAGGATCAACTCCATTTCCGCTCGCTCCAGCGTCTCAATGCTTAGCAGATGTTTCATTCGCTTGCAGGGCATCAATGATTTAACACGACGGTTCTCAGGCCACGCCGGCGATAGCCTCCTCTAGGATCTCCAAGCCTTCTCGCGCTTCGCTCTGACTCAAATTAAGCGGGGGCAGCAGGCGCAGTACTTGGGAGCCGGCCGGGATGACAAGCAAGCCGGCGGAGTGGAGAAGTTGAGCGAACCGGGCAGCAGCAGTTTTAGCAGCATTGCCGGGCAGTCTGGCAAGTCCGGGCTTTAATTCCACTCCCAGCATCAGCCCCAATCCCCGCACCTCACCCACCACCGTTGGATATTTTTTCGCGAGGCTCTCCAAACCTGTTCTGAGATAGTCGCCCATCTTCCTGGCATTCCCCGGCAGGTTTTCGCGCCGCATGACCTCAAGTACCTTCAAGGCCACGGCGCACGCCAGCGGCGAACCACCGTAAGTCGTGCCGTGCGTTCCCGCGCCGAGCAAATCCGCGTAGGGTGCGCGGACCCAAAAGGCGCCGATAGGAAAGCCCGCGCCGAGCGCCTTGGCCATCGAAATGCCATCCGGCAGAAAGGGTGCCTGGCCCGCCCGGCTGGCAACGGCACCGGATGCCGCGCCTTTGGGAGCCGAATTCCCTTGGTCCACCCCTTCGAGAATCCGCTGGAAACTCTGGAAGCAGCCAGTCCGGAAATGGCCGTCCTGCACTCCGTCCATGAACAGCAGCAACCGCTGTTCATCGCACAGGCGCCGCAGCCCCAGTAAGTAATCTGGCTTGGCTGGGGTCACCCCACCTTCGCCTTGGACTCCTTCAATCAGGACAGCGACCGTAGCGGGAGAAATGGCCTCGCGCATCGCGTCGAGATCATTATAGGGGACTTGGCGAAAGCCCGGCACCATCGGCTCGAAGCCCTTTTTGACTTTCTCCTGACCAGTGGCGGCGATTCCCGCTAAAGTGCGGCCATGAAAAGAATTAGCGGCCGTGAGGATTTCAAAGCGGCCTTCCTCGTGGCCGAACTTGCGCGCCAGCTTGAACAGCCCTTCGTTGGCTTCCACGCCGCTGTTGCCGAAAAAGCATTTTCCCGGGCCGATGAGGCTGACCAGCGCCTGGGCCAGCCGCCCCTGGCCCGCGTGATAATAAAAGTTCGAAGTATGAATGAGCTTCCGCGATTGCTCGACCAGAGCCTCGGTTATGGCAGGATGGGCGTGGCCCAGTGCGTTAACGGCGATGCCTCCGCCCAAATCCAGATATCGCTTCCCGCTGATGTCGTAGAGGTAACTGCCGGCACCATGACTCAGGACAATGTCGAAACGCCCGTAAGATGGCACGACGTTTTGCTCGAAGAGCGCCTGCACGGCGGCGGCTTCGTTGTGCACTATGGGAGGAGGGGAGGGGAGGATTTCTTTCATTTCCCTTCTCGCCGATCCTGGCTCGACAGCCGCCAATAACGCGTCATCGAGGAAGTTTGAAGCCCCTCGGGACCGCCCGTGTTTTCATAGAGCGAAAACGCTTGGTTCGTCACGGCTCGAAAGTTGGCAGATTCCGTTTGTCTCTTCAATCATTTTGCTTAATGAGAATTGGGCTTTGTCTTTGTCGCCAGCTTTGCTTAACTGGCTGAGGCATGAGAAAGCGCCAAGCCCAGGTCCAGCGTGTGACCAAAGAAACCCGCATCCTGGCCAAGTTGAACCTCGACGGCCAAGGGGAAGCCTCGGTGCGGACGGGGATCCCTTTCCTCGATCACATGTTAAGGTTATTTGCTCGGCACGCGGTCATGGACCTGGAACTTCGCTGCCGTGGAGACCTCGAGGTGGATGCGCACCATACCGTGGAGGACTGCGGACTCGTCCTGGGCCAAGCGTTTGGTCGGGCACTCGGGGATAAGCGGGGAATCCATCGATACGGCACCGGATTTGACCCCCGTAACCCTTTGACCGGAGAGGCCTACGTGCCAATGGACGAGTGCCTGGCCCGGTGTGTGGTGGATTTCAGCGGCCGACCCTGCCTGGTTTGGAGGGGGGTGGATGGCCTCGCCTACAAAAACCTCAGCCAGACCGAGAAAGGCCAGGACATGAGCTGCGCCTTCCGTTTTGGCCTGGCACGCGAGTTTTTCCACGCCTTTGCCAACGAGGCCCGGTGCAATTTGCACCTCGAGTTGCTGTACGGAGAGGAGCCGCACCATATCGTTGAGGCCCTTTTCAAGGCCTGGGCCAAGGCTGTCGATGTTGCTTGCCAGCGAGATCCCCGCATTTCTGGCCGGCTGCCCACTACCAAAGGAAAGCTCTGATCGGGTGAATAGCGGGCTCCTCCCGAGCGTCGAATTGATGACAGAAAACGATCATTCCTCGACCGATGATCAAACATTGGTCCGAGCCGCGCAAAAAGGCGACATGGCCGCCTTTGAGGAGCTGGTCGCCCGGCATCGGGACAAGCTCTATGCGCGGGCTTTTAGCATGATGAGGAATGAAGAAGAAGCAGTTGATCTTTCTCAAGAGGCCTGGGTAAAGGGCTGGCAGCGGTTGGGCCAGTTCCAAGGCGAGTCGAGCTTTGGGACGTGGATGACGCGTATCGTTATTAATCTGTGCCTGGACCAGTTGCGCCGGCAAAAACGCCAGCGCACCGAGTCCTTCGAGGCCATTAATGAAGAGTCGGGCGGCGTCGAAAGACAGATGCCCGTAGTCGTTCCCAACCCAACTGCCGAGTTGGAGCGAGCCGAGTTGCGCCAGCGCATCGACCAAGCTTTGAACCAGTTGTCTCATGAACATCGCACCGCGTTGGTGCTGCACGAATTTGAAGAAATGGAGTATAAGGAAATTGCCAAGACGATGGACTGTTCGATTGGAACGGTGATGTCACGGCTCTTTTATGCGCGACGCAAAATGGCCGCTTTGCTGGCCGGCCTGAAGAAGGAAGATTTGAGATGATCGCTTATGAGACACAACTGAAGATCCAGGCGTTGCTCGACGACGAGCTCTCGCCGAGCGATGCCCGCCGGCTGGCCGAGACGCTTGCGCAGGATCCCGAAGCCCGGGCCTTGTTGGCGGAGTTGAAAGGCACCAAAGCGGCTTTGAAGAGCTTCGAGGAGCCGTTCACCTTGCCGGAGACGCGCGAATTCTTTTGGTCCAAGATCGAGCGCTCGATCCAAGCGCAGCCTGAGCGGGTTGTTGCTGGGGCACCGCTGTGGGTCGCCTGGCGGCGATTCTTGGTGCCAGTCAGTTCCCTCGCGGCACTAGTATTACTGGCGCTGCTAACCCTGCTCGGCCCGGGTGGAAAAGGGCCCGAGTTTGAGGCGGCCTTGAGCGATCCCGGCGCCTTTACCTACCGGGACTATTCCACCGGAGCGACATTGGTTTGGCTTTCATATCCGGCCGAAAACGAGTTTGCGCAGGAGGAGCCGACTGATACTATTGAATAGTCGATGAGATGTAAATTCATGCCGGCTGCGCGCCCGGCTTGGTTTTCGACAGCCTTACTCCTGTGGATGTTAGGGCAGTGGTGTGTCTTCGGTGCAGCCCAGAAACTAAAGCTCGAGGTGCAGCTCGTTTGGGCGACCAATGACCGCGAGTCCCCTGAGCCTAGCCACAAGCCCGTTGAACCAGCCGTGCTGAAGAAGCTTAAGGATCTGCCTCTTAAATGGACCAACTACTTCGAAGTCAATCGCCACGAGTTCGAGGTGCCAGCCTCCGGTGTGGTCAACGTGCCGGTCAGTTCGAAATGCTCGATTGAAGTGAAGCGATTGGCCGACACCACCATGGAAGTCTCCTTCATCGGCAAAGGCAAACCGGTGGAAAAGCGAATCATGGCGCTTCCCCGCGGGGAGCTCTTGGTTTACGGCGGAAACGCCCCCAATGCCACTGCCTGGCTGGTCGTTTTGAAGCGCCTCGAGTGAGGAGATTGGAAGCGCCGGAGCCCCGTTTACCGAAGCCGTTACCGGACCTGCGCCGACAACCCGACGGGTGTGGGCCTTCCGCGAGTCAACTCCACGAGCGGCCGGATTAACAGAACATGCGCCGGCCGAGTTCCGTTTGCCGCTTTACGCGGACTAACGGTGCCCTCCCTCTTTTTGGCCTTCGACTTTTTGGTTGTCGGCTTGGAGATCGAACTCGATGAGGGTCCGGCCGCCGGTTTTGTCGTTGCGGATTTCCATCTCCTCGAGCTGATATTGGCCCTGGATCTTTTTGAGCTTCTTCGGATCGAATTCTTTCAGAAGTTGGCCGTGAGCGTCGTAGGCATCCGCATGCACGATGGCGTGGGGGCTTTCGGTTTCGAGCCAGGAGACGATGCGCGCATAACCGGCGTCAGCCTGTGGATTAGTGCTCTCCAGTACTTCACAGGCCTGGCCCTTGCGCATCTCCCGCAACAACAACCTCTGTTCGGGCCAGTGCAAAAACTCCAACCCGAGATCCGCCAGCCAGAAGTCCGAGCCGGCGAAGGGCTTCTGCGTTTCATTCTCGCTCAGAGTTGCCACATGATTGGAACCGTCGGCCTGGGAGGTGATAAGGACATACTCGTTGGGTTGACCGTTGCGGTGAATCACCCTTAGCTCCTGCTTAACTGGCCCCTTGGCCGAAGCCTCGACAGTATATGTGCTTACCCAGTTTGTCGGTGTGACGATGGTCTTGAAGCGCACCGGAAAGGCCTGCGGTTTGGTGCCGGGCCTGCGAATGGTTAGTAGGCCGGAATTGGTCAGGTCTTCCTCGGGTGCTTGCGCCAGCAACTCCGCGGCCAGCGCGCGTCCTTCCTTTTTGCCTTCGGCCGGTTCGATAGGTGTGGGGCCAGGTTCGGATTTTGGTTGACCCAAGCAGGCCAGAACCGAGAGAAGAAGTATGGAAGCCGGGATGAGACGTCTCCGCCCCTGACGCCGCACGGGCAAGGACAAAGAGAACGCCTGGAACGTTCTCATTTGTCGCGGAGGGCCAGAGGCAGCAGTTCCGAAATATGACGCAGGAAACGAACGTTCATCTTGTGGCGCACCTCCTCGGGAACTTCGCTCCAGTCCGGCTCATTCTGGGCCGGGAGCAGGACATGCTTGATGCCAAAGCGGGCGGCCGCCAACACTTTCTCCTTGATCCCTCCGACGCGCATTACGCGTCCGCGCAAGCTGATCTCGCCCGTCATCGCCACGTCGGAACGCACCCGCCGTCGCGTGAGGAGCGAGGCCAGAGCGGCCACCACCGTTACCCCTGCGCTCGGACCATCCTTGGGTGTCGCTCCGGCCGGAACATGAATGTGGATGTCGAACTTGTTGTAATCCGCCAAATCGATGCCCAGGGACTTTGCTTGGCTGCGCAAGTAGCTTAGAGCCGTTTGCGCGCTCTCCTTCATGACTTCGCCCAGGGAACCAGTCAGCAGGAGGTTCCCCCGGCCCGGCATGCGCGTGGCCTCGATGAAAAGAATCTCGCCGCCCACGGGAGTCCAACCCAGCCCGGTGGCAATGCCGTACTCTTTGATGGCCTCGGCCGTTTCGTTCACGAACCGGGCGGCGCCCAAATAGTCGGTGAGTAAATCGGGCTTGAGCACCAATGGGTGAGCGCACTCCCCATTGGACACGATACGACGCGTGGCCTTTCGAGTGAGCGCCGCGATCTCGCGCTCCAACTGGCGTACGCCCGCCTCCCGGGTGTAATCATGGATGACCCTGCGCAAGGTGGCCTCTGGAAGCCTTAGTTCTTGACGTGTCAAGCCGTGCTCTTCCAGTTGGCGGGGCACCAGATAACGTCGCGCGATTTCCAATTTTTCCGACTCCGTATAACCAGGAAGGTCAATGACCTCCAAGCGGTCGCGGAGCGCAGGGTGGATTGGATCGAGCCAGTTGGCGGTGGTGATGAAGAGCACGCGCGAGAGATCGAACGGCAGATCCAGGTAATGGTCCGTGAAAGTGTTATTCTGCGCCGGGTCCAATACTTCCAACAGCGCCGAGGCTGGGTCGCCCCTGAAATCCGCGCCCACCTTGTCCAGCTCATCGAGCAGAATCACGGGGTTCCGGCTTTCCACGCGGCGCAGGGTCTGGATAATGCGCCCAGGCAAAGCTCCCACATAGGTGCGGCGATGGCCGCGAATCTCCGCTTCATCGCGCATGCCACCAAGGGAAATGCGGGCGAATTTTCGGCCAAGGGCATCGGCCACACTGCGGCCGAGCGAGGTTTTGCCGACTCCCGGAGGACCCACCAGGCAAAGAATGGGGCCCTTGATTTGCTTGCGCCGTTTGAGCACCGCCAGAAACTCGAGCAGCCGGTCTTTAACTTTCAGCAAGCCGAAATGTTGCTCGTTGAGGATGCGCTCGGCCTCGACTAAATCTAGTTTGTCCTCGGTTTCCGTTGTCCACGGCATGGCCAGAATCCAGTCTAGGTAATGGCGGGTGACGGCATATTCGGCTGCGGCAGGTGGCATCTGCTGAAGCCGATCCAGCTCTTGGGTAGCAGCCTGCTTGGCCTCAGCGGGCAAGGCGGTCTGTTCCATCTTTTCCCGCAGCATGCGAACCTCGCCGGCATTGGGGTCGGATTCTCCCAACTCGCGTTGGATCGCGCGCATCTGTTCGCGGAGGAAAAAGTCGCGCTGGGTCTTGGATATCGAGGTGGCGACCTCGGTCTGGATTTTGGAACTAAGGGTCAAAACTTCATGTTCGCGGTTGAGCATGGGCAGAAGCCGGGTCAACCGCTCTTTGACCGAGGTGGTCTCGAGAAGTTTCTGGCGCTCCGCCAGGTCCAGGTTCAGGTTAACCGCGATGATATCGGCAAAATGGCCGGGGTCGTCCGTGTTGAGCGCCGCAATTTTGATCTGCTCGGAAAGGGCCGGCGAGAGCTTGATGATCTCATGGAACTGGCTTTGGGCGTTGCGCATCATCGCCTTGAGTTCCACGGAATCCTCCGTGACGTCCCGGAGCAGTTCGAATTTCGCGCACAGATAAGGATCCGTGCTGGTGTATTCCTGGATTTTAATCCGCCACAGACCTTCGACCAGCACCCGGACGGTGTTGTCCGGGAACTTCAGCATCTTAAGAACCCGTGCGGCACAGCCCACTTCGTACATTTCGTGAGGCAAGGGGTTCTCGGCCTCAGCATTGCGCTGCAAGGCTACGCCCAGCAACCGGTCTCCGGCGACTACGTCATCAATGAGCTTAGTGCTCTGCGCCGTCTCGACCAGGAGCGGGGCGGCCATGCCAGGGAAAATCACAATGTCCGACAGGCCGAGGATGGGCAGGGTAGCGGGCAAAGAACTGGAAGAAACCCGCGGCGGCGCCTCGGGAGTGCCGGCGGCGCCCAGAATGCTGATAAACTCTGTATCTGGCGAGCTCATACTTGCGACATTCTGCCATTAGATGACTGCCGCCCGCCAGAAATTCAGAGTAGATTCGTCTTTCCTTCGGCGATCGACAGCTTGGTGCTTTTGGATGACCGTTGCGCGAGCGGCACGTCAATCCGCAGGAACCCGTTCAGATAGGCCGCCTTGGCCTGCCCCAAATCGTAGCCGGAAGGCAACTCCAGCACGCTCTCGAACGGTCCATAATTAATTTCCATCACCAGGAAGCTGGCTTTGCCAGCACGACAGCCATCGGGGCGGTTGCCGCTGATCCTCAGGCGATTGCCCTCGACGGTGATCTCTAAATGCTCGCTACGCATGCCCGCCAACTCCACCTTCACAACTAAGCCATTGTCGGTTGCATACACATCCGTATTGGGCACCCAATGTGCCCTGGCTGAGCCGTCTCGATCGCTCCCGGCGGAGCGCGTCACAAAATGCACGGTCGAACTGACTTTGCACATGGCCATTATTCGCGGAAAAAAATTAACTTACTCGTTCAGCATAAGCAAGAGTCCTTAGCGCATTCTCATGCGCACCTCGGGACGCCCTCCTTTGCGAACTCGGAACTCGATTGACCCACCAGCACGCAAGCCTGCCCCACTGCACCCGCAATGCGTGGCCCTCTGAAAGCTCATTTTGCGGCGACCGAACTTCCCCCACACCAGCAACGCCGCCGCTGCCGACACTATCGTGAGCGCTATCACCTGCTGCCAATCCATTGTCTCCCAAGATAACCCCATTTCCGCCACGTGCAAGAAATGATTACAGGCCTAAGCATTTGGGAGTGGCGGAACGGCCAGGTTCCGCTAGACTAAGTCCGCCGTCGTCCCGGCCTTTGCGGCGTCCTGTACGCGCCAGGTTCGGGGGGCGTCGGTTTAACGAATTGAAATTGAAATTGAAACTGAAAAGAAACTGAAAAACCATGAGTTCCATCGCACAACTGCTCGGCGACAAAGCCGATTCTCTGCTTAACTTCAAAAGTCCCAAAATCGCCAAGGAACGGCTGCACTTGCCCGGACCGGACGTGGTGGATCGCCTATTTGCCGGGTCGGACCGCAACAACCGCGTGCTAGGCCAACTGCAACGCATCGTCAACCATGGACGCTTGGCGGGAACTGGTTATCTTTCGATCCTGCCGGTGGATCAGGGCATCGAACATTCTGCCGGGGCCAGCTTCGCCAAGAACCCAGACTATTTCGACTCCGAGAACATCGTGAAACTGGCCGTCGAGGGCGGTTGTAATGCGGTCGCCTCTACGTTCGGCGTCCTGGGGTCGGTGGCGCGCAAATACGCCCACAAGATCCCGCTCTTGGTTAAGCTCAACCATAACGAACTGCTGACCTATCCAAACAAATTCGATCAAATTATGTTCGGCACCGTCAAACAGGCGTCGGACATGGGAGCGGCCGCCGTGGGTGCCACTATCTATTTTGGCTCCGAGGAAAGCGGACGGCAGATTGTCGAGGTCGCCCAAGCCTTCGCCCTCGCCCATGAGATGGGTTTGGTGACGGTGCTCTGGTGCTATCTGCGCAACAGCGCCTTCAAGAAGGACAAGGACTACCATCTGGCGGCGGATCTCACTGGCCAGGCCAACCACCTGGGCGTGACGATTCAGGCCGACATCATCAAGCAGAAATTACCCGAGAACAATGGCGGCTTTAAGGCACTCAGTGCGCCAGGCGCGAGCTACGGCAAGACCGACGAGCGTGTTTATTCCGAGCTCACCAGCGATCATCCCATCGACCTCTGCCGTTACCAGGTTGCCAATTGCTACATGGGCCGCTCTGGGCTCATCAACAGCGGTGGCGAATCCAAGGGTGCGGGTGACTTGGCCAACGCCGTCGTAACCGCTGTTATCAACAAACGTGCGGGCGGAATGGGCCTCATCTCCGGCCGCAAGGCCTTCCAGCGGCCCATGAAAGAAGGCATCGGACTTCTCAACGCGATTCAGGATGTCTATTTGAGCAAGGAAGTTACAGTGGCTTAAATCGGAACGATGTTGAATGACGCGCTTGCTCGTGGGTAAGGCGGGCAGGCGAATAATTCGTTGCATGGTCCGCCGCGGCGGCCGCTCATGCTGCCACGCGGGAGCGACCGGACAATTCTCGACGAGCCGTTCGCGCCGATTCGTTGGCAGGCAGACTGCACGTCACCAACGTTCCATTCTGGTTTTGAGGGGTGATCTCCAGCGTCGCCCCGATTGTGCTGGCGCGGTAATTCATGATGCGCAATCCCATTCGGTTTTTGGCAGCGGCGGGCAATGAAAAAGGCAGCCCGTCGTTTTTAACGGTCAGGGCCAGGATTTCGGAATTGTGTGTGAGGCCGATCCAAACGCGGCTGGCTTTGCCGTGTTTAATGGCGTTGCTGACTGCCTCTTGGGCGATTTTGTAAAGCTGCGTAGCGGTATGGGCCGGCAACTCGGGAACTGCTCCTTTGAACGTGAAAACACAGGAAATTTCGAACATCCGCTTCACGTTTTCCGTCAGTGCGTGCAGCAGGCCTGGAAGATCGTCCCCCTGCACATCCAAGGAACTCGTCTGGTGTGCCAGATCATGCATGTGTTTGGTAACTTCTTCGGTGAGTTGCTGAATCTTGCCCGCCTCGAGGGCGCAGGGGTGTCTTTCCGCGCCCAACCGTTGCTGCAGGCCTTTGACCATAAGGGACACGCCGGTCAATTTCTGCCCCACGTCATCATGCAAATCGAACCCGATACGTCGCCGCTCGTTTTCGGCGATTTCCAGCAATTCGTTCTCCAGGCGTTTGCGTTCCTCAATAACGCTTTGAAGTTTGAGGTTCGCGGCCTTGAGTTCGGCGGTCCGCTGTTCCACACGGATCTCCAGTTCCTCGCGGGCCCGTCGCAATTCCTCTTCGTACTCCTGACGGGCTCGCCGC
>Ga0209517_10006200_pt1 | contig 14864 bp, 18 predicted proteins | sample PeaSoiMetSII2010_FD_187695 | JGI IMG/M metagenome (GOLD analysis project Ga0209517, IMG submission 187695) | Peat soil microbial communities from Weissenstadt, Germany - SII-2010 (SPAdes) (version 2) | ecosystem: Environmental > Terrestrial > Soil > Wetlands > Peat | place: Germany... | reverse complement strand
AGGTAGTACTCGACCCTGTTCTTGAGCGACTGCAACGACCGCTCGACGATTTCAAATTGCCCGGTACCGTCGCCGGTTAGGGGCGGCTTATTGGCCAATGCGCCGACTTGGTTGAGTGGCGTCTCGTAATCGCCATCGAAGTCCAGTCCAAGGTCCACAAGCCTGCCGAATAGCACCTTGAGCTGCCCGGAAAGCTTGAATATCAGCCCATCGAGATCGTTCAGGGCGGTCATTGAGCCGCTAGCTGGCGGTTTGCCCTTCGTCGGGTCCCAATCAACGACGCTGTCGCCGGGCGTCTCGTTCTGGGGACCGGTGGGGAGATTCCTGAAATCCCATGGCGTCCAACTCAGGCCCGTAGCATCCGTGGTCTCCATGCAAGTCACGTGAGTTTCGGGCTTGAACGCGTCAGTCCAGGTCTTGAAGGGGCATTGCGGATCCGGTTGCCACTCCGAGTAACACGCGCGCAACGTGCCCAAGGCGTTTTCGTAACACCCCATCAGCATGTGCAGTCCATGCTCCTCGCTGCGTGCTTTTTCCTGCATGTTTCGACCGCTCGCGCACTTGCCGCCAAGGCGCCATCCGGTTTCATAAAGAGTCACCTGGAACCTGTCGCGCAATGGCTTCGTCTTAGTCAGCCAGAAGGCTGTCGCGACGCCGCCCGGCCCGCCACCAAGGATTGCGACTTTGATCTTTTGGTTTGAGTTTGAACTCCTCGTAACGCTCGACATGCATCTCCTCCTGCTTTCATCGGCGAATTGGATAGACGCATCGCCCACGATTCATGCGATTGGCCTGCCGGTTCGGTTGTTGGGCTTACTTGTGGGCGCCCTTCCTATGACGATTGTGCCGTAAATCTGCACACCGCGCCGCCGTTGAGGAATACTCACAGGCCTCACGGAATTAGAGAGGTGACTGCAGGGCCTCCTTGAATGCAAATTCCCGCCCGCGGTGGGTCGGTACTTGATCCTTTTGTTTAGAACCTATCTCAAAATCGTCTGAGAAGCATCATGGCTGACGCGAGCTGGACGAACCCGGGTAAGTTCCCGGAGTAGTACCCCATTGCACAAGCAGGCGGCGCTTCCATTGAATCCACGCAAAGAACCAATCGACGATCCGGCGGCGCGTAGCGCCGCAGGCGCCGGCCGTCTTGCGTCTTCATCTTGCGGTCGGATCAAAAGACGACGTCTAGCCCGTAACTAAAAAAGATGCATCGAGACGTTGATCGCCCCATCGCTCGCAAGTGGTAATAGCAGTGCGACCGGGCCTTTCCTGGCCCCGTCGCACCGATGTACGTCGAAATTTTCGTTGGCTTCGCTGCGCTCGCTTCTCTTAGTTTGCGAGGTCCAGGCTGCCGGCCTTCTTTGCCGCCACGAGTTCGACGTTTACCTGTTCACGAGTCGTTCCGCGATCCTGTTGGGCTAGGTTGGTTGCTGTCGGGTATTCTCCCGGGTAGACCTCACGGGCAGGTTTTGCGGCGAAGCTCACTATGATGTCCCCGTTCTTCTGGGCTTCGGCAAGTTCGGCCTTGACCTGTTCTCGGGTCTTGCCGCCGTCCTGTTGGGTTAGGTTGGTTGCTGTCGGGTATTCTCCCGGGTAGACCTCACGAGCAGGTTTTGCGGCGAAGCTCACTATGATGTCCCCGTTGCTCTGGGCGTCGAAGAGTTCGGCCTGAACCTGTTCGCGAGTCTTGCCGCGGACCTGTTTGTCCGCTGTGGATTGGACGCAGGTCGATGGGAAAAGATCACCTCGCGAGTGGCCAGTAGCGTTCATTATCTTGTCACAGTCCTCGTTGGCCGCAGCAAGTTCGCTGATCGCCGATCCGCAGACCATGGCGAGCGCGATAGTAGAGAGGCGGAAAAAACGTGTGGTGTTATTCATGATTATCACCTTAAGTTATGACGCGGGATGGTGGTACGGTTAGTTTTCTCGGACGGTTTCAGTTGCTCATGTATGAAGTCTTAGCTGAAATTACCGGCTCGCACTTTTCGTCTGCTTTTGCTCGTCCTTCTTCGCGAGCGCTTTGCCCTCCTCGCTCTGGCGCGCAACCTCCCAGCGCCGGGCATCCTCCTCGGTGACGTAATCAGGCATGTACAGTCCGTAGATGGCCCTCGTGCGCTGGATAAAAAGGCGAAGTTCGTCCGGCCGATCGAGTTTGGCCAGATCACACGCCTTTTTGTCCGCTTGCGATGGCGGCGGGTTGCACCGGTACTCGGCGTGCGCTCCAAGCGAAGCGCTTACGGCCCATGCGGCAAAGGCGAATGAAAGAATATGTTCAAGGTGGGAACTTCGGCTTGCGTTCATGACAATCTCCTGAAAGTTCGTTTGATGCTTGCTTTGACTGCGTTGCAAGGAAAGAATGGGTTTGTGTGCATTGATGCCTCCATTAAGAGTCACTAAAACCGCATTACTTTGAAGCTGAGGCCACGACCGGTGAGGAATTGCTAGCCGTTTGGGCTCCCGCGGTGGCTGGACGGGGGTAGGCATACTTCGCGATCGCATTGAGCACCGACAGCGTGACGATTACGGACATCACGGCAGCGGCGATGCGGCTGGTGGCGGTGGCGTTCATGGCTGTCTCCAGATAGTTTGGTTGGTAGGGGTGCTTCCTTCGTGCATTCCGTTTTTGGTAGGCACGGCTTCATTGTTCCCATAAGACGGGCGGCGCGATATTCACTATTGAACATTCGCGTGCGATGCCCGCGGGCCGGCCTCGGACCATCAACAGCCTGTGCGTTAACGCACATCCACGCGGTGATGAACCAGGTAGATGGACTTCTTGAGGAGGCGGGCACCCGAGAGCGGTCGCCGCCGGTGTGGACGCACCTACTGATGCGTCACCGAATTTGGGAAAGCAATAATGTCGGGAGCGCAATCAAGCATTGGCCGATAGCGCTTCGAGTTCAAGGGTCGCATGCGTGTGGACGTTGTCCGCATTGAGTACGCGCGGTCCTCAGCGTCTTGAGGAATAGTGCGCATGCATCGGTGCCGGTCGCGTGACCGGGAAACGCGCCAACCAGCTCGATTGCCCGCGTCAATTGGAGCGTGCAACCCGTTTACATGGACGATGAACGAGCTGAGTCTGCGACTCCTACTTAAGGGACGCCGGGTGACAAAACACGCTGCGCTGCGGCTCGAATTGCGGACATATGGGATTGCGCTGCCCGCCGCCCGCAATCGATCAGAGTTTGTCCCGCAGCGAAATTGAAGCCGTCCGACGAGGGTGTGGAGATGCGAACAACCATATCCGCCCGTTGAGCTTGCTCGACCGAGTCCCACCAACCCAGCAAACTCCACGAGGCGGCGAGCACCGTGCGCAGACCGAAGGGACGCTCGAAACGAGCTTCAAGGGCGTTTACACCCGCATGGCCGGCCGCCGCATCGCCGCGCCTCTGGGGTTCGATCAGTGCCGCCAGGCGCAGGCCGCTGCGCCGAGTCGCCAGCAGGTCGGCAGGCACGCGGGCGACCAATCCTCCGTCGACTAGCATCGCGTCGCCCACGCGCACCGGCGGAAACAGTCCTGGTATCGCGCCGGTTGCACGCGCGGCCAGTGCTAGCGGACCCTTGTCGAGAACCACGCGTCGGCCGGCCACGAGGTCGGCAGCTACTACGGCGACCGGCATTCCAAGCTGCGCAAATTCGGTGCGCCCAAACAGCTCGCCGGTCATCGCGTCCATGCGTGTCAAAGAAACGAGGCCGGCGCGCGGCAACCACTGAAGCCCCTTGCTGCGCGCGAAATCCGCGGCCAAAACGCAAAACGAATCCGCGGCTGCCCTCGCATTTCCGAAGAACGCGTAGCCTATCGATACGATGCCACCCATGCTCGAGCCACATAGGAAATCCAGCGGCACGCCGGCGTCTTCCAGGGTCTCGAGGAAGCCCAGGTGCGCCAGTCCGGCCGCCGCACCAACGCTGAGCGCGACCCCGATCTCCCGCCCGCAGATCTGCCGAACGAGACGGTCCAGGTCGGGCCAGTTCTCGCGCGTCCAGGATCCCGCGTGCTGAGCGGCGGCCGCAAAAGTTGCCGCATCCAACGCATGGCTCCAGCGCTCGCCGGAGGGTACCGGTTTACGCGCTCCCAGGCGTATCGTCGCGACGTCCGCAGCGCCAGCTTCAGCTGTTCCATGATGTGTCGGCCCGCCCCCGCCGCTTACAACCCAAAGAACTAGGTCCACCGGTTCAAGAAGTGGACAAAGCGCATCCAACTGATCGGGCCGGACCAGCAACATCAGAATCTGCGCACCCGCACCCTCGGTGCGCCATTGCTGAATGCGTTTCACAAGCGCTGCCGCCTCGAATGTCTGTGCATCGAGATCAAGGGAGGCAGCTGCGTAGTGGCGCACGCCCGCGTACAACCCTTGCAGTATCTGCGCCGGCTGGCCAACGGTTGCGTCGGTTACCAGCACAGCCACCGCCGGTCGCAGCGTATTGGCGGCGTCCCGCGTGCGGTGGCGCAGGCGTTCGCCCAGCAGCGCCGAAACGTTGCGGAAAAACGCTGGCTCCTCGGCTAGCACCTCGAACAAGTCCGTCCCGGCAAGTGCCCAGGTCTCGGTATCGCGCTGCGCCACGATCGTGGCCGAGACGGCGCTGCCGGAGAGCGCCGACATCTCGCCGAAGCTTTGCGGCGGCGCCAGCACCACGCGGCCGCCGGCGGCGCTGCCGGGCAGCTCGACGCGCGCCGCGCCGGTAACTAGACCGTGTAACTCGGTGGAGGCGTCGCCCGCCCGAAGGATGACGTCGCCCGCGGCATAACGCCGAACCTGCGCACGCTGGGCCAACCGATCCATTGCGGACCGGGAGACACCTGCGAACAGGGGATGGTCGTCCAGTTGTTTCATGCGCCCACTGACGGCCGGTTGAATCGGCTCACCACCGCTGGGGTAGCGCCTTGACCAACTCGATATGGCCGCGCGAAGCCGCGATGTAGCCGCCGGCGACGAGATCCTGAAGGATGCGGTTGACCATGCTGCGCGAAGCACCCACTCGCTCGGCGATCGCCTGCTGGCTCAGATCCACCACCTGGCGACTCCCCTCCCCAACTCGTGCCGACTCGTTTAGCAACCGTGCGACTCGGCCATACACATCCATCAGCGCCAGGCCGCGCACGTTATCCGTAAGGTTCCGCACGCGCTCGATCAGTGTCTGGATGACGTGAAAGGCAAGGTCTGGCCGCTTGCTCAGGATACGTTCGAACTCCGTCCGCCGCACAACGCACAGCTTTGCCGGCGTGAGCGTCTTGACCGAGGCGGTGCGTACATGACCGCCGAGCATCAACTCGCCGAAGTACTCGCCAGGCCCTATCCGCCGCAACTCCGCCACCCGCCCCGATTCATCATCCAGGTATACGAGAAGACTGCCCTCCAGCACCAGGTAAAGCGCCTCGGCAGGTTCGCCGGTGATCACGATGATGGTGTCTTTGCGGAAGTTACGCGGGATGCCCTGACGGACGAACTCCTCGAGCAGCGCCTGCGGCAGCGGAGGAGGCGCTGCGATGTCGGAGGGGTGCGGGTCAGCTCGCATCAGATGCGCATCATGCCATCGTCGCCTCCTTGCTGGAAGATGGGAGCAGATCCCGCCGGCTGGTGTGCTCACCGCACTCCGAACGCGATGATTTCGGCTGCAGAGTTGTGAGGCGCCGGTGATTCGCACGGTAGATCCTTGGATTGCCCTTATTTTTGGCGGTGGTTGGCGGCTGCCGGGTGGATTGGCTGTTGACTGCGAAATCATCAACGGGAGACCTCCAGGGCGATGCTTGTCAAACCTCGCCGAGAATCGTTGATTGGCCATTAAACGTCGCACGCGAACGTCCAATAGTGAACATCGCGCTGCGCGCTTTATGTTGAGAATGGGGTCGTGCTTGGAACCCACGAAGCTTATCGAAGAAACACCCAAAACGACCAAACCATCGGTAGTTCGAAATGAACATCACTGCCACTAACCGCACCGCCGCCGACCTCCTTTCGGTTCTCGTCACATTCATCCTGCTCGATGCTAACGACTTGCTGGGCTACCCCCATAAGAAGAAGTGCGACGGACATCCGGCCAAGGAAACCACCTTTGTAACTAAGAAAAACAATTCCGCCATAAGTTGATCGAGTCGGATCTCAACAACATTCATTCCAGGGAGGTTATCGTCATGAAAACCATTGGCACTTGCCTCCTACTGCTCGGTGTCACGTTGTCGTCAGGCTGTGCTTCGACCTACGGAAACCTCGTTAGCGGCAGTCGGTTGGGTGCGAATGAATGGCCGTCAATGCCGGCGCCGACGACCCCGATCAGCAAGCCGGCCCCGCGTCCAGTCACGCCGGCCTCGCTCGATCGCGGCAAATGCCCAACGCCCGAGCCGCGATACCCCATGGCCTCGCGTCGCAACGAGGAATCGGGAACCTTGGTGTTGCACGTTCAGGTCGATGCCAATGGCACGGCGAGCAAGGTCGAAGTATCGCGTTCAAGCGGTCATGCGCGGCTGGACGAATCGGCGAAGAGTTGGATTTTGACTTGCCCATTCAAGCCCTCGATTGTTGACGGGCACCCGCAGGCCAGCTGGAGCAGCCAGGCGTACACATTTACTTTGCAGGACTAGGATTTCCTTGGGGTCGATCGCGATTGCAACCAAATTGCACTGGCGTAGGCGGGCCTGGCGAGTTACGGCCACGGTGAGCCGCCGGTGATTCGCGCAGTAGATCCTTGGATTGCCCTTATTTTTGGCGGTAGTTGGCGGCCTCAGAGGACGCCAAACCTGTTACGCGATTTCATTGCAATTAGCCTTTGTGGCCAATGCCTGCTTCTAGGCGCCTCGGGGGCCCGCTATCGACCCGTTGCGGTCGGCGATAGTCCAAAGAAGCAGTCATTCCCCCGATTCGATCCGACACGACGACTGTCGAGTCGGACCTCCTATACCGAGCGAGGTGCAGCATAGTGGGACGGCGGCGCCCTGGTCCTGGTGATTCGACCACGGCGGATATCCTACCCATGCTGCCCCACGGTCGACCGGGGGACTGATCGGTGAAGCGGCTCGGCGCCGGTTGCGGGAGCCCAACTCCTGGGTAGCCCGCGCCGGTGCAACGCCGCGCGTCCGCTGTGACGCCGAAAATTCCAAGCGCGGATCTTTGAACGCGCTCAACCTCATTCACGGCCATGCCGGAGTCTTCCTGGATCTTTCCGAAAGGTCCGATGGGAACGACCTATTTCTTCAACATCCTTCTCGTCGCTTTCTTTGCCGGTTTCTTCGCCGGTTTCTTCGCCGCCTTCTTCCCCGGTGCCTTGACCGTTTTGCGCACCGTCGCGCCGCGCACTCCCTTGACACCACGCACGGCGCCGGCCAGAACGTCCGCTACTGTTCGCGCGGTGTCAGTGCCGACCTCGCGCGCCGCCTTAATCGCGTCCCTAACCGCAGCCGTCGCAACGCGACCCACATTTCCCCCTGTCTCGGTCGTAGCTTCCACGATGCCGTCGACCGCGCCTCTCGCCACCGAGCTGACATCCGCACCGACCGCCGCCGCATGCCTGATTACCGTCTTGACCGTCTCGGCTGCCGCACTGGCAATATCGCCGCCCACCTCGTTCACTCCCAGCACGACGCCCTTGGCAATGCTCTTGGCGCTCGCGATCAACCCGGTCCGGACCTGCTCGGTCGCCTGTACGGCGCCGGCGACCACATCCCGTACCACGATCACCAATTCGTCGGCGACCGTTCCCGCGGCACCGAGGGTGCTTGAAACGGCGGATCTCACGAGGACGACGATCTCTCCTTCGATCCTGGTCAGCGCTGTTAGGCTGTCGACGATTCCGTCTCTGACAGCACTGCCCGCTCGACCCAAGGACGTTGGAACGACTACGGGCACTGGTCTTGCCGGCCGCATTTTGCGCGCCGCAGCTCCTGACTTGGTGGCTTTCACCGTGATCGTGCGCGGTGTGCGCGGCCTTGCACTTCTGGTAGTCATTTTGGTTTTCCCTTTCATCGTTGTCTTGGCGCGTAGATATTGTTCATGACGCGGTCCCCGAATTCCCAGGAGTACGTTCCTCCCAGATAGTTCGTCGCGACATCCTTCGCAAGCGCCTCGAAAAGAGCGCCGACCGAAGTCTGAAGTTCATCCGCCACATTGCGAATGATCGCTTCTGACGGTGCTTCGCGGAAAGCTTGATAAACGAGATCTTGGAGATTCATGGAGCCGACTTCGAAACAATTAGACCGCTAAGCGGCGATCTTCGCAGCGACACGGAATGGCCGGAAGTGGCCGGCTTCGACAAATCGCGGGACGGTCGCAATCCCTCGGCCACATGTCGCGAAGGGTTGCATACCTGTCATCCACGGTCAAGATGCCCGCTCTGGAGCAGGCAGCGGACCCAGCTGCGCAGCGCCGTAAGCCGACGCATTTTTTCCCACGCGAGCCCCTGCGGACATTCCGCTCAGCCGAAAGCGGTTTTCTCCAAACGCGAGAGCGGACGTTGGCGTTTCCACACGCCCTCGACCCAACGCAGATTTCAGTCCTTCGAACTACGAATTACACTGCCACAGACCGGCGGCAAGCGACGCGAGCGCATCCCGTAGCGTCCGTTGCGGTTCCCGCGGCACGAACGGCGCATCGATGCTCCGCGCCGTAAACCGTTTTGGAGCTCTTCACGAATGCGGACAAGCGGATGGAGAAGACTCGCGGTCGTACTGTGCGGTGCCTGGTGCATCGGAATCATTTCCGTCGCAGGTTATGAGCTGATCACGCACCGCGTCGGGTATTTCATCGAGCTCACGCTCCCCGTTGGGAGCGTCATCTCCGGGAACGAGGCAATCCTGCCGGATGGCCGCGTCGTCGAGCTCCAGACCACGGTTGATGTGCGGTCTTTGAAGCCAGGCGAGGTCAAGTGGGTGGGAGGACCCGGGGTTGTGGAGTTGCAACTTCGGTCAGTCCTTCTCGCCGTCACGCTCGTCGTACCGATGGGATTATGGGCTGGATTTGAAGCCATCGCCGTGCTGGGGCGTTGGATATTGCGCGGCTTCCGTGGCACGACCCGATGATGCCCGGCCCGGGACTATTCAGTCCGCTACTTAACCCGAGCGCAAGTGGGAACGCCCTGAAGCGGCCGTCTCCGCAGGTCCAGAGGTGGCCGGCTCCGCCAAATCGCGGAACGGGCGCGATCATTTTGCCATCGGTCGCAATGCGGTGTACAGCAGTCACCCAGTGCCGCGGCGACTCATTTCGGATCTACCGCGGACCCGGCGCCGCACCGCCGTCAGCGACAACATTTTGGCGGTCACGACCCTGAGCGGCCATTGGAAGATGTCCGCTTCCAGGAGCCGGGATCAGGCGCGAACCCGAGATTGCCGGAATTGGTGTTTCGTATCGCGGCTCGGAGGCGGTCATGTCGCCGCTTGCGAAGTCTGCGGAAGGCGATTCCCAATCGCTCTGGCGCCTTCCCGTCTGCGGCGGCTTCTTTCGTATGATCTGCGTCCGAAAAGCTCGACGATCCAGAACAACCGAAAATCTGCCGGAACGGGCGCTATCCAGCGGCCGTAGCGAGTTGCCTCGACGGGCAATGCGCGCTTCTTGCGACTCGGATCGAGCACGACGTCTGCGACGAGGGCCGCTTCTTGGTCCGCGAGCTCCGCGACGATCTCACCGCTGCCGTCGGCAATCTCCGACTGACCATCGAACTTCGAATCCTGCGCGGGAAACGGGGTCGGAAGCTCGCTCTTCCAAGCGCCGCATTTATTGACCTGAATTGCGGGAATGCCGAGTAGTCGCGCCATGTTGCTCGCCCCGTGCCGGTATGAGGCTCGAAACGCGTCGGTACTTGCCTTCCGGTAGTACCAAGTCTGCTGAGGGGTTGGTGCGGAGAACGACATGATTAATAGATCGGCGTCGCCGGCAATCATCGCCTCGGCGAGAAAACGGAATGCGTTGTCATAGCAGATCCCGACGCCAATTCTTCCCAACTCGGTCTCGATGATGTGGGGGCTCTCTTTCCCGCGAAATAGGAAAGATTCTACTGAGCCGGGCTTCTGCTTCGGTACGCGCCCGGCAATCTCTCCTGCGGGAGTCGCTAACGCGAAGACGTCTAAGAAATCCTCTCCGTCAGCGAGCAGATAGCTGCCGCCCAGGTACACGCCGAGGCGCTTGGCGGTCTGACGCAGCCACGTCTCCGTACGCCCATGGAGCGGCTCCGCGGTGTCCCAGGCCTTTTCGCAAAGCCAGTAGCCGCCCGAGAAGAGTTCTGGAAGGGCGATCAATCGTGCACCCTTGTGCGCGGCCTCTTCCACCAGGCGCGTCGCGCCATTCAGATTCGCTTCGAGCGCCCCGTTCTCGCAGACCATCTGCACGGCACCGACCCGAACCGCTTCGCATCCCATATGCCCGCTCCGCCCCATAAGCATCAAGGCATTGTCGTCGATATCGAGACCCGCCGGTTCACGCCGACTTTCCGCAATCTTGCTTGGAGACTGCTTTCGACAGGACTAGCCGGCATTTCCAATAGCCGCTCGTGGCCGAAGGCGGCGCGTCTTGTTGCATTCCCTCCGGTCCGGTTAATGCACTTGCCGCCGGTGATTCTTCGGTGATTTGGTAGGCTTGCCCATGGAAACCGCGTATCGGCGTGGGGCTTGACATCCCTTGGGAGCGCCATGTCTGCTCTTCGTCGGCGAGCTTTTCTTCGTCGAATTTCCGCAAGGGGTCGATTGATCAATAACGGGTCCGCTATCCGCTATCCGCCTGGTCGCCAATGGTCAGCAAGTTGATTTAAAGCGGACGCGGTAATCCGGGTGAAGTTGTGGGCGATTGGTGGATTCTCGTCTCCACTGCCGGGAACGCTGCGTGCATCGGTTGCGTTTGGAAGATACCGGGTCCGCCTACGTGCCGCCGCCCCGCCTTGCAATAGCGCGGGCGTGTGCCACGCCCAACCGCTGCTCGCTGGCCCTTATATCGGCCGCGGGTTCGGCTTCGTATTTGCTTTGCAATTTTCCGCCTGCAGGCGCAGGGCGTGCAGTATTGCCAGCTCGTTTTCAAGGGCCAACGGGTCAAGGTCGAGAAAGCTTTCAGCGTGAGCGGGCAACGCCTGTTCGAATGTCACGGCAGCGCATCACCACCTCGAAAATGATCCGTCGGTTACCGGCATTAGGCGGTCCTTTCCGGAAACAATCCCGGCATCCAGCGCGATGCGAGCGCAGCGGGGAAAGCAAGGCGCAGTGGCGCGCGCGTGCTTTTCGACATGAGGACGCCGCGTTCGTGCAGGGCGGAGACGACGCGGCGGGCTTGACGCTCACCGGTGCCGACGATGCTGGCGGCCTCTGCGCGCGGAATTTCACCGCGATAGAGCACAGCTTCGAGGATAGTGCCGGATTTCGGAGGCAGGTGATCGAGCCTGATCTCCTCTTCGGCCCAGAGCAGAATGCGCGCGCGCAGGTGATCTGGCTGCATCAGGCGTTCCATGCAGGTAACCTGGTCGATGCACGTTGAAAGGAAGAAACCTGTGAATTCTGCGAGATTTTCTTCGCTCAGATTGCCTCTTCCGTCGAGATCGTTGCGCCGGGGCTGATCGCAGGCGGCGAGGTGCCTCTTGTAGGCGTCGACATTGCGCGCAAGGCCACGGGCGATCGACCACACGGCCCCGGTATCGAGTGCGTCGAGCAGAGTCGCATGGGACATCAGCCGCGCAACGCGTCCATTGCCGTCGAGAAACGGGTGTATCCAGACGAGGCGGTGATGCGCTGCGGCCGCTGCTAGGATGGTTTCGGTCTTGCCGAGATGGCCGTAGACCTCCTCGAAGCGTTGCAGAAAGCGCGGTACGGCGGGTGGGCTGATCGCAACGTGATTGCCAACCGTGACATCGCGGTCACGCAATTCGCCAGCGATCACTTTGATGCGCTCTTTGGTCGACGGGTCTTCGATCCAAAGCAATTCGTCGGGCAGCAGTTCGCAGAACCGACGATGGATCTCACGGATGGAGTTAGCTGTTAGCGCACTGCCCCTGAGGCCGCCGCCATCGATCCATTGCTGAACTGTGATGTGCGCTTTGGCTTCGAGTTGGAGGTCGCGCTTCTTGGCGTCCTTGCTGTAGTCGTCCATGAGGGCGCGCTCGATATCGATGGGGTGTGTGTCATGTCCCTCGATCAGGTTGCTGTAGTAGCAGTTCATCGATCGCACGAGAGCGGCGAGCGACGCCAGTAGACTTTCGGGCAGCGAGCGACGGAATCCGGCGCTCTTTTGTGCAAGCTCAAGGGCAAGATCAGTGAGGGCAGGGCGATGGCGCGACCCCTCGCCGATCAACAGGGGCGCCATCTTCGAAACGGATTCACTTCGGTCTTTCGCCGATTTTATGTCCGCTTTCATATCCGCTTTCATGTCCGCTTCATCATTAGCCATTTTCCATTATATTTCAATATGTTACATATTTTCAATAGCAATATATAGCCGATCAAAAGACCGCCTTGTAGTCCGCTTCCAGATAGGGGATTTCGGAGCAATTTCAAGGGCTTGGCGGAAGAGTAGGTACACCGGGGACGGTACCCGCCCCGCAACATCGATGAGGGCCTTCACATCGAAATTGTGGGCGAATGGCGGGTTCCCGCTGCCCGCTTTATGAGATCCGCCTTGAGCGGGAGTGGCTGAAAGAGGGTGGTTCCGCCTTCAGCGACTCCACGAGCGACGTTTGTAGGCGGTGACGGAGGTTTTTATGGCCGCTTCCGCGCGCGTCGAATTTCCGAGATTGACCGAGTAGTGCCAACGAGATTGTGGCCGGTTACGCAAGCGGCGTCCGACTATGAAGCCGGTTACCGCACCAATACCGAGGAAAATCCAACCAAGGAATAGTCCGCCGAAAACTGCAAAGCCAGCGAAGACGTGCGCAAATTCGGATCCAGCGACGTAAAGGCTAAGCAAAAGGGCGAACGTTACGAAGGAAATAGCCGCCGCCAGCATTCCAAAAACCGCTCCAACGGGAAGGCGCGGAATGGCGAAAACCAAGCCGTACGAAAAAAGAAATGACAACATTGATGAAACCAGGGGCATCAAAGCAAAATTCCAAAGTCCTTTGAACCCCAGAACTTTTGGGTAATGCTGTTCGCCCACCACAATAAGAATCAACGGCGCGCAAATTGCCCCGGCGATCAATCCCGCGATTGCAAACGGAACGGCTACTTGCAGTAATCCCGCCCCAGAAAACCCCGTCCCGATGCCCTGCGTAGAGTACCTGTATGACCGAATTTGGAGAACTCCGTCGGTGTCGGCTCTTGACCAAAAGTTGCGCGGACCATTAATTTTCATCGTCACTTCCCGGCCTCCGCTCCCAGAATGTGCGGTCGTTGCGAGGCCAAGCCGGCATCGGAGACGACGCGAAGGCGGACCTCTTCTCCATCAATTTTGCCCCCTGAAAACACGTCTGCGCTGAACATTTTTCAGCGCGTAATGTAAATTAGCCACGTCGCTCCCTTTTACATTTCTACCTGAAACAGGCGCTGCCAGCGGTCGACAAGCAATGTGCGCGGCCCGTGGCCGCGCTTTCAGGTTGAAATCGGCGGGTTGCTAGGCGGAGCCGTAAACATGCTGCCCGGTCACCTGCATCGACACACAGTGTTCGGCGGATATCCGATCCGCCGCGAGTAGTGGCGCGTCCGAATACAACGCCACTCACACAGTGGGCGGTTCGTCGCTGGTGAGTTCCTCCATCGTCACTTTCGTAGGTGCCGCGGTCCATAAGTTGTCAAACTCTTTCTCTTCCAAGATTGGAGCTAATCTCACGCGCTCTGCAGTTTCAACGGCAGTTCATTCGTAGACCTGCGCTTGCGCAAGCAGGTGCGCATCGACATCCTTGGCGGCTAGCGTCGGTTGCCCAGCCAAAGGCCAGGCAATACCAATAACCGGGTCGTCCCAGCGGATGCTGCGGTCGTACTCGGCAATCCAGTATTCGGTGGTCTTGTAGAGAAAATCAGCGACTTCACTCAACACCAGGAAGGCATGGCCAAAGCCCGGCGGAATCCACAGCTGCTTCTTGTTGTCGGCACTCAATTCCAAGCTGAACCATTTACCGAAGTTGGGAGAGGAGCGACGCAGATTCACGGCCACATCCCACACCGATCCGCTCACCACCCGCACGAGTTTGCCTTGCGGCTTGACAACCTGGTAATGAACGCCGCGCAGCACGTTCTTTGCTGATCGGGAGTGGTTGTCCTGCACGAAGCTCACGTCCAGGCCCGTGGCCTCGCGAAACATCCTGGCATTCCAGCTCTCCAGGAAAAAACCGTGCTCGTCGCCAAACACCCTGGGTTCGAGCACCAGGATCTCCGGTAATGCCGCGGCGCTCACCTTCATGTCCCGCGCACCGAGCCCGCTTCCACCGGACGCTCACGGAGCAGGCGCAGCAGGTACTGGCCGTAGCCGTTCTTGGCCAGTGGCGCGGCCAGCCGCTCGAGGTCCTGCGCCCCGATCCAGCCCTGGCGAAACGCGATCTCCTCCGGACAAGCAATCTTCGGGCCCTTGCGCCGCTCGATGGTTTCGATGAAATGCGCGGCATCGAGCAAGGATTCATGCGTACCGGTGTCGATGATCGGAAGCACTGGCTGAATAGGCCTAAAACGACGCAATTTCATAGTTAATGTATTATATCAAATATAGTACGTAACGATTTGTTTTAAAGTTATTTTTATCCTGTGAACCAGGGGTCATGGGTCAATTTCCGCAAGTCGGTGCTAGTTTGTCGGAAGCACTCAGCGGTGCGGGACAAATTCGGAATTGAAACGGCTCTCTGTTTATGTCGGAGGGAAGCACCTGTGTTTGGAGTCAAGCAGTTTTTGGCCGTTCGATGTGTTTGGTCGGATCCCAAAGGGCGTGGTCTCGCAGCATGGCATTGAGGATGGTCAGCAGCTTGCGCATGCAAGCGAC
>Ga0209517_10006198_pt1 | contig 14866 bp, 11 predicted proteins | sample PeaSoiMetSII2010_FD_187695 | JGI IMG/M metagenome (GOLD analysis project Ga0209517, IMG submission 187695) | Peat soil microbial communities from Weissenstadt, Germany - SII-2010 (SPAdes) (version 2) | ecosystem: Environmental > Terrestrial > Soil > Wetlands > Peat | place: Germany... | reverse complement strand
GCATGGCAAGCTGCTTTGGCTGGTGGACCAGGCCGCAGGAGCACTGCTCGCAACCGGAATTCGCGACTAAATTGAGGAGAGAACGATGGCAACAGCAACTACCAGTGCAATTGAACAACTCTTGGGCGCAAAGGCGGAATCCCTTCTGGGGTTCAAATCCCCGAAGATTTCCAAGGAGCGTCTGCATCTCCCCGGCCCCGATTTTATTGACCGGGTGTATGCGGCTACGGATCGCAATCTGCGCGTATTGAACAACCTTCACCGCATGTTCTTCAACGGGCGGCTCAGCGGGACCGGTTACATGTCCATTCTTCCGGTGGATCAGGGAATCGAGCATTCCGGGGGCGCGAGCTTCGCAAAGAACCCAGACTACTTTGACGGCGAGAACATCGTGAAGCTGGCGATCGAGGGCGGCTGCAACGCGGTCGCTTCCACGTTCGGCGTGCTGGGGTCGGTGGCACGCAAGTATGCGCACAGGATTCCCTTCATCGTAAAGATCAACCACAACGAGTTGCTCACCTACCCCAACCGGTTTGACCAAGTGCTCTTTGGCACCGTCGAGGAGGCATACGACATGGGGGCGGCGGCAATCGGCGCGACAATTTATTTCGGTTCTGATCAAAGTACGCGGCAGATTGTGGAGATCAGTCAGGCGTTCGCCAAGGCTCACGAACTAGGCATGGCCACCGTGCTGTGGTGCTACCTGCGCAGCAGCGCGTTCAAAAAGGACAAGGACTATCACGTTTCCGCCGACCTGACTGGACAAGCGAATCACCTCGGCGTAACCATCCAGGCCGACATCATCAAGCAGAAGTTGCCGGAAAATAACGGCGGTTACCAGGCGCTGAACAGCAACGGAGTCAGCTACGGCAAATACGACAAGCGTATTTACACCGACCTCTCCAGCGATCATCCGATCGATCTGACGCGCTATCAGGTGGCCAATTGCTATATGGGCCGCGCGGGATTGATCAACAGCGGTGGCGCTTCCGGGGCGAACGACTTCGAAGAAGCCGTGGCCACGGCAGTCATCAACAAGCGCGCTGGCGGCACGGGCTTGATCAGCGGACGCAAGGCATTCCAGCGCCCGATGGCAGAGGGCGTGAAGCTGCTGAACTCGATTCAGGACGTGTACTTGAGCAAGGAAATCACGATTCCTTAAACGGCACACAACTTGCTTTTGAGAAGGGGCGCAGAGTGTTTGCGCCCCTTTTTATTGTGGACTGATTCACTCTGCTTTGGTGTTTCACATCCGCCAAATCGCGGAAAACTCGCCTCCATCGCTGTAACCGGAAAAGTACGATTTACGTCATACGCATCAGGAGGGACACACGATGCGCATCCTTCTCAGCGCTCTCACATTCGCTCTTCTATCCTCCGTGGCGCTAGCGCAGGTTGATCCAGGCGCCCAGGCGACCCAGCAAGCGGCACAACTGGCCAGTCAGGCTAACCAGCAAGCGATACAGATGATGCAACAAAGCCAGCAAGCGGGCCAGACGGCAACGCAGCAGACGATGGACGCGTCGACGTCGCTGCCGGTGTGTTGCTACATGGCCAGGAAACCGAAATTTTCGGTAAAGCCGGGGACCTATTCTTCGCCTACCAAGGTGAAAATCACGGACTCCACGCGAGGCGCGATCATTTACTACACCACGGATGGCTGGACGCCAACGGAGGCTTCTCAGCGTTATGAGGGGCCCGTCACAATCGATTCGACCACGATACTGCAGGCCGTTGCGGTCGTGCCGAATTTTGCGAGGAGCCTGGTGGCAAAAGCGGAATACAAGTTCAACTCGACGACTACCGCCGCCGCGCCCAGCCCGGTGGTTACTCCAGTGCCACCTAGAGCCAGCGTAGCATCGCCATCCGAGAAACTTGTGGTAATGCAAGGCACTCCCGTGCGGCTGGCCTTCGACGCAGATGTGAGTTCAAAGACCGCTTCGGTGGGCGACAAGATTCCGTTCACCCTTGCCGAGGACGTTGTGGTTGACGGTGTAGTTCTGGCAAAGAAGGGCACACCCGCTTCCGGCATGATTCTCCAGGTCGATAAAACAGGAGTTGGGGGACAACCGGGAGACCTGGCGGTTCGAGCGGACTCTCTCGATATTAGTGGAAATTCGGTAAGGCTGCGCGGCACGGTCTACCTGGAAGGCGAAGCCAAGCCTCCCAATGCGGAAGTGCTGATTCCCGTTGTCGGAAGCGCTTTCATCTTCAAACATGGCCAGGACGCGGAGATTAAGCGCGGAGCTGTGATGACAACCTTTGTCTACGGGGACACCTCGCTAGCCCCGGCGCAGTAACTCGCGTGCTTCTCTCTGCTATTTATCCTGCGAGCGGATCATCGTCAGCAGCATTTTGAAGGGCGTCAGTGCCTTCAGCGCGTGGGGCTGATTGGCGGGCATGATCACCGCATGACCTGCTCTGGTAACAATAGGCTTCCCGGAAACAGTTATTTCCGCTTCGCCCTCCAATACGTGCGCCAGAGCATCAAAGGGTGCAGTGTGCTCACTTAGCCCTTGACCTTCATCAAACGCAAACAAGGTGAGCGTTGCTGCCGTGCGTTGTATCAATGCTCGGCTGACAACCGCCCCGGCTTGATAATTGACCATCTCTGGGAGCAAGAGCGCTTCCGCTCCGGGCATTTCCCGCTTGATTTTGAACTCTTCTGCCGTCATCGGTTGCCCCTTCCCCAAATTGCCTCGCGTTCTGATGTTTTGGACCAGCACTTGATCCTTGAGCGAATACAGCGCAACTCGCACAGGGCGTCAAGAAGAATGGGCTAATCAACGCGCGCGGCTTCTCCCGAAAGCAATGCGAATCCTTTTTCCTTAGCTTCTTTTGACAATTCGGCTAATAGCACCTTACCCTGTGACGCCATTCCCGCATGGATCTCCGCTCGCCCCAGAGCAAGCTTGGCTTCCAAACTGAGCGCCACCAAGCCGGAGCCATGCGCTTCGTTTTCCACTTTCGCAAGAGCTGCGACCGCTTCATCATTTTTTCCGGATTGCACTGCGATTTGCGCCGCCGCCAACTCCACGCGAAGCCTCGTTTTGCTATCGGTGGATTTTTCGCTGAGCTTGCGTGCTGCCGCGATCTCCGTCTGTGCCCCGGTCAAGTCCTTCAATGCGCCCCTAGCTTCCGCCGACAATGCGCGGGCTTCCGCTTCACCATTGGAATCCTTCTCCGCAGCGAGTTCAGTCGCAGCAGTAGCAGCCAGCTTTTCGGCGTCTGGCGCGCGTTTTTCCACGATCGCCAGACGGCCTAACGCAATTCGCGTGTAAGCCGCATCGGTCTTCTGATCCAGCGATTCCTGAATCTGCAAGCCATCTTCATAATCCTTGCGGGCAGCGGCCAGGTTTCCCTCAGCCAACTGGATGGAACCGCGGCTGACCAGGGATTTCGCCACGTCGGGCTTGTTGTCGATCTCGGTGCGCAAGCGAAGAGAGTTTTCGCAATTTTCACGAGCCTTTTTCGGCTCGCCAGCTTCCAAGGAAAACATGCACAAATTGTTGAGGACTGTCGCTTCGGTGGATCTATCTCCCACTTCGCGCGAGATCTGAATCGCGCGTTGCATCATTTCGCTACCCCCTCTGGCATTCCCGCTTGCGTAGAGGACGGCACCCAAGTTCTGCTCAGAGAGGGCAAGCCCGGCCTTGTCGCTGCGCTCCTGAGCGACCTCAATACTCTTCCGGTAGGTCCGAATGGCACCTTCGCGATCTCCCTGATCGTCCAGAATGTTGGCCAGGTTGTTCAGGGCGCCGGATTCATCCCTCTTGTCACCGATCATTTCGGAAATGCTTAGGGCCTGCAAATACAAATTCTTTGCTTCCGTGAGGTCGCCTTCCTGGTAGGCCACATTGGCAACGACATTGATGGCACGTGCGGCGCCAAGCTGGTCACCCGCGTCCGCGTTCAGTTTCCGAGCTTCCTCGCAAAGCGGCCGGGCCTTTTGCGGATCGCCCAGATTCAGCAGCGCGGTGCATTCCTGGATTCGAGTACGAGCGAGTAGCAGACCGCTATGCAAGGATTCCGCTTTCTGCGATGCGGCCGAAGCCGCGGCAAGTTGTTCATGATAGTTGCCAAGGGATTCCTGCGCCTCGGAGCGCGCCAGATCAAGTTGTGCATCCAAACCCGCGGCCAGATTTTTCTGCTGGGTCTGGTTCAGAGTGACCAACGCCGCCTGCCCCTTTCCGTCGCTGGTCTGGCCTTGCGCAAGCAAGAGCCCGTACTCCGGATCATCCGGGAACAAGGTTCGCAGCGAGGCATAATTCTCGATGGCTTTAGACCAATCGTGGGTCATCTCATAGTATCGCCCTGTGATCAGGCCTCGCGCTTCCGCAGGAAGGTCAGAAGACAGATCAAAGGCCTTCCTGGCTTCCTCCGCTGCCTTCGATTCATATCCAAGGTCGGCCCAAGCCTCCGCCAGCGCGCTATGCGCCCGCGCGAACTTAGGGTCCGCAACAAGCGTCTTTTGCAGGGCTTTGATGGCACCGGACGGATCGAAGGCGCGGCGTTTTTCACGGGCTTCGGAGAAATACCGGAGTGCCTCCGCATTCGTGGAGAACGAGCTATCGAGCCGCGATTCCTCGGCAACACTGAGTTCGACTCCCAGTTTTGTCCGGATCAGTTTTCCAGCGCGCCCCACCACGGCGCCCAAATCGGATTCCGCGCCCGTGGTTTGCACCGAACCGAGTGTCGACGTATCACCCTTTCCGATCAGGTGTATGTTCCATTCGATCTTGCGGGTCTGCGCTTCCGACGTCACACGAAAGGATCCGGTAATCAATACGTCGCAGCCCAGATATTCCTGAATGCGCGTGAGTAGCTTGCTATCAGGCGATGAGGACAACTCCTTGATACCGAGGTTTTGCTTCATGTCGTCCACCTGGCTCGGCGGAATAAAGCGTATTTCGTCGGTGTCGAGTTGAGACCACAATCCATCCACCAGCAGGTCTTCCAACGATCCGGCATCCGCGGATTGCGACAGATTCTGAAATCCCAGGACGGCAACCGAGGGCCGCGTCTTGGTTTCGGGCGCCCTTTGCGCAGTGATCCCCGGTGCATTCTGGCTTTTGCCTTTCCGGTAGGCGTACCAGAGTCCAGTCCCAAGAACCGCCAGCACCAGCAAACCTGCAACCCAACGCTGCAAGTATGCTCTGCTCTTCGCCGGGCGGCGCTTCGGAGGCGCGGCGCGTTCGCCCTGCAAGGTTTCCAGGATTTCGCCGGTGCTGGCAAAGCGATCAGATGGCTCACGTTCCAAGCAATGCAGGACGGTGGCCTCCCAGAGTGGATCCAGTCCAGGAACACTGGCGCGGGGAGAAGGCGCGGCCTCAGACAAACGGCGCAATGCTATGGCTATTGCGGTGTCGCCACTGTAAGGCGTGGTTCCCGTCAACATTTCATAGATCACGATGCCCAAGGCGTAGATGTCCGTGGCGGGTGTGATTTCTCTGCCGTTCAACTGTTCCGGAGCCATGTAGGCGGGAGTGCCGACCATGTCCAGCGTACCAGTCAATCGTGCTCCGCTCCCCTCCGTGGCACGCGCCAACCCGAAATCGGTGATCACAACACGAACGCCGTGGGGACCGCGCTCGGAAGGAACCAGTAGAACATTTGCGCACTTGAAATCGCGATGGATGACCCCAGCTTCGTGCGCCGCGCCGAGTCCCGCGGTCAACTGCGCAATGATGGGCAGGGCCTGTTGCGGGGCAAGCTTCCCCTTCTCCGCAATCTCCTGGCTGAGAGTCTTCCCGTTGAGGAGTTCCATGCTGACGATGAGGATCTCCTGCCCTGCTTCCTCTCCGGCTTTCTCGCTATGGCGAAAGACGTCGTACGTCCGGCAGACATTGGGATGTGTCACTCTGCGTGCCAATTGAATTTCTCTCCGGAACCGCTCCGAGGCATGTTCGTGCTGCGCGTATTCGAAACGTATGCATTTGACGGCGACGCGCTCATGCAACTCCAAATCGTCGGCCTCGTAGACTTCTCCCATGCCTCCGCGCGCAATGAAGCGCACAACACGAAAACGGTTTGCAAGAATCGTCTGGGGAACAAACGAAGCGTTAATGGACCGGACCCGTTGTTCCAGGGGCAACTGGCCAAAAGCGCCTTCGGAAAGGGTGCGTTCCCCCTCCGGCAGGATCGGCGGGCCAGAATCAGCGTCAGGTTTTGCGCCCGATTTAGAATCGGCCATGGGACCACTCCAAAAGAATGCGGCATTATGACATAGCCAGGGGGCAGGCGAGACGTTTCGTTCAAAGCCTTTGTTTCAAGAGGGGTACGGCAGACCGTGAAACGGAGCGGCCGTCGGGCATTACCCGGCTCTAGTTTTCCCAGTACCCCAGTAGACTGAGAACCCGCCAGAATTTGCTGGACATGTGCGTGGTGCCGAGTGTACCCTCTGCCGCCAAGCAGGATCTCACGCTCCTGGGAGGTGCTTCCATGAAGGCATTGCTTCGCTTCACGTTTTTGCTCGCTTCAGCCGCGATCTTGGTTCTTCCCGTTTCCGCGCAGCGTCTGGACAAAAAGGCGTCTGGACTTGGACAAGTAAATCCGACGACGGGTTGCTCCGCCGGCAGTTCAAACACTCCTTGCGTGGTTTTTGCGCAGTCCTCCACGACCCAAGGGCAATGGACCAACTTCTTGTTTGGTGGCGGCCAGGACGGTCCCTATGACCTCTTCACGGTGCCAACCACGCAGGATGTCACGTTCCAGTTGACGGGGAGCAATGTGGCCTTTGGCAGTTTTCTATGCGGCTTTGATACCACGATGATCACCCAGCTGGGAGGCTTCTGTACAAACATTGCCGACACTGCGGATCCGGCGACTTTCCTCAGTCTTGATCCGCTTTTGCCGGATGGGAGCAATCAGGTAACCTTCGGCTTTAATCCGGGAACGACAGGCCTGCCTGCCGATTGGGTGTTTTACTTCACGGCAGGGGACGCCTCCATCGCACAAAGTACGGTGGCTACTCCCGAGCCTGCCACACTTACGCTCTTGGCCGGTGGGTTGTTCGTGCTGGGCAATTTCAAGCGTCGGCTCCGCAGACAGAACTAGAAGCTCGACCTGGCCCGCAGCTTCATCACTTGTGCGTTTCATACGCATGTACTGCACCTGCGCAATCGCGTCGGACTGACGTGGATCTCCCCTGCTGCTCATGTGTTAGGGACTTGCTAGAAGCTGCCCCGCCGCGGGTTGAAGAATATTCACGGCATAACTCTGCTAACGAGCAGCCGAGCGCGCAGTCGAATGGTGGCGGCAAGTGCGCCGCGCGGGAAGCAATGCGCGAAGACTGCGACCGCGGGCAAGACGCCAGACGCGCGCCGCAGATTTGCTCTGAGAAGGGACGCAGCGACTTAGAGGAGTCTGGCGTGTTGAAGACGGAATCATCAAAGCGAACTTTCCTTCGATGCGGCTTCGCATTATTTTTTGAAAGCAGTATGCTTATTAACGGTGAACACAGCCAGAACAATCACCTGTATTCCGGTGAGCAGGGTTTTGAGTTTGCCAACCTACGATCCGCCGCGACCCTGCGGCTCCAATCAGAATCGAGATGAGGACCCGTGATCACGATGAAAGAGTCAATGTACGTGAAGATTGCTTTTGTATTATTGTTGGCGATATTTTTTGCCCATTCGGCTGCTGGCGAAGTCCGCACTCCTGCTATCTTTGCCGATCACATGGTGATTCAGCGTGACTTGCCGGTGCATGTGTGGGGCTTCGCGGCAGCCGGCGAAGAAGTGCACGTTTCATTTCGCGGCGCTTCGCGTACGGTGACTGCCGACAGGCTCGGGCAATGGCAAGCTTTTTTGCCAGCGGGAGGACCGGGCGGACCATTCACACTGGAGATTGCGGGCACAAACAAACTGAGTTTCACTGACGTTTTTGTCGGAGACGTTTGGGTTGCTTCGGGGCAATCGAACATGGAATTCTCCATGAAGGAAGTTGCCAATGCGGATGCTGAGCTTAAGAACGCAAATCAGCCAGCCATACGGCTGTTTAGGGTTGAGAGCACGACGGCGGACTATCCAATGAGTGATGTCGCGGCGAAGCCTTGGACGCTTTCCACACGCGAGAGTGCGACGGATTTTTCCGCCGTGGCTTTTCTGTTCGGGCGCGAGATTCATTCGGATCAAAAGGTGGCCATCGGATTGATTGAATCGAATTGGGGCGGCACTCCCGCCGAGGCCTGGACCAGCCTCTCCGCACTGGGCGCGGACGCTGCGCTGATGCCGGAGTTCGCGGCTTTCGCAAAGTTAGCCGAAGAGGAAGGCGCTTATCAGCTTGAGAGAAAAGACCAGGAGGCGCAGATCGCTAGAGCCAAAGAAGAGGGCAAGCCTGCCCCGCAGTTTCCCTGGCACGCGGACCTGCGTTCCTGGATGCCTTCCGCGTTGTACAACGGGATGATTTCGCCACTGACGCCATACCCGATTCGAGGAGTGATCTGGTATCAGGGCGAGAGCAACGCTGGACCGGAACGCGCGCCGACGTACAATCACTTGTTTGAATCTATGATTCGCGATTGGCGCAGCCAGTGGAAGATTGGCGATTTCCCGTTCTTGTTCGTGCAGATTGCCAATTGGAAAGCCGGGCCGGAATCGATGTGGCCAACGGTGCGCGATGCGCAGCGCCGCACATTGCAACTGAAGAACGCGGGAATGGCAGTGACCATCGACATCGGAAACCCCGACAATATCCACCCGACGAATAAGCAGGATGTTGCGCACCGGCTTGCACTCGCTGCCAGGGCGATTGCATACGGAGAGACGCTGGAATTCTCGGGGCCACTGTACAGGCTAAACTCCGTTGAAGGCCCGTCGCTGCGCGTTGGGTTCACGCATGGCGCTGGTCTGGTTACGAAGGGCGGCGAACTTCGCGGCTTTGAAGTTGCCGGCGCGGACCACAAATTTGTAAGCGCAACGGCGACGATCGATCACGATTCGGTCGTGGTCTCGAGCCCCACGGTGGTCTCGCCCGTCTATGTTCGGTATGGGTGGGACAGCAATCCTGAGTGCAACCTGTACAACGCCGCGGGCCTGCCGGCTTCGCCGTTCACATCAGAGCCCTGAACGCAACAAACATCACAGTCCATAGGCGATTGCGCCTGATTTTAGGCGCGGGTAAGGGTGGCGGTGCGGGCGGCTTCGAGTAGTTTGGCGGCGCTGGTGCGAATGTCGCCGTGGCCGAACACGCCGGTGCCGACTACCAGCAATTCCGCGCCTGCCTTAACGACATCGGCGACGGTGGTTAGATCGACCCCGCCATCGACTTCAATGCGGAAGTCCAGTTTGCGTTCGGCGCGCATACGGGCCAAGGCCGCGATTTTGTTCAAAGAATTGGGAATGAACTTCTGCCCGCCGAAACCGGGATTCACGCTCATCACCAGAACGTGATGCACCAGATCGAGTACTTCCGTGAGGAGTTCCACGGGCGTGGCCGGGTTAACTACGACGCCGGGTTTGCAGCCATGTTGCGAGATAAGGTGCAGGGTGCGATCCAGGTTGGCGCAGGCTTCCTGGTGCACGGAAATCCAGTTTGCACCGGCGTCGGCAAACGCCGGAATGAAGAGATCCGGCTGTTCAATCATCAGGTGACAATCGAGAGGGACGCTCACCACTTTTCGCAATGAAGCCACTAACGGCGGGCCCACAGTGAGATTCGGCACAAAGTGCCCATCCATCACGTCCACATGCAGGGCGGTGCCGCCGCCATCAATCGCTGCGTGCACATCGCTATCGAGTTGCGCAAAATTGGAGGCCAGGATGGACGGCAATAGTTCGATTTTCGTCATGAGCAGGTGGTGCTCCCTCTTCCGGAATCTCAATTATACGACGTATCGCTTGCCTGTTGCCCAGCTTGCGAGATTAGAGTTTGACATTCCGCCACGGAACGGTACAACTGCGCGCATTGCTGTCCTGAGCGAGATGCAGCGCAACCATCACGTTAATTATCTGCTTCGGCGTCACCAGCAATTCCGCCTGGCCCAGCACCGCGTCGCGGACGTTCGCGTAGAATTCCCGCCAATCCCCGTGTGAAGCCACTTTCCGTTTGCGCATCTGGCCATCCACGACTGTCGTGAGTACTCCCCAATTCTCTTCCGGATCGACGACCCATGATTCTCCCTTGGGAATTTCCTCGCGGCGAAGCGTCGGTTCCAGTGCATCCATTTCGCTTTTTACAAATGTACCTTTCTCCCCGAGAATCACGAAGCGCGGCCGCGGGGTGACGCACATCATGGTTTCGTGCACATAAGCGCGCAAACTTCCGGGATAAAAAAAGCAGATATCGAAGGCATCGTCGGTGACGAATCCGGGGCGTTCGACGCGAATGTCGGCAGAAACCGCTGCGGGCAAGCCGAAGAGCATCAGGGCGTGATCGATCAGATGGGGGGCGATATCCAGAAGTATGCCGCTGCCAGGGCCGGGTTGTTCGCGCCAGGCGTTGGGACGCGAGGTGGGCCGGTAGCGGTCGTAATGCGTGTCGAAGCGAACGATTTGTCCGAGTTCGCCGCTCGCCACAACGTCACGAACGGCATGAAAATCGGCGTCGAATCGCCGGGTGTGAGAGACGGTCAGGAGGCGGCCGCATTTCCTGGCGATGCGAAAAAGTGCGAGGGTTTCGTGCAGCGTGGGAGTGATGGGCTTGTCCACGACGACGTCGCGACCGGCTTCGAGGCACTGCACTGCCAAGGGAAAGTGCGTCTGATTGGGTGTGGCAATCACCACCAAGCGAATGGAATCGATGGCAAGTAGTTCCTCGACGCTGCGCACGACGCGCGCGCCGGGATAGAGTTTTGCGGCGGTATCGCTGTTGCGTTGTACCACGGCGGCAAGCCGCAACCCGGGGACGGCGTGAATCAGTGGCGCATGGAAGTATCGCCCGGCCAAGCCAAACCCGATTAGTCCCACGTCAATCATGCGCAGCTCTCCAACAGATATGAAATCGTCAGCAGTGTATCACCGACGAGGCGGCAGGCGCCGGGGAGACGCACTGCGGGCATTTGTTCCTGCCACCGCGACGTTATATCCTTTGCGCGTGGAAAAGAGACTGCCGCAACACGGCCCGACACTGGGATTGTACCTCGGCTTGATTGTTACGATCCTAGCCGTACTGGCTTATGCCGGCTACATCACGCGGCAGTTTTCGGGACTGCGCAAGCTGCAAAGCGAGATGGTGGACCGCGACCGCAAGGATTCACTGCAACTGCTGCGCATACAGAACGATTTGAATTCGCTGGGGCTGGCCATGCGGGACATGCTGGATGCCAACGAACCGTACCCATTGATCGCCTGGACTGCGCAGTTTGATCGCACCCGCAACGATTTAAGCGCGGCGCTCCTGAAGGAAGAGAGCCTTTCGGAATCCACGCGCACGAGCGACCAGCGGCGCTTCCTGACACAGTCGCTGACGCAATTCTGGGACGCCTGTGACCGTATGTTTTCGCTGGCGCAAAACGCGCAGGAGAAGACCGCTCGCGAACAGATTCGCGACACCCTGCAGCCGCAGCAAGCCGCGCTGAGTTCCGCGGTTTCGCGGCTGCTGGTGCAAAACAATGAGGGTGAAGAGCAGGCCGCCGTGCGCATTGCGGAGATCTACACACGCGTGCAACGCCAGCTCTATTATTTCCTGGCAGCGATCCTGGTGGCGATTGTGGTAACCAGCCTCTATATGATTCGTTACAACCGGCGGATTTTCGCGCACGTGGCGGAATTGTCCTTGCAGCGCAGCGAACTGGCGCAGCAGCTGATTTCCACGCAGGAATCGACGCTGCGGCATATCTCCCGCGAGCTGCACGATGAATTCGGGCAAGTGCTCACGGCGATTGGTTCACTGCTGCGCCGCGCGGATAAAGACATGCCGGAAAACTCCGAATTGCGCGCTGACCTAAAGGAAGTGCGGGAGATTGCCCAGACGACACTGAATAATATCCGCAGCCTGTCGCAGGCGTTGCATCCCGTGTTGCTGGAGGAAGCGGGACTGGAAAGCACGCTCGACTGGTACATACCGATCGTCGAGCGTCAGACGGGGATCGCGCTGCATTACGAGAAATCCGGCCAGGCGTATGCGCTGGATACGAACGCCAGCGTGCAACTTTACCGCGTGGTACAGGAAGCGCTCAACAATGTTGCACGACACGCCAGCGCGAAAGAAGCGTGGATCCGTTTGCGTTTTCAGCCGGCCAGCCTGGAACTGGAAGTGGAAGATCGCGGCAAGGGATTCGCGCCTCCCTCCGGACACACAGGAATTGGATTGGTGGCGATGCGGGAGCGCGCGGAGATTCTGGGCGGTACGTTGAAGGTCACGCCGATTAATGGCGGAGGCACACTGGTGCAGATACACATTCCCCGGGAAAAGGCGGAAATTCATGGCGAATAAACTGACCGTGCTTCTGGTGGACGACCACGCTTTGGTGCGCCGCGGATTTCGCCGCATGCTGGAGGACGAGCCCATGTTGCAGGTTGTGGGCGAGGCGAGCGACGGCCTGGAAGCCGTCAAATTGGCGGACGAGTTGAGACCCGACGTGATCGTGATGGATTGTGCGCTGCCGCAGATGAACGGGATTGAAGCTTCGCGACGCATCCTGGCGAAATTGCCGAACACAGCCATTCTGATGTTGAGCATGCATTCGGAGGACACGCTTGTGAAGCAAGCGCTGGAAGCGGGGGCGCGCGGGTACATCCTGAAGAATGCGATGGACCTGGACCTGGTCAGCGCAATCAAAAAAGTGGCGGAGGGCAAGACGGTGCTCGATCCGCAGATTACGCGGAGCGGCGCGTTAAAGGGAGAGCGTGACACCGGATTAACGCAGCGCGAATTGGAAATACTGCAGCACATCGTCGCAGGGAAATCGAACAAGGAGATAGCCACGGAGTTGAATTTGAGTGTGAACACGGTGTCCGTGCATCGCGCGAACATCATGGATGCCCTGGGCATCCACAAAACCGCCGAACTGGTGGTCTACGCCATCCGCAACGGGCTGGTGAATCTTCCGTGAAACGCCGCGAATTTATCCGGCGTACAGTTGGCGCAGGATTGCTGCACGCCGCGTTTCCGTACGGGCTTCCCGCCGCTTCGCTGGGATTTCGTTTTGTGGACGTGACAGGCAAGGCGGGCTTGCGATTCCAGCACAATAGCGGCGCTTATGGCGGCAAGCTGCTTCCCGAAACGCTGGGCTCGGGTTGTGCTTTCCTGGATTACGATGCGGACGGCTGGCAGGACATTCTGCTGGTGAACTCGATGGATTGGCCTGGGCACAAGCGCCAGCGCTCCGCGATGAAGTTGTATCGCAACAATCGCAACGGAACATTCACGGACGTGACTCAGGCGGCCGGCCTGGACTTGGAAATGTATGGGATGGGCGTGGCGGTGGGCGACTACAACAACGACGGCTTCCCGGACATTTTCATTTCCTGTGTTGGACAGAGCCGGTTATTCCGGAACACCGGCAAGGGCACCTTTCTGGACGTTACCAAAGCCAGTGGCCTGCTCGGCAAACAAGGGCTGAGCAGTTCGGCGATCTGGTTCGATTACGATCGCGATGGCTTCCTTGATCTGTTCGTCTGCAATTACGTGCACTGGACCGCGGAGACGGACGTCTTCTGCAGCCTGGATGGCAAAAACAAATCGTATTGCACGCCAGAAGCGTATCGCGGTGACACCTGCTGGCTTTACCACAACCGGGGCAATGGGACGTTTGAGGATGTGACCGCCACGAGCGGCATATTTGACAGCAGTTCCAAATCGCTCGGCGTGGCCATGTTGGATTACGATCAGGACGGCTGGCCGGATCTACTGGTGGCCAACGATACGCAACCAAACAAGCTGTATCACAATCTGCACAATGGCAAATTCAAGGATGCGGCCGTGGAGGCGGGACTGGCGTTCAGCGTGGATGGCAAGGCGCGTGCCGGCATGGGCGTAGACGCCGCGGACTTTGACAACTCCGGCAAAGCGGGCGTCATCATTACCAACTTTGACAACGAAATGATCGGGCTTTATCGCGAGGCGGGCCAGGCCTACGACGATGTTGCGATGCAAACGGGACTTGGCGCGGCTTCTCGAAACACTCTGGGTTTTGGCTGCGCTTTTTTTGACGCAGACCTGGACGGCATGCTGGATATCGCCGTTGCGAACGGCCACATTGACGATACGGTGCGTCACATTCGCGGCAATGTCGGCTACGCGCAGCCCGCGCAACTGTTCCAGAACCTGGGGCACGGTAAATTCCACGATATCGCCAGCGAGGTCGGGGGCGGCTACGATTCCCCCAAGGTGGGACGCGGCCTGGCAGTTGGCGATTTCGATCATGACGGTGATCAGGATCTATTGCTCACCACCAACAATGGGCCGGCATTCCTTTATCGCAATGATCAACTTGCTGGTAACCGCAGTATCCGTTTCCATTTGATTGGGACCAAATCGAATCGCGACGGGATTGGCGCGACTGTACGAATTTTCTACAACGGCCAGCAGGAATCGCACGTGGTGCGCAGTGGCTCCAGTTATTTATCGCAATCGGAATTGCCAGCAACGTTTGGGGTGGGCAAGCAAGACGTGATTGACCGCGTGGTGGTGGATTGGCCGAGCGGACAGAGCCAGGAGGAGGCCAAGCTGAAGTCGGGAAAGGTCTATCAAATAACTGAAAATAAAGGGATTATGGAACTTTTTCAATACTAATGTTTTCACAGTATTGCTAACTCATCTGTCCCGCACTATAAACAGTCCAACATTGAAATTGCTTCCGAATGAGGCCCTGCCTTCGCCTAATCGAGAAGCACCCCAACAAAGATTGCGGCCGGATCCACGACCATCCGGCCGCATTTTTTAGTTGTGGAGTGTGGGGCAGATAAACCAGGTGGGATGGGAG
>Ga0209517_10006197_pt1 | contig 14867 bp, 9 predicted proteins | sample PeaSoiMetSII2010_FD_187695 | JGI IMG/M metagenome (GOLD analysis project Ga0209517, IMG submission 187695) | Peat soil microbial communities from Weissenstadt, Germany - SII-2010 (SPAdes) (version 2) | ecosystem: Environmental > Terrestrial > Soil > Wetlands > Peat | place: Germany: Weissenstadt... | reverse complement strand
TCATTGCCCACAAAAAACCAATACATGCGCAGCAGAAACGCACTGATGAACACGGCTGCCGCCACTTCGTGAATGAACCGCATCCTGGCCATCAGAAACATCGTGTGGCTTGTGCCAACGATGAACGGATCGTGTATGTAGTAGCCGGTGAAAGCCAGCACGCCAATGGGCAGAACCATGAACCAGTGCGAGACCCGCACCGGCAACTCCCACACATACGTCCGCACCGGCAAGGTTGAAGGGTAGGGTCGATGCGCCTCGCTCCATGCATGTTCTCCTGGCGCCAGTGAGCCCATGGCCGCCTCCTTTCACAGTGGCGTTACGCCACCCTCAACTTGCTTTTACTTGCGTATAGCGCCTTCCGTGTGCATCCACTACATGCACTGCGCACGCCAGGCAGGGATCAAACGAATGCACCGTGCGCAGAATTTCGACCGGCCGTTCGGGATCGGCGATCGGCGTCTTCAGCAGCGCTGCTTCATACGCGCCCCGCTGCCCCTTGGCATCCCGCGGCCCGGCGTTCCACGTCGTGGGCACCACGCACTGGTAGTTCTTGATCTTCTTGTCCTCGATCTGCACCCAGTGGCCCAGCGATCCCCGCGGCGCCTCGTGAAAACCCCAGCCCTGCGCCTCTTTCGGCCAGGTATCCGGATCCCACTTCTCGCCGTTGTGAATGCGCAGGTCGCCGTGACCAAGCTTGTCACCCAGCTCGGCCACCCACTTGCTGACTTGTCCCGCCATCACCTTCGCCTCAATCGCCCGCGCGGCAATGCGCCCCAGCGTCGAGAACAACGCTGTCGCGGGCGCATTCAACTTCGCCAGGACTGCATCCACCACTGGCTTCACATCGGGATGTCCCGACGCATACGCCACCAGCATGCGCGACAGCGGACCAACCTCCATGGGGTGGTCCTGATAGCGCGGCGCCTTCAGCCACGAATACTTCTGATCCACATTCAGATGCTCAAACGGAGGCTTCGGCCCCGTGTACTTGGGGCTGGTCTCTCCCTGATAAGGATTCTTCCCGCTCTGATCTCCATCGCCATACTCATACCAGGAGTGCGTCACATACTCTGATACATTCGCCGGATCCACCGGATGCACTTTCGACAGATCGTGCCCGAAGATCGCCCCGCGCTGCAGGTAGAACTGCGCCGCATCCTTCACGCCTCCCTGCGGATAGTCGCCATAAGAGAGGAAATTCCCCAACCCCTCGCCGCGCCCGAACCAGTCGCGATAGAAGCTGGCCACGGCCAGCACGTCTGGCACGTACACCTGGTCAACGAAATCCTGCGCTTTAGCCGCCAGTTCCGTCAGGAACGTAATCCGCTCCGGATTGATGGTCGCTCCCGGCTCGTTGGGATCCATCGACGTCGCCATCCCGCCCACCAGGTAGGTCTGCAGGTGCGGGTTCTTTCCGCCCAGCACGGCGTGAATCCGGATGTAATCCTTCTGGAACTCCAACGCCTCAATGTAATGGGCTACCGCCAGCAGGTTCGCCTCAGGCGGCAGATGGTACGCCGGATGCCCCCAGTACCCGCTGCTGAACAGGCTCAACTGCTTGCTCTCGACCAGCGCCTTCACCCGGTCCTGAATCGCCTTGAAGTAGTTGCGGCTCGACTTCGGCCACGGCGATATGGACTCCGCCAGTTGCGACGTCTTCCCCGGGTCAGCCTTCAGCGCCAGCGTCACGTCCACCCAATCCAGCGCGTGCAGGTGGTAGAAGTGGATCACGTGATCCTGCACGTACTGGCTGGCGCCAATGATGTTGCGAATCAGATTGGCGTTCGCAGGCACCTCAATGCCCAGCGCGTCCTCGACCGCGCGCACCGACGTCAGCGCGTGCACCGTCGTGCACACGCCGCAGATGCGCTGCGTCCAGATCCACGCCTCCCGCGGATCGCGCCCTTTCAGGATCAGCTCGATCCCGCGGAACATGGTTCCCGAACTCCAGGCATCGGTGACCGCGCCGCCGTTTACTTCGGCCTCAATGCGCAGATGGCCTTCAATGCGAGTCACTGGATCCACTACGATGCGTGCCATACGCTCCTCCTCTGCCTGCTCTTAGTGTTTCTCGGGCCCGGGCGCAGTCCGCATGCGGTCACGAATCGCGCTGGCGATGCCGTGAACGACAGTCGCCCCTGCGACCGCCGCGGTGATGCCGATTCCGATCTTGCCGGCGGTCACGTCCGCGCCAAATCCCGGCACGTTCGGCAGCCGGTCGTAGAACGGAGACCGCGTCTCCCAGAAGTTGTAGGAGCCGCAGCCGACGCACCCATGCCCGGCTTTCACCGGCCAGCTCGTGCCATCATTGAACCGTACCGATGGGCAGTTGAACGTAGCTTCCGGTCCCTTGCAGCCCATCTTGTAGAGGCACCAGCCTTTGCGATGTCCTTCGTCGCCCCACTCCTGGGTATAGCGTCCGGCATCAAAGTGCGCCCGGCGCTCGCACTGGTCGTGGATGATCCGTCCGTAGGCGAACAGCGGCCGGTTGTATTGATCCATCGCCGGCAACTCGCCGAAGGTGAGATAGTGCACCAGCACCGCCGCGGTATTGGCAGGATTCTGCGGACATCCGCCCAGATTGACGACCGTGGCTTCCGGCACCGCCTCGGAGATCCCCACCGCTCCCGTCGGATTCGGAGACGCAGCCACCAGCCCGCCATACCACGCGCAGGCTCCGGCCGCGATCGTTGCCGACGCATTTGAGCAGACCTCCTTCGCAATAGACAGTGCCGTCTTTCCCGCGACCGTGCAATACACGCCGTCGTCGGCCAGGGGAATCGCCCCTTCCACCACCGCCAGGTACTTGCCCTTTTCCTCTTTCACCACGCGCTGGAGTGCAGCCTCGGCCTGGTGCCCGGCGCCTGCCATGATGATTTCGTGGTACTCCCACGAAAGCAGGTCCAGCACCACCTCCAGCACGGAGGGATGGCTCGACCGCAGGATGGCCTCCGAGTTCCCGGCGCAGTCCTGGAACTGCAGCCACACCAGCACCGGCTTCTTCGTCTTCTCCAATGCGGAGGCAACCTGGGCCACGTAGCGCGAGGGGAGGGCCAAAGTTGCAGTCATGGCGGTGCAGAACTTGATAAACCGTCGCCGGCTCACTCCTTTTTTCTGCAGGGCCCCAAAAAACGACTCGTTCGGCGGGATCATAGGGTCATCCTTCCTGAGAGTTGGGCCGGTCCACTCAATCGAGAGACCAGCCGTCACCCTACGTCATGCACGTAGATTGCGGTTAGTTATCATTTGCCCAGTTGCGAACGATGTGACCGTGCTCACGTACCCGTGTGATTGCACGCGTGACGAGGGCCTTTGTTGCGTAGGCCAGCCCGGGACGTTCGGGCCTTGCACCCGATTTCCTATCTCCTGTTGGATTTCGCAACAATGCCTGCGCTTAGCGCGGATTTGACTGGAAGGCTATGGGAGTAGTTTCGCCGGCTCACGAAGGACTTGTGCGAGGTCGGCGAGGAACAGCGCAGCGCGGGCGCCATCTGCGACGCGGTGATCGCAGGAGACAGTGAGGGTCATCATGGGCCGGACGGCAGGCTGGCCGTTCACGGCAACGACGCGGTCGGCAATGGCGCCTACGGCGAGGATTGCGGCTTGCGGCGGAGTGATGATGGCGCTGAATTGGTCCACGCGATACATGCCGAGATTGCTGATGGTGAAGGTGGCGTCAGCGAGGTCGGCGGGCTTGAGTTTGCCGGCGCGCGCGCGGTCGGCGACGGCGCGGCGCTGTGTCGCAATTTCGGCCAGGCTCGCGACGTGAGCATTCGGAATAACGGCGGCGACGACACCGTCGTTGACCGCGATGGCGACTGCCATGTTGACGTGGGCGAGCAGGCGGATGCCGTCGGGGGTCCAGCTGGCGTTGAGGCGCGGATGCTTGAGCAGCACGCGCGAGACCAGCGCTACCAGCAGATCGGTATGAGTAATGCGGACGTGATGCGTGCGCTCGATTCCGGCGACGATCTGGTCGCGGTATTGGTTGAGCGCGGTAGCGTCAATGTCGCGGCTGACGAAGAAATGAGGGACGGTGGTCCAACTCCGGGTGGTGCGTTCGGCCATGATGCGGCCGAGGGAGGTAGGGATCTCGATGCTACGGGAGGGCTCCGGTTGAACTGCGCTGCGGCCCGGTACTTCTGGGCCGCCTGGACAGCCGGGGGCGGCTGTCCCCACATGGGCGGCCTCGACGTCGGATGCTAGGATTTCGCCGCTGGCGCCGGAGCCGCGGAGGGTCGAGATGTCCACACCCAGTTCGTTGGCGAGGCGGCGGGCCTTGGGAGAGAGCCTAGCAGCTGAAGTTGGCGACGGTTTGTTAGCTGCGGCCGGCGCGCCATGCGAGGGTTCAGCATGTGCGTGGGAACTGGCGCGGGCAGCAGGCGCGAATGAAACGACTTCGGCAGGAGGCGCTTCGCCCGGAGCGACGATCCAGGCGATGGTTTGGCCGACAGGAATTTCGGCGCCGGCTTCGGCCTTGATTCCGGCGAGGACCCCGTCGGCGGGGGCTTCGATCTCGACCACGGCCTTGTCGGTTTCGATTTCGAGGAGAGGCTCGCCCTTCGAGACGCGGTCGCCTTCCTTCTTCCGCCAGGCAATAAGCTTGCCGGTCTCCTGCGCCATCTCGAGGGCTGGCATTACCACGCTGAAGGCCATAAAGGCCATAGGTGTCGGTCCGGCGGAAATGTCAGGCGTCCCTCCGGGACGCGGTTGCGTTTGGTTTGTGCCTACCCCGCCAGTAAAACTGGCGGGCTATTGTCGATGGTCCCTACGGGACCGAAGCGAGGCGTTGCGTTCGATCAGCTGGAAACTCCGACGCGCTCGGTTTTAGCGCTGGCCTCGATCATTTCCAGGACGCGCGCGCTGGGCGGTGCTTCGTTTTCGCGCGTCGTGGGCAGCGGGCCGTTCACGGTGAAATAGTGCGCGCCTGCCACCAGAAGTTCGTCGGCGGGGAAGCGGGTGATGACTTCGTGCCCGGTGGGCGTGACTACGATTTCTTCTTCAATGCGCGCGGCGCTCCAGCCGTCGGTGGAGGGCCAGAAGGTTTCAAGCGCGAAGACCATTCCGGGCTTGATCTCGACGGGATGGTCGAATGAAACCAGGCGGCTGATGACCGGCTTCTCCCAGATGGCGAGGCCGATGCCGTGGCCGTATTGCAGGGCGAAGCAGGCTTCTTCGTTGGGGAAACCGAATTCTTCTGCATTGGGCCAGACCGCGGCAATTTCTGCCGTGGTGCGGCCGGGGCGGACGAGTTCGATCGCGGCGTCGAGATAATCGCGGCAGCGCTTGTAGGCATCGACCATGGCGTGCGAGGCGTAGCCCACGGTGAAGCAGCGGTAATAGCAGGTGCGGTATCCCATGTAGGAGTGAAGAATGTCGTAGTACACGGGATCGCCGGGGCGCAGCACGCGGTCGGAAAACACGTGGGGATGCGGATTGCATCGCTCGCCGGAAATCGCGTTGACGGCTTCGACGTATTCTGAGCCGAGATCGTAAAGCACCTTGCTGACCAGGCCGACGGCTTCGTTTTCGCGGAGGCCGGGTTTCATGGCACGGTAGAGTTCGTCGTAAGCGGCGTCGACCATCATCGCGGAAGTGTTGAGCAGCGAGATTTCGTCCTGCGTTTTGATGACGCGGGCTTCGGACATGAGTTGCTGTCCGTCGACTACCTTGAGGCCTTCTTTTTGCAGCGCGAAGAGAACCGGCAGTTCGATGATGTCGATGCCTACCGGCTCTTTGTGCAGGCCGCGCATTTCGAGTTCAATGCGAATTTTCTTCGCGACGTCTTCGGCGCGGCCCATCTCGGGGGTCATCGCGCCGCGCAGCATCGAAATGCCGGGGCGGGAGCGCTCGCCAAGCCAGGGGCAATTCAGCTGATGATGCTTGGCGGCCGAGCCGAAATCCCACAGGATGGGCTCGTCATTTTGGGGAAGGAGGGTGAAGCGGTTGGCCTTGTCCTGCGCCCACGTGCCGATGTGCGTGGAGGTGAGATAGCGCACGTTGTTCATGTCGAAACAGAGCAGCGAGCCCATGGACGAGCGGGCGAGCAGGTCTTTCGCTTTTTCGAGACGCTCGCGGCGGAGCCGGTCGAAGTCAATCCGGCTCTCCCAGTCAACGGCCATCGTTCCGTGAGTTTTTAATGCCATAAAACCTCCAGCTTTGAGCTATGAGCGGCGAGCTTCGAGTCCAGGCGTTACCCGTCGCTCAGAGCTCCAGGCTCATAGCTCGACTACGATTTGCCGCACATCGCGCGAGCGGCCTCGAACACCGCTTCCTCCGTCGGGACGGTCACGTCTTCGAGCGGCGGAGAAAATGGAATCGGGACATGCATCGCGCCCATGCGTTTTACCGGCGCGTCCAGATCGTAGAATGCGCCTTCGGCGATCACGGCCGCGAGCTCTGCAGTTGCTCCATACCGCCCGTAGCCTTCGTCGAGCACGATCACGCGCGAGGTCTTCTTCGCCGAGTCAATGATAGTCTTTTCGTCGAGTGGCCACGTGGTGCGCGGATCAACCACCTCGGCGCTGATGCCTTCTTTTTCCAGCAGAGTCGCCGCGCCCAGCGCTACCTGCACCATGCTGCTGGTAGCCACGAGCGTGATGTCGTCACCCGGGCGCTTCACGTCCGCGACGCCGAGGGCAATCGTGTAGTCTTCGGCGGGCACCGGGCCTTTCAGCTTGTACATCATCTTGTCTTCGAAAAAGACGACCGGGTTCTCGTCGCGGATGGCGGTCTTCAACAGGCCTTTGGCATCGTAGGGCGTCGAGGGCAAGACCACTTTCAATCCGGGCACATGGCTGAACCAGGCGTGCAGCGACTGCGAATGCTGCGCCGCCGAGCGGCGGGTCGCGCCCATGGTAGTGCGTACGACCATCGGAACTTTCCAGTGCCCGCCCGACATGTAATGAACTTTCGCGGCCTGGTTGACCATCTGGTCCATGGTCAGGGTGAGGAAGTCGCCGAACATGATGTCAACCACAGGGCGCAGGCCGGTCATGGCCGCGCCGACTCCGATCCCGGTAAAGCCGGCTTCCGAGATCGGAGTGTCTATCACGCGCTCGGAGCCGAATTCTTCGACCAAGCCAGAGAGAACCTTGAACGGCGTCCCGGCCTCGGCCACGTCTTCGCCGAAAATGCAGACGGTCGGGTCGCGCCGCATTTCCTCGGCCAGAGCTTCGCGCACGGCCTGGGCGAAAGTGAGTTCGCGTTCAGGCATATACGTCCTGCTCCACCTGGTCGACGCTGGGATAAGGCGCCGCAATGGCAAATTTGACGGCGGCTTCCATCTCGCTACGCGCTTCGGCAGCAATTTGATCGAGCGCGGCAGCGTCGGCATAGCCTTGCGAGAGTAGCGATTTCGCGTGCAGCTTGATCGGATCGCGGTCGGTTTTCCAGTGCTGCTCTTCCTGCTTCGAACGGTAATATTCGCGGTTGATGTCGCCAACGTGATGCCCGCTGTAACGGTAAGTGTCGGCCTGGAGGAACGCGGGGCCCTCGCCGGCACGAGCCCGAGCCACCAGCCGGGTAGCGACTTCGTTCACCGCGCGCACGTCTTGCCCGTCAACCGTTGTGGCTTCGAGACCGAAAGCGGCGGCGCGGCCGAGAATCGTACCGGCAGTGGTCTCCGAAAAATGCGTGTACTCGTTGTAGAGATTATTTTCGCAGACGTAGATGACGGGCAGCTTCCAGAGCTGGGCGAGGTTCATCACTTCGTAAAGCGATCCCTGGCCGAGCGCGCCTTCGCCGAAAAAACAGATGGCGACGCGTCCGTTGCCCAGTCTCTTCGCGGCGAAGGCCGCGCCCGTGGCGATGCCGACACTGCCGCCAACGATCGCGTTCGCGCCCAGGTTGCCGGTGGCCGGATCGGCAATGTGCATCGATCCGCCCTTTCCCCGGCAATAACCCGCTTCCTTACCCAGCAATTCCGCGAACATGCGGTCAGGAGCGGCGCCCTTGGCCAGACAGTGTCCGTGGCCACGGTGAGTGCTGGTGATGTAGTCATCGAGGCGCAGGGTTTCGCAGATGCCGACCGCAACCGCTTCTTCGCCGCTGTAGAGGTGCGCCAGGCCGGGCATCAGGGCGCGGGTGTAGAGTTCGTTGACCTGCTCTTCAAACAGGCGGATGCGAACCATCTGGCGGTAAGCGCGGAGCCACTTGTCTTTTTCTGTAACCTCGGAACCCAGGTTCCGGTTGGAAGTAGCGCTGGTCACTTCTTCGGTCCTCCCGCGGTGACGGGCGTGGTCACACCGGCCATGGCCGCGAGCACGTCGAAGACGCAAGCGAAATCGTACTTGGTCCAGCCCATGCCGCGAGCGGCGGTGAGGAATTCGTTGCTCACGGCCGTAGTGGGCAGTGGAACGTCAAGTTGGCGGCCTAACTCCATAGCAAGGACCATGTCCTTCTGCATCATGTTGACGTCGAACCAGGCTTCTTCCGGCTGTTGCAAAACGAATGGGCCGCGATACTGAATCATGGGCGAGGCAACGGCACTGTGGGTGAGCACATCCACGGCGACCTCGCGCGCGATGCCGCTCTTCTCGGCCAGCAGCACGCCTTCGGAGAAGGCCAGCATCTGGACCGCGAGACTCAAGTTGGTAGCGATCTTCATGGAAAGCGCCAAGCCGTTGTCGCCGACATAAGTGACCTTGGGGCCGATGTCGAGCAGCAGAGGCTTGATCTTTTCAAAGGTTTCTTTCCGGCCTCCGACCATCACCGATAACTTGCCTTCCTGCAACGTAATGACGCTGCCGGAAACCGGGGAATCAACCATATCCGCGCCAAGTGCGCGAACTTTTGCAGCCAGAGCACGACTGACGGCCGGACTAACCGTGCTCATGTCGATCAAGATTTTTCCGGCGCTCAACCCGGCCAACAGACCGTCGGGACCCTCGGTGATGGCGTGGATGGCCGCGGCGTTGGTGACCATGGCAAAGGTGTAGTCGCACGAGGACGCTACGGTGCGCGGTGAGTCGGCCCACTGCATGCGTTTCTCCACCAACCAATGTGCTTTCGCGCGCGTGCGGTTATAGCCGGTGACGGTGTGTCCCTTGCTCAGCAGCCGGTTCACCATCTGGCTGCCCATGACTCCCAGGCCGACAAATCCTATCTTCGCCATCAGCGACTGCCTCCAGATGATCTCAGTGAGGGTTGGGCTTGCCGGGGATTTGCTTTCCCGGCGTCGCCTGACCATCCTGCCGAACCTGGTCGAGATGTTCCCGCATGGCCTGACGTGCTTTTTCCGGATCGTACCGCTCGACCGCTTCAAGAATCCGTTTGTGATGAACCTGGCCGCGCTCCGGACCGCCCGGGACCTGGAAAATTCGCAGGCGCTGTTCGCGCAGGAGTCCGACGATCGAGTCGAGCAGCGAAAGGATCAGCGGATTGGCAGCGCCCTCGGCCAGTGCCAGATGAAAATCGAGATCGGCCTCGATGTAGGCGTCCGGATCGTGCCCAGCCTTGTCCATGACGGCGACGGCCTCGCGCATGGTCGCCAACTCGGTGTCCTGGATGCGAGTGGCGGCCAAGGCCGCGATCTCCGGCTCGAGAATGGCTCGCACTTCGGCGAGATGAGTCGAGCCTTCGGGCTGCCCGATCTTTACCATCAGGTCGAACGACTGGCGCACCGCTTGGGTCGTGCCATCGGTGATGAACGTGCCGCGCCCGGAATAGGCTTCCACCAGGCCTTTCTCGCGCAGCGCTTTTACCGCCTCGCGCACCGCAGTCCGGCTCACGCCAAAGCGCTGAGCTAGGTCGCGCTCAGCGGGTAGTTGGTCCCCCGGCTTCAGATCGCCCTTCACGATGGATTCTTCGATCTGCTGAACGATTTGTTCGTAGAGCCGTGACGTACGAACCAGCTTGTACACTGCCTTGCCCCCCACAGAATCAGGTGCCCCAGAGACGCCAGTGGTCCGGTTACTATACCGCATATCCGCAGCGGCTTGACGGGTTTGTTCGATGACAGGCAAGGGAGATATGGTATACAGGTATGGTGGTCTGACCTGATGGATATTACAACACTACCGCGCAGGGCGCAACTGTTTTCAATCTTCAATCGCTAAGGACGCCAAGGATTCGCGAAGAGCGCGGAGAGAAACCGCCACGGGAGACTCAAGCTGCACTTGTCGCGAAAAAGAGGAATTTGCTTGACAGGGTTTCCCGGATAATGGTATGGCTGTCGGACCATCAAAGCATGGAGGGGTTCCTATGCTATCCAGTACGGTCCGGGCCGCCGGATGCTATCGCGGCCTCCGGATGAGTGTCGCTCGACGTCTGCTGCTCACTACATTCACGATGCTTCTGCTCTCTCTCGCCGCTCTGGCTCAGTCCACTGCGGGGCGCATTCTGGGCACGGTAACCGACCAGAGCGGCGCCTCCGTGGCCGGGTCGACTGTCACCGTCACCGATGTGCAGCGCGGCACGGCGCGCACCCTGACCACGGATGCGTCCGGCGGGTATGTAGTTCCCAACTTGCAGCCTGGCACATACAAGATCCATGTGGAAGCCAAGGGGTTCAAAACGGTGGAACGCCCTAATGTCGTGATTGAAGTCGCCACCGACGTGCGCGCCGATTTCGCGCTACAGCCCGGGCAGGTGACCGAAACCGTAACCATCATGGAAGACGTTCCTCTGGTCAACACCACCTCTGCCACACTTGGCGGCACGCTGAGCAACCAGGAAATCAATGACCTGCCACTGAACGGGCGCAACTACCAGAACCTGCTGCAGCTGCGACCGGGAGTCATGCGATATCCGGGAGGAGGATTCTCCACCACCAGCGCCAACGGCCTGCGCGCTGAAGACAACGCCTATCTCATTGACGGCCTGTATAACACCGAGCCCTTTTCCGGTCAGGGCGTTATTAACGGCTCAGGAATCGTGGGAGATTCCGCCACCATCCTGCCCATCGATGCCATTCAGGAATTCAATCTGCTGCAGAATCCTCCCGCGGAATATGGCTGGAAGCCGGGTGCAATCGTCAACGTGGGATTGAAGTCGGGCACCAACACCCTGCACGGCACGGCGTTCGCTTTCGGGCGCGACGGGGCGATGGACGCGCGCAATTACTTCAATACGCCTCCGGCCTCGAAGGTCGACAGAACTCTGGAGCAATTTGGAGGAAGTCTAGGCGGAAGGATTATCAAAGACAAGGCGTTTTTCTTCGGTTCGTACGAAGGCCAGATCTACGACATCGGGAACACGTACGGCGTCACCACGCCTTCCATGGTGGCGATGCCGACCCCGGCAACACCGAACTGCACCTACGTCACCGGCGATTGTGCCAACAGCATTCCGAATGCGATCGCCGACTTGCAAGCCGCGATTGCTCACCATGTCATAGCCGGCAATGGTGTCGCCGTCGGACCCAGTGCGGCGAGCGCGAAAATTTCCGGCTGCACCTGGGCGGCGACGGGGCCGGTCACGTGCAACGGAACAGGCTTCCCAATCAACAACAATCCCACCATCAACTTCGTCCAGGGATTCCCCAATCAAGCCACGACTGAGGATTTGGTGGCGAAAGTGGACTACAACGTCAACCAAAACAATACTGTCAGCGGCACGTATTTCTTTGGAAACAATTCGGGAACCGCGGAGGACTTTCCCGAGCTGCAAACACAATGGCGATCGAAGATACATACTCGCGCCCAAGTGGTCGGAGGGAATTGGATCTGGACTCCCAACGCGCGCTGGGTAAACGAAGCGCGCGCTGGCTACAGCCGCCTGTATCAACCGACCTTGCCGGGAGATCTCAATACGCCGGCGTCTGCGTACGGTCTCAATACGGGCATCAGCGGCCCGTACACAGGAGGGTTGCCGCGCATTGGATTCGCCGGCGCCTTCGTCCCCGGCCTGGGCGCGTTCAAGTGGCCGAAGTTCCAAGGGCCGGACACTCTCACGCAGTTTATCGATCACGTGTCTTATACCGCCGGGAATCATTCCTTCAAGTTCGGCGGCGAACTGCGTCGCATCGGCGTCAGCGGTGGGGCTTTCGGCAATGCTCGAGGGAGCATCACTGTGTTGGGGGGCGTCGCCATAACGGCGGGGGCGGGATCGACAGCGCTGGAAGACTTCCTGGCCGGAGACCCGTTCAAAGCATCGGTACAAGTCGGAGATCCGACTCGACAGATTCACGATTGGGCCTATTCTCTGTTCTTTCAGGACGATTGGCGGCTGAGCAAGCGGCTGACCGTCAACTATGGTCTGCGCTATGAGTTTAGTTCCGTGATCAAGGAAGCCCAGAACCGGCTGGGTAACTTTGATCCTAATTCGCCAACCGGAGTGGTTCAAGTTGGAGTCAACGGCGTCAGCAGTCCGTACAACTCCGATCCCAAGAATTTCGCCCCTCGCTTCGGGTTTGCCTGGGACGTCACGGGTAAAGGCAATACCGTGGTGCGAGGCGGAGCCAGTCTGATGTATGAGCTCGTGAATTGGGAATCGTTCCTGGCCTTCAACAATAGCTTCGGGCTGGCAAACATTCCTACCGGGGCCATCATATCGGGGACGGCAACTCCTGGTCAGAAAACTGCCGGGGGCACGATCACGGCGGGGAATCTGGCCATTCCTCCTATTCTCCCGCAGTGGGACAGCGGCACGCCGCTGTATGGAAACCTGAGCGGCAGCACAATCAACTGCGATCCCAACGTGGGAGGTCCGTGCCCGATCATGAGCGTGGACAAGAATCTGACGACTCCCTACGTTTGGACTTGGACCTTGAACGTGCAGCACGCGTTTACTCCGAATCTCTCCCTGGAAGTTGCCTATGTCGGCAACCGTGGCACGAATCTCACCGGCATACGGGATATCAACCAGGAAACTCTGGGCGCCGACGCCGGCCCGGGACAAACTACGCGGCCCTTCAATGCACAGTTTCCCTGGTGGAGCAACATCTTCCAGATGGGGAACGTTTACCGATCGAACTATAACGGCCTGCAGGCCACGCTCAACTCGCGAAATTACCACGGCTTGAACATGGTGATGGGTTACACCTACTCGCATGCATTGGATGACGTAGGCGCTAACTGGGATTTCGGAGCCGGATATGGCCTGCCCCAGGACTCGACCAACGTCACCAAGGAATACGCGAGCAGCGATTTCGACATTCGCCAGCGATTAACAGTTTCTCTGACCTACGCCATCCCCGGAAAACAAAACCATGGGCAGATGCTGGAAGGTTGGGAAATCAACACGATCGCTACGATCGCAAGCCCCCAGCCGTGGGGACCGATTGATTTGAGCAGCGATCTTACCGGCTTGGGCGGTCTGCCGGTCAGCCCGCCCCAAGCTACGCCGATGCGCTGGGACTTTTTCGGCAAGCCTTCGGACTTCAAGTCGGGACCCGGGCCGCTCCCGTTTTTCCCCGGGACAAGTAATCCGGCCTGTGTGGCACAGGCAACGACGCTGGGCATGCTGGCTTCGCTGGGGACGTGGGGTTGCTATGCGAAAGGCAATTCTGTGATGATTCCGCCCGCGTTTGGGAGCTTTGGAACCATGGGCCGGAATCTGTTTCCCGACGCGGGTTTCAGGAATCTGGATTTCTCCGTAGCCAAGAATTGGCACTTTGGGGAACGGCTGCGTGCGCAGTTCCGCGCGGAGTTCTTCAACATTCTCAACCACCCCAATTTCGCGAACCCGTATGGCGGGCAGAATGGCTTCGGTCTGAACGATCCCGCGGCATCGAGCTTCGGCTGTGGGTGCGCTACGCCGGACATCGCGGCGGCAAACCCCGCTATCGGTTCGGGGGGGCCACGCTCGATCCAGTTGGCCCTGAAGTTCATCTTCTAGTTCGAAACGCAGAAACGAATTTCACGGCCGGACCCAATGGTGTCCGGCCTTTTTCACGAGCCGAATTGCGGGTTCACAATATTTAGAGGAACGGCGAGAATTTATGAAGCGGAATCGATTCACACTGCTGGCAGCACTAAGCCTGATCTGTACAAACGTTATGGCCCAGGAACGTCGCGAGCGCACGATTGACGAGATCAAGACCGAGGCGATTCGCCGCGCCGAGGTCGGACAATATCCGCTGATTGGGCTCGATCCGGCTGACGTCAAAGATGCGTTCGAGAGCATTCACACCGCCGACAAAGATGAGTGGGCCGCCGCCTTCATGCAGGTGGCTGATCGCTACTTCAATGAGGCGAAATCGCTGGAAAAAACCGATCCGGCCAAAGCGAACGCCGACTACATTCGCGCCTGGCGACTGTATTCCTTCGGACGCTGGCCGATTCCCGCGTCGCCGGGCAAGCAGCGCTCGTACGAGAAAGCGATCGAGGCGTTTCTCGATCATGCGAAGTTTTACGATCCGCCGCTCGAAGTAGTACACATTCCGTTCGAAGGCAAAGAAATCATCGGCTACTTGCGCCTGCCGAAAAATGCGAAGGGGCCAGTACCGCTGGTGATTGCGGTCAACGGCCTCGACAGCCGCAAGGAAGACCTGACCGAAAGTTTCGGCGCGATTTTGCCCTTCGGCGTCGGATTTCTCGCGGTTGACGGACCCGGCACCGGGCAGGCGCCGATCAAAGTCACGGAAACCTCCGAGCGCATGTTGTCGAAAGTGATTGACTATGCGCAGTCGCGTCCGGAGATTGACAAGAACCGCATTGCGATTCACGGCGTGAGCTGGGGCGCGTATTGGGCGACCAAGATGGCGATCGTCGAGCGTGCCCGGCTGCGCGGGGCGAGCGCACAGTCGCCGCCGGTGGACCGGTTCTTTCAGAAGGATTTTCTGATGAACGATCTGCTGGGGAACCGCGAATATCTTTTCGACCAGGTGCCGGCGCTGATGAATATTCTCGACGGCGTACACACAGTCGATGAAATGGGCGAGTATCTGCCCAAGATGTCGCTGGTGCGGCAGGGCCTGCTGG
>Ga0209517_10006196_pt1 | contig 14869 bp, 13 predicted proteins | sample PeaSoiMetSII2010_FD_187695 | JGI IMG/M metagenome (GOLD analysis project Ga0209517, IMG submission 187695) | Peat soil microbial communities from Weissenstadt, Germany - SII-2010 (SPAdes) (version 2) | ecosystem: Environmental > Terrestrial > Soil > Wetlands > Peat | place: Germany... | reverse complement strand
CTGTTTTGTCTGCCTGGCGAGGGCTTCGAGTTCGTGGTTTACTTCGTCCTCGCCAACCTCGATTTTTTCCAGATCCGCGACGCGTTCCAGTAACAACGACGACTTCACATCCTGCACCGCCTGGTCTCGCTGCCCCGCCCGCAACCGGGGAAGGTCCATTTTTTTCAAATCCTCCATCTTCATGCCTTGCGCCGCCAGGGCGCGGAGGCCGCGTTCCAGGCGCAGATTGATTTGTCCCTCGACCAGCGACTCCGGAACTTCAAATTCATTGCGTTTCACCAGTTCGGCCACCAGCTTGTCTTTGGCTTCGCGCTCGGCATCGTGCTTGCGCTCGGCCAGCATGTTTTCGCGAATCTGCTTGCGGACTTGTTCAAGGGTGGTGAACTCGCCCAGTTCCTTGGCGAAGTCGTCATTCAGTTCGGGCAGATTCTTCTGCTTGATCGCCTGAATCTTCACGGTGTAGACGAACGTCTTGCCCGCCAGGCGCTTGTCGGAGGTGTCCTCGGCATAGCTCACCTCGAACTCACGGTCCTCGCCGGCATTGGCGCCGCGAAGATTGGCGGTGAACTCAGGCACCGTGTTCTTGCCGCCGATTTCGATGAGGACTTCGTCCATGTGCACGGGCTGGGAGGTGCCGTCGGCCACTTTGGGCTTGCCATCCATCGAGGCCTGGGCGAAATCGCCGTCGGCCAGGGGACGTCCTTCGACGGAGTTGTAGGTGGCGTGTTGCTCGCGCACGTGGTTCAGCGCGTCTTCGACTTCTTCGTCCTTTACGACGATCTCGGGATGGTCGGCGCGCAGCTCCTTGTAGCCTTCGACCACGATCTCGGGCAGGACCTCGAAGCTGGCCTTGAAGCGCAGGGGTTCGCCGTCATGAATGTGCAGGTCGGTGACGCGGGGCTGCGACACCGGAATCATCCCTAACTTTTCGGCTTCCTTGCGGAAGTGGCGCGGGACGAGCGCTTCCACCACGTCACTCTTCAGGTCTTCTTTGAAGCGCTGCTTGATGATAGACGCGGGAACGTGTCCGGCGCGAAAGCCCGGCAGCCGGGCCACCTTCTGGTATTTCTGGATAATAATTTCCATTTCGCGAGTGACTTCCTCGGCCGGAATTTCGACCGAGATCTCGCGCTTGACGCCGTCTTTTTTCGCGTCGACTGTTTCTGTGGGACTCACGTTAGCCCTTTCGGCTTGCCTTCGAACGTCTTGTTGCAATTGTTCCCCGGGGATCCTCGAGCCAAGGACCGATCCTATTCACACGCCGTTAATCTTGAGTGTAAAGACTAAGGGAGAGCAGCGTCAAACGCGATTCCGTCGACGAGCCGGTCGTGGCCTGGCTGGGATATTCTATGTTTCAATTTGGGACGGAACAGCAGTGTTTCCCCCCATCGGAGGCCTTGCATGGATGACTTCGAGAAGCTAATTGAAGCTGCGAAACGTGGCAGCGTGGCGGAGGTTAGAGCCATTGTTCACAGCCATGCCGAACTGATCAACCGGCGGGACGAACTCGGCGCCACCGCGCTTCACCATGCGGCATTTGGCGGACATCGCGGCGTCGTTCAGGCACTCGTGGAACATGGCGCGGAGATCAACGCAGCCGACAGTGAATTCGGCGCGACCCCGGCAGGGTGGGCGATCGAATATCTGCGCGAGATGGGTGGATTTTTGGCCATTGAGCTGGACGATTTTGCTTATGCGATAGGGCGAGGTGACGCGGAATGGGTGGCGCGATTCCTCAAGCGCTTCCCTGCTCTGCGGGGAGCGAGCGACCCGCAAGGAAGACCCTTCAAGCTGCTTGCCCAGCAATCTGGCAATGTGGAAATCGCGAAGTTGTTTGGATTCGAGGCCGTTCCCCAATGAATGAACCATTCTGTGCGGCTTTCGTGGTCATCGCGCCCAGTCCCGACGCGACGGTGCGCTCCGTCACAATGTGCACCGATTCCACGCGAATGTCCCGGATTAGCTACATCCTCAGTGAGGGAATAGCTTGGCGAGCCGTTCGGCGAGCGTGCGGACCGCGGTGTTTAATGCAGGGAGCCCGGGCGTATCGAAATCCAGGTCAAGGCTCTCCAAGTCGCGGGTGACATCTTTGACAAGCTGGGTCGTCATCTCAACCCGCTGACGCATGACTTCGGCCATGAACTGGTAAGGATCGTTGCCCTTGCCCTGACTCTCCAGCCAGCGCTGCACGGCCACGCTGGCCTGCCGGGCCCGCTCGGAAGCCGTCCGGAAATCCATCAGAACTTTCACATTGATCATTCCGGTTTTTACGGAATCCTGCAGTTCTTTCAGTTCGTCGTTGCTCTTTTTCAGACGAGAGGGGAGTTCCGGATCCTGCTTGGGAGCGATAGCCATAACTGCGAAATCCTTTCGCGCCGGGGAAGCCTGGGAGGCGCCGCTTGAGTAGGGTAGTTCCCGGCGGGTGGATTGTCGATCTTACTTCGGTCACGAGCCCGAAGCTTGCGGCTGACGCGTAACGCCCATTCGACTTCGCTCTGTCGAAAATCCCCACTTCTCGCGCAAAGAACGCGCGAGAAATGGGGCACTCGGCAACGCTCAGGATGACGCCCGGCCTAGAACGAGTCCTAAACGCAAACCAACACCCATGCTCCACCATATTGGACAAAGACCAAAGTAACTGGAAAAAATTGGCTGGCCCGGTATTCTGGACCTTGCCGCCAAGGCTCATAAGCATGCGTGTTTACACATGTTTGCGAGGTCTCGCGCCAGAGATATTCCATGGAACTGCCCAAGTCGCCACAGAACCTCGAGCTTCGCGAATCCGCTTCCGACGGTGAAAAGTTAGACGGGAGGGTTGCGCTGTTCCTGCGTCTGTGGAGCTATGGCGGTCCGGCGCAGCCACCCACGGGGTTGGCTCCTGAGCAAGATCCAGAGATCGCTACGCTGATTCAGGACATTGTCGGAGAGGGCGCGGGAGAAATTGGCGAGCGCCTGCCCGAACTATGGTCCGCGCACTTCGCCGATGCGGCGCACGCGCTGGCGACGGCGAAAGCGTTGCAGCAGCGATTCCTGACATTCCAGCGAAAAACGGAACCGCGGCAGGTAGTTCCCTCCATCCTGATTTACAGCACAAAACCTGAGAAAGCCTCCGGGCCGGACACTGCGGATCCCGAGGACATGCTGGCGAATGTCACCTCGGCGCAGATTCTCATTGCCGACAATATTTACGAGCAGATGAAGAGCGTGCCGGGCTTCCGGTTCAATTCCAAGCCGGTGCGGGAAGCGGGAGAGACGTTCGGCGGGGAAGCGATTTACGAGTTGCTCTGGACCGATGAGTCGACCTACGGACATCTGCGCCAGGCGAGCCGGGCCGGACTGAAAACCGTGGGCCGCTACCAGATCCAGGAGGAACTGGGGCGCGGCGCAATGGGAGCAGTCTACAAAGCTTATGACGAGCGCATCGGACGTACTGTAGCGCTGAAGACCATCTCGATTGATCGCAACGCTCCCGGCGGCGATGAGCTGATCGAACGGCTCAAGCAGGAAGCCAAAGCAGCGGGGGGGCTGGATCATCCCAACATCATCACGATCTATGACGTTGGCCAGGAAGACGATGTGGTGTACCTGAGCATGCAGTATGTGAAAGGGATCACGCTGGCGACCTTGCTGGCGGAAGTCGGAGTGCCATCGCTGGCAACCTTCCTCTCATGGGCCGACCAGATTTGTGCTGCGGTCGGTTTTGCGCACGCCCGCGGCGTGACTCACCGCGATCTGAAGCCCGCCAACATCATGGTGACGGAGGAGGGGATCATCAAGGTTCTCGATTTCGGGATCGCCAAAATCGAGAATACCTCGCTCACCCAGACCGGGCTGGTGGTGGGGACGCCCAGCTACATGGCTCCCGAACAACTCGCCGGTAAGAAGGTGGACCAGCGCGCCGACATTTTTTCGCTGGGCTCGGTCTTCTATGAGCTGGTGACACGGGAAAAACCGTTCCATGGCGACGTCACGACCGTCCTTTACAAGATCATGCATGAAGATCCGGTGGCGCCATCGCTGGTCAACCCTGCCCTGCCGGGCGGGATTGATGCGGTAATCCGGCGAGCCCTGGCCAAGGTGCCGAAGGAACGCTTCCAGAAGTGCGAGGAGATGCGGAAGGCCTTTGCGGAACAGGCCGCACGATTGAACCTGAGCCCAGCGGTAAGCGGTCCGGGGATGCCGGCGCCAAAGGCACAACCGCAACCTTCACCTCCGTTGCCAAGTTTCCTGCTCACAGAGAGTGCTCCGAAGCGGCGGAGTGTTTGGCCGCTCGCATTGATGCTCTTGTTCATGGGCACTGCGGGCTGGGCTTTCTACGTCCATTCGACTACCGGTTCTTATCCCGCTTTTGTGAACAAACTCGTGGGAGCCTCGCACCAATTGCCGCAGACTGTTCGGGATCTCAAGCCGGCGCAACCTGGTGGGCAAGGGAAGTCGCCTGACCCGACTGCTCAAAGCGGCAAAATGAACGACGGTGATGCTTCCGCAAACAACGTTGGCACCGAGGCAGCATCCACTCCTTACAATGCGCCGGGAGCGGTCACGCAGACGGTCGCTAACGACACTGACGTCGCGGCTTCGGCATCGCCAAAACCGACTGGAGGCCAGTCCGGCAATCAGGCGGCGAGCGATGGCGGCGTTGTACCTGCAACGAGTCAGGCTACTCAACCGGCAGGCACGGCAACGGCCTCGCAGCCCCTTACGGCGGCCCGGGCCGGAACAGCGGGAGGCGTCCCGGACGCGACGGCGGAGAACATGACTGCTGAGAACAGCGAGAGATCGCCCTTTTCGCCGGTTGGCGCAGGGGGGCAGACAGACCCGGCAACGACTACGGAACCCCCTAAGAAGCCAATTCGCCAGCCTCTCCTGACCGTGGACGGGTTCACGCGAAAGAACGTCCCCGAGCTGCTGCGTGTAGCGGATTCCGCGGCGCGGCGTGGCGACTATCGGTTGGCGGCCTACGACTATAACCTCATTCTCAAGCTGGATCACACCAACGCCCCTGCGCGCAACGGACTGCGACTTGTGCAGGAAGCGGAACATCTCCACTGAGATATCCGCGAGTTCCCCACACGGCTGGCGGGCACGAGCAGAATTCCGTCGGTGGAGGGGGCGTTTTGGCGCCGCTACACGCATACCCCGAAAAACGCGAACTGGCATTATAATTTCCCGCGCGAATCACGATCCTGCGATGCGAGGCGCCACTGCCGCTGAGGATCGGCTTAATTCAGATCGCTTTAATTATAAGATCGAGGGACGTTCCCAGTGATCGGGGCTGGCGGGTAACTGCCGGGCGGGAAAGGAAATCTGGCCGTGTTAGCGACGAGGAAATTTGGCATCACCTGCCCGGTTTGCAAACGGTTCTGCATGCTCGGCTACATTGAAATTGAGGAGAAGGCCTCGGTCGGGGAACTGCGCGCCAAACTGCTGCATGAAGGGTGGAAGGGCGAATGGGCTCGCTGCGATGATATGAAGTGTGAGGGCGAAATATTTTGTCCCTGGAATTTGGCGATCTTTCCTCGATAGGCGGGGGTTCGGCAGGACTCCGGCGCGGCCTTTCCGAAGGTTCTTCAAACCTGCTTTCATAACGTGCTTCTCATGACTAAGACCTGGCTTACCGTTCTCAACCGCGAGGTCGTTGCCTGCACCCGATGCCCGCGCCTGGTGGCGTATCGCGAGGAAGTCGCGCGGGTGAAGCGGCGTGCCTATTTGGGCTGGGAGTACTGGGGAAAGCCTGTGCCCGGCTTCGGCGACGCGCACGCGCGCGTCCTCATCATGGGACTGGCCCCCGGGGCCCACGGCTCGAACCGCACGGGACGTCCCTTCACCGGGGACGCCTCCGGCAACTTCATGTATCCCGTGTTGTATGACGCTGGATTTGCCAGCCAGCCCACGGCGACTGACCGCAACGACGGCATGATGTTAAAGGATCTTTATATTACGGCCGCCGTCCGCTGTGCTCCGCCCGACAACAAGCCGCTGCCGGAAGAGCTCGCCGCATGCTCGATTTTTCTGGATCGCGAGTTGGCCGGATTAAAAGATGTGAAGGTCGTAGTTGCCCTGGGGAAGATCGGCTTCGATGCGTACCTCAACTATCTGAAGCGCCAGGGCCTGCTCGCCAGCAAGAAAGACCATGTCTTCAAACACGGCGCCAGTTACCAGATGCCCGACGGCAAGGTACTGCTCGCATCCTACCATCCGTCGAACCAGAACACCCAGACCGGGAAGCTGACGCGAAAAATGTTTGTAGAAATCTTTCAAGAGGCGGCAAGAATTGCCGATAGATAGTTTGAGGCGCCGCTCGTGCCGGATCGTTCACCCCTTCCCCGCTAGGGGTATAGCCCAAAAGGCTGGGTTGCGATCCGGAGCGGCGCCAGTTTGACTCGTGTGGGGCGGACACTCTTGAAACAATTGTCGATTGATGATTGTTGATCGCTGATTGTTGATGGAAAAAACTAAATGCTCCGCCTCGGGTTTCAATCAACAATCAAAAATCATCAATCAGAAATTGTCTTAGTTGTCCGCCCCACATGACTTAGCGCAGCTTCGTGACCGTCACCTCAAGCTGAAACTGCCGCTTCGAGTTGGGATCATCAACGCTGCCTATGACCATCGGCTTTCCCAGCAAGGCCAACGTGCTGGCGTTGATCTTGAGTTGCCGGATCACCGGGTGCCCGCTCTCCTGATCCCGAATCGCGAAATTGCTGATGTCAGCGCGTACTGCGAGCGCGATGCCATCCGGACGTTCTCCAATTCTGCACCAGATACTCGTGCCGACGTCGAGGTATTGAAATTGACCCTGCCCTGACTCGACCGGGACGCGGGTGCCAATCTTGATCTCGTTGGCATCGTCGGCGTTCAGGTTGAGCGAGTACTGCCGCGTGTTGAGCTTCTTTCCGTCTTCGCTTTCGTTGACGGAAAAATCGAGGCGGTAGGCGTGCACTGGCTTCTCCGCGCGGGCAGCCGATGCCGCAGCTTCCGCGTCCGTTTTCGCCTGAGCTGAGGCCTTCGCCTCCGCGTCAGCCTTGGCCGAGTCCTGCGCGCGTCCCGCCGCTCCCCAGCAAATCATGAATCCCAGAATTGCCACTGTCCAAACTGTTGCCTTGCGCATAGTCCGTTCTCCTTGAGTTTTTATCTTTCAGTCGTGCCGTCATTCGGTTCTTCTGAATCGGTAGGCGGTTCGCCAGAGGCGAAGGCCTGCATCTTTTCGAGTTCATCCCGGTGTTGAGCCTCGCGGGCCGCTCGTGCGATCAGCACCGCTTGTTCCGGATACTTCGCCACATAGTTCTGCAGAATCTTTTCCTGTTCGCTGAGCGGTTCGGGAGAAGGGAACTGCTCGAGCTTGGGATTGGCCGCCACAAGTTCAGCGTGAGAGCGATGCGCGCTCGCGGTGCGAATGGAACTGTGCTCTCGCGGACGAACTCTGTTCCCGTCACCATTTGCCACATCCCGTGTCCCCGGCTGCTGTGGGCCTTGCGTTGCGCCCGAGGGCGAGGGCGGAGGATGATGCGCGATCACCGGCGCCGACGGCCTGCCCGATCTCCAGGCCAACGCCAGCGCCACGACCACTACGGCCGCCACCGCGCCCGCCAAACCCCAGTGCCACCAAGCGCGATCCGGAACCCGTGCCCGCTCGGCGCGCAAGTTCGCCAGCACGCGTTCTTCGAGTCCCGTCCTCGGCTCGACCGCCGCGTACTTCGCCAGCGCCGCATCCAACTCGCGATCGAGTTCGCTTGCCCCGTCTCGCCAGCCTGCGTCCCGCTCTAGATCGTTGTCCGCCATGTGTCCACCTACCTCCCGCCCGCTCGTCCCGCCAGCTTCTCTTTCAAAATCTGCCGCGCCCGGAATACGCGCGAGCGCACTGCCGCTTCGTTGATTCCTAGTGTCGCGGCGACTTCTCTGGGCGACATCTCTTCGATCGTGGATAAGATCAGCGGCTGGCGCAGCTTTTCCGGGAGGGCTGCGATCATCCGCTCCAGCGCGGCGCTGACCTGAGCGCCGTGCATGGTCTGATCCGCCGGAATGTCGGAAGAAGCCACTTCCGCGACCGGCTTCTCGGGATCCTCCAGGGGAATCTCGTGGGTGCGGCCGCGCCGGCGGCTGCGGTCGACGGCCACGCGCCATGCGATCCGCGCCAGCCAGGTCTTCGGGTCTTCTACAGCTGCGAGCTTCGAACCGTAGCGCAGCACGCGCATAAACGTTTCCTGGGTGGAGTCTTCGGCGTCGTGGTGGCGGCGCAGTACCGCGTAGGCGATGCGGTAGACTAGCCGGGAATGCTCCCGGACCAGCCCTTCGAGCACGTCGTTATTGCTCTCGTCCCGACTGCGCTCGACTTCACTGCGCCGGATCGTCGCCACGTCGCTCAGGATCGCCTCTCCCGCCACCACGCGTTTGCCCTCAGTCATGAAGACCGTCCAGAGGCCGATTTTGTTCAGGAAATTCTTGGAGGGAGAACGTCAGTAGAGACGTTGCTTGCAACGTCTCTCTATCCACCGAGAGAAGACCCGGGGGCGCAGGCGCTTGTGGAGGTGGGAGAGACGTAACAAGTTACGTCTCTACGAAGATTAGAAGCCGACCATGACCGGCTCTGGTTCCAGGTGCACGCCCCAGATTTCCTCGACGCGGTGCTGGATCTGACCTTTCAAGGCCAGCACTTCGGCAGCAGTGGCTCCTCCGCGGTTGACGATGGCCAGCGCATGTTTGCTGGAAATGCCGACGTGGCCAAAGCCGTAGCCGCGGGCGAATCCGGATTTCTCGACCAGCCACGCCGCTGAAACTTTTCTGCTCTTTTCCAGCGCTGGGTAGCTGGGCAGGGTCAATCCTTTCGCAGCCGCTCGTTTCTCCAGATCTTCGTGTTGCGGTTCGGAGAGCACGGGATTCTTGAAGAACGAGCCTGCGCTCTGGCAATCGGGATCACCGGGAACGATCAGCATGCCCTTGCGCGCGCGGATGTGCAGGACCGCCTCGCGCGTCTCAGCGAGATTAGGGCGAGTCTCGCGGCCTTCGAAATGCCGTTTCAGGTCGGCATAGGTGAGGTAAGCCTCGCCTCCCGGCGTGAGTGCGTACGTAACCCGGAGAATAATGAACCGCCCGCGCTCGGTCGTATTGAAAATGCTGGAACGATAAGTGAAGCCGCAGGCCTCGCGGCACAGTTCGCGCACTTGGCCATCTTTCAGATCGAGGACCTCGACCGACTCGATGGTTTCAGAAACTTCCTGCCCGTACGCACCTACATTCTGCACCGGTGTGCCGCCCACGCTGCCGGGAATGCCGCTCAGGCACTCGACGCCAGCGCTCTGTGCCATCACGGCGTGCGAGACGAAGCGGTCCCAGGATTCTCCCGCGCCCACGTCGAAAAGAACCTTGCCGGCGTCGTCGTTTCCGGGACGCCGCTCGATGCCGGGGATCGCGACCCTCAAGACCAGCCCGGGCCAGCCGCTATCGGACACGACCAGATTGCTGCCGCCGCCCAATACAAAGAGAGCCAGGTTCTTTGACTGCGCGAATGCGGCGGCTTCCTGCACTTCGCCGGGCGACTTGGCTTCCACGAAGAAGCGGGCGGGGCCTCCCAGGCGGAAGGTGGTTAGCGGAGCGAGTGAGACATTTTCCTGAAGCAGCATGGGACTGGTTTTGACTATACAGCCACCGTAAAGACGTTGCTTGCAACGTCTGCGCGGGGCTGCTTCCTTGGCGTTGTCATCCTGAGCGCAGTGACTGCTTCGCGAATGCGAAGTAGTCATTGAAGTCGAAGGATCCCTACCAGACAGACCGCCGTCCAGGGCGATAAGGCCGCTTCCGCGGGTAGGGATCTTTCGACTACGTTGCCGTTCGCTTTGCGAAACGGCAACTTCGCTCAAGATGACAGGGGCTCCAGATGACCGGGGCTCCAGACAGATTGGGGTCGGCACACGTACAAGTGGGTACACGGTACAATAGGTTCCCAGAATCCAACCAGAGGAACAAAACCGACATGCCGATGTATCCCGAAATCATGGTCATCCCGATGCGCGAGGAACTGACGCGCCTGGGAATCGAAGAACTCCGCACCCCTGAGGAAGTGGATGAGGCGCTGAAAAACCGGCCTGGCACAACGATGGTCGTGGTGAACTCGATTTGCGGATGTGCCGCGGGGCGCATGCGGCCTGCAGTTCGCCTGGCGATGCAGCATTCTATTCGGCCCGACCATGCTTACTCGGTATTCGCGGGGCAGGAAAGAGAAGCGACCGACCGCGCCCGCAGCTACTTTACCGGGCAGCCGGCGTCTTCGCCGTCGATCGGCATTCTGCGCGACGGCCTACTGGTCTACCTGATGCCGCGCCGCGACATTGAGTCGCGCGAAGCCCCGGCCATCGCGGCCGATTTGAAGGCGGCATTTGATCGCTTTTGCCCGAAGCCCGTCCCAGCGCAATCGTAAGCGCACGTGGTGAGAGAGACGTAACAAGTTACGTCTCTACGACCCACTGTGAGATGTTGCTTGCAACGTCTTCCTGCCCGATGCACTGGTTCACTTTTTCGCGCTCGCTCGGAACGACTTCACCACAATCGCGTTTGGTTGCATGCCCACGGGGATCAGGGTTAGCAGCGAGTACTCCGTCGTCTCCAACGTGCGCCGCGGATTGCGCTTTTGGATTACCGTTACGTCGCCCGACTGCGTATCGAGCACCAGAAGATATTTCTGATCTGGGGTCAGCGCCAGTCCATCCGGACGGCTGCCCACCGTCAAGGTGGCGATGCGGCGGCCCATGTCGATGTCATAGACCGCGACGCTGTTCGAGCCAAAGTTCGTCACGTAGAGCCGCGAATTGTCGAGCGTGACGGCGCCTCGGGACGGGCGCTGGCCGATCTCCAGACTGCTGCCCACTTCGTCGTTGCCCGTTTCGATGATCGAAATGCTGTCGGAGTCGAAGTTGCACACCATCAACTCTCCGCCGTCGGGCTTGAGCGTGAGACTGACCGGCGTGCGGCCAACGTCCAGCAGCGCCATCAGCCGGTCACTTTTCAGGCTGCCGTTCTGCAGAGCAATCGAGGCAACCTGCGAAGATCCAGAACAGGCGACGAACGCTTTGCTCGAGTCCGGCAGGATCGCAATTTCCTCCGGTTGTTGGCAGACGGGAAGCGTGGCGCGCACTCGCAGCGCCTTGGCATCGATCAGCGACACGGTGTTGTCGGCGCGATTGCTGACCACGAGGGTGGAACCGTCGGGCGAAACCCGCGCCAGCCCCGGTGCAGCGCCCACGCGTACGTTGCCGATTACCACCCGCTTCTCAAGATCGATCACACTGACGTTCGCTGAGCCTGAGTTGGCCACGTAGGCCCGCTTGCCGTCCTCGGCGACGTCGATGAAGTAGGGACGGCCGTGCACGCCGATCGTCGCCACCACGGCGTTGGACTCGGCGTCGATGACGCTCACGTTGTTCGATCCGGTATTGACTACGTAGATTTCGTTCTTCTTGCTGTTGGCCGAGATGCCGGTGGGCTCGCTGCCCACGGGGATGGTCTTTGCCAGAGCAAAGGTGCGCAGGTCAATTACGCTGACCGTGTTGCTCTTGCCATTGGTAACGTAGGCGTACTCGCGGTAGAGGGGCCCGTAGTCGGGCAGAGCTTCCTCGCGGAAGTACCACCAGCCGAGCCCGCCGAGGATGGGGATCAGAACGGCGATGAAGAGGAGTTTTCGCAAGGTGGAGGTGTGGACTGAACAAGGAAGCTTATCAAAGGCAGATACGTGTGGCTATTGAACAAGGTATCGCGAAGGTGCGGGAGCGGCAATTTCGGGCGGGATACGCTTCTTGCCGGCATGCACCTGGCGGATTACTTCCAGCAGTTCCTTCGGAGGCATGCTCTTCAACATATAGCCCCGAGCCCCGGCCTCAAGTGCACGTTGGATTTCCACATCGCCTTCGAACGTAGTGAGCATGATGATGCGGGCATTGGGAAACTCCGTGCGGATTGCAATCATCACGTCAATGCCGTTCATGTGCGGCAATCGCAGGTCCACGAGTGTGACGTCCGGCTGATGCTTCTGAAACTGTTGAATGGCGTCACGCCCCGTGGATGCATCGCTGACCAGCACCATGTCCGGCTGGCTTTTGATGAGAGCGGCAATGCCCTCGCGCAGCAGAGGATGATCGTCAACGCTGAAGACGCGGATGCTGTGGGCAGCGCTCATTGCTGTCGTTTGCTTTCGGGCCTATTGGTTTCCTGTGCAGCCGGCCGCCGATTGAATCGGGCAAACCGATGCCGCGGACGCGCTGATTCAGGAGATTGAAACGCGACCTGGCCAGGCACGGTCAATTCCACCTCCGTTCCAGCCGCTGCACGGCTCCATACCCTGAGCTTCGCCCCGACCTTTTCCGCTCGCTCGCGCATGCCGGGAGGACCCCAGTGCCCATCGCGTCCTGCGCGCAATACCTGAGGATCGATTCCGCAACCGTTGGAGTTTTCGGCAGGCACTCGGCTGAAAACGATAGTCGGAGTGGATGTCACGGACTGGGAGCGGCAGGCGCTGAGCGCGAAACCTACGGCGAAAACGGATAGTGCTTCGCCGATTGCAAGGATGTAGAACCGACGTTTCATCGATATCGATCGCACGGAAAAACACATCAGCCCAGGCAACCAAGGAATGGCACACAACAGAACTCAGCTCAGCAGTTGCATGCGGTCAGAACTGAATAATCGGTAATTTCGTAACTCAAACAGCTGTGAACAGAAGCTCCCCACGTTTATTGCTGAGCTTTTGTCGCAGCGCCACGGAGTTGGTTAAGACTCTATCGCACATCGTTCCGCGAAAACAACGATCTTCGCCGTACCGGATGCATAGGCGCCAATTTCGGGGGTACTTGCCCGGTCGCTGGTTCACTTCGGGGCAGGCGGAGTTGGTTGGCTCCAAACGGGGGTCACGCTTTTTTGGTGAGAACCGCACGAATACGTTGGCCAACAATCGCATCTTCACCAGGCTGCAGCATCCAAACCCCAACCACAAGCGTGTTCGCATCCGCTGGAATACCCTGGTTGGGTTTTTGCCCCGTGTTCGGGTTCAGTTCGATCGAAGGCTTCTCCGTGCGCAAAGCCTCGACGACCTGGTCAGTGGTGACGCCAGTGACCTCCGGGTCGAAGCGTATGAGGAGATGTGGAACGTGGTTGGCGATCTTCGGCACCACTGTTTCCGTTCTGACAGAAGGGATGCCCCTCATGGCGGCGGCAATAAGATCGACCCTCTTCTGGTAGTCGCCTTGCATCGACTCTTCCGTATGCGAGAGAACCCAATCGACGGCCGCGACCATCCCCACAATCTGTTCCTTGGCCACCTTCATGCCGCGTCCTATGCCGTCTCCCGGGTTATTGTTTTCATGTGCCAGGTCCGTCAGGCTCTTCCTGCCCAGAAGCAGGCCTGCGTTTTGTGGACCGCGCATTCCCTTCCCCCCCGAGAATGTCACAAGGTCGAAGCCCATGCCAGTGTACTTCCATAGATTCGAGATCGGTGGCATATCCGCGGCCGCGTCGAGGAGACACGGGATCTTGTACTCGTGCGCCACTCGCAGCCACTCTTCCCGGCCTATTTGCGCGCTCCCTGCGATCCCCTCCTCTTCTTCCGCCGCATTGAAAAAATTCGTCATTACCGCGTTGCCTGCGCCGCACGCGCGCCTATAGTCTTCGAGCGTGACGACCTCCGTCACGCGCGCGCCGCAGAGATACATGGCGCGGTCATACTCATAGCGGTGCGCACGCTGCACGATAACCTGATTCTTCCTGCCGCTAAGTGCCTGTGGCATATCCAGAATACTTACGTTGTTCGCATACTGGATGCAGGCGGCGGTAGCGAGGCTGATGGCTCCCGCAGCCCCCGAAGTGACGATGGCACCCTCGCAGTTGAGGCGCCGCGCAATGTACTCGCCTGCCTTCTGCTGCAGATCGTGCAGCCGGACAGGATGCAGCGCGGCCTTCTGCACTGCGGCTAGGACCTGCGGAGGCATGCAGGCAGCTGTCAGGGTAGTATAGGTGCCGGCGGCATTGATAATCGTCGGGACCCCAAGCTTCGCATAGTAGTCCTCGCCATCTGACGATGCCGTCGGCGATGAAAAAGTCTCGGCGGACGAAACCAGGGATCCCACGCCCAGAGCTCCGCCGAGCGCGCTGACCCAGCGAAAGAAGCGACGGCGGGAGAGAAAGCCTGCTGGCGATTCAGTCGATGCTGACATGGGGGGTAGCTCCTTATGGTATTCTCTGCGACAAATCGTGGAAAAAACTCAAGCCTACAGCCCTTCGGCCATGAGTCCGTTGGAGTAGCGCAGTGTCTGGAGCGCTTTCGGATCCTTGCGTCACAGTCCAATGCCTTCTACCTGCATTAATTTTGAAGTTTATATTAGATTTGCCACGGTTCAGAATTCAAAGAGGCGGCAGAGTCGCGGAATTGAAGTTCGTCTTAGGAGTTAAAGCCATGAGAAAAATTCTTAGCAGAGCCACTTTAGCGGGCGTCGTAATTTTTTCTTCCAGCGGATGGCTCCTCGGTGCAGCAAATGCCAGTGGATCGTCCATTCTGGAGCCGGCAGCGGGTGCGTTGCTCGGACAGTACTACGGCGCCGGTAATCTGGCCCAGACCACGGCCAAGCTCGGGCGGACACCCCCCGTTCACCTCACTTACTACGCGTGGACCGACGACTGGACCGGCACCGTCACCAAGGAAGATCTGGCCGCTGGACGCATCCCTCTCGTCAATTGGGAACCCCACAAGATCGACTTCACCAAGATCGTCGACGGAAGCCTCGATGCCACGATCGTAGCGCGTGCAAACGGCTCCAAAGCTCTCGGGAAGAAGTTCTTTCTCGACTTCGCCGCCGAGATGAATGGTGACGAGGCGTGGGGTGGCAACAAT
>Ga0209517_10006194_pt1 | contig 14874 bp, 10 predicted proteins | sample PeaSoiMetSII2010_FD_187695 | JGI IMG/M metagenome (GOLD analysis project Ga0209517, IMG submission 187695) | Peat soil microbial communities from Weissenstadt, Germany - SII-2010 (SPAdes) (version 2) | ecosystem: Environmental > Terrestrial > Soil > Wetlands > Peat | place: Germany... | reverse complement strand
GCGCAATGAACGTTGGGAACTGCTTTTCCCGCACGCCAAACTGACCGCCATCGCCAACAACTAACCCCACGGTCACCTTTGCCCTCACCGCCTATGAGTCGCCCCCCGGAAACCATGAGCTGCGCCCGCCTCCCCCTCTAGCGTCCCAGAAAGTTGCCCTCCAAGAGAAAGAGTGCCACATTCTAAGCCAATGCCCTGTGAAAACTTGATCCCTAGCGGGAATCACCCTCGGGCCGTCGAGGATGAGGACCTAGCGGCATTTTTGCTCATGCGGGCGTTTCGGAAGTCGAGTCTTGGGCACTCGGTCTCGCGGGTGGCGAACGGCAAAGAGGCGGTGGATTATCTGGCAGGCACAGGGGCCTACTCTGACAGGACCCTTTTTCCCTTGCCACACTTGGTGCTGTTGGACCTGAACATGCCGAAAATGGGCGGGTTTGAAGTGCTGGCATGGCTCCGAACCAGACCTGATTTAGATCAACTACCAGTGGTTGTGCTCTCTTGTTCCCCTCTTCTTGAGGATATCGCCAAGGCGCAGGAATTGGGAGCAACGGACTACAAGGTCAAGCCCGTTCAATTGAATGATTTGGTGCGGCTGCTCCACAAGTTGCATGATCGCTATTTGAGCGCGCCCTCAGAACACTGACGGGGCTTTTCGAAGACCGGACCCGTTCACGGTCTTTTGGCACAACGAGGTTGTGATCGCCCTTCAAGGGTTCATCCTTCAGGCCAATTCGGGCGGGCTGCGCGTGGCCAAGGGGGTCCAACTATCCGGCCAGACCAGCCCGGGCCGCCCCGGTGGCCCCTGAGCCGCCTGCGCTGCCGCAAATCCCCGCCGGACGTTGGCTGGAGCCAACGATTACCCATCTGCCCCTCACAGTCACCAACGAGATCTCAAGCCTGGCTGAGATTCAGCGCTCGCCTCCTGCCGCCTCTCCCGCTGCCGACGCTACTGAGAGATCCGTGCGATGCACTACAACGTAGAAGGACGCCGACCTTTGGAGTGCGGTGGCAGAGCGTAGCGGCGACACCGCTTTGGGGGGAGCGGAGTGACGGGGCATTCTCGAATCGTCGTAGTCTATCGGTCCCAATGCATGCGCAAAAGCGAAACTGGGCTCTCCAGGACGTCTCGCCCCCGAAACTGGCCTCCGAGGGCTGAAAGCCCGTCATGTGAAAGCCTGGGGTGTAGCGAGTCCGACGAGCGCAGCCCCAGGTTAAGCATCCCAGAAGTCTCCGAAGCCCTGTAAGGGCGTCCCCCTGTCAAACCTCAAATCGCCCCTTACGCCCGCGCGCCCCTCCACGGATCAACCCCAGCCACGCGGCTCCGTTCTGGCCGTCTTCAAATGATCAATGAAAAATGGCCAACCCCTTTAAATGAAAGATTTTGTTTGCGAGGTTGTTCGTAAAGGTTTACGAACTAGTCGACCATGGAACCGCCCGCCCGAATTAAGCCGGCGAATCCGAATGGTGCGATCACCATCCGCAATCAAGAACAACAAACCAACAACATGAGTCGTATGAAACTAAGTAAAACAATCCGCGCGCTGCTCGCCTGCCTGGCCGGCACATGCTTCATCGGCAGCCAGGCCAACGCTGGCACTTTGAGCGCCTCGGTGGCCCCAACCCCGACAACTATTGACCTGACGGCGGAAGGCGCGCTGGACTGGGCCCGCTGGGGCGGTGGGAACTACATTCCCGACGATCCAGCCGCTTACAATCACAAGGCCGGTGTGACACCTCTAATCAGCACCTACACGCTGGTCGGCCCGGACGCGGCGACCAGTGCGGAGCAATGGAACGACGCTGGGACCCCCCTATTTACCTGGAGCGATGGCACGCCCACGTTAACCGGCGACGGGTTGGGGAACGGTGGGAGTTACTTCCCCAACACCGGGAATTCCACCAATGGGCTAGGGGACGGTTACCAAATCACTGTTCCGGCGTCCACAACGCCCCAAATTCTCAAGGTATTTACAGGGTGCTACTCTGCTTTGGTCAACTTTAATGCCGCGCTTAGCGACAACAGCGCCCCTCCCTATGACGATCAAAGTATGAATGATCAAACGGGTAATGGTTTCAATGGTGTTTATACGATAATATTCGCTGCCGGTTCGGCCGGCCAGACCCTGACGGTCACCATAACCATGACGAACGTCAATGCCGTCGATAGAAATTCTGCCAACCTCACTCTTGAAGCGGCCACACTGGCCGGCCCGGCTCCGCTCATTATCACTCAACCTGCCCCCCAGACAAATTTTCTGGGCCTTGCCTCGCAATTTTCGGTGGCGGCTTCCGGTGTCCCGCCGTTTTCATATCAATGGTGGAAAGAGGCCGCTGGTGTTTATGTTCCGCTGGCCGACGGTGGCCAAATCTCCGGCTCAAAATCGAATACTCTGACCATCAGCGACCTGACGATCTCCAATGGAACCAACTACTCTGTCGTGGTCACCAATGTTTACGGGGCCGTCACGAGCAGTGTGGCAAGTTTGACAATTCTGCCATTAGGCATTATCAGCGAGCCTGTTTCCAGTACTAATTGGGTAGGTCAGAACCGGCAACTATCGGTAAGTGCTGTGGGAGCTTCGCTCGCTTACGAATGGTACGCCGAGGCGAACGGCGTCTATGTTCCGCTGGCCGACGGCGGCCAAATCTCCGGCTCAAGGTCGAATACTCTGACCATCACCAATCTGGAGATTGCCAATGGGACCAATTACTATGTCGTCGTCACCAACGGTTACGGCGCGGTCACAAGCAGTGTGGCCACTTTGACCGTTTTGCCAATCACTGGCGCCCTGATCGGCAGCGCACTTCCGGCCCCGGCAACGGTTGACCTGACCGCCTTGGGCACGCTGGACTGGGCGCACTGGGGTCTGAACCTCGCAACCGATTTCGATCAAAAGGCCGGGGGCACAAATCAGATCAGCAACTTCACGGTACATGGTGATCCGACTAGCGGGCCGAACCAATATCCCAATGCGTTAGCCGCCTATTCCTGGACCGATGGCACTCCCGACCCAACCGCGGCTAACACGACGACCGGGGTTTATTTTAATGGCCTCGACAACGGTTACCAAATCACTGTCCCGTCGGACCAAACAAAGCGGATTCTCACGATCTATGCGGGAGGGTGGACCACGACGGTCCACTTTGAGGCCGTGCTTAGCGACTTGAGCGCTCCTTCCTATGTTGACGAAAGCCTTGTTGCTCCCAGCGGTGCCTCCCGCATGGCCGCCTATACGATAAAGTATGCCGCAGGTTCGCCTGGCCAGACGCTTACGATCAACGTCTATTGTGCCACTGACGGTGGCAACGTCACGCTCATGGCGGCTACACTATACGGTCCGCAGCCGCTCATTTTGACTCAACCTGATTCCAGTACGAATTGGGTAGGGCAGGACCAACAATTCTCGGTGATTGCCGGGGGATGGCCCACGTTAGGTTACCAATGGTGGCAGGAAGCCAATGGTGTCTATGCCCCGTTGGCCGACGGCGGCCAAATCTCGGGGTCAAAGACGCCAACTTTAACCATCAACAACCTGGTATTTGCCAACGGGACAAATTATTTTGCCGTGGTCACCAATGCTTACGGCTCGGTCACGAGCAGTGTGGCGAATTTGACCGTTTTGCCGCCCCTTGGCACCATGCAGGGTGGAGTGGATACAAACATTGCCTCGTTAACCGTGGTTGACTTAACTGCCGAAGGCACGCTGGACTGGGCCAACTGGGGTTTGACTGCGGTAAGTGATTTCAACGATAAGGCGGTGGGAGGAGTCCCAGTAGGCCTAATCAGCAACTGGACGGTGTACGGCCCGATCGGCTATGGCCCAGATTTGGATAACTTCAGCGATCAACCCTACGGGTTTTCGTGGACCAATGGCACGCCCACTGCAACCGCCTCCACCACGGGTCACGGCACCGCCAACTACGTTTACGTGGGCAGCCTGGGCGCTGGTTTCCAAATCACCGTGCCCGCCGACACCACTAAGAAAGTTCTCAAGTTATATTATGGCGGCTGGGAGTGTCGGACCCGCGTTATGGCCATGCTCAGCGACAACAGCGCGCCTCCCTTGATTAACGATAGCGTGGATGACCCGGCTGGTAACGTCGCTTATGGTGTCGCGACGATCTATTTTGCCGCGGCTTCGGCCGGTCAAACCCTCACTGTCACAGTGTACGACGTTGTTGACTACCAGGGTGGCAACGTAGCGATCAGTGCGGCCACGCTGGCCCGCCCGGCCCCGATCAACGTGACTTTTAGCAAGTCGGGCTCGAGTCTGCAGTTGAACTGGCTGTACGGCACACTGCTGCAAGCGACCAACGTGACCGGGCCGTGGACCGTAAACGGCAATGCCTTACCGCCATCATACACTATTACGCCAACGGGACCCCACATGTTTTATCGGGTGCAGGTGCAATGAGTTACGCGATGAACCTTCTGATTCCCGGCGGCGCAAGTCGCCACCGGGATGGAGGGCGGTCAGCATGCTTAGGGATTGAATGCAACGTGGGCTTGCAGCCTCGGCTCAAGCTGCAAGCCCTCCTGCGGGCCGGGGTCCACTTTCGAGTCGGTGGCCCACGCGTCCGCGGTTTCCGCCCCGGTGGGCCACCATTAATTATGAAACGGAGTTCTGAAACGCAGAGAATAATAGGATTAATTGTGGCTGCCAACGCCGCATTCTGCTCGCTTTGGGCGGCGATCACTCCCGTGCCTGACAAAGTCCAGTGCGCGGAGGCCGATCGCCAGGCCTTCACCCAACCCGACCAGTTGCGATTGACTGGCTGGCTCGGCGCCCGTGTTACCGCCAACGAAGCCAACCGGCTCGTGAAGATTGATATCGATCGTTTGCTGGAAGGCTTTCGCAAGCGCCCGGGGCGCCAAAGCTACGATGGAGAGCATGTCGGCAAGTGGCTGCACGCCGCCACACTGGCTTGGGTCAACACGGGCGACCCGGCACTACGCCGGAAACTGGACTACACGGCGGCGGAACTGACCAAATGCCAGCTCGCAGACGGCTATTTGGGCACTTATTTGGACAAGGACCGATGGACTGAGTGGGACGTCTGGGCGCACAAGTACAATCTGATCGGCCTGATTACCTATATGCGCTACACTGGCAATATGGAGCCTCTGCCCGCCTGCCGCCGCATGGGCGATCTCTTGTGCAACACATTCGGCGATGAACCCGGAAAACGCGACATTATCAAGGCCGGCTGGCATGTTGGCCTGGCCCCCACCAGCGTGCTCGAACCCATGGTGCTGCTCTACCGGTTGACCGGAGAGGAACGCTATCTTGAGTTTTGCAAGTATATCCTGCGCGCCTGGGAGCAGCCCAACGGCCCCAAAATCATCTCGACGCTGCTTACCGCGAAGCGTGTCGATAAAGTCGGCAACGGCAAGGCCTATGAGATGCTTTCCTGCCTGAACGGCGCCCTCGAATACCACCGAACCGTCGGCGAGCCCAGGATTCTGGAGGCCTGCCTCAACGCCTGGCAGGACATTGTGAAGAACCGGCTGTACATCACCGGCGCGGCCAGTTACGGCGAGCTTTTCCACGACGACTTCGATCTGCCTAACGTCGCCAATGTGGGCGAAACATGTGTTACGGTAACCTGGATACAGTTCAATGCCCAGTTGTTGCGGTTGACGGGCCAAGCGCGGTTCGCCGAGCAGTTGGAGCATGTGGTGTTGAACCAATTGTTCGGCGCCCAAAAATGCGACGGCTCCGCCTGGGGTTACTACGTGCAGATGGAGGGCAAGAAGCCCTACACCTCCACCCTGGACGGTCAATGCTGTCTCTCGAGCGGACCACGGGGTATCGCGCTGATTCCCACTTTTGCCGTTAGCAGCGACGCGGCTGGCGTGGTCGTCAATCTCTACGATACTGGCACCGCCAAGCTGACCCTGGAAGACCAGACGGCCGTGACGCTTGTCACCGAAACCCTTTATCCCGCGGAAGAGCAAATCCGGATCACGGTGGGTCTGGCCGGGGAAAAGGAGTTTGCCCTCAAGCTGCGTATGCCCGCCTGGTGCCGCGTGCCTTCGGTCCAAGTCAAGGGCCAACCCGTGGCCATTACCCCCGGGCCCGACGGCTATGTAGCGGTCCAACGCTCCTGGAAAGATGGCGACCAGGTTGAACTCCGGTTCAAGCTCGAACCGCGGGCGGTAATCGGAGATCACAAAAACAACGGCAAGCTCGCGGTGCTTTATGGTCCGCTCGTGCTGGCGGCGGACGCGGACCTCTTGGGATCTCAACTCAAGGGCGTTAAATCCGTGGCGTTCGCGAGCGCGGACGTGGCGGCGCTGGCGGTCACTCCGGAACCGGCTCCAGACCAATTCAAGACGTGGCCCGGCGCTCAGGTTTTCCGGGTCAACGCGATCGCCCGGCAGCCTGCCAGATCCGGCCAGACTGTCACCACGTTTCCCATTAGCCTGGTGCCGTTTGCCGATGCCGGCACCGGCGGTTCAAACTACAAGGTTTGGATACCCATCGGCCAAGGCGAAGGCAATCTGCTGCTCGAGGAAAAGGAAAGCCGCTCGCGCCGGGGCAACGTTTCAGGTTCCATCACGGACGGAGACCCGGACACTTTCGTGGTCACATTTGATGGCAAGCCCGCGGCTGAGGATTGGTTTGCGGTGACGCTGGCCGCGCCGACCGAGTTGAAGCTCGTGGTTTTTGTTCATGGCAAGACGTTTCACGACGGCGGCTGGTTCGATGCCAGCGCCGGCCAGCCGCAAGTGCAGGTCCAGACCTCCGAGAAGGGCCAATGGGAAACGGTGGGCGTGCTCAAAGACTATCCCGCGACGACCATGACCAGCGCCGCCGGCCTGAGAGGCGGCGAACGGTTTGCCTGCCCGTTGCCCAAGCTAACCAAAGTCTATGGCGTGCGAGTACTCGGCAAACCGGCGGCGGGTGATGCCCCACAACAAGCCTTCGCCTCGTGCGGCGAGTTGATGGCCGAATAGCGGGGTCCTGCGCAGCCATTCTCTGGGGGGCGCTGGCATTAAGCATTGGAAGCCGGCCCCCCATCCGTGTATTCCGTGCCTCCCTGGTGAAAAAGTCTTCCCGTCTTCCTCCGGCCGACTCCCTCATCCACCCGCGGCAACATCCTGCCTCCTCCCTGCGGTTCCCGGCGTTTCGAAAGAATTTCGAATAACCTCGAAATATTTCGATGAATTTCGAGAATTTGAGCTTTTTCCGTTTTCTCCCAAAACCCACTCAACCGAAGGGGGCCTGCGTCGCCTGCGGCCGCAGTCCTCTTGACGACGGGGCAGCAAATCGTCGTAATTCTCTCATGCCCCGCGCCCAAGGCCTCCAAGGCTGTGTCCGATCAAATCCGACCAAAAAATCTCCTGGTTCTTACGCTCGGTCTCTCAAACCTGGTCGTTCAGATCCGCTTCTCGTCCGCGTCGATGAAATCCACGAAGCTGCGGATGTCCTCGCGGTGCGCCAAGCCAGCCTGCTCCTTGCGCATCTTCAAGCGCGCCTGCATCTCGGCATCGCCTTCTTTGGGATAATTCAACATTCGTTCACGGTGGGCGGCCTTGACCGAATCGGGCTTCTTAACGTTCTTGAGGACCCAATCGCACACCTGCCCATCGGTGATGCTGTTCTTTACCACTTCGATGAATTGACCAGCTTCGACCCCCGCCGTTTCCAGCCACAAGCTGTCAAAACCTTTGCACAGGTTGGGTTGGTAATCAGCGTGAAGCTTGCCCGCCAAGTTTAGCCGTATCTTGTCGATGAATCGAGGCAGGTGCATCCAGCCGCACATCGTTTCGCGGGGACTCCGGGGGTAAATGATGTCGCTCATAGCGTTTAAACCAATCCTCCGCATACGATGGTGAGAAGTCAACGGCGCATGGGCGGCCAAGCGCGACCGTTCGTAAATCCGTTCCCCTGTCAGACCAACCCTGACAGCCGAGCTTCCTCAAATGCGGACGGTCTAAAGCGGATTCCGCCGATTGGTCCATCCGGTTGCGGTCGGCATTCTGCTCGCACTATGCGAAAAACTCGAACCGCAATTAGCGTTCTGACTAGTGGGCTCGTCCTGTTGGGTTCCGTCGCCGGCACTCTGGCTGGCACGACCAACGAGACCGTGCCCACGGAGTCGGAATTAAAGACGACCGAGTCCTCTGACCAAAACCCTTCGGTGACTAAATCCACGGAGGCCAAACCCACGGAAACCAAGCCTAAACCTACGGCGACCAAGCCCAAACCGACGGAGGCGAAACCGAAGCCGCCGACCAAGCCCAAGCCTAAACCCACGGCGGCCAAGCCTAAGCCCACGGCGGCCAAGCCCAAGCCTACGGAAACCAAGCCCAAGCCCAAGCCCACGGAGCCCAAACCCGAGCCCACGGCGACCAAGTATCATCCTATGGGTTGGGCTACGTCTAAGCCCACGGCGACCAAGCCTAAGCCCTCAGTAACCAAACCTGCACCGACTACACCCGGGGTGACCCAGCCCGAAGGAACGTTGCCGAGTATGAGCGTCGTGGACTACACGACGCCGGAATTACCCGAGGTGGGCGCGAACACAATGAATGTGCTGGCCCCGAACGTCCTCGAGTTGGTCTTGGTTAACACCAAACAGCCCGACCCGGCGCCGGTCTCCTCATGGAACTGGGTGAACAACCATCAACTCTCTGCCCCGCCTTCCAGCGCCTTCGCCGTCACTGTCAACGGCAAGCCCGTTGCCGTCACGGCGGTGGGCTTCAAACGCAGTCCACTGGCCGCTCCTTTGGCCAATTACGATCTGCGGATTGAGAATTGTCTTTACCTCGAGTTGGGCACCCCGGTGGCAGACAATGAGGCGGTCGCAGTGACCAACCCGGACGGCGCGCTTTGGCCGGCCTCGATGCAATTCACCGCTACAGCCGATCCGTTGCGTTATGCCCCAGCCATCCACGTGAACCAGGAGGGCTATTTGCCCAATTATCCCAAGCAGGCCATGGTCGGCTATTATCTCGGGAGCCTGGGCGAATTGAGTGTCCCCGCCTCGGCAGGCTTCACGCTGGTGGATGCTGCTTCCGGTACCCAGGTGTTTCAGGGATCGCTAACGCAGCGGCCAGATTCTGGTTTCCAGTACACTCCCACCCCATACCAACAGGTTTATCAGGCGGACTTTAGCAGCTTCAACACTCCGGGGGAATATCGCCTAGTGGTTCCTGGGATGGGGGCTTCGCTGCCGTTTCTAATCGACCCAGGGATCGCGATGGATTTCGCGCGTGCCTACGCGCTGGGCCTGTATCACCAGCGTTGCGGTACCGATACCGCCATGCCCTTCACCCGCTTCACCCATGGCCCGTGCCACACCGCCCCGGCCAGCGTGCCGGCCTCGGCCGCAGCCTTCCCTTTCACCTGGACCACCGTTTCCAACTACGCAAGCCAGGTCAATAACAATAACCCGCCGCAAGCAGCCCCACTGTTGACCAGCCCGGCGGCCCAGTTGTTCCCTTACCTTAACCAGGGGACGGTGGATGTCTCGGGCGGCCATCATGATGCGGGTGACTACAGCAAATACACCATCAATAGCGCCAGCCTCATTCACTACCTGATGTTCGCGGTCGATTCCCTGCCGGGGGTGGCCGCTCTGGACAACCTGGGCATCCCCGAAAGCGGCGACGGCATCAGCGACGTGATGCAGGAGGCCAAATGGGAAGCGGACTTCCTGGCCAAGATGCAGGACAGCGACGGGGGCTTTTACTTCCTGGTCTATCCCCAAAACCGGGAGTACGAGATCAGTGTGGCTCCCGACCACGGGGACCCGCAAGTGGTCTGGCCCAAAAGCACCTCGGTGACCGCCGCTTCGGTGGCCGCGCTGGCCCAGTGCGCCTCCTCGCCGTTGTTCAAGCAGACTTACCCCGCCGCCGCCGCCCTCTATCTGCAGAAGGCGCGATTGGGCTGGCAATTCCTGCAGAACGCGATGGCCAAGTATGGCAAGAACGGCGCTTACCAGAAAATCACCTTCTATGGGGATGACTGGGCGGACAACGACGAGATGGCCTGGGCGGCGTGCCAGATGTTTCTGGCCACGGGTGACCAGAACGCGCACCAGCAACTGCTGTCGTGGTTCAATCCTTCCGATCCCGCAACCTGGCGTTGGGGTTGGTGGCACATGTCGCAATGCTGGGGGCATGCGATCCGGAGCTACGCCTTCGCGGCGCAGAGCGGGCGGGTGAGTTCGCCCAGCCAACTCAACGCGACCTTCCTGGCCGCGTGCCAGGCGCAGATTGCCGCTGCCGGTGATGATGTAATGAATTGGTCAACGCAAAGCGCCTACGGAACTAGTCTGCCTTCGGCAACCAAAGCGGTGGAAAGTCCGGGTTGGTATTTCTCGTGCGATCAGGCCTTCGACATAGCGGTAGCTTACCAACTGAATCCCAACCCTCAATACCTGACGGCACTCTTGGCGAACATGAACTACGAAGGTGGGTGCAATCCCGTTAACGTGACCTTCGTGGCCGGCCTGGGCTGGAAGCGCCAGCACAACTTCGTTAGCCAATGGGAAGTCAACGCCCAGCGCTCACTGCCGCCTTCAGGCCTGCCGGTGGGAAACGTCCAGACTGCTTTTAGCTATCTGTGGAATTACGCCGGGGAACTCGAGGAGCTCTGTTTCCCCTCAGACAGCGCGACCACCGCGCCCTACCCGTTCTATGACCGGTGGGGTGACAGTTGGAACGTGAGCACCGAGATGGTGTGCCTCAATTCGGCGCGTGCCCTGGGAGCGCTGGGTTTCCTGGCGGCAAAAACCGGCTACGCCACCCAAGCCTGGCAAGCTGTCGCCGCACAAATTAATGTGCCCGGAGAGGCCGTGCCGGTGGGTTCGAACCTCACGGTGACCTTGACGACACCGGGACTGGACCTGAGCGGCGCGCGCGTGGTGTGGGAAGCGCGCGACCAACAGCCTGCTTACGGAGAGACTTTCACGTTCGCGCCGATCAACAACGGCGCGCAATGGATCGAAGCGGAAGCACAGTGGCCCGATGGCCGGCGACTCTTCGCGACCAACTCATTCAATGCTAACTCTCCGAACATCCCCTGGTGTGACGATGCCGTGCCAGCAGGCGCCACGACCGGGGCTGACGGAGGCGATTCATGGAATTGGGTGAGCAGCAATCCAACGCCCTTCTCTGGGACGTTGGCCCACCAGTCGGCGATCGCGGCGGGCGAGCATCAGCATTTCTTTTATAATGCGACCGCGACGCTCTCGGTTGGCATCGGCGATGTCCTGTACGCCTACGTTTGCTTGGACCCAAACAACCTGCCCAGCGAAGTGATGCTGCAGTGGTACGACGGCACGAGTTGGGACCACCGGGCATTTTGGGGATCGGACCAGATTGCCTTTGGAACAGACGGCACCGCGAGCCGCTACAACGCAGGGGCACTGCCCGCCGCCGGCCAATGGGTCCAATTGCAAGTGCCGGCCAAGGCGGTGGGCTTGGAGGGGAGCACGCTCACCGGCATGGCCTTTACACTCTATGGTGGAAGAGCGACATGGGACGTGGCCGGGCGGCTCAGCCAAGTGGTCGATGCCGGAGGGGGATCGAGCGTCAGCGTCCTGGCAAATGACGCTACCGCGTCACGCATCGGGGCAGTCGCCGCGCAGGTGACTCTGACGCGCACGGGCGACACCAGCGCCGCCTTAGTGGTGAATCTGTCGCTAGGCGGCACGGCCGTTGAAGGCGTGGATTACCAGGCTCCTGCATCGGTCACGATTCCCGCCGGTGCAAGCTCGGGGACTATGTCGGTGATCCCGATGGCCGCGACGAACTTCGTCGGCGCCGAGACCATTACCATGACGTTACAGGCGGACGGCGCCTACGCGGTCGGCACGCCCAGCACCGCATCGGTGGCGTTGAGCGGGAACACAGTGCCGATCAATTCCGCGCGAATGACAAGCAGCGGGATGCTGCTGACGTGGAGCAGCATCGCCGGCCACTCCTATCAAGTTCGCTACAAAACCAATTTGTTGAGTACCTACTGGACTTCAGTCGGCGGGAACATCACCGCCACCAGCAACACTGTTTCATGGATCGATCTCGTCCCCCTTGGCTCCAGTCAACGATTCTACGAAGTAGGCCAAGTGGATTAAGCCCAGGAACGAGGGTCAAAAGGCTATTCTGAATCCAACGCGCAGGAACAAGCGGTCGAACCCGCGGTCCGCCCAGAAATAGCGCGCGTCAGAGAAAAGGCCCAGTTCAGGATTAAAGCGGTATTCCAAACCCACACCGCCGCCGTAAACCCATTGCCAGACCGGGTACATGCCCCGGCCACCACTGCCGATGGCATAAGGGGCAAAACCGGTATTGCCGACGGGGAGCCGGAGAATAACGTTCCCGGTAGCTTGATCGGTGATGCCATCACCGTGGTCCGAGAAATTTACGTCTCCTCCGATGCCCACCTCGCGGAGAAAGAAATAATTGAGTCCAACACCGCCGCCCCACATCCCATGGCGAATATTGGTATTAAAGAGATCCGGCAGCCGGTGTTCGGGATTGATATAGCTGCCGGAGAGATCGAGGGACAGTTCCTGGGCATTATATTTCGGGGCGTCGTTTTGGTTCGCGGCAAACAAGCCCTGGCTCCAAGCAGAGGGGTCGTTCCAGATGTCAGCGGCGTCGGTGATACCTGCACCCAACGCTAACGCAGCAGCACACGTAAGGATCGTTTTCGTTTTCATTATCCTATTGGTTCGTTTTTGATTTAGCCACCTTGGGCGGCGGTGAGTGCAGTCCTCTTTCCCGGGCGGTGACGTCCGGCCTTGTTCTTTTAAAGGACTTTTTACCCACCGTCGAACACTTTAACGCCGGCGTTACGGCAAAAAAATGGGGTTTTACCCTTGCCGACTATGGAGGTGCGGCCGACCTCGAGCTGCCGCGAAAGAGAGAGAGTCTTTACGATTGAACCGCGGCTAGCGCTTTTGGGAGCGTTTGCTTTTTTGCTTCATGACGGTCCGGGCCGCCACTTCCTTGGCGCGCTTTCCGTAACGGCCTGACCGTTGGGCAGACTTCTTGATGTGTTCGTACTGGCGCTGCTGTTTTGAGCTAGCGCCCCGGAGGTGTCTTTTCACTGCCATATTGCTCTCGTGTTACTGAATTGAAATCACGTCGGCGGAGTCTGCTCCGAAGCAGAGAAGCGGGGCAGGTCTCTGCGCTGTGAGACAAAGTCCTGCAGCATGCGGCCAAAGCGCCGGTATAGCCCCCAGCCGACCAACCCACTCTCGGCCAAGCGAAGCCATTTGGGCTTTCTCTTGCGCAGGAAGGAACCAGCCAGCGGCGCACTCAGCATGAAAAGCGGAGCAAAGGTCCGAAGAGGCATGAGCTTCTGCTGGACGTTGGCGGCGTACAGGCGCAGGTTGTGGACCTCGACTCGCAGGGCTTGGCGGTACGCTTCACTCTCTTGTGCGAGCGCCCGCTTTCGCGCTTGCCGTTCTTTCACTTGAACGACTCCAGCCATGCTTTGTCCTTTCGCATTTGCTCGAGCGACTCGGCAAAGGGCGGCTCATCCACCATCGACTTGAGCCGGCTGCCCGCCCAGAAGGCCCCTGCGAAGTACAAAATCGTGAAGATGCCCGCCACATACAGCCGCCAATCTCCGGGAAAAAGTAAAATGATTATCCCCGTCAGCAGAGCCATTCCGAGGAAGGCCAGTAACACGGCGCCAAGCGCCAGCATCATCAATTCAATCCGCCGGGCCTTTTCCTCCTGGTACTCGAGCGCGAGCAACTCCCCACGAGTTCGCAACATGCCCATCCCCAAGCGCGCGACGCGCCCAAGGAGGGCGGTTATGCCGGGTGGATGATTGTTGTCCCCAGCCATCAGGCTATCTGCGGTTAGCGATCACGCCGACGAGCAAGCCGATTCCGAAAGCGATTCCGATCGATTGATAAGGGTATTCCTGGAGGAACTGGTCGGCGGCGCGGGCGCCTGCCACGGCGCGCTCTTCCAGTTTGCCGCGCATTTCCTTCGCCGCTTCGAGGGCGGCAGCGAGGCGCTCACGGGCGGCCATCCCCTTCTCGCTCAGGTGATTGGCTCCAGCTCGAAGCAATTCCTCGCCATCATGCACCACCGCTTTGAGGTCCTCAATTAGTCGTTCGGTTGACTCTTCAATATCTTGGGCGGATCGCGTTTCCATGGGAGTAGGTTAGCCAGGGTTGCCAGCCCCGGATATAGGGTCATTTGCCCAAGACGGCTGCTGCGTGCGAATTAGGGAGCTTAGAGCATGTTTATTTTTAATACACGCTGTTAGGTGCAAAACCCCATGGGAACTGTTTGGACCGCTGCTTAGGTTACTGTAGGCGAAATCGTAGGAAAAGCCGCTCGTGAAAAAACGATAGAATTGCGCAGAGGAAGTCCAACATGAATCTCGGGATTGTCTTAGTTATCTTGCTGATACTGGTTTTAATCGGCGTGCTGCCGACCTGGGGATACAGCTCCTCGTGGGGGTATGCACCAGGGGGCATTGTCGGGTTGCTTTTGGTCGTGATCATCGTTCTGGCCTTGCTGGGCCGTCTTTAGGGGCCCGCCGACCGTTGCTTTGTGGACCTGGTTATGTGCAAGAAATCCGTTTATTGTATCGCGAGCAGCGAGGCCCAGGCTTCCGACATTATTAGCCTGCTCCGAAATTCCAATTTCTCCAACAACGACATTTCGGCGCTCTTGCCGGACAAAACGGGGACGAAGGATTTTGGGCATGAGCACCATACTAAAGCACTTGAGGGCGCCGCGCTCGGGGGACTGATCGGGTTGGTGGCATGCGGTGGGGTAGGCTGGCTCGCAGCCTTGGGCTTCCTGCCGTGGCCGGGGTCGCTTTTGGCGGCCGGGCCGGCTGCGGCTGCGCTTGGAGGCGCGGGGATCGGCGCCGCGCTCGGAGGGGT
>Ga0209517_10006191_pt1 | contig 14880 bp, 16 predicted proteins | sample PeaSoiMetSII2010_FD_187695 | JGI IMG/M metagenome (GOLD analysis project Ga0209517, IMG submission 187695) | Peat soil microbial communities from Weissenstadt, Germany - SII-2010 (SPAdes) (version 2) | ecosystem: Environmental > Terrestrial > Soil > Wetlands > Peat | place: Germany... | reverse complement strand
GCTTGCCGGTACTGCGCGTTGGACCTCAAGCTATCCGGCCAGCGTCTTCATGGGTTACGTTTGGCCCACCAACTGGGACGAGATGGGATGGGCCGGAGTAACCGGCAGCCCCATTCAGACCGGGACCACCAGCGTCAACGGCAATACCAATGTCTTCAAGAATCCCACTCAGGCCAGCGAGGCCTTTCAGTACGCCTTTCCCGGCCAAAGTGGCGTTCGTAACAATGTCCGCGGCGATGGTTTCGTTGGCGTGGACATGAACCTGTCCAAGAGTTGGAAGATTCCCCATACCGAAAGCCAAACGGTGCAGGCGCGTTGGAGCGTCTTCAACGTGACCAATACTGTCCGTTTCGACGTCTATTCCATGCAGGACGAGTGGGATGTGAGCAGCTCGTTCGGCAACTACACACAAACCCTGACTCAGCCGCGCGTCATGGAATTTACCCTGATCTACAAATTCTGAGCGTCGCGCAGCACATTTGAAACCACAACGGCCGGGTTCGGCAGCAATGCCGGATCCGGCCGCGTGTTTTATTAATTTTTGGATTGGTCTTACTTACGACCCTGCGTTCGCTTTCATCCCCATCGCCCGGTCCAGCAGTTCCTTCTCTTCCGTTCGCAGCGCGCGGTGCGCGCCTTTCCCCAACTCTCCCAGTTGCAGCGGCCCAATCGCCACGCGCACCAGCCTCAGCACCTCAATCCCGTGCGCTTCCAGCATTCGCCGAATCTGCCGATTCTTGCCTTCCTCGAGAATTATCTCCAGCCAGGAATTCTTTTCGCCCGTCCGCAACACACTGACTCTCTTCGCCCTCAGCACTTCGCCCTTCGGAGTCTCCACGCCGCGCTCCAGCGCTTCAATCAGCCGTTCATTCGCCTTCGCGCCAATCTGCACGTGATACCGTTTCTCCAGATGAGTCGCCGGGTCCGTGATCCGCGCGGCCCACTCCGAATCATTGGTCACGAGCAACAATCCTTCGCTGGCCTTGTCCAACCGTCCCACTGGCGCAAGCCAACCCTCGCCTTCGGGCAAAAGGGAATACACCGTGTCGCGCCCCTTCTCATCGGCAGCGGACGTGACAATCCCGCGCGGCTTGTTCATCACAATATAAACTTTCTCTGCCGCCCTGACGGCCTTACCCGCAATCTCCACGCGATCCACTCCCAGCCGCACCGGTGTTTCTGGATTGCGCGGCGTCGCGCCATTCAGCCGCACTTTGCCCTCGCGAATCAGGGCAAACGCTTGCGTCCGCGAACAAAAGCCCAGCTTCGAAAGCGCGCGCGCAAGTCCTACTTTCTTATCTTTCTTCGCGGCATTCTCTGTATGTTGTCGTGCAGCAGGTTTCCTCAATGCCATAGCTGTAGCTCAGGTCCCCAGGCCTGAGGCTTTCCCCAGTCCAAAGCAAACTCAATCAATTCAACCCCGCAATTTCAAAGGGAACCCCAGCTTAGCTCTTCTTCTCGGGCGCCTTCTCCGGATGCTTCACTTCGCCGTAACGCTTTGCCAGCCACGCACGCACTTCCTTCGGGGCATATTTGAATGGGCCATTCCCGCCCTTGTAGGAGATCTGCCCGTTCTCGTCCACAATGTAAAGCCGCTCCGGCCACGCGGCGTACGCGTCATTCGCCGCATTGCTCATTTCATCGACGCCAAAGGGCAGATTGAATTTGAACCGCTGGGTGAAATCGTTGGCGATCGCAATGCGCTGTTCCAGCGTCTTGGGCTGGACGTAGCACACATTGTCCTTTTCTTTTGCGTTCGATTTCATGCGCCACTCATCGAGTGGGTGCGCTTCCCGAATGTAGATGGTCAGAAAATCAGCATGCTCTTTGTAATCGTTATAGATTTGCACGATGTCGCCCAACTGGCGACGGAAGGGTGGTCAAGTAAAACTCCCAAAGATCAGCACCAGCGGCCGCCCCTGGGTACGATCGCGAATCTGAAAGCGCGTCCCCCCATCCAATGCCACTAGCCGCGCATCAGGGGCGCTGTCTCCCACCTTTAATTTCCCCAAATGCATGTGCGGCAACGCGAACCGCACCATCTCGAAGGCATCCTTCGGCCCGCCGGCCATGATGCTCAGCCCGACATAGGTAAGGACCAGCAGTCCTCCAACAGAAATGCCTGTCCACAGAAGCATGCGATTCATAGGCTCCCCAGTTTAGCGTGTATCCGCTGCGCTCAACATTATTTTTGCTCGGGAGCCTACCGGAACGTAAGAGAAGTTTGCTATGCGGTCTTCTTGGTCCATGCGCCCAGAATCGTGCCCATCAGCACCAGCCCCGCCAGCGGATAAAACTCGTTAATTGCGAAAAGTTCCTTCGGGCGCATCTCAAACATGTAGTTCATGAATGCAATTGGCCCCACAAAACCGATCCACATCAGCACGCCCACGGAGGCGCCACGTCCCGCCGTATTGGCATTGCGCCAGATGCACAGCTGCGCCAGTGAGTATGCGATCAGCACTTCCAAAAGGAACGAGACGATATAGGGGATGGCTGGTTCATACTCTTTGCCTGCTCGATGGTCATGTTCTCTAATGCCATCCAGGCCTTGTTGAAGAACACGCCATACCAAAGACCTCCCAGAATCCAGTACGCGATGGCGGCAACGACCACGGCAAGATAGTTGGTTTTCATTTCGATTTTTCCCCCACGAGGTGCGCACCGCAAGAATTTTGGCCCACACAAGGGCGGTGACGTTTCTGGCAGAGTCTGTAGCGGGCTCGCGGCAAAGTCAAGCTACTTCACACGATAGAAAACCTGCAGCAACCCGCTGGGGTAGGCTTTCGAGCGTACCATTTCAAGCTCTGTTTCCGGATAGGGCTGCGCAAACAGGGGAATGCCATCGCCCAACAGCCGTGGGTGCATGGATATGCCGATTTCGTTTACCAGCTTTTTCTGCAGGAACTCTCGCACCATCTCTCCCCCGCCCACCAGCCAGATATCTTTTCCGGGTTGAGCGCGAACCGCTTCTGCCCAAGTTTCGGGAGGATCGGAGACCACTTCGATGTGCTCCTGCTTTCCCTTCGGCAAGAGATGGGAAAACACATAGTTCTTCATCCCGGGGAATAGCGGGCCGGTGGGCGAGAGTTCAATGGCCTTCTGATACGTTTTGCGCCCCATCACGGCCACATCCACGCTCGCAAAAAACTCTTTCATCCCGTAGTCCTGGTCCATGAAGAGCCAGTCCACACCGCCATCTTTGCGCGAAATGTAGCTGTCCAGGCTGGACGCGACAAAGTATTTAATCAGCCGCATGGTTCGGAGAGGATATCATTACGCCCTGGCTTTTTCGATCATCTCTTCCCAAATGCCCTTGGATTTCAGGATGAGTTCGATGGCTTCGCGAACCGCGCCGTGGCCCGCGTGCGCGCGCGTCGTGTAGTGCGCGATTTGCTTGACGTCGGCGACTGCATCTCCCACCGCTACCGCCAGTCCCACGCGCCGCATCAGCGGAATGTCCGGAAGGTCGTCGCCCACGAACGCCACCTCGGCATCCGCCACCTCGGCCTTGCGCAAAATCTCTTCATACGCGGGCATTTTCACCGGAATTTTCATGTAGACGTAATCAATGTGCAGTTCTCTCGCGCGCCGCTGCAACGAGGGGCTTTCCCGGCCCGTGATGCAACCCGTTTTAAGGCCTGCGGTCTTCGCCAGCGTCAGGCCCTGGCCATCGTGCGCGTCAAACGTCTTGATTTCCAAAGCGCTGCCGTCGGGTTGCGACAGCAGTGTCACGCCTCCATCGGTCATCGTGCCGTCAACGTCCATGAGCAGCAGCTTGATCTTTGCGGCACGTTTCTTCAGAGCAGGTGAAATCTTCTTCGCGCGAGCCAACAATCCCTCCAATAAACAAGTAGCTGAATTTTAGCAGGAAACATCGCTTGGCACGAAACCAGGCCGAGAAAGCGTGCAGTCCGCAATCTCCCCTCACCAAGTCAGTGCTCATGCCAGCCCTGCTTAGTGCTTTCAATGCCCAGACCGCGGCCCATTACGAGTGAATTCCCGGATGTCGTCGTCTACTCGGCCTGTGGCTTGGCCGTAGGGGTAGGGGGTCGGGCTTCCATCCCCGCCGATGAACTCGCGGAGAGAGTCACAGTTTCAATGGGACGTTTGGCCTGGACGAGCGTGAGGTTCAGCGCCTTCTCCAGGACCTCGTTGACCGAAGTCAAATCCTTTGGCGAGATTTTTAGATCAACCTTCAGCTTTCCCGACAGGCCAGTTTCGTTGACCACTGGAGTGCCCAACGCCTTTTCGAGCGCACTCGCAAGCTGGTCGAGTGTGGCATTCATACAATGCAGAATCTGCGTCTCGGAATCAAACATCGCCATGCCCGGAAAGGATGACTGGAGCAGATGATCTTTGGACTCGGGTTTTGCTGTGAGCACATAAGCATCGGTGATAGCCCAGTGGTGTTCGATGTGCAGACCTGTGCCAGAGGTAAGTGCCAGCTCGATGGACTGAGAAAGTAACTTCGCGTCCGCGTTGGGGGCCACCACATGCATGTCGTAAAGACCTTCGGGAAGATTGCCACCGGTCGTGATCCGAGTAGGCGCCACGCCAGTCCCGTACTGCAACAATACGGATGGCGGCGCATCGGAAATGTCCATCTGGTCGATACCTATCATGACGGATGCGCCACGCCGCTCACCCTCCTTTATCGGTTCGCTTGGATTCACGACAATCTCAAAAAGCGGTTTGCTGGACACTGGCTCTTCCCCGTGTCCGCGTATCGGGCCCTTGAATGAAAAGGGCTGTGTCATTGCTGTATTAAACTCAGCCAGCAATTTGGGGTCTGCATCTCCGCCAAAGGTGACAGGTTTGCCGTCAGCGAGAGCCACGAGTTGATCACTTTTGAGGTGCTCCAGGAGAACGGCCGTGCTCGCCACGCAGCCCTGTGGATCAATAACGATTGTGGTTGGCCGCTCATAGACTCCGAAGCGTTTAAAGAGCTCGCCTGTTGTGTCGATTCCGATCCATCCTGGGATAGGTTTCTTCTTCAGGAAGGCTTCCACTACAGCGGGCTCTTCATCGTCAACGGAAATAAACTGAACCTTCGCCGGATCTACGGACTCCACTAGAGTGTTCAGCACGGGAATCTCCGCGACGCACGGAGCGCACCACGTCGCCCAAAACTCAAGCACTATCGCCTTGCCGCGCAAGGATGGCCAATCTACCTTAGCCCCCGCGGGCGCTTGAAGCAGATGAGTGAAGGTGAGCGCAGGGGCGGGCGCACCTAGTTTTGGCGCATCCTGCGCAGAAGCGGAACATGCAATCAGCACGAACAGGGAGAATGCGCGCGCGAGATTAGTTTTCACTTTTCTCCCCCCTATAAAGAATTATCTTGTCACGAGTTTCGTCCAGCTATGCAGCCGCAAGACCTAGTTTTGTCGGGAATATCGGCGCTGCCCAGATCATACCGCCGCTCACTTGGTATTCAAAAGGGAATTGCCGGCTAAATCAATTCCAGCGTCCACAAATCATGGAGATGCACGACGCCCAGAACCTTGCGCGCGTCGTCCACCACAACGACCGACGTGATCTTTTTCTTCTCCATCAGGTTCAGAGCTTCGCTGGCCAATAATTTTGGCCCAATCGTCTGTGGCGTGCGCACCATGCAGTCACCCGCGGTCATGGCCAGCGTCGCACCGCCGTGCTTCTCCATCAAGCGGCGCAGATCGCCATCCGTCAATATCCCCGCCAGTTTGCCATCGGGCGTTGTCACCGTCGTCATGCCCAGTTTCTTCGCGGACATCTCATGAAACACGGCAGGCATAGGCGTTCCGGTCGCTACGCGGGGCAGGGCATCGCCCGCATGCATCAAGTGTTCCACGCGCAAAAGTTTATTCCCCAGGCGCCCCGCCGGATGCAGCGCCGCAAAATCGTCCGGCCGAAATCCTCGCTTTTCCAGCAGGGAAATTGCCAGGGCATCGCCGACAGCCATGGCCACGGCCGTGCTTGCCGTGGGTGCGAGATTCAGCGAACAAGCTTCTTCCTTCACGCTGACGTCCAGCGCAACGTCGCTTGCTTCCGCCAAAGTTGATTTCAAATTCCCGGTAAGCGTGACGATCGAAATCTCCAGCCGCTTCAGCGTCTCCAGCAGATTCAATATCTCCTGCGTTTCCCCGCCGTAGCTGATCGCCAGCACCGCATCACCCCGTGCTAACATTCCCAAATCCCCATGCAGCGCTTCCGCCGGATGCAAAAAGAATGACGGTGTACCGGTGCTCGAAAGTGTTCCGGAAAGTTTGCGGCCAATCAGCCCGGATTTCCCCATCCCGGTCACGACCACGCGGCCTTTACAGGCAAAGAGCAGTTCGACCGCGCGATCAAAGGATGTGTCCAGGCGCGCCAGTACATCCTGAATCGCTTGTGCTTCAATGCGCAAAACGCGGCGTGCGGTTTCCAGGCTCATGCCGTGCTCCAGCGCCGCACCAATGTGGAGAGTTCCTTCAGCCGGGAAAGGAGTTGCGGCAACTCCGCCAGGGGCAGGGCATTAGGCCCATCGGAGAGAGCCGCGGCAGGATTGTCATGAGTCTCCAGGAAAATGCCGTCAACGCCCGCAGCCACGCCCGCGCGCGCCAGCGGCTCAATAAATTCCGGCTGGCCCCCGCTCGCGTGGCCCTGCCCGCCGGGAAGTTGTACGGAATGCGTCACGTCGTACACCACGGGATACCCGAATTTCTGCAGCACCGGAAACGTTCGCATGTCCACAACCAGGTTGTTATAGCCGAAGCTGGCTCCACGCTCCGTCAGGATGATCTTCGTGTTCCCGGCAGCGGCAATTTTCTCCGCCACGTTCCCCATATCCCACGGCGAAAGGAACTGCGCCTTCTTCACGTTAACGATCCGCCCCGTCTTTGCCGCCGCCACCAGCAAATCCGTCTGCCGCGAAAGAAAAGCGGGTATTTGCAAAATGTCCGCCACTTCCGCCGCCGGTGCGGCCTGCGAAGCATCGTGAATATCCGTCAGTATGGGCAAATGCAAATCCGCCTTTATCTTGCCAAGGATCCGCAGCCCCTCCACCAGTCCAGGCCCGCGATAAGACTTCACTGAAGATCGATTGGCCTTATCGTACGAAGCCTTGAAAATATACGGCACGCCCGCATCCGCCGCGATCTTCGCCACGCGCTCTGCCATCATCCGAGCGTGCGCCTCAGATTCGATCACGCACGGGCCCGCAATCAGGAAAAGCGGGTTGCCCCCCCCAAGCCGCAGTGACCCAAGAGCAATTTCGCTAGTAGTCGTCATGGATGAGTTGAAGATATCACAGACCTGGCCCGGGACGTTCTTACCGTGTTAAACAACAGAATGTTGCGGCTGAGGGAAGTAACGTTAAGCCGCAGCGTGAGGCGTGGCGCGCAGTGCAGCCGCCGGGTGCGAGGCGTCCGTCACGGGCGCAGCCGTAGAAGCGCCTGAAGCGACAGCGGAAGGCCGCGCCTTCTGCAAACGATTCTCCAGCGACGCCCCAATAAACGCCGCAAATAACGGGTGCGGATCGAATGGCTTCGACTTGAATTCCGGATGGAACTGGCAACCCAGGAACCACGGATGGTTGGGCGCCTCAACAATCTCCACGTAGTTCTCGTCCGGCGTCCGGCCAGTGATCTTCAATCCCGCCGCCGTCAAAATCTTTTCGTATTCGCGATTGAATTCGTAGCGGTGCCGGTGCCGCTCGCTGATCTCCAGCTTCCCGTAAGCTCTATGTGCGAACGATCCCGGCTCCAGTTTGCACGGCCACGCGCCCAGCCGCATCGTGCCGCCCATTTCGTCCACGCCCAGAAGTTCGCGCAACTTGTAAATCACGCGGTGCGGCGTCTGCGGATCGAATTCCGTGCTGTCGGCTTGCTTCAGGTTGGCCAAATCGCGCGCATATTCAATCGTGGCGCACTGCATGCCCAGGCAAATGCCAAAGAAGGGTATTTTATGTTCGCGCGCATACTGAATCGTGTAAATCATTCCCTGGATCCCGCGCTTCCCAAAACCGCCGGGAACCAGGATGCCGTCGTATCCGCGCAAGCGTTTCTCCGCCGCTTCCAGAGAATCAATCTCCTCGGACTCGATCCACTCAATTACCGTCTTGTGATTGTGCGCCAGTCCGCCATGCAACAGAGCTTCGCGCAAGCTTTTGTACGCGTCCTCGAGTTGCACGTACTTGCCCACGATCCCGATCCGCACTTCGCCGCGCGGGTGGTGCAGGCGATCCAGCATCTCCACCCAAGCCTGCATATCCGCTGGCCGCTCTTCCAGCCTCAGCGAACGGATAATCTGCTCGTCCAGCCCTTCCTTGCTTAGCTCCACCGGCACTTCGTAGATCGCTTTCACATCCTCCATCGAAATCACGCGCGATTCCGCCACGTTGCAGAACAGCGCAATTTTCTTCTTCAACTCTGCCGGAATGTGGTGATCGCTGCGGCAAAGCAGGATATCCGGCTGAATCCCGATTCCCAGCATCTCCTTCACGCTGTGTTGCGTCGGCTTGGTTTTCAATTCGCCTGCCGCTGCGATGAACGGCACCAGCGTCACGTGCACAAACAGGGTGTTCTCCGGGCCCAATTCCAACCGCATCTGACGAATGGCTTCCAGGAACGGCAGCGATTCAATATCGCCCACCGTCCCGCCAATTTCCACAATCACGATGTCCACGCCCTCAGACACTTTCCGGATGCAGCGTTTGATTTCATCGGTGACGTGCGGAATCACCTGCACGGTTTTTCCCAGGTAATCGCCGCGTCGCTCGCGCGCCAGAATCGTTTCGTAGATGCGGCCTGTGGTCCAGTTGTTGTCGCGCGTCAGCTTCACGTGCGTAAACCGCTCGTAGTGCCCCAGGTCCAGGTCCGTCTCCGCTCCGTCATCGGTGACGAAGACCTCCCCGTGCTGAAAGGGGCTCATCGTACCCGGATCCACATTCAGGTATGGATCGCATTTTTGGATGGTGATTTTAAAGCCGCGACTTTCCAGGAGACAACCGATGGAGGATGCTGCAACGCCCTTGCCAAGTGAGGAAACTACACCGCCGGTTACAAAGATATATTTTGGCGCCATCCGGGTCGCTCGCGTCCGCACAGAGCAGATTTGAGCTTGTCGTACCTCCGCTGGATTGACGTACGAACAATTATGGGCGGAACCTCCCAGTGTGTCAATGCAATCTCTTCGCTCTCAAACATCAGTCTTTTTTATGACTTCGTGAAACCTTTTTCCTCCACCGGGGTTCAAACCATTGGCAAGCGCGGCGTGGTCTGCTTAGTGGCTGGTACGGCACAGGGGGGCAATCCAGCCAGGATTCAGGAGTAACGTTGTCTGGACCTGCAGGCGTCATATCTATGGGATCTTTGGGGCCTACGACGGCTTTCGCCATAGTTTCATGCAAATGAGGAAAACAATGCCAATCAGAAAGACCATGTTGTGGATTGCCGTTGCGGCGCTCTTCTCCGCTGCGGCACTTGCGCAGGAAAAATCCCCTCAGCCTTCGGCGCGCTTCGGTGCCTACGATATGAACCATGAGGGCACTCTTGTGGGTACAGTCATCGATTTCCAGCCCTCTCCCGCGACTCCCCCGTTTGGCGCCCGCCTTACCTTACAAACCACTGCCGGTGTCGTTCAGGTTCACCTTGGCGACGCACGGCTGCTCTCCGCAAATCATCTGACCATCCAGCCCGGTGATACCCTGCGCATCATCGGCGCTTACACTCCTTCCGGTTTTGCCTCGCTGTTCCTGGCGCGCATTGTGCAAAAGGGGACCCAGGCTTTAACCCTACGCACCCAGCGCGGATTTCCAGTTCACTACATAGCCCCAAAGGATAGTGCGGATGCAAAGTCCAAGGGAGGTGTCCTGTGAAGCGTCTCCTTTGGCTCCCAACTCTGGCCTTTTGTGTAGCGTTGGCTGCCTGCAGCGGTGGTGGCGGCTCCTCGATTACGGTTCCTCCTCCTCAGGGTGGTTTCACCCTCGCTAGCCTGAAAGGCACATACGCCTTTTCAATGAGCGGCATGGACCCTAGCACTGGCGCATATTTTGCACGCATCGGTAGTTTCGTTGCCGATGGCGCCGGCAATATCAGCAGTTGGCAGGAAGACGTGGTCGACCTTGGCACTTCGGTTGGGCAAGACACCCTTTCCGGGAAATACAACGTGCTGGCCAGCGGCCGTGGCACCATCGTGCTTACCGACACCACGGGTAATAAATTGGATTGCACCTTGGATCTCCAGTCTTCGGGCCAGGGCCTACTAGTGGAAACCGACGGCAACTTCGCCAGCAGCGGCAGCTTCAACATCCAGAACACCGCCGATTTCCTGGCCACCTCCGTGAGTGGGACCTACGTCTTTGACTTCCCGGGCGTCAGCTTGTCCGGCACAAGCGTCACACCTATTTCTTTGATCGGAACGATTACTCCCAATGGCAGCGGAGTCATCAGCGGCGGCGTATTCGATACCAATGATGCCAACAACGGTCACATTGGCCCTTCGACCTTTTCGCCAGGATCCTTCCAGCTCGATCCGACGTACGGATCGACGTATGGCCGCGGCGTCGCCTCCTTCGGTGGCGCTACGTTCGCCTTCTATATCGTGGATTCCACACACATCAAGTTCATCGAGGAAGATCCGAATGAACTGGTAGGTTCTTCCGGCGATGCACTGCTGCAGTCCGGCACCATTCCTACAACCACTGCGGCCTTTACCGGCAGCTTTGCCTATCTCACAGGTGGCTCTTCGACCTTGACGCAGGGCGCTGAAGCTTCCGTCGGTCGCTTCACCGTAAGCGGCCCCGGCACCATTGGCACTATTTCTTATGACGAAAATAATAACGGCACAGCGACCCATATCTCGCAGGGCTCCAACATCACGAACGCCACCTACGCCATTGACACCACGAATGCCGGCAGCGGCCGCGGCACTATGACCTTTACGGATTCCACCGGGGGCACATTCTCCTATGTCTTCTACCTCTACTCCCCCACCAGCGGCGTAATCCAGGACGTCAGCACCAACATCATCGCCGACGGCACTCTGCTGGGACAATCCGGTTCGCCCTTCACCCTCAGCGGCCTCGCCGCCAGCTACGCCTACAATTGGAATGGAGTCAACAATAGTTCAGGCAATGAGGAAGATTTCATTGGCCTGTTCACATTGGGAACGGGTACGACCAGCAACATTACCGGCGTCCTCGATGGCACGGTCGTCGGCAGCAGCGGTGGCAACTCCTACCCCAACATCGGTACGCAAGGCACCTTAACCATTGCTTCCGACGGCACCACCAACAACACCTTACAAATCGTTGCCGGCAGCCCACTTTCTGCCACCAATAATTCCGTGGTCTACGTCGTCAATGCCAACACGATGTTCATTCTTGATACGGACAATAGCAGCGTGCTTGCTGGTGTCGCTACCAGGCAATCCAACTAAACAATCGCCCGGAAGGGAACTCACTCCCCCCGGCCATCACAAATCCGCCGCCTGGCAAGATTCGTCTTCGCCGGGCGGCCTTATTTTTGCATCAACTTTTCCACGCGGACCACATCCTCGGGAACATCCACGCTCACCGCGTCGTGCGCCACTTCGGCCACGCGGATCTTCCAGCCATTCTCCAGCCAGCGGAGTTGCTCCAGTTGTTCGATCCTCTCCAGTTCTCCCTGCGGCAAAGTCGTGTATTCCATCAGCGCCTCTCGTTGAAATACGTACAGTCCCAGGTGCTTCCAGTATTTCACGTGCAGTTTCTGCTGCGTATCCCGTATCCAAGGGATTGGCGCCCGCGAAAAATACAGTGCGTTGCCGTCAAAGTCCAGCACTGTCTTCACCACGTTCGGATCCATGATGTCTCCGGCATGACGGATGGGCGTGGCCACCGTGGCGATCTGCGCTTGTGGTTCCTCGAGCAGCGCGCCGACTGCCGTATCAATCGCTACAGGATCAATCAGGGGCTCATCTCCCTGCACATTCACGAACACATCGCCCGGTTCCTGTACCGCCACCTCCGCGATGCGCTCCGTGCCTGTGCGGTGGTCGGTGCGGGTCATCCGCGCTTCTCCCCCGAACGCCTTCACGGCTTCCACAATCCGCTGATCATCCGTCGCCACGATCACGCGATGCACTGTCTGCGCTTGCTTCGCTCGTTCATACACGTGCTGCACCATGGGCTTCCCCGCCAGTTGTGCCAGCGGTTTTCCCGGCAGCCGCGTCGAAGCGTATCGCGAAGGGATTACTACAATCACTTTGGGATCACTCATGATTCCGCCCCTACAGTTCTCATTCTCCAGCCGATGCTAGCACACGCCACGACCTTCGTTGGCCTTTACCTCCTCGTTTCTCCCTGTGCGTTCTGGGCTTGCCTTCCCGAACACCGGTGCTATTATGATGTCTCCGCGCGGCCCTCCCGGCAGACCGGGAGAAGGGGGAGCCGTGAAGCGCGCAGAGTGTTCGACCCGCGTCGTGTCCGTGCCTGCGATTTCCCGCCTGCTCGCTGGTGTGCTGCTGCTTTGTTTGGCTTACCCTCTCTACGCCCAGGACACGCCTAAAGGTCTAGTACCTCCTGATCCCCCGGCTGTCCCTACCAGGCTCGACAGCCTTACCCACAACACACCTCCCGTAAGGATCATCCCGGGAAAGATCATCCGCACCGACGTGGATCTGGCCTTGGTAAACGTCACCGTGACCGACCCCTACAATCGTCTCGTCACTGGTTTAGACAGCGACAACTTTCGGGTCTTCGAGGACAACGTCGAGCAGGAAATCGTCTCTTTCTCGGCTGAGGACGTGCCCATTTCCATCGGCGTTATCTTCGATTTCAGCGGCAGCATGTCCAACAAGATTGATAAGGCCCGCGACGCCGCCCTGGAATTCTTCAAGACCGCCAATCCCCAGGATGAATTCTTCCTCGTCAGCTTCAATGAACGCGCGGAACTCACCAGCACCTTTACCAACAGCGTGGAAGATTTGCAAAGCCGCATGATGCTCACCTCACCACGCGGCAGAACCGCCCTGCTTGATGCCATCTACCTGGGCCTCAGCCAGATGAGGGGTGCACACAACGCCAAACGTGCCTTGCTCATCCTTTCCGATGGAGGTGATAATCATAGTAGGTACAACGAGAACGATATCAAGCGCCTGGTCAGGGAGGCGGATACTCAGCTCTATGCCATCGGCCTTTTTGACCCGTTTGGATATCGCAATCGGACGCCTGAGGAACTCAACGGCCCCTCGCTGCTCGGCGAAATTACGGAATTGACGGGTGGCCGTGTTTTTGCCGTCGAGCATCTAAATGATCTGCCGGACATTGCGTCCAAGATCGGCATGGAGCTGCGAAATCAATATGTTCTGGGATACCGACCAAGCAACCACGTTCACGATGCCCGCTGGCGCAAAATCAAGGTTAAACTGCGCGCGCCAAAGGGCCTCCCGCCCCTCGCTGTTTACTCCAAGACCGGCTACTACGCCCCGGCACACTGAACTCCGCCATCACTCGCGCTTTCCCTTTCTCACTTCCATCGCTCTGTCTTTGGTGCTGCTTTTCCTCGCTGGTCCCTTGCTCGCTCAGATTCCAGTGGACACGCCCCCGCCGCCTCCTCCCCCAGACGAGTCCCAGACGGGTAGTCATATCAAGCTGCAAGTCAACCTGGTGGTGCTCCACACCACGGTCCTCGACGACCGCGGCAAATTTGTGGAAGGCCTCGGGCAAGATAATTTCCGCGTCTACGAAGACAAGGCCGAGCAGAAGCTCACTCTCTTCAAGCGCGAGGATATTCCCGTAAGCATGGGACTTGTCATTGACAACAGCGGCAGCATGCGCGACAAACGCCCCCGCGTGAACGAAGCCGCCCTGACGCTCGTCCAGAACAGCAATCCCCAGGACGAAGCCTTCGTCGTCAATTTCAATGATGATTTCTACCTCGACCTCGACAAGGACTTCACCAACAGCGTCCCCGAACTTAAGGAAGCTCTCGAGCGCATTGACGCCCGCGGCAGCACCGCACTCTACGATGCCATCATCGGTTCTCTGGACCATCTCAAAAAGGGCAAGAAGGAGAAGAAAGTTCTGCTGATTGTTACCGACGGCGAAGACAACACCAGCCGCAATTCCCTTGAGAAAACCATCCGCGAGATTCAGAAGACTGACACCGTTATCTATACCATCGGCCTGCTCAGCCAGGAAAGCAAACGCAGCGCTAAGACCGCCAAAAGAGCGCTTTCCGAAATCGCCGCGGCTTCCGGCGGTGTCGCCTACTTCCCGGAAAATGTCGGCGATGTTCACGACATTTGCGAGCAAGTGGCCCACGACATTCGTCACCAATATACTCTCGGCTATTACCCCTTGAATGTCGCCCGCGATGGCAGCTTCCGCAGCGTCCGCGTCGATGTCATTCCGCCGCACGGCAAAGGCAAGCTAGTCGCCCGCACCCGCAACGGCTACTACGCCCCCCAAGCGACCAGCACCACCGCCAACGGAAAATAGTTCCACGCTTCTCATGTAGCGCAGGGAGAGTCCGCGAGCCCTGCGGCTTTTTCTTGCCTTGTAACCGCCGTTTTGTATTTCCTGCCTTTGTACGGGTCGAGCACGGCTCGACCCTATTTCAGCAGTACCACAACATCGCTGTCATCCCGACCGGAGTGCCGCGCTCTATGCGGCACGCAGCGGAGGGATCGCGGCACATCTTGCAATCTCGCTCACCCGTCCTTCTTCTCTTCTCTTCTCTTTTACTTCCTTTCATCGTTCTCCTCTTTCTTTCTCTGCGCTCCTCTGCGAACTCTGCGCCTCTGCGTTATCCTTTTCTTTCTTCCTATATCTGCGAATAAAAACTCTTCCCATGCATCCATCGAGCCAAGATCGCTGCCCTATCTGCTAGATTTGGAATGTGGCTCAGTCGTTGGCGGCCAATCCGGATTCCCAGATCG
>Ga0209517_10006190_pt1 | contig 14880 bp, 9 predicted proteins | sample PeaSoiMetSII2010_FD_187695 | JGI IMG/M metagenome (GOLD analysis project Ga0209517, IMG submission 187695) | Peat soil microbial communities from Weissenstadt, Germany - SII-2010 (SPAdes) (version 2) | ecosystem: Environmental > Terrestrial > Soil > Wetlands > Peat | place: Germany: Weissenstadt... | reverse complement strand
TGAGTTGGCATGAAAACACACATCGACGCTGGAATCCGCTTATTCGAGAATGGGTCTTGGTTTCGCCGCAAAGAACCCAACGCCCCTGGCAAGGCCAAATAGAACGCTCCTCCCGTGTGGTCCCCCCGGCTTACGATCCTGAGTGCTACCTGTGCCCAGGTAATGCACGCGCGGGCGGCGTCCGAAATCCCAACTACACATCTACCTTCGTTTTTGATAATGACTTTCCCGCCCTTCAACCCGGCACCCCCGAAGCCAGTCTGAACCAAGGCGGGCTGCTTATTGCCGAGGCCGAAAGAGGCATTTGCCGTGTCGTCTGCTTTTCGCCTGACCATAGCCTGACTATTTCACAAATGGCTTTAAGCGATCTCACAGCGGTGGTCTCGACGTGGGTATCCCAATATGAAGAGTTGTGCGGGTTGTCGTTCATCAGCTCGGTGCAGATTTTTGAGAACCGTGGGGCCATGATGGGCGCCAGTAATCCCCACCCCCATTGCCAGATCTGGGCAACCGAACGGCTGCCCAACGAGGTGTTGAAAGAACAGCTCGCACAAACGGAGCACCTGAATACGCATGGTTCGTGCCTGTTATGCGACTACCTGAAAATCGAGATGGCCGATCGAGAACGGCTGGTCTGCGAGAACCGGTCGTTCGTGGCGCTCGTCCCTTTTTGGGCGGTTTGGCCATTTGAAATCTTCGTGGCGCCGAAAACACATCTCGGCGCTCTGGACGAATTAGGCGGCCAGGAGCAACAAGATCTTGCCGACATATTGAAACGCGTGACCACTCGCTGCGACAACTTGTTCGCTGCGCCGTTCCCCTACACCATGGGATTTCATCAGCGGCCGGCCGACCCGCTGCCCCATCCCGAATGGCACTTCCATGGTCACTTTTATCCGCCGCTGCTGCGCTCGGCTACGATTCGGAAGTTCATGGTGGGCTTCGAGCTCTTGGACATGCCGCAACGCGATATAACACCCGAAGCTGCTGCCGCGCGCCTTCGTGAGGCGTCCGAAGACCGCTTTCCAGGACGCGGTTGAGCGACGCAGGAGTGGCCCATACATTGAACTCAACGTAGGCGCCACCCTCCGCCTCCGGGTCGCTCCCGTCAACACGGGCGAGACGCCCGTGCCACAACCCCTGGCCCTGCCTTTTCAAAATCATGGCCCTCTTCCTTGGGGAGAGTGTGGCGAGAGTAGCGAGCCGGGTGAGGGGTTGTTTTCTCCGCCAAACTCAGTAGGGCCTCGCTGCTACATTCTGCCGCGCAGAGCGACGGAATTGCCGGGCGGCGCCGCGAAAAGATCTCAAGGTTTCGGCCCTTTCGGACGATGGAAAGCATTAGTGAGTAGTCTATGTCGAAACTCGAAGATCCCAATATCTACCGCGCCGTTCTGGAAAGCCTCCCGACTGGAGTTTACGTAGTCGACGAGGACCGGAGAATTGTGTTTTGGAATGACGGCGCCGAGAGAACAACCGGTTTCCTTCGCCAGGAAGTGGTCGGGCGATTCTGCCGCGACAACATTCTGGTTCACTGCGACGCGGATAATTCTGTGCTTTGCGGCACCGCCTGCCCGTTGGCCGACACCATGCACGACGGGAGACCCCGCGAAGTGGAGGTCTACCTCCGCCACAAGGATGGATTTCGCGTTCCCGTGTGGGTGAGGGCGGTCCCGATCAGGGATGAGGAGGGCCTGATCATCGGCGCTGCGGAAATCTTCGAGGAGAGGGCTATAGCTCCGGATCTGAATCGCGGCCTTATCAATCCCGGCGCCGAGGCGTGCGTCGAGCAGGTCACTGGCCTTCCGGGGCAGGACTGGATGTTGGCGCGGATCCGAGAGAGTCTTACTCAATTCACCGGCCACGACGCCCCGTTCGGCATCCTGCGGATTCGCCTGGACCAACTGACGGACTGGCATGAGCGCGGCGGTCAACAAGTAGTGAATGTCATAGTTCGAGCCGTGGGGCAGACGCTCCGGAGCATCATTCCTCCAACCGACGACATTGGACGCTGGAGCGAGGGCGAATTCCTGGCCATCGTGGCCAATTGCGATTCCGGTCACCTGGAAAAACTGGGCACCCAGCTAAAAAAGATCGTGAACTGCGTCGCGATCAAATGGTGGGGTGATTATCTGCCGATCAAGGTTTCACTGGGAAGCGCCGAAGCCGACTCGGGGGACACTCCTGAATCCCTTCTCGCGCGGGTGGAGGAATCACTAGGACAATCTCTGACGCCGTAGGGGCAGCAGGATTGGAGTGTCGAATAGAGAGGCGTACATGGCGTAAGAAAATTGGTAGCCTGTCATCCTGAGCGCAGAATCCATGGTCCTTCGGCTCACGACCTGCATTGTAATTGCCTGTCATTCCGAGCGGAGCGAGGAATCTCGCCCTGGCCCTTGTTCAGTGAAACACTCGGCGCGGAGCGTGATTTCTCGCTCCGCTCGGAACGACATTTCATGGGCCCGGGTGCCCGTCAGCCGACGGGGTTGAGCGACTGCCATGAAAGTGACTCCCCTCCTCCGCGGGAGGAGGGGCTGGGGGTGGTGGGTGGGACGGTCAGCGAACCGCAACCACCCCTGACCCCTCCTTACCAAGGAGGGGAATTTGTACACCTCCTCAGCAAGGAGGGGGTTCATTTTCATGACAAGTGGCCAGCCGAAGGATCATGGAATCTGCTCTCAGGATGACACGAGCGGCGATTCCTTCACGGCTTCGCGGCCTGCACGGGATAATCGATAGCTATGTTTGCAATCATTGGAATTGTGGTTGTGTTCGGGGCGGTGCTCGGAGGTTACTTGATGGAGCATGGCAAACTTCTGGTGCTTGTCCAGCCCGCGGAACTGGTCATCATCGGAGCGGCCGCCGCCGGAACTGTCCTGATCGCCAATCCTCTTCACATCCTCAAGCAGATCGCCGCCGGAATAGTCGGGGTCTTCCGGCAAACAGCGTTCACCCGTGAGCGTTATGTTGATTCTCTGAAGATGATGTATGAGTTGTTCAACCGCGCGCGTCGCGATGGACTGGTGGCGCTCGAAACGGACGTTGAGGAGCCGGCCGAGAGTGCGATTTTCACAAAGTACCGTGACTTCCTGAACGATCACCATTGCCGTGATTTTGTGTGCGACACGATGCGCATGGCCATTACAGGCGGAGTTGAGCCTTTCGATTTTGACCAGATGATGGAACTCGACATGGACGTTCATCATCACGAAGCCAACCGGCCGGTGGCGGCACTGTCCAACATGGCGGACTCTCTTCCCGGTCTGGGCATCGTCGCTGCGGTCTTGGGCGTCGTGATCACCATGGGCGCCCTGGGAGGACCGCCGGAAGAGATCGGCCACAAGGTGGCGGCGGCGCTCGTCGGCACGTTCCTCGGAATCCTCCTCTGCTACGGGTTGGTCGGACCCATCGCCTCGAACATGTCCAAGTCGGCCGAAGACGAACGGTCTTATTACTACGCTCTGCGGGTTCTGATGTTCGCCTTCATCAAGGGAACCTCGCCGCTCCTGGCCGTCGAGATGGGGCGGCGGGCCGTTCCGAACCACGTGCGGCCTTCGTTTCAGGAAGTCGAGACGGCCTGCCGCAGCGCCGCGGCAGCAGCGAAAGCGGCGCAAGCCGGAGCGGTGCCGGCCGAAGCGGCGGCGCCGGCGAGTAGCTAGTGTCCTGTCCCGCGTAGGTCTTGACTATCCCCTCGCCCCCTTGGGGGAGAGGGTGGCGAGCGAGGCGAGCCGGGTGAGGGGGTCGGCACAAACACGATGATTGTCAAGAATCATGCGGGACACCACACGAGAGGCCATGGCCGATAAGCGTCCCATCCTGATCATCAAGCGCCCAAGCCAACACGGCGGGCACCACGGAGGAGCGTGGAAAGTCGCCTATGCCGACTTTGTGACGGCGATGATGGCGCTCTTCATCGTGCTTTGGTTGCTGAACAGCAGCAAACAGATCCGGGTCGCTGTGGGAGGCTACTTCAAGGACCCCTCCGGGAACTCGAAGATGGTAGGAAGCAATCAGTCCGGCTCAGGCGAGAACCTCGTCGTGACCAAAGACAATATGGGGCATCTCAAGGAAGCGCTCGAAAACTCCGTCCGGCAAATGGCTAAATTCGATCAATTCAAGAATCAGATCGAGATGACCGTGACATCCGAAGGGCTGCGAATCGAATTGCTGGAAACCGGAGTCGGCACGTTTTTCGACAGTGGCAGCTCAGTACCTAGCCAAAACGGGAAGGATTTGCTGGTCAAGCTCGCCCAGGAACTGGGAAAGCTCCCGAACAAGATTTCCATTGAAGGTCACACAGATTCCAAACCCTTTGCCGGCAAGAGCAATTACGGAAATTGGGAGCTCTCGGCAGACCGCGCCAACGCAGCCCGGCGCCTGATGCAGGACTCAGGCCTGCGCGACGATCAGGTGACCCAGGTCCGCGGCTACGCCGATCAGAAACTGCGCAAGCCGGGCGATCCTCTGGACCCTTCCAACCGGCGAATTTCGGTAATCGTGCAGTACGTGGTGAAGGACCCTAAGCCGTAGTAGGCTGCTCAGATGCTCCGCCCGCTCCTCATAGATGGACAGCCCTCTCCCTCGGGGAGAGGGTGTACTGCGGCGGCGCTTTTATTAGCCGCCGCAGGACGGGTGAGGGGTTACTTCCCTCGCCACGCATACCAGCGCAGGATCGATTCTTCCTATTCCTGCGGATCGCGGGTGGCGCATACGTTGCGACGCCTTTGGTCGCGATGTATGCGCCCTTCGTCGGGTCCGCGCTGTGCCGCAGAGTGGCTATAAGTGCCCAAAGTCGTCGCGTGGGTCCCCTTCAACGATCCCAAGAGGCGCATACATGCCGACAACTAGCGTCGGCACAGCTACCGGCTACTTGCATCATAACCCCGCCCGGCGCGGCCTCGTGAGTTCGCCTGGGGATTGGCCGTGGTCAAGCTGGCGGTATTACCACTTGAGTGACGCGCACGCGCTCCGCATCGATCGACTCGACTGAGCGGCCAGCACCGACCTGTCCCTTCGGGACATCGCAGACTCCAAAACACAGGAGTCTGCGCCAGCCCGCCCTCACTGTTCCTAGGCGTCCGCCCATCTCAACGTCTACTTGCTACGGCGCGCTTAGTGTTTGGCAACCATCTCCTGCACGTCTTTGCGCAGAGCCGCCTGGCTCCCGGGGCGGCTGTAGAACATGTGTCCGCCAGGATACTCGCGCACGGAGACGCGCGTGGGATCACCCATCAACGGCATCTGGTCGACGATCAGCAGGGAGCCCATAAAAGGGCAGGCGAGGTCGTTCCAGCCGTGGGCAATAATGACGCGCAGTTTCGGGTCGGCCGCCACTGCCGCCCTCAGGTCAGGCACTGCGCCCATACGCATAGCGGGCCCGTCATGTTCCCAATCGTGGCCCACCTCATAGCTCAGCGCGTGGTAGCCGGCGTCGATTTTCCACCCCACGACACGCGTCACAAAATCCACCATGGCCATGGTGGTGGGCGCGATGATGCTCTCCAGCATCGGTTCGTTCGCGCGCCGCTCCGGGGAGAATGGGTAAGGGTCAAATGCCGTTACATTTGAGTCGTACACACTGCCGACCTTGCCTTGCTCGCGGAAGACCTCGCGCAGATAAGCTCCCGTCTCCAGGCGGCCGCCAGACCGGCGTACAAACTCTTCTTCCAGGCCGGTCAGCTCGGTAACCCTTTTGACGATGCGCGGCGTCGCCTCGGGATCGGAGCGGCCTTTCAGCAGATCGGAAGCATATTCGCCGCGCGTGTAGGCAATGACCGGCGCCATCGCTTCCGGAGTCAGCTTGTGCTCACGCTCGAGGTACGCCGCCGCGATCGAGGGCAGCGTCAGCATCCAGGGAAGGGGCGAAACGTCGCCACCGTCTTCGAGCGAAGGACTCAGGTAAGGTGAGAGCAGCATTAGGCCGTTCATCGCCACGCCAAGCTGCGTTTGCAGGTAGTGGGTGATGCGCGGGCCGCGATAGCCGCCGTAGCTCTCCCCCGCCAGGTACTTGCGGGAACTCATCCGCCCGTTGGCCACCAGCCAATCGTAGATAATGCGCGAGAGGTAGTGAATATCGGCGTCGGTGCTGTAGAACTGCTTTTTGGACTCATCCGGCGCAACCAATGAGCGGCTGTAACCGGTGCCGACCGGGTCGACAAACACCAGGTCGGTGAAATCCAGCCACGTGCCCGGATTGTCGAGCAACTTCGCCGGGTCCGACTGGCTAACTCCCTCCACGCCGAACTCGATGTGTTTGGGGCCTATGGCGCCGAAGTTCAGGAAGACGGAGGATGCGCCGGGACCACCATTGAGCGCAAAGGTGACGGGCCGGTCCTGACCCTCGACGGTGTAGGCCGTAAAGACCACCTCCCCTATCTTCTTGTTGTTGTCCTTTACCGGAATTGAGCCCACCGTCACCGTGTAGTGGAACGGCTTACCTTCGAACTGAATGGTCTGCGCCACGTGCGCATCGACAGGAAGCGGAGTTTCCTTGTCTTTATCCTTGGCTTCGGCGGCAGACGGGGGAGAAGGGGGTTTTGGTTCTTGTGCCCATGCCGGGAGGTTGCCAAAAGTCAGCATGAGCATCGCCAGCGTGCCCGCACAGAAGCGGAAGCGAACGGAGGGGAGTGGGTTGCTTATCATGGACATAAAATAACATAAACCTGACATTCTATGCTGATACCGCGGGTGGCGCATACGTCTTGTGTGTCAAAGCCCGGCAACACGCACAGCTTCGCTGTGCGCCAGCCACGTAGCAAGACCAAACGGCTGTCATCCTGAGCGGAGCGAAGGTTCCCGGCAGTTGCTTATGGTTCAGAGGCTCACGAACAACTGCAGAGATCCTTCGCTGCGCTCAGGGCAGGCTCTAAAGGTCGGCGCTACCTCCCGGTCATTCGACGCATTCTCAGGAGGGATTGTTGACGCTCCCGACGGCTGGCGCATACGTCCCGACGGTTTTTGTCGGGATGTAGGCGCCTCTTGAGCGTGAGAGGGGCCGAGACATGCCGAAGAACGGCACGCCTGCGCCAGCCGCGTAAAGACATAGTATTCTCCATGATCAGGAAGGTTCGGCGGAAGGGGCGGCAGGCGAACCGTCCCCACAAAAGGTGAGACGCACGTCCGCAGGCCTCACAGGCTAGCAGAATCCAGACTAGGCTGTAAAGCCCAGACTGATACGCTACACCGCAACATCAGCAACGCAAGGCGGAGGGGGCGGTTCGCGAACCGCCCCTCGCTGGCTGGGGTTGCGGATGCGCCGGCTGGTGCACGCATTGGTTTTTGTGTACGGCCACCCGTAGCCCGCACAGCCCCCTGATCAGACTGCCCTCTCCCTTGGGGAGAGGGTCTCCGGCGACGGCGCTTTCATCAGCTGTCGCCGGACGGGTGAGGGGTCGTTTCGCGGCAATCGTGGCTGGCGCACAGCGAAGCTCTGCGGTCTCTAGGCAGTACGACTCCACTGTTCGCAATGTTTCGCCCTGCGCCAGCCGACGTTGCTGCATCCAGCTTTCCGAAGCTGCTGGCTGGCCACCAGCATTGCGTTCGCAGATCGTCAGGTGTATGCTCTCGCTCAAGCGAAGGTCGATATTGGAAATCCCGATCCGATTCGTAAGCGTCGATAGGAGGGCGAAATGAAGGAAGCCATCAAGCGCATGAATCCCGGCGCGGAGTTCTGGACTCCCGAGAAATGTTACATCATCGAGCTTTCCAACACACCAGACGATCCGGACGCATCGATCGCCTGGTCGCGCGTCCCACCCGGCGTCACCACGCGGTGGCATCGGCTAGCCGCGACAACGGAGCGTTACGTTATTCTGGAGGGCAGCGGCCGGGTGGAAGTCGGAAGTCTTACCCCGCAGAACGTGGCGGCGGGCGATGTAGTATTAATCCCCCCGTCGTGCCGCCAGAGGATAACCAATCTCGGCGAAGGAAAGCTCATCTTCCTCGCCATTTGCACCCCCCGGTTCCGGCCGGAGGTCTACGAGGACATCGATAGCGGTCCCGTTCCAAGTTCAAGTAGCAACTGACCGGTTACCGCGCCTGACCGCGACGGCCTTGGAACTGGCCATGCTCAATCCGGTCGAGCCCCTTTTTCGGGGCTGGCGCAGAGTACAGCTCTGCGGTCTCTCGTCGTTCGGGCTCCACGCAACGCAGTGCTTCGCCCTGCGCCAGCCACCTAGCAAGACCAACCGCCTGTCATCCTAAGCTCTTTCACGCCTTCTCTCCATGGATGCGCCAAGTGCGCGAGTAGGGGCGGTTCGCGAACCGCATCTCTCCCCGCGTTGCAACTTGGTGGTGTCGCTTATTATTGCCTTCAGCCAGGAGCTTTCACTATCGCATCGTTGCTGCTTTCAGTTGTCGGACGTATAATCTCGCCTTATCTCACTTATGTCTCATCGAGCGCCAGTTTTCCCGCGTCGCACAGATTGAGAGGTGGAAAACATGCAGCCTCTATTTTCGAGTTCAAGTCCGAAGCCCTCCAGAGGTCATAGCCGCCGGGAATTGTTCCAGCGAGGTGCGCTGGCCGCCGCGGTGGCAGCGGTGGGCAGAGGCGTCCGGAAAGCCGTGGCGGCCCCGCTTGAGTACGGCGCGAGTCTCTATCGCTCGATCGGCGTCCAACCGCTGATCAATGCCAAGGGTACTTTCACCATTATCACCGGCTCGGAAACGTTGCCGGAAGTGAAGCGAGCCATGGACGATGCCTCGCGGGCCTATGTCCAGATGGATGAGTTAATGGATGGCGTCGGCAAGCGCCTAGCCGAGCTAACCGGCGCCGAGTGGGGCATCGTTACAGCCGGTTGCTGCGCGGCGCTTACCCACACCACGGCGGCTTGTTTGGCGGGCTCGGACCCCGAGCGCATGCAGCGTCTTCCCAACCTCGAAGGACTGAAAAGTGAAGTGGTGATCCCGGCCTACTCGCGCAATGTTTATGACCACGCCATCCGCATGTTGGGAGTTAAAATCGTCACCGTTCAGGATCCTTCGCAGCTTGCAGCCGCCTTTAGCGACCGTACAGCAATGGTCTACATTCTGGGAGGTCCCGGCGACGACGGGCCGCTGGGAACCAAGGTCGTCGCGGAAATCGCCAGGCGCCACAATGTGCCCGTGATCGTGGATGCGGCGGCGGAAATCCTGACCATCCCGAACGTTCACCTCGAACGCGGCGCCACGGCGGTTGCTTACAGCGGCGGCAAGTGCATCCGCGGACCCCAGGCGGCGGGTCTCCTGCTGGGCGAAAAGAACCTGCTCCAGGCAGCTTGGGCTAACAGTGCGCCCCACCACGCCTTCGGCCGCTCGCTCAAGGTCGGCAAAGAGGAGATCATGGGCATGCTGGCGGCGGTGGAAATGTGGGTGAAGCGCGACCATGATGCTGAATGGAAGGAATGGGAGAGTTGGCTCAACAGCATTTCCGCACGCGTATCGCAAATCAACGGCGTCTCGACACGCGTGAAGCAGCCCTCGGCGGACTTGTCAAATCGCTCCCCGAGCCTTTCCATCGAGTGGGATGGTGCGCGCCTGGGCATCACCGGCGAGGAACTGAGCAACTTATTGCTAGCCACCGAACCTCGCGTGATATTAGCGGGAGCCAGGGGCAGCCGTCCGGATTCGATGCCCAGCTCGGCCTCCATCGTTGCTTACATGATGATGCCCGGAGACGATAAAGTGGTGGCAGAGCGGCTCTACGCCGCGCTCTCGAGTCCGCCGAAATTCGAAAGTCCCGTGCAGCCCGAAGGCGCACCTGCGATGGTCGCAGGGCAATGGGCGATGCAACTCGAGTTCCAGCGAGGTTCGGCGGAACATACGATATTCCTCGAGCAAGACGGCTCGAAGCTGGTCGGCACACACCAGGGTGAATTCTACAGCGGCGATCTGAATGGAACGGTGGCCGCCAATACGGTCCGTTTCAGGAGCTCGCATCAGGCTGAAGGCACCCGCTTGTCCTATGAGTTCACAGGAACCGTGGAAGGCGACACGATGGGGGGCAAGGTAAACCTCGGCGAGTACGGCGAGGCGACATGGAAGGCCGAGCGCCACCAGTACCGAAGCTTCGGACGCCGCAATTCGTAACCTGGAAATTACACGGATCTGTCGTATCCGGGGGTGGCGCATATGTGCCGACGGTAGTCGTTGGCATGTATGCGCCCTTCGGGGATCGTCGGACTATACCACGCCACGCCTTGCAGGCTGTGGGTCTTGATTGTAGCCCTGTGGCAGTTCGAGGACCTGGCAATGAGCGCATACATCGCGACAACAATCGTCGCGACGTATGCGCCACCCGCGGGTTCCATTAACTTCAATATCAATCTCGGAGGAACTGTCGCAAATCCAGCGCAATTTTATTTCGGTGGAAGTAGCTTCGAAGACGCGCGGTGGAACGACTTCCTAGGGAAGGTCGGCGGGTTCTGCAAGGTGGGTGGGTAATGATCGGGACAGGTGGCGCTACCGTTTTGTTCGTCGTCAACTTACTCTTCGCGAGCGTTCTGGGGGTCGGTGCTGGCGGCCTTACATGCTTCGTGTTGCGGCGGCCTTGGGGTTTCAAGGCGGCTGTCATAGACGCTGTACTTGCTGCGGTTATCGCATTCATCGCTGCATACGTGGTATCGGCGATAGAAGTCGGTCGTGGTGTTTGGGAGTCCCGAGTGACGCTCGTCCTGGCCATCGCAGCTGCAAGCGTCGTTCTAAGGCATGTCGTACGGCGGCTGCTTCGTTCCCCCTCGCATTAGCAGATAGCGGGTAGCGCAGAGTCCCTGGTATTGGGACTCTGCGGTTCTTCGATGGCGCGTTTTGGTTATTTGCATTAATCACAAGGCAATTATCCGAGATCAAAAGCCGCAGAGTCGCAAAGACGGCGACTCAACGCTACCTGCTACTTCGGTGGCGGGGTGACCGGCCTCGGCGTCACCGCGCCCCAGCGGGGGTCGCCCGTCAGCCTATATCCTTTCGGCAGAGTGTTCCAATCGGGACGCGTGATTCCATTAAGGTCGTAGACTACCTTGCCGTCGCGTACGGTAAGTTCGCAGGTCAGTTTCTTCGTACCTCGCAACCGCGCACCGTACATATCCGTGAAACCGAAGTCGCCATTTTCCAGTCGCAGCACTGCCACGTCTGCCGGCGCGCCTACGGAGAGGTTGCCCAATTCCTGGTGTTGGATCTCGCGGGCAGGATTCCAGGTGGACCGCAGGATCACATCGTCCAGCGAGAGGCCCATCGCCAGGAATTTATCCATGACATTCAACATATCTTTCATCCCGGCATTCATGCTGCCGATGTGGAGATCTGTCGAGATCGAATCGGGATAGAAACCCTCCTTGATCGCCTCCGTGGCGACGGGCCAGGCAAAACTGCCGCCGCCATGCCCCACGTCGAAAATCACTGCGCGCTTCCGTCCCGCCCACATCGCGGGATTCAAGCGCCCGGAATCGTCGAGCTCATTGCGGATGCCAGAGAAGCAGTGGGTATAGATGTCGCCGGGCCGCAGTTTCTCGGTCCAGAGGATACTCGTCGGGCGTTCCGGGCGGTTCGCTCCGAAATCAACCATTACCGGAATCCCCACTTTCGAGCCGACTTCGACAGCGCGCTCCACCGGCGTCCACTCCGGGCCGGCGTAATGTGCGGTTTTGATCCCGACGATCAGATCCCTATAGCGCAGGCACATGTCCGCAGTTGGCGTAACTTCCATATCAGCGAGGTTGTTTTCAAATTTGGGCCCGCGCATACCCGCACCCACGATGTTCAGGAACGCCAGCACGCGGGTGTGCGAGCGGCCGATGATGTGTTCCTTGAAGTCCTCGAAATTCCGCCAGCCCGCGCAGCCCGCGTCGGCCACGGTGGTCACACCCACTCTGAAGGTGAAGCCGTCAGGAAAGACGCTGTTGTCTCCGGCGTAGGAATTGCGCTCGCCCGTGCTCGCGTAAACGTGCACGTGAATATCCACGAGGCCGGGCGTGACGTACAAGCCCGAAACATCCACTGTCTTCAGAGCGGTCGAGGCATCAAGGTGCTCCGCCACAGCCGCGATGCGGCCATTGAGGATCGCCACATCGCGAACACCACTGATATTGTTCTTGGGGTCGATCACGTGCCCGCCCTGGAGCAGTAAGTCATACTGTGTCTGGCTTAACCCGAGCGGCGTAACGAACGTGGAAATAATTAGCATAGCTAAAGCGTAAAAACAGATGCTGCGCTTATTCATAGATCAAACTCTAATCTCCCGGCTTTTATACCGTCAAGCGGGGTAGCGCGGACCGCCGCTTTTGCGGTCCGCGGTTCTTCGTTTGAAAAAGCCGCGGACCACAAGACCGGGTGGTCCGCGCTATCAGCTACTGGGTAGGCGGTGTTGACGGCGGGAGATTCGTCCTTGCCCAGTTGCTGGGGGTCTTGCCCATGGTCAACACCAGCCGGCCGCCGGAGATAATTTCGCTATGGCGCAACCAGGAGCGGTTAAGAGGTTCCCCATTCAGGCTCGCCGCGGTGACGTACAGGTTTTCCGCCGCTAGGTTCCTGGCCTCAATCACGAAATTCTTCCCGCCCGCCAAGTGGATCGTGGTTTGAGGGTAAGCGGGGCTGCCAATCAGGTACACATCCTGCCCGGCGTTGGGGAAAATGCCCATCTGTCCGAAGGCATACCAGGAGGACATCGCTCCGGAGTCATCGTTGCCCGGCAAGCCATTCCGCCCGGCGTGATAGCTTTTGGCGATGATGCCGCGCACGTGTTCCGCTGTCTTGTCCGGCCGGCCCGCCCAGTTATAGAGGTAGGGCGAGAGGAATCCCGGCTCGTTTCCGACGTCATAGCGGCGCGGCACCTGAAAGAATGCGTCCAGCCTCGCCACGAATGTCTCCGGGCCCCCGCTCATCTTGATCAGCGAAGCGACGTCCTGGGGAACGAAAGTGGAATAAGTCCAGGAATTGCCTTCGTAGAAGGTGGGGCCGCCCCACGAGCCTTCCATCATGGCGGTGAAAGGGGCAAGCCAGCTCCCGTCGCGGTGCCTGGGACGGATGAAACCCGTAAAGCCTCCTTCTCGAAAGCTGCTGTCCCAGAGTTTTTTCCAATTGCCGGAGCGCTGCAGGTACTTGTGATAGTCGGCGGTTTTTCCCAAGCCTCTGGCCAACAGCGCGACTTCAAAATCGTCGGCGGCATACTCCATGTCCACCGAGCCCGGGCGGTCAAAGCCTTCGACAGACACGTAGCCAAGCTTAAGCCAATCTTCGAGGCCGCCACGCCCTTCTTTAATCGGGTCCGGGGGCACAACCTCCGCGTCGGTCACTTCGGCTTTGTACGCGGTTTCCCAGTCAACGTTCGCCATGCCTTTAACATAGGCGTCGGTAATCATGAACTCCGCATTACTTCCGCCCTGGGTGCGCCCGGTGGAGTTGCCGGAGCGCGCGTCGGGCAGCCAGCCCTCGTGACGGTAGATATCCACGAGAGAGCGCACGATGCCTTCTTCACGGTCGGGAGCAATCAGCGTCAGCAGCGGGCCGGAGGTGCGGAAGATGTCCCAGATGGCGTAGTAATCGTCATAGTAAGGTTCGGCCGATTGCCAGAGCGGATTCTCGCCGGTGCGGTCGGTCGGCATCAGCATGGTGTGATAGAGCGCGGTGTAGAAAATCTGCGCCTGCTGGGGCGTTTCGCCCTGGAGTTCGACCTTCCCCAGGGCCTTGTCCCACGCGGCGACGGTCGCGTTATGAACGGCTTCAAAATCGAAGCGGGGAATCTCCCGCTCCACGTTCTGCCGTGCCTGCGCGATGCTGATGAACGAAATCCCGATTTTCATCAGCACCTGCTGCCCGGCGTGGGTCGGGAAGGCCAGCCATGCGCCGGCGGGCTGGTCTCGCTGGCCGATGGCCTGCTTACTTCCCGCTTGGAGTTGGTTGTTGAGCCAGGTTCCTGACGCCGTCGAGGCCGTGTCCGTTTGAGCATAGAAAAACACGGTGTAGGGTTTTGCTTGCATGTTCCACCCGCCCGCCACGCTCGAGGATCCCTCAACCTCCGTCGGGGAGATGACATGGACCTCCGACCCGGTCACGAATTGCGACTCATGATACGCCTTGCCGCCCTGCAAACAATGCGCAACGTCGAAGAGAAGATTTGCCTGCCGGCTCTCGGCGTAGGTGAACCGGTAAATAGCCGCGCGGACGCCGGTCGCGATCTCAACCTTGATGCCGTACCTGGCCAGCCCGACGGCGTAGTATCCCGCTGAGGCTTTCTCCTCCCGGCGCGGCGATTGCGATCGCAGGGGCGCGGGCTCACCGGTGGCCGGCATCACCATAATGTTGCCGTACTTCGGTCCGCCGCCCGTGCCGCTCACGTGCGTCTGGCTGAAACCGCGAATGTCGCCCGTCGCGCTCCATCCGGCATTGGCGTCGTCGGTTCTTAACGGCATCATGTCGGGGCCGGGCCGGATCATTCCAAAGGGCGCCGCAGGGCCGGGAATCACATTGCCGTCTCCCGTCGTGCCCAGAAAGGGATCAACCAGCCGCGCGTATTGCGCATGGGAAGAGGGACCAACGGACAAAATCAGAAAAAGTACTGAAAAAATCCGAACCCGGGATTTCATGAGTCTCCTTATTGCCAGTTAGTTCGCCGCCGCCGGGATTTAACCGGCGCCAAGCATTAAAGCCAGAAAGGATTTTTCAGTCAATATGCTGGAGGACTTTGGGGAGATTCTGACGCCGGAACTCAGAGCGCAGAACGAGCATGTGCGCGCGGAAGCGGGCGCAAAAATATAATGCGGCGATCTCGATTTGCCGCTCCGCTGGCGGACTAGAGTATTTCCATTTATCATGTAGCGTATCGGGCGCTAAAAAAGAAGCCTTTACAGTCTGCAGCGGAAATGGACTGGAAGGCCATTTTCGCTGCACGCAGCAGTTGTTCTTCGGTCCGGGGAG
>Ga0209517_10006187_pt1 | contig 14882 bp, 15 predicted proteins | sample PeaSoiMetSII2010_FD_187695 | JGI IMG/M metagenome (GOLD analysis project Ga0209517, IMG submission 187695) | Peat soil microbial communities from Weissenstadt, Germany - SII-2010 (SPAdes) (version 2) | ecosystem: Environmental > Terrestrial > Soil > Wetlands > Peat | place: Germany... | reverse complement strand
CGACACCAACCCGCCGATGAAGCCCAGCGGCGTCCGCATCGGTTCGCCAGCGCTGACCACGCGCGGCATGAAAGAAGTCGAGATGAGCCAGATCGGACGCTGGATCGCTGAAGCGCTTCTCCACCGGACCGACGCCGCCGTGCTGAGCAAGGTCCGCAAGCAGGTGCTCAATCTGTGCGAGGCGTTCCCACTCTACGCGGAGCGCAGAGCGAGGGCGCAGGCCGAGGTCAGGGCATAATTCCTCTGTGTTCCTCCGTGCCCCCTGTGGTTAAATGCCAGCGGTGAAGATCGCCATCGACATTCGGCGGATGACCGAGTTTGGCGTAGGCACCTACATCCGCAATGTAGTTCGCACGCTGGGCCGGCTAGACCGTGAGAATAAGTATCTGCTGATCGGGTCTCCGGCCAAGGTCGAAGAAATCGGTCCGCTGCCGCCGAATTTTCACACCGTCCCGCTCCTCGCGTCCGACCGTTCTTTTCAGGGATATCGCGAGTTCCGCACCGCTTTGCAGCGCCTGAGTTGCGACCTCGTCCATATTCCCACTCTCTTTTCCGTTCCGCGGGCGCTGCCTTGTCCTTATGTCATGACGGTGCACGACATGCTCGAACACATGTCGCGCGCCCGCGAGCGCAGCGGGTTTTGGCGGTCTTTTCATTTTCAGATGACCAAACGCGTCTTGGCCGGAGCCGCGCGGATTTTCGCCGTGTCGAATTTCACGCGCAATGAAATCGAGAAATTGTTTGAGATTCCGTCCGATCGCGTCGAGGTGGTCTACAACGCCATTGATGAACGCTTTCTGAGCGGCCATGCCAGCGCCGCAGATCGTGACCTGATCGCCCGCCGCTACCAGGTGACCTACCCCTTTCTGCTGTACGCCGGGAGAATCAGTCCGCACAAGAATGTCGTGCGCATGATCGAGGCTTTCTCCGCGCTGAAAACGGAACTGGAACGGGATCAGGCCTATCCCGATCTCAAACTCATCATCATCGGAGACGATCTTTCGGGCAATCCTGACTTGCGGCGTACCGTGGTGCGCAGCGGAGTGCAGCACGACGTACGATTCCTGGGATTCGTTCCCATCGAAGTACTGCGGATTTTCTACGACGAAGCCAAGATTTTTGTCTTCCCGTCACTCTACGAAGGCTTCGGCCTGCCTCCGCTGGAAGCCATGGTGCACGGGACGCCCGTGGTAACTTCCAACGTGTCGTCTCTGCCCGAGGTGGTAGGGAACGCGGCAGTGCTGGTCAATCCCGAAAATGTATTCGAGATCATGCGCGCCCTGCACCGCGTGCTCATGGATCGGCCTTTGCGCGAGCGCATGAAGGAACGCGGCTACGCGCAGGCTGCGAAGTTCTCCTGGGAAACGTCGGTGCGGCGGATATTAGAGGCGTACGGCCAAATCGCCCGCAGTGGCCCGTTGCAAGCCGGTCAAAGTCCGGCTGCCGATTGATTTAAGAGAGGCTTCGTAGAGACGTTGCTGGCAACGTCTCTCTAGCCACATTTGGGGTGATGCCGGCCGAGACGTAGCAAGCTGCGTCTCTACGACAGGCTACTTCACCAACGGCTGGCCGGGCGACAGAATGGCGAGTTTGTGCAGCTTGGCGGTGATGCGGGTCTTATCGGCATCGGTTTTGGCGGCGGCCAGGCGCTTGCGCAACTGGACAATCTTCTCTTTGCGGGTACGGCGCCGGCGAATCTCCGGCCGGCGACTGGGTGCTGACATAAGGCCTCCTGAAAGGTTTCCGCGACGTTGTGTGATGCTCCAACCTCGCGCCACTCCACCCCATCATCTTAGCAGCTAGGCAAGCATTGAAGTGGCGTCGGACCCACCGCCGCAGAATCCCCTAAATAAAAAACACTCTCCATTACCTCGGTAATGTGAAACGTGCACCTGCCGCTAGTGAGCTAGTCCAATTACATATACAGTGTAATGTTAACAGCGTTAACGACATTTATTGAGTCCTCTATCGAGTGGTTTCGTCCGCAGCACAGTTGACTACGCACTACTTCGAAAGGCAGATATGCGCAGGAACCATTGCACGAATCAGAGTCTCACGAATCATAGTTGCACGAATCCTGGTTGGATGACTCGGAGTTGGATGAATCATGGTTGGATGACGCGATTCGCCGGCTGGTGCTTCGGGATGGTGCTGGCCAGCGCTCTGTTCGCGGTCTATGCGGCCGCCGATACCCGAAAGCCCGTCGTGAATCCCGACCCGGAGTATCCCGAGATTGCCCGCCGGATGAACATCAGCGGCACGGTCAAGGTGGAGCTCGTGATTGCCGCCGACGGAACCATCAAGAGCGCAAAGGTGCTGGGTGGGCATCCGCTGCTCGCCGACTCGGTGCAAAAGGCTCTGAGGAAATGGAAATACGCTCCCGGGGCGTCGGAAACCACTATGCAATTGGACTTCAAATTCTAAACATTCAACAGGGGCCAGGCCAGAATGGCCGGCCCGCGCGAGGAGAAAGCTGTTATGCGTCGAGTAGCCGTGGTTGCCTTGTTGTTGTCGAACTGGTTCTGCCCCCAGCCTGGGTTTGCGCAAAACGTGTCCACCGCGAATCTGCGCGGCACGGTGAAGAACGCTTCCGGTGCCGCCGTGGAGGCAGCCGCGGTAACGGTGCGCGACGACGCGCACAGCCTGCAGCGCGCTACCCAAACCAACGCCGACGGCGCCTATCTGCTTCCACTGCTTCCGCCGGGCACCTACACCGTGACCGCGGATGCCAACGGGTACAGCAAGATTTCCGTTGCCAACGTCGTGCTCACGGTCGGACAGGATGCGGTCATCCCGCTGACCCTGGCCGCACCGGAAGCCGTCGTGACCGTGGTGGTGCACACCGAGCAGCAACAGCAGCAACTTGAAACCGCGCGTTCTTCGACGACCAGTACGGTCACCCGCGATCATATCGACAAGCTTCCTATCAATGGGCGGAACTACGTGCAGTTCGCGCTGACCGGCTCCCAGATAAAAACCGATGCCGCCCCCTTCACCACGGTCGCTCCGACTTCCGGACTGAGCTTTCAGGGCGCGCGAGCGCGGTCAAACTTGATCAACGTTGACGGCGGTGACGCCGAGGACAGCATCATCAACGGAATCCGTTCCACCGTCTCCCAGGACGCGGTGCAGGAGTTCCAGGTTCTGACCAACAGTTTCGCTCCCGAGTATGGACGATCGGCCGGCGGCGTGGTGAACATCGTGACCCGCGCGGGAAGCAACGATTTCCACGGTACCGTGTTTGGATACCTGCGTGACCGCTCTCTGCAGGGAGTCAATCCTTTCAGCACCGTTTCCAACCCGGCCTATACGCGGGTTCAGACTGGCTTCGCTTTCGGTGGTCCCATTCGGAAGGATCGCATGTACTACTTTCTTTCCTACGAGACCACCCGGCGCGAGGAGACTGGATTCTCGATCATCGGCAGCAAAGCCTTTGGGTTGGTGAACATTGACGCTTCGCGCTATCTCGGTGCTGGCGCCACGATTCAAGGAACGCCCGACCAGCAGGCATTTCTTGAGAACGCTCAGACTCCGGTGAATGCGGGGACCACGCAGTATGCCGCGCTGGTCGGAGCGGCATCTTCCACTGCGCTGTCAGGAACTCCGGGCGTCTCGACCTTCGCCAGTTCGGGCGCGACCCTCCCCCTGAGTTATGTGCCTCTAACCAGCATGGTTGGCAATTACCCGGTGAAAGAAGGCACCAGTCTCTGGGGCGGACGGTTGGACTACAAGCTGACCGACATGCAACAGCTTTTCCTGCGGGCCAACGTGAGCCCCAGCACCGTCACCGGCTTGACCAGCCAGATTCAGGGCCAGGTCGCGGGACAGGCCGGATTCAGCCGCACCGATCAGCAGCAGTATCGCGATGTTACGATTCTTGCAACGCACATGATGTTGATCGGGACTTCCAAATTCAACGAGCTGCGATTCCAGTTCTCGCGGCGCGGGCTGGGGCTCGATCCGGCCTCGACTCCGGAAGCTCAGGGTGTCGGCATCGACATTCTCGGCGCCAGCCAGGCCTTCTTTGGCCGCGATCCGCAAGCCGCGGTTCACCGCAGCGAGCAACGCTTTCAGTTAAGTGACGGGTTCAGCTGGACCTTCCGCAATCACAGCCTGAAGTTGGGCGAGGACGTCAGCTACATTCCCCTCAGCGTGCAGGCAACGACGGAGTTCGGTGGAGACTACGTTTTCAGCGACACCGCGGTGGTTCCGGGCATGCCGGCGTTCTCCGGAATTCAGGCCTACGGACTCGGCTTGCCCCAGACGTTTACTCAGGGCCTGGGCACACCCAACACAAGGTTCATCGATAAGACGCTGGGCGCCTACGTTCAAGATTCGTGGAAGCTGGGTTCGAATGTCGTTCTCAACTATGGAGTGCGCTACGACGTGGAGTTGACTCCCACGTTTCCAGCGTCCACTCCTATGGCATCTGCCGCGCAGCAAGCCATGGGCACGGTGCGCGGCCTGCCGGTGGACAAGAAAGACATTGCTCCAAGGCTGGGCGTGGCGTGGGACCCATTCAACGACGGAAAAACCGTGGTGCGGGCGTCGGCGGGCATCTTCTACGATCGCACGCCGCTCGAAATCGCCTACCAGTCCGCCGTATTCGATGGTTCGCAGACTCCGTTCGTCACCATGCTTGGCGGGCCTCCGTGTGCGCCGAATTCCACCCCGACCGGCGACCCCACGCTGTTCAACGCTCCCAACGTGTTCCAGGGAATCGTGGCTCAGTGCTTCGGCAACATCCCGGGATATCTTCCGCAGCAGCAGAAATTCGATCCCACCAATTCGTATCTGATCTCCACGCTGACGAACCAGGGCTACCTGACGCCGAAGTACTTCGTGCCGTTGCTGGCGCAGCCAATCGCTGAGCCCACGGCTGCCAACTTCGTCTCGCCGTACTCCGAGCAGGGAGATTTGCAGATCGAGCATCAATTCTCCCACGGCTACACTCTCCGCCTCGCTTACGGCTACAACGGCGGCCGTCACCTTTATCGCCAGCAGAACATCAACGCTATCGATCAGTACGCCCTGGTGTCGAACTGGGAGCGGGCTGTCGCCGGCGGAGCCGTAACCAGCGACTCTTCGCCATTACAAGTAGCATCCTGTGGCAGCGGGCCGGCGGGAGCCTTCTATCCCGCGGCCCTGCTGAACTTCTTCCGGCCGTCGGGCATCAATCCCTCGCTCACCCTGCTCTTTCCCTCGGCCTGTGTGAACGCGGCGGCTGCAGCCTACCCCGGTTGGGGCGTGCCCGTTCCGTTCTCCGATGCCAATGTGACCCGCTCGAACGGAACGTCGGACTACCACGGTTTCACCGCAGAGTTGCACCACAGCACGGGCAAGCATCTGGAATATCAGTTGCGCTACACCTTCTCGCACGCCATTGACGACTCGACTGACTTCAACCTTGCTCCGCAGAACAGCCTGCAACCGAATGGCGAAGGCGCTAGTTCGTTGCTGGATCAGCGTCATCTGTTCATCGCCAGTGGCATTTACCACAGCGGCCGCATTGCCGCCCACGGCTTGTGGGGCAATCTGTTGAGCGACTGGACGGTTGCGCCGTTGATCTCGCTCGGCTCCGGCCGTCCCTTCAACCTGCTGGATGGTACCGGTGAACAGCGCCCTGACATTGCCGCGTCCGCCTCAACCACCGACCTGTGCGGCAACCAGGCCACTCCGTCGAAGTATTCGCCCACGGGATACCTGATTCCGGTCTGCACCAACGATGGCGTTTATGACGGAGTGGTCAACGTGCCGGTCTACGGCACGCTTTCGCGAAATACCGGACGCATGCCGATGACCTTCTTCAACGATTTGCGTGTGAGCCGGACACTCGCGCTTGGGGAACGAATGCAATTGAACGGCAGCGTCGACATGTTCAACTTGGTCAACAAGTTCAACGTCGAGGCTGTCAACACGTTCTTCACCCAGGCAGGGCAACCGACCGCGGCCTACGATCCGCGGCAGTTTCAATTAGGACTCAAGCTGGCCTGGTAAGTCGTTCACCGACTTCCCTCGAAGCCGGGAACGGCTTCGAGGGAGAAGAAACCAATTCGTTTGTGCAGCCGGGCCTGTCAGGTCGAATTTGCCAGGTCGCAATCGCGAATCAGTCGGAATAGCTATTTGGTAGCCGAACCCGGCCCAAGCCAAACCCTATCCCGCTCGTTCCCCACCATTCGCTGCGCTTATACTATCCAGTTGATTAAGCTATGGATCGCGCCTCCATCAGCGACCAGATCGACAGAATCCTGCGCAGCCAGAGTTTCGCCAGCAAGAGCCAGCTCAGGAAGCTGCTGGAGGTTCTGTTTCAGAACATGGATACGCAGTCCACTCTGAAGCCTGACCGGGTGATCCGGGAACTCTGGCCCAATGAGACCAAGACCAAGGGATCCGCAGATGTAGCCACCGAGATGAATCGGCTGCGGCATGCGCTGGAGTCCTATTACAACGGGGAAGGCAAGTCCGACCCCATCACGATTTGCCTCCCCAATCGTTCGGCGCCCGGTCCAGACGGTACACCTGAAAAACGCTGGATCGCGGCGAAACCTCGGGACGAGGAAACCAATGGATCGCCGCGTGCAAACCAGGATCAGCGGCCCATTCCGCGAGTGCGTGCCCGCAAAGGCCTAATGATCGCGGCCGCGATGGCCGCAGTGTGCATTGGGGCCTTCATCTCCGTCCGAATGCTGACCGCGCACGGCCAGCCCAAGTTTGGGCGCCTGGACGGTGCGGTACTCAGGATCACCGATGCGGACGGCAAGGAACTGTGGAGCAAAAGCTTCCCAGACGGGTTCGCGACCGACTGGTACTACGAAAAGGGCGCCGGTACGCGTATCTGGTTTGCCGATCTGGAGGGCAAGGGCCATACCAGCGTTCTTTTTTCCTATCTGTCGGCCGCCGGCCCGCAGTCCCACGAGACCACGCTGATCTGCTACTCCGACCTAGGCAAAGAGAAATGGCGTTGGAATCCCGGTAGAGAACTGCCGGAGCTTGCGGGGAGTCCTGCGACGTTCAGGACTGCGGCCCTGGTGGTACTGAAGGCAACGGAAAAGAGACCTCCGCGAATCGTGGTCGCGAGTATCCATGAAATCTGGTGGCCAAGTCAGATCGCGATCCTCGATGCCAATGGCAAATTGATCTCCGAGTACTGGCATTCCGGGGGCCTGAATTTCATGACGTTGGCTGACCTGGATGGCGACGGCAGAGAAGAAATTCTCGCGGCGGGGATCAGCGAATACGATCATCAAGCGACCTTGGTGGTGCTTGACCCTGACAAAGTGTTTGGCGCTTCCACCGAGGAGCGGCCGGAGTTTCAAATCCACGGAACGGGGGTTGCCCAGGAGAGGATGCGCTTGCTGTTCCCGCGCAGCGATTTGAACCGAGCCATGTTCCAGTTCAATATGGCGATGGATCCCAAAGTCGAACCAGGCAGCATTCGACTTACGGTGGCGGAATGTATAGCCCCTCTCGGTTGCCATATCTGGTACGAATTCGACAAGAACTTTCGTCTCATTGCGGCCTACGCAGGGGGTGACGAATTTCGCAGCGCTCATGCGCGCTTCTATGGGAACGGCAAAGACGCGCATCCCCTGAGTAAGGAAGAACAGGCGGCGTTCCAGAAAGTCCGATGCCTGGTGGGCTGCAAATCGGAGTTCGTCCCCGTCGGTAAGCTGGTCCCCTAAACGCACAGAACTCACTCAGAAAAAACCACCGCAATCGGCTCGAGTTCATACCAAGTTCATATCATTTTCGCCGGGGCGTCGCTCAGCCAGTGTTGTCCCGTGCTAAATTAGCTCCCCGCTTGGGGCTTCTTGACGCTTCCTGCGCGCGCTCCAAGAAACAGGGGGTGCTCAATGTTCAATCGTGGCGAAAGCTGCTTGGTTCGATTCTTGACAAATTCCAGCCTCTCACGGGCGGCTCTTCTCGCCGCTATGTTGCTGATTCCCATGTTTTTGCTCGCACCCCAGGCTGCGCTGGCTCAGGCTCACGTGGCGAACTGTCCCACTGAGCCTCAACAGAACTACCCCATCGCCTCCGGCGATACTTTCACAGGCTCCAACTGCATCTTGAGCACGCCCGGAGACGTCGATTCTTTTGTCTTCAGCGCAAATGCTGGGGACACCTACCAAATTGCTTTGGGGTATCAGGGTGGCGCCACGAACGTCTGCTTGACGCTCTACGATCCCAATTCGTCGCCTATCATCCCCCAGACCTGCACCAGTGCGAATGGCATTGTGGAGGAGAAGACGCTGGTTACCACCGGCAAATATCTCATTGTGATAACTGAGCCGACAGGAGGGGGGCAGTCCGTGGATGCCTATGCCTTGTCGCTGGAACGCATCAACCCGTTCCCCCCGGACGCGCAAGCAATCACGTTCTCGAAAGTGGTCACCGGCCTAATCGTGCCGACAGAGCAGAATGCCTTCACTTTCAACGGCTTTACCACCGGCACTTACCAAGTGTCCATCACTTACACTGGCGGCGCAGTAAACACGTGTATTTACTTGTACTATCCGGGCACCACCAGCCCCAATAGCTTATCGGGCTGCACCACTGCGAACACCTTCCTGTTCCTGTTCAAGCCGCCCAAAGACGACCCCTACATGTTGCTGATCAACGCAGAAGGGAACGACGGGACCGTCAGTTACAATTTTGAGGTCTCGTGCTACCTCGGCACCTGCCCCGTCAAGGAACCAACCACGACTACCCTCACTTCTTCGCCGAATCCCTCCGCCGACGGGCAGGCTGTGACCTTCACCGCGGTGGTCAGCTCGAGTGAGGGCGCCCCGCCGAATGGAGAAACTGTCTCGTTTATGAGTGGTAAAACGGTGCTGGGAACAGCAGCGTTGAGCAGCGGCACAGCGACCTTTTCTGACTCCAAGCTCGCGCCGGGTGCCACAACCTCGGTCACCGCGGTGTACCCCGGCGACGCGAACCTCCTAGCCAGCACATCGAATGTGGTGAAGCAGGTGGTGTCCGGCCCGTGTACCCTGACCGACAGCCTCAGCTACAGCGTATCCTCCAAAACCCTGACCATGAAGTTCACAGTCGGGAATACTGTGGCTACCACCTGGAACATCTGGCTGACCGATCAGAACACGATGGACGAGCTGTTCTCCGCATCGCAGCCCATCACGACGCCACCGGTGTCGATCACGAAGACCACCCCTCTGTCGGCGGAAGGCAAGGTGGGGGTTCTCTCTACGCTCACCACACCAACCAATGGGATTGTCTGCTCGAGTTGGGTGCAGATCAATACCGGAACGCCCTAACCAATTCGGACGTACAACCGACCGGCCCACGCGCTTCTTGACCGAACCGCGTGGGCATGTCAGAACACGGCATAACTTCCTGCCTGGACGTTCAGTTACGGAGGGTTGGCGTAACCAGTCACACGGGGGCGTCGCAACTTGGAAGTTCGATGGAGCAAATAGCAGAAAACAAAGTAGCTTAAGGCAGCCGGACCTGTAAGCCGAATTCTTCCGGGCTGCTTTCTGTAAATTATAGTCGGGACAGGACTTAACACGCAAACCAATGACCTCGTTGGAGATGCCCCGAGTCTCTAAAATCTTTCCGATTCCGTCAGGTCTCGCTCGACCCCGGCAGACTGGACGCTAAATGGACGCTACGGAAACTGCTCCGTCGCCGCCGAGAATCACAGAAGTTTGATTCTCGGCGCGGAGGCTCCCGTGGGGGCAGCCGCGGCGAGCGCGACCTTGAAGCGAATTCAGCGCACCAGTCCGACGATGCACCCTAGGTTTCTAGGAGTCCGAATTTCAATCCTAGGTCGCGCATGACTTTCTCTGGCAAATATAGCCGTGCGCCATGGCCGCCGATCTCGGTGCGTTCTCCCCTCATGAGCGAACGGCGCGTGGCCTCCAGTTGCGCCTGCCCAAGGCCCAGAACTGATCCCATGGAAGACAGCAACGCGTCCAGCGTTTCGTAACGACCGGACATTTGCTGTGTTCCAGAGTCAGGGAAACCGTAAACGTTGTAGCCAACCACCGTCCGATTCCCGCGGTCGTCAGTGCCGTACGCGGGGACTAGCTGGAGATAGTAGTCAACCCGGGCTGCCTGGCCTCCGGAGGCAAACAAGTTGTTCGTGACATTGATCGTGGTTTCTTCGGGCATCTCAATGTGATTGTGCGGAGCATCCGCCGCTACGCTCCGTAAATCAAATTTATCTACTGCCTCTAGCAGCTCACCGCCAAGTAGGGCGACCGCCGCGATTCCCGCAATCTTCTTCTTGTTCATTGTCTCTCCCCCAACTTCTTATTTCTTGTCTTCGGCTCGGAATTTAACGTGAACCGGGACTTTGACAGGCTTCTTGGCCATGAAATCCACCGGCGTGCCGTCGCGTTTGGTGAATTCCACTTCGGTTTCCTGCTTCACCACTTTGCGCGCGTCGAATTCGACTTTCTTCTTGGACATTTTTTGCACTCCTACTCCGGTTGAATTCCATCACCTACGATTGCTCCGACGATCGCCCCAAGAAGAAGTCCAGGAGGCCCGAGTACGGCCGCTCCGGTCAGGGCACCCACGCTCCCCCAGCCCCAACGATTCTCGCTGCGGATTGCTTCCTTTCGCTCCCTTGAGAGAGGGGCCTTTGTCCGGCCGTTCCAGGCGCGAGCGGTCCGGGTCGCCATCGACCCTTTCTGGCGGTTACAAACGATGTGCGCCGCGTAAAGATTGCCGAGCCGATCACTGCCGCCGTTGCAGCGGGGATTCGAGTGCTCTACTTCCCAAGCGCCGCGGCGGCCGAACAGACCGTAATTACCGAAGTAGAGCTTCCTGTGGCAGATATGGCAGTGGCCGTCAGTCCGCTCGAAAATCCGCGAGAGTTGCTCATCGGTGAATGGCATGTGGCCTCACTGAACACATTCTGGAAGACGCAAGAGGTTGTCCGTCGGCGTGTTGTCGGCGACAGTCTGGACGTACGGATTGCCGTTCCGCGACACCTTCGGTACCAGGTACGCCTTGTTGCCGAAACGGTCCTTGACGAATGCGACGCCTCCCTTATTCTTCAGCCAATCGTAGACTACGAGTCTCGTCGACTTGCCGCTCTCGCCGGTCGCCTCATTCGTCCAGCCGAGATACTCGATCGCAACATGCGGATCGTCGTGGTAGCCGTTTTCCTTATTAATGCAGATGATTCGAACCGCCATTTTCGCCAAGACTCCTTTCCCCGCCTTGTTCTCTGGCCGTTGGGTGAAGATCCAGAGCCCTATTTGCTTACCGCAACCTCTGCCTTCGCTGGGATCGGGAATTCCTTCCCCTTTACCTGGAAGGTTGCGTTGTTCTGGCCGAGCGATTGACCCTGAACGCTCCCCGGCAAGAAAAGCCAGACATTCCGCACCGACCAGGCGCCGGGCACTGCGTTTTCGGGCAGTTTTCCTTTCACGGTGAAGGCGGTCCTGCTCGGGTTGTCCGGATCACCGGTGGAGAACGCGATCCATTGTGTGGTCGCCTGCGGCGAGACCTCGACACGGACGCTTGCTCCTTCTGGCAATGGCTTATCGAACTTGATGTGCAGGGAAATAGGCCCGCCTGCTTCAATTTGGCTCGCGCCAGGGACATCGACGGCGGCTTGCTGGGCATGGAGCGCAAAGACCACGGCCAAAGTTATTGAAAGAATCAAACTTGCCGACAACACTCGCGACGGTTTCATTTCTCGGGTCCCCCTATTTGAAATTTCCCTTCTTGAATTCTTCCAACTCATCGCTACAACCTGCACAGCAGTCCGAGGCAGGCTTTACGAAGCCGCGGATCAAAGATCGCGGCGACACAGACCGCGAGGGTCAAGCCGACCAGGATTTTTGCAACTGGGATGTCGTTCCGTTGCTCCATTGGAGTCACCTCTTTGAAATTCGTTCCGTTGGGGTGGGCCGGGCACTGCCGGACCGCCGTCAGCGAACACTTTCGACAAGCGTAAGGTTCGCCCTGGTCGATGTCAAGCATTTCCGCACATATGAATGTTTCTATATACGACAATGTTTCTAGATTTGACATTTCCTAAGGAAGCGACTACAAACCTGTCATGGCGCTTCCGCAAGGCCCCTTCTATCGCGCGCTCGGTACCCGAATCCGAGACGCTCGGAAGAAGAAAGACAAACTAACCCAAGAAAAACTAGCTAGAGCAGTTGGCCTTACACGGACGTCCATCACAAACATCGAAACAGGTCGGCAGCCGGTGTACGTGCATGTTCTTGCGCGCATCGCGGACGTATTGCGGATGCAGTTTGCAGACCTAATCCCGAGCACGGCCCCCAGTGGTGCTTCCTCTGACGCTGCTACCGAACAGCTTGGGCACCTGAACGCAGACAAAAGGCAATGGGTGGCGCGTGTACTTCACTCACCTACAACCCAGGAGATAAGAACAGATGGCTCCCAGATACACTCTCGCAAGGAGATTAGCGCTCGTCCTCCTAAAAGACGCCAAAGTGAAAAAGCCGCCAGTCCCAATCGAAGAATTGGCAATGCTGCTGAAAGCGAAGATTCGATATGAGCCGTTCGCGGGCCAACTCTACGGAATGGTGCACCGAAATTCTAATGGCACCGCAGTGATCGGCGTGAATTCGATGGATGCACCCAATCGCCAACGGTTCACGATTGCGCACGAGATCGGCCACTTGCTGTTGCACAAAAATGACGACTTGCACGTAGACGAGAGGTCTCCGATAGGCCTACGGAATGATCGTTCAAGTCTCGCGGTCGATGAAAAAGAGATTGAGGCGAACCAGTTTGCTGCGGAATTAATTATGCCGGCGGAGTTTCTCGATAAAGATATCCGGCGATTGCCGGACGACATCGAGGCGGAGGAAGCGGTAACCCGACTTGCTCGAAAATACCAAGTAAGTGAGCAGGCGATGACGATTCGCTTGTCGGCCCTTAAACTGCTTGCCTGAAATGAAAGAGAGCCAGGTGAATCTGGCTCTGACGGAATGAACTAGACTGTTTCTCCTTCGCTTCGTTCGAACTACAAGGGGGCTTACCTCGTTCTCCGCCGCAGATTCGTCATTGGCGCTTGGCGCGCTTTCCGTGCACCAGGCGGGGCTGGAAGCTACGCTCTTCCAACCAGCGCATGACCTGGTGTTTGGAGAAGCGGACATTCGATTCGATCCGCACATGTGGGATCAGTCCCCGCTGTACGTACGCATAAATCGTCTTGCGGTCAATCTGTAGCAACGCTTCGAGGTCTTTGGCCGTCAGCATGTCCGGCAGGACCTCGAAGTTTGCGAGTATTGGCCCGCTATCGTCCATCGCAAACCTCGGATTGATATGCACTGCGCATTTTCATACCCTGCACCCGTCCAGTTTCTTGTCGAAAATCTTCGCGAGCTCCGGAGTCGGGGAGCATGACTCGCGCCCCTGGCATCCTATTAAGGTAGAGAGCCGCCCATCTGAACAGACGACAGTCGAGAGCGCGTTCTGACATCTTTCTCAGACAGGTCGCTGGCGGTACTGATCGTCCCGTTTCGGAGGACTTGGAGTTGTCGAGATAGAGGATTGTCGGAGAGAGTGGGATTCGAATTCAGCGTTGTACAGAATCTAAAGGAACTACGCGGCGCGGATTGTCCTTGCAAGGTATTGATTGGAAACAATTGGAATTTTTAGTGCCCTCTAGTTGCCCTCTGAGAATTCTTCTATCGGGCAACGGTACTGGAACGGCTTGATAACTAGCTTGCCAGCATGTCAAGCACGTTTGTTCTTTTCGTCGCGTGGTGGAGACTGTTCCAAGCGCAGGCGCTCGATCTCGTCTGTGAGACGTAGTTTCAACTTTTTCAAACGAACTTTTTCAAGTTTCTCTTCATCGGACAAGGAAAGGTAATCCTTCTGGGAAAGCAGGCCGAGGCGATTCGAATACTCCAGCATGTCCTTAGTTAAACGCGACATCCTCTCTTTTCTTGCGTCCGCGTCTTCTGGGGACCGCTCTGTCGACGCTTGGTTCCTGGTTCTCTGTTGAGACCCTACGTCGGACCGAAGATTGGGTATCTCTTCCTTAACGAGACTGGAGAGCAGCAAATATTCCGCTCGGCACTGTCTGCAATTAAGGACGTGCTCTCGAATCTCATCAGCTCTGCCTTCTTGGAGATTTCGGAGCTGTTCAATGCTAGGGCAACTTTTCCGCTCGGTGTCGGAAGCCACGTTCGCCCGTGCCACCGCTCGCGACTTTTTGACAAAATCCACAAAGTCCTGACAGGATGCGCATTCGGCCAAGTGCGCCCTCAGCGTTGTCTCTTCGGTAGTTGACAGCGCACCGCCGTACGCATAGCGAGTGACCTGTTCTTCGAACGTTGAACATTGTGACATCGATCTACTTTCAGGCCTTCGGCGGCATCAGCGGCCTAGCATCTTCTTCACTATATCGATCATCGCTTGAGTGTCGTGGTGGAGGATGTGCTGAGTGTCCCCAACCGATCTTCCGCGCAACTCCGCTATTTGTTCCGTTGTTGCATCCGGATATTCCCATGTTTCCTTTATCCAGCACGCGCTCTCGAAGTCTCGTCTCTTGCCGCTGTTCGCGTGTATTGCCAGCGCTTTCTCAAGCATGGCGCGGTTATGAATCTTTTCCGTCCAGCGCTTTTCATCGGCACTTTCCGTTAGCGACGATCCCAGATGTTGAATAGCCGCGTCTCTGCCTTCCGCAACTTCGAAAATGTTCGTGGGACTTCCATCTTCGCTTGTAATTTCCACATCAACGGGCTGGCGAGGTATCTCGCCGCGCCCAACAACCTCACGACGCGCCGAAAGGATCAGATTAACTGAAACCTCTTTCAGCCAAGCAAAAAGATTGTCAGGCGACCGAAGAGATCCAATGTTTTCGAGGACCTTCACAAGCACATCCTGGCAAGCGTCCTCCACGAAAGCGTACCTGCTTTCGC
>Ga0209517_10006186_pt1 | contig 14882 bp, 14 predicted proteins | sample PeaSoiMetSII2010_FD_187695 | JGI IMG/M metagenome (GOLD analysis project Ga0209517, IMG submission 187695) | Peat soil microbial communities from Weissenstadt, Germany - SII-2010 (SPAdes) (version 2) | ecosystem: Environmental > Terrestrial > Soil > Wetlands > Peat | place: Germany... | reverse complement strand
TCCCGCCGGCGGCGGACACGGCGGCGGCGGCATGGGGGACATGTACTAAACGACATGTACTAAACACATAGCGGCGGGCGCATTTGTCCGCCCCTCAGCACTGTCATCCGCGTTGTCATCCTGAGGGAAGCCGTTCTTCAGGCGGAGCGAAGGATCTCAGTCGTATCGGTTGTCAGGCGTAAGCCAACGAAGCCCCGCTCGCAAGAGCGGGGCTTTTCTGTTTGCATCACCAATGCTCATGTAGGGACAGCCGCCCCCGGCTGTCCGGGCCGAGCGAAGCTCGGCAGCCCTTCCACACCCTCCTCAACTCATTGTCATTCCGACGCGCGAGCGCAGCGAGACAGGAGGAATCTGCTTCAGGGCGCGGATCTGGACACGCCTTTTAGACCAAGCCCCGCTCGCAAGAGCGAAGCTCTTCTGTTTGCATCACCAATGCTCATGTAGGGACAGCCGCCCCCGGCTGTCCGCCCGAGCGAAGCTCGTCAGCCCTTCCACACCCTCCTCAACTCATTTGTCATTCCGACGCGCGAGCGCAGCGAGACAGGAGGAATCTGCTTCAGGCGTGGATCGGGACACTCCTTTTTCTGCGAAGCCCCGCTCGGGAGAGCGGGGCCTTTTCATTGTCTTGACGCGCAATCTCTGAAAAAATGAGCCCGCATGCAGATGACCTATGAACTGACTCAAAAGGACTTCACTGAGGCTTACACTGCCCACCGTAATCGCAGCGGATTGCGTAAATGGGCGAGGAGGCTCTTCTTTTGGATTGCAGGTCTTTTTACAGCAATCATCGTTTTCGGTTTCCTGGTTAAGCCCAGCGTCCAGGCAGCCAAGGCCCTTTTGCCATTTCTTGGGCTACTCGCGGTGTGGATCGCCATACTGTGGATTCTCCCTCGATGGGCAATGCGACGGCAGTTTCTGCAACAACCTGGAGCGCATGGACCAAGGACTCTTACCTTAGATGCAGCCGGAGCGCACTGGCGATGGAACGGGGGGGGCCGGCGACATTGAGTGGAAGAACTACATTCGCTCCGTTGAGGGCAAGAACCAGATTCTGTTTTATACATCTCCTGCTTGCTTCAACATTCTCCCAAAGCGCGCAGTGGCAGAAGAGCAACTCAGGGAGCTTCGCGACCTGCTAAAGCAAAACATTCGACCGGGCAAATGAGGCGGGTTGGCCCACCCTTTGCGTTCTCTGGGCGGGTGGACCAGGCTATTACAATCACATCGAATCCTTGAGGGTGCCCCGTCCAAGCTTTGCTTGGGCGGGGATTTTCTTTGGCGTGGAAAGTCAAAATCCCCACTCTAACGTCGCAAACTGCGCGACGTTAGAATGGGGCACCCGGCCGAGACAAGAACAGGCGCACGGATTCAGGTGTCCCTACCGGAGTACTGGGCCCTTACACTTTGGTCATCGCGCGGATACCGACAAGGTCTCTGGCGCGTGCTATAGTGCGATTTCGGCATGGGATCATTTCTTTTCTACGCCTTTTCATGGTGGTCGATCGCGCTGCGGATTGTGGCTCTGGTGCACTTCATCCGGCGGCGGCCGGATAATTTCTGGATATGGGTGATCCTGATTCACCCCATCGGGGCGCTGGTCTATATCGTCGTGGAAGTGATTCCAGACGCGGGGCTGCTGCGGGGTTCATTCCAGGTGTTTCCACGGCGGCGGCGGATTCAGGAGCTGGAACGGATCATTCTCGACAATCCTTCCGCGGGAAACTACGAAGAGCTTGGCTTGCTGTATCTCGACGACGGGAACTGGGCGCGGGCACGGGCTTGTTTTGACAAAGCGATTTCTTCGCGGACCGACCACGCCGATCCGTTCTGCCGCCGCGGCATCGCGGAGATCGAACTAGGGGACTTCGGCGCGGCGGTGCCGGACCTGGAACGCGCCGTGACTTCCGATCCTGACTACGACTTCCACCGCGCCAAAGGACTGCTGGCCTGGGCGTATGCGCAAACCGGGCAAACCGAGAAGGCCAACGCCATGTTCCGGGAGGCGGTCCGGATTTCTACTATCTCCGAGACCTATTACCACTACGCGCTGTTTCTGCAAGCCCAGGGACGCATCGTCGAAGCCCGCGAGTGGTCGCGGAAGATTCTCGACAAGAAGCCGACTATGCCGCGATATCTGCGGCGGCGGGAACGGCCGTGGTTCCGCAAAGCCAGCGCCCTGCTGTCGCGGCTGCCGGCGCAGTCAACCTAGCCGGAACTTACCAGGCTCCTCGATACGATTACGGGCAGGTGATTTGGGCAAGGCCGGTGACGGTCGTGGGTGTTCCGTTGTTGGCGGATGCTACGTCGCCTACGTTGACCGTGCCCGACATTCCTGAGATGCATTGCACGGTTGCGGTTCCTGAGCCGCTGGTCACGATGGTGGCGATCACCTGGTTGGTAGCGGTAGTGTCCACAAAAAACTTACCGGAGTACGGCGGAGTGGATGGGACAGGGGCGGAAAAAGGCGCCTGGCTGAAAGTGCCGGTGGCCGTGAACACCTGACCGTTCTGGGATTTCTGAGGGTCAGCAGTGACCACGATAGAGGTCAGAATGCGGCCGAAGTTTGGGTTGGGCGTGGCGCAAGAAATCATTACGACGGCGATGAATGCAAGCCCGAGAGTGGCTAGAAGTGAAGGGCGGCGATGGGTGCGGGGCGCGATTGTCATTTCCATGTGGGCAACGTCCTGCGGCTAACGCAGTGTCTGCGCGGCCCGGGACATCTCTATTTTGCCGAATATGTTGCCGTTGTCAAGGAATGCGGCCGGGCGGAAGCGGTGCGAACGATGACGACGAGGCCCGATGGTAAAATCAATGGTGGTGAAGATTTCCAAGCCTTCCATCCGGCTGCTGGCGACTGACATTGACGGCACGCTGCTCAATCCACAATTTCAGGTTTCCGACGGCGATCTGATGGCGCTGCGGCGGGCGCACGCGGCGGGCATCGAGATTGTGCTGGTGACCGGACGCAGGCATACATTTGCCTTGCCCATCGCGCAGCAGTTGGGGTTTGATTTGTGGCTGATCAGCTCGAATGGGGCGGTGACGCGGTCATTGGCGGGAGAGACGTTCCATCGCGACCTGATGCCGGCGCAAACCTGCCGCCGGCTCTGCGGGGCGATGCAAGAATTCCGCGGGAACACCGTTCTGACTTTTGACAAAGAGACCAAGGGCGCGATTGTGCTGGAAGGGCTCGACGAGCTGGGGGCCAGCATCCGGCGCTGGCTCGAGAAGAATATGGAGTACATCGAGTTTGTGGTGCCGATTGAAGACGCGCTGGTGAGCGATCCGGTGCAGGCCATGTTTTGCGGCACGACGGCGCGGATGAAGCAGACCCTGCGGGCGCTCGAGAGCGCAGGGATGGATGGGACCGTGACCGTGTTGCGGACGGAGTATCCGGCGCGAGATTTGTCGATGATTGACGTGCTGAACGCCGGGTGCTCGAAAGGGCATGCGCTGGAGCGGTGGGCTACGCATCGCGGATATGGCCGCGAAGAGGTCATGGCCGTCGGTGACAACCACAACGACGTCGAGATGCTTGAGTTTGCGGGCTATCCGGTTATCATGGGGAATGCGTGCGCCGAGTTGCGCAGCCGCGGGTGGACCGTGACTCGGGGCAATGACGCGTGCGGCGTGGCAGCGGCGGTCGATTTGGCGCTGGGCACACCCGCGCTGGTCAGTCGCTAGTCGTCGGTCGTTAGTCGTTTGGTCGTTAGCGTATGCGGACTCGAGCGGTGCTTTCAATTCGGCTGCGTCTGGGCGTCCTTGTGATTTTGGGGGCGGCGGCGCTTCCCTGCTTGGCCACGGAGGTCGCGGTGTTGAAGAACGGATTCTCCATCCGGCATGAGCGGCGGGAAGTCGTCGGGGATACTACGCGGTTATATGTGAGCGCGGATGGGTCGAGTTTCGTGGATGTGCCCACGGCGGAGATTGAACACTTTGAGGCGGCGCCGGAGTTGCCGGCTTCCGGATCTCGGCTTTCGACTTCGGGAAGATCCCCACTTCTCGCACACTACGCGAGAAATGGGGCACCCGGGTCGTCGCCTTTCGCCACGCCGAGTGCAGTGGATTTGAATGACGTAGTCCAGTCCGCGAGTGGGCGCTACCGGCTGGATCCGGACCTGGTGCGCAGCGTAATCAAGGCAGAGAGCGGTTTCAACGTGCGGGCCTTGTCTCCCAAGGGAGCGCAAGGGCTGATGCAGTTGATGCCGGGGACAGCGTCGCAACTCGGCGTACCCAATGCCTTCGATCCGCAGGCCAACGTTGAGGGTGGAACCAAATATCTGCGGGAACTGCTGGAGCGCTACAACTTCGATCTGGTGAAGGCACTGGCGGCCTACAATGCCGGGCCGCTGCGGGTGGAGCAGTTTGGCGGCGTGCCTCCTTATTATGAGACGCGCGCGTATGTGGCGCGGGTGGTGAGGGACTTCAACAAGAAGAAGGCGGCGGAAGAGAAGGCAACTCCCGGCCCTGCCCCAGGAATAACGACTGGTGCCTCCAGGCACGCGAGCGCGAAGACTCAGGGTCCCGCGGGGAAGGCGCAGAAGTCTAGCCCGGTGCAAGCGAAAGCGCAGACAAGCCAATAGGTTCGTCGCGATCAATCAGAAGATCCGTCGAGCTGCGCTCGACGGACGGCCGAAGGCGGCCGTCCCCACATGAAGCTCCTCTCCACACAAAGCTCTGCCCTCCTGGTTTGACCGCTTTGGCAGGGTCATTTACCTTGGAACTGCCGTTTCCCGCTTCGCGTTGCCAGGGCCGCGGCGCGGAGTTTTCCCCCTTCATGGATAAGAAACGCATTCTGGCCAGCGTTGTGGTATTCCTCATCCTGGCCGTTCTGGTCTATCTGCAATACCGGCATTGGCGCACCTTCGACTGGGGCACATTCTGGAGCCAGACTCACCGCATCAAGAAAATCCACGTACTGCATGGCATTGCGCTCATATACATCGCGTATGGGATGCGCGCGGTAAGGTGGAAGATTTTTCTGAAGCCAGTGCGGCCGAAGACCACGGTGGCAGAACTGGTTTCGCCGACGCTGGTTGGGTTCGCGGGGCTGGCGCTGCTGGGGCGGGCAGGAGAGTTCATTCGTCCCTATCTAATCGCGCGGCGCACCGATCTTTCCTTCTCTTCGCAACTGGCAGTGTGGGGCGTGGAACGCATCTTCGATCTGGGCGCGTTCACGATCCTGATGCTGCTGGCGATTTTTCTGCCGAGTGCCCTGCCCTCAATTCCTCACCCGGAATACTACCTGCGCTTTCGAGAGGCGGGCTTTGTGTTGATCGCGCTGGTAGCGGCGACCACGCTGGCGGCAGTGGTGATTCGCCGCTGTGGCGATTCGGTGGCGAATTGGTTGGAACGGCGCTTCTCACACCTGCCCTCGAACCTGGGACACAAGCTCGGGCAGCGTGCGCGGGAGTTCGGCACGGGACTCAACACGATTCACGGACCCTGGTCGCTGCTGTGGTTGTCGCTGGTGTCGGTCGGGATGTGGTATGCGATTGCGCTGGCATATCAGGAAGTGACAATGTCCTATGGGATGGATGCGCTCAAGATTCCGGTGTCCCAGCTTCTGATTCTGGTGTTCGCCAGCATGCTGGGATCGATGCTGCAACTGCCGGCGGTGGGCGGCGGGTCGCAGATGGCGGTCATCGCGACCTTGTCCAGCGTGTTTGACGTACCTCCGGAAATGGCCGCCAGTTGCGGGATCTTGCTGTGGCTGGTGACGTTCGCGGCGGTGGTGCCGACGGGGCTGATACTCGCGCATCACGAACGATTGTCGTTGCGCAAGTTGTCGGTGGAGAGTCACCGGACTGAGTGAGAACCCGATTACGACCGCGGGACGGATGGTCCGATCGAGCAGAGCGCGGGCGGGCGCGCGATGGAGATTGACGTTTTTCGAGTTGTCAAAGCGGTTGTCAATGTATATCGTCCCATAGCGGGCCCCCAGAATTTGACGAATCGAGGAGCGCATCATGGCGGAAGTTGACGCTGCCCATCGCCGCATTTTGACGGATTTCGCGGTTTACCAGATGAATTCGAATCCCGCCGGCATCGGCAACGAATGTACTCACTGGATCTATGCCGCTTTGTTCGAAGCGCGCGCGCTCGACAACGATAAAGCGCTGCGCATCGCCCAGACACTTCCTCACTATACATGGGGGAAACAGGTGGATACCGATAAAGTGCAGCGCGGAGACATCGCACAGTTCCATGGGTTCAAGAACAGTTTTTTTATCTACCAGAACACCAGTACAGGTTTTACGTTCTTGACCAGCGACCCGATACGAGGGCCCAACCACACGGGAATGGTATTCGTAGTTCCAAAAAATGGCACCTACTACCAGATGGAGTCGCATCTGCACCACCCAGGCATCCCCGTCATGACGGTGCGAGGCAACACCATCTACTACGAGTCGTTCGCCATCGCACTGTCGGCCAGCGAACTTACTCAGGTACAGAAGACGGACGCATGGCCCGCCACGATTAAGACCGGTGATATCGAGGATATGCTGGAGCGCATTGATTGGGTCGGCATGCGAGACAAGTATTCCATGGATCTAACTGCAGCGGACCAACTCGCCAAAAAGTTAAAACGTAAGCTTTCCACTCCCGCAAAGAAGGCGAATGGCGACGATATCGTTTGCCTTCTGGTAGTGCACTCGGACGGCTATTTGAGATTCTCGAGTCCGCAAGCGAGCCCCGCCCGTCTGAAAATGGACGCTGCCCAACTTGCCGATGAAAAGGCCAAGCTCATCCACGAGATGGTAAAAGGAGGAAGAGCTGGCGGCTCAGCAAACCAGGATCAATACGGCGGGGATAACAAACAGCAACGGCTGTACGATCATCGTTTTGACTGGACGTATCGTCCCCCGAACCCGTAGAGGTGCAGCCGGGGCGGAAAGCCGATCGGTAGCCGGATGGCCGGCGCTGAAGGCCACGCTATCTCTGCCGTGAATTTGTGCGCTTTCCTCGAGATGGGATGGTGGCCCCGGGCAGAGTCGAACTGCCGACCTTCGGTTTAGGAAACCGCTGCTCTATCCATCTGAGCTACGGGGCCAAGGCGAAGTTGCCCCATTATCTCATGTCGATTTACGGACACAAAGATGGCGCGACGGCTGGTAGTGGCTCAATTTTAAGGCTTCACCACGAAGGACACGAAGTCACACGAAGCAAACCCCTGCAAATGAAGTCCTTCGTGAAACCTTCGTGTCCTTCGTGGTTCACGTTTGTTCTTCTTCCACCGTCAAACTGCGCCACTACCCGACGGCTGGACTCAGCGCTTCTGGGCCAGATCATCCAGAGCAAGATTCAGTTCCAGGACGTTCACGCGCGGTTCGCCGAGCAACCCCAAATCCCGTTGATCGGTGTGCTTCTGGACGAGGTCGCGGACGGTGGACTCAGGCAGGCCGCGCTCGCGAGCGACGCGCGGGACCTGAAACTCCGCAGCCGCCGGGGAGATTTCGGGATCCAGGCCCGACGCGGAAGTAGTGATCAGATCCACGGGAATGGGTTGGCTTGGATTCTCTTCATGCAGGCTCTTGGCATCCGCCTGAACGCGGTCGATGAGCTTCTGGTTGGTGGACGCGTAGTTGGTGCCGCCCGAGTTGGCGGCGTCATACCCGTTGCCGGCATTCGAAGGGCGTGGGTGGAAATACTTCGCCGAGGTGAAGGGCTGGGCAATGATGCGCGAACCGACGATCTGTCCGTTCCGCGTGATGAGTTGGCCGTTCGCCTTGTCTTTGAACAGAACCTGCGCCACTACAGTAATCAGGAGCGGATAGAGCACGCCCAGCAGAATCGTGGTCGCGATGGTCATCAGGAATGCGGTGATGAGATGCTTTTTCATAAGAGTCCTCAGGCCAAGTGCGCCATCGTGATGAGCACGTCGATGAGCTTGATCCCCACGAAGGGTGCGATCAGTCCGCCCACGCCGTAGATAAACAGGTTGCGGCGCAGCAAGGCCTCGGCGTTCATGGCGCGGTATTTCACGCCCCGCAGCGCCAGCGGGATGAGCGCGATGATGATCAGCGCGTTAAAGATGACCGCCGAAAGCACCGCCGATTGCGGCGTCTTGAGATGCATGATGTTCAGCGCGTTGAGCACCGGGAAGGTGCCAGCAAACATGGCGGGGATGATGGCGAAATATTTGGCCACGTCATTGGCGATGGAAAACGTTGTAAGAGCGCCCCGCGTCATCAGCAACTGCTTTCCGATTTCGACGACCTCGATGAGCTTGGTGGGATTGGAATCGAGATCGACCATGTTTCCGGCCTCCTTGGCGGCTTGGGTGCCGGTGTTCATGGCGACGCCGACGTCGGCCTGGGCCAGCGCGGGCGCGTCGTTGGTGCCGTCGCCCGTCATCGCGACGAGTTTGCCGCCCGCCTGCTCGCTGCGAATGAGTTTCAGCTTGTCCTCGGGCGTGGCCTGAGCCAGAAAGTCGTCGACGCCCGCTTCGCGCGCAATGGCAGCGGCGGTAAGAGGATTGTCGCCGGTGATCATCACCGTGCGAATACCCATGGACCGCAACTGGGCGAAGCGGTCGCGAATCCCTCCCTTGACCACGTCTTTCAGATGAATAACGCCCATGGCCCGCCGGTTCTCGGAGACGACGAGAGGAGTGCCACCGGAAGAGGCGATACGCTCGACCGCGGCGCGGACCTCCTGGGGCATGGTGCCATTGTTCTGTTCGAGATAATGCGCGATGGAATCGGCAGCTCCTTTGCGGATTTGCCGGCCATCCAGATTGACCCCGGACATTCGGGTCTGCGCGGTGAACGGAATGAATTCCGCCTCATGCGCCGCGAAGTCGCGGCCGCGCAATTGGTATTTTTCCTTGGCCAGCACGACGATGGAGCGGCCCTCTGGAGTTTCGTCGGCCAGAGACGAGAGCTGGGCGGCGTCAGCCATTTCGGCTTCGGTCACTCCCGGCGCAGCCAGAAATTCGGTGGCTTGCCGGTTGCCGAACGTAATCGTGCCGGTTTTGTCGAGCAGCAGTGTGTTCACGTCTCCCGCGGCCTCGACAGCGCGTCCGGACATCGCGAGTACATTGTGCTGCACCAGGCGGTCCATCCCTGCGATTCCGATGGCCGACAGCAGGCCGCCGATGGTCGTGGGAATGAGGCATACCAGCAACGAGACCAGCACGAACACGGTCTGCGGCGATCCGGAATAGATGGCGAACGGTTGCAGCGTGACCACGGCCAGCAGGAAGATGATGGTCAGTCCAGCGAGCAAGATGTTCAGAGCGATTTCGTTGGGCGTTTTCTGGCGTGAGGCTCCTTCCACCAGCGCGATCATGCGATCGAGAAAAGTCTCGCCGGGGTTGGAGGTGATTTTCACTTTGATGAAGTCGCTGAGGACGCGCGTGCCGCCGGTGACTGCCGAGCGGTCGCCGCCCGCTTCGCGAATCACAGGAGCAGATTCCCCAGTGATGGCGGATTCGTCGACTGAGGCCACGCCTTCGACGATCTCTCCGTCGCCGGGAATGAGTTCTCCCGCCGAGACGGAAACCAGATCGCCGGAGCGCAGCTTGGCGCTGGGAACTTCTTCGATCTTGCCGTCGCAAGTAATGCGCTTGGCAACGGTTTCCGACCGGGCGCGCCGCAGCGTCTCGGCCTGCGCTTTTCCGCGGCCTTCCGCCATGGCTTCGGCGAAGTTGGCAAACAGGACGGTGAACCACAACCACAAGGTAATCTGGAGATTGAAGCTAAATGCCGCGTGGGGATGGAGAATCAGAAGCACGGACGTGATCACGCTGCCGATTTCGACCACGAACATGACAGGATTGCCCATCATATTGCGCGGATTGAGTTTGAGCAGCGAGCTCCAGGCGGCGCTGCGAACCAGATTCACATCCCAAACCGATTTGCGATGGCTTGCCATAGGTTTCTAGAAAGTCTTTCCAACGTGCATGAGAAGGTGCTCGAGAATCGGCCCCAGACTCAGGGCCGGGAAGAAAGTGAGCGCACCCAGAATCAGGATGACGCTGATCAGCAGCATCGTAAACAGCGGCGTGGTGACGGGAAATGTGCCCAGCGATGGCGGCACGTATTTCTTCTGCGCCAGGTTTCCGGCAATCGCCAGCATAGGGATGATCATGAAGAAGCGGCCCACCAGCGTGGTGATTCCCGTCGCCGTGTCATACCACAGCGTGGTAACCGAGAGTCCTCCGAAGGCGGAGCCGTTGTTTCCGGCGGACGAGGTAAAGGCGTAGAGGATCTGGCTGAGGCCGTGGGGGCCGGGATTCGTAATGCCCGCAGTACCGAAGCCCTTTACGGTTGAAATTCCGGTGAGCGTGAGAATGATCAGCGGAAAGACCAGCGAGACCAGCATCGCCATTTTGACGTCGTAGGCCTCGATTTTTTTGCCCAGGTATTCTGGCGTTCGGCCGACCATCAGGCCAGCAATGAACACCGCCAGTACGACGTAGATCAGAATGCCGTACATTCCCGACCCCACGCCACCAAAAATCACTTCGCTCAGCATGATGTTGACGAGCGGCACCATGCCCCCCAGTGGCGTGAACGAGTCATGCCAGCCGTTGATGGCGCCGCAACTTGCGTCGGTCGTGACGGTGGCGAACAGGGCCGAGTTGGCGATTCCGAAGCGCGTCTCTTTGCCCTCCATGTTGCCGCCCGGTTGCAGGGTGGTGGCGTGCTGAGCGATGGTCGAGGGATACAGCGGATTACCTTGCGCCTCCGCCCAATAGGCAACCGTGACGCCGGCGAGAAACAGAATTGCCATCGCCGACCAAACCGCCCATCCGTGAGCGGGAGAGCCGGTCATGCGGCCAAGCGTGTAGGTGAGCCCGGCGCCAATGGCGAAGATGGAAAACAGCTCGAACAGATTCGTCAGCGGTGTGGGATTCTCAAACGGGTGCGCGCTATTCGCGTTGAAGAATCCTCCACCGTTCGTACCCCATTCCTTGATGACCTCTTGCGACGCCACCGGGCCCTGCGCGATCGTTTGCGTGGTCACCGTGTCCATGACGGGTTTGCCGGCCGCATCCACCACGCCCTTGCCGTCAGCACCCACCCGCTGTACCTGTTGCGGTTCGACCAGATTCCCGATGTCGTAAGGCTTCAGGTTCTGCACGACGCCTTGCGAAACCAGGAACAAGGAGCCCACCACGCAAAACGGCAACAGCACCCACAAACAGCAGCGCACGAAGTCGACCCAGAAATTTCCCAGGGTATTGGTCTGGCGGCGGGCGATCCCGCGGATGAAAGCGATTCCCAGCACGATGCCCGTCGCCGCCGAGGCAAAGTTGTGATAGGCGAGGCCGGCCATTTGCGTGAAGTAGCTCATGGTGGTCTCGCCCGAATAAGCCTGCCAGTTGGTGTTGGTGGTGAACGAGGCGGCGGTATTGAAAGCCAGGTGCTGGGGCGTAACCGCCCCGAAGTGTTGCGGATTGAACGGCAGCACACCCTGGATCCGCTGGATCAGATAGAGGACAATCATCGAGACCGCGCTGAACACCAGCATGGTGGTCGCGTACTCGGTCCAGCGCATCTCGTGCGATTCATCGACGCCGGTAATGCGATAGAGCAGGCGCTCGATGGGCCGCAACACCGGGTCGAGGAACGTCCGCTCACGGGCAAACACGCGCGTCATAAAAACGCCGAGCGGCTTGGTGACGGCAAAGATCAATCCCAGAAATACCAGGATCTGCAGCCAGCCATTGAGGGTCATTTCAGAATTTCTCCGGACGTAAGAGCGCGTAGAACAGATACACGGTGACCAGCGCGCTGATAATGAGCATGATGAGAGACTGGATGTCCACGATTCCTCCTACTTCATGCGATCGCAAAAACGCACGTAGGCAATCGACACTGCGAAAAATGTGATCGCGACAGCGATCCAAAAAACGTCCTGCATAGGTGATCTCCTCGGCCGATTTCGTGATCTGGCTTCGCTGGAATCAGAAGGCAATCCGCTGGTCAGTTCCCGTTGGAAGTTTTCGCCTCTGAACTGGAGGATACATTTCTATGAGTTCACCCTTCCGCCGGGTTGGATGAAACTTTGCAAAGTGAACTCGGACCGTGCTGGGAGGCAATCGTACTCCCTCCTTCACCAAAGCGGCTAGGACGCGCAGTAGAAATGCCACCGCGCCGATACATAATATCGCTAACGCAATCTTCATAACGACCCCGGCATACTGGGTGCGGTACCGCTGCTAAGCCCGATTGTTCCTGTTCGCGCGTAAAAGCGGAATCAAGAGTTCATAAAGAATTCGTAAGGGAATCGGCCGAGTTATTCCGGAGCCCGAACCGGGCTCTGCTGAACCAGGCTTCAGCAGCCCCACTCAGCTTCGCCGGGCTGGGCGTAATACTTGCGCGCCGGGTTGCGTTGGACCGGGGTCGTCGCCAATTCCAGCAGCGCCAAGCGGGCCGCGGCCACCATCAATTTGCGCTCGTTTTGGGGAGTGCGATCCCAGGAAGACTCTTCCCGACTTCCGTGTACGCCGCCATCATGAGACAGCGCTTCCCGATAGTGATGGAAAACTTTCGCCAGTTGTTCTGCTGAGACATCTTGAATCGTCGACATGAACCCTTAGCCTTTCTGAGGCACTTTCGTCCTCTGCTCAATGGATTTGATGATGAAAGGCGTAAAGATTGAATAAAAGGTTCGTAGAATGTTCGTAAGAGGACAATGTTCCTAAGAGGACTGGGAGTTGCGGGCTACGGCGATGAATGTCTTACTCCCCGGGCTCGAATCGATAGCCCACCCAAGGCTCGGTGACGATGTAGCGCGGCGAAGAGGCATCTGGTTCCAATTTCTTGCGCAACTGACCGACGAAGACGCGGAGATATTCCACCTGCTCAGTGCTTTGACCTCCCCAGATTGCGCCCAGCAGGGTGCGGTGGTTGATGACCTTGCCGGGGCGGCGAGCCATAAAAACCAGCAGGTCGAATTCTTTCGGAGTGAGCCGCACTTCGGCGCGGCGGACCGTCACTTTGTGAGCCGCAGTATCGATACGAAAATCGCCCAGCTCGATCACCGCGTCTTCGGGTTCGCTCTCGGTGGGCACGCGACGAAGATTGGCGCGTACTCTGGCCAGCAGTTCGTTCATGCCGAACGGCTTGGTGACGTAATCGTCGGCCCCGGCGTCGAGCGCCTCCACTTTCTGCTGCTCCTTGTCGCGGACCGAGAGCACGACGATGGGAACCTGCGAAACTGCACGAACCGTGCGGCAAAGCTGGACGCCGTCAATCGACGGCATCGAAAGATCGGTGATGATCAAGTTGGGCGACCAGTCCTTCATGATCTCCAGCGCCATTTCTCCGCTGTTCGCGATGCGGATGTCGTAGCCTTGCGCCGAAAGACTGGTGCGCAGCACGCGTGTAATTTGCGGCTCGTCATCCACCACGAGAATGTGCGGCCGGTCTGCCATCAGCGAGCCTCCTGGGTAACGATGTGGACATCGACGGAAGGCGAGTCCCGCAGAAACCGCTGGATGGCCGACAAATAAAGATAGCGTTGCCAGCCGGTGCGCGCGGACCGGCCGAAAATCACCTGCGTAATGTGATGTTCGCGCACCAGTTGGGCGACTCCATCGGCGATGCTTCCTCCGGTTCCGCGCACCACGCGGGCCCCCAGGTTTTCCGCGAAGCGGATGTTCTCCGCCAGAGTCTTCTGATCCTCGGGCCGCGTGTCGCGGCCAACGTCGATGTAGAGCACGTAGAACTCGCCGCCCATGGCCTGAGCCATGCGCGAACCACGCGCGATCAGATACTGAGCCGCCGGATTCGAACTGACACAAACGCCGATGCGCTCGCGCACGGTATGCGCCGGTTGCGTCCCGTCTTTCTCCAAAAACGCGTCGAGACTTCGGTCCACCACTCCCGTTACCTGGCGCAGCGCCAGTTCGCGCAGCGCGATCAGGTTGCCGGGGCGGAAGAAATGGGAGAGCGCCCGCTGGGCGCGGTCCACCGGATAAATATCACCGCGTTCCATACGCTTTTGCAGGGCCTGCGGCGTCAGATCGGCGAGCACGATTTCGTCCACGCGCTGCATCACCCAGTCCGGAACCGTTTCTCGAACTTGCACGCCCGTGATCTGTTGAACCGTGGGCCCAACGCTCTCTACGTGCTGCACGTTCATGGTGGAGAGCACATCGATCTTGGCCTCCAGCAGTTCCATCACATCTTCGTAGCGCTTGGCGTGTTTGCTGCCCTCAATGTTGGTGTGGGCCAGTTCGTCGATCACGACGACAGCGGGCTTGCGGGCCCGGATGGCATCAACGTCCATCTCTTCAAACGTGGTCCCCTTGTATTCGAGTTTGCGAGGCGGGACGCGGTCGAGTTTACCGGCGAGTTCCGCGGTGGCTTTGCGCCCATGGCTTTCCACCACTCCGACGATGACATCTTCGCCGCGGCTGGCGCGGCGGATGGCCTCGCTCAGCATGCTGTAGGTCTTGCCCACACCGGGGGCGTAGCCGAGAAACAGCTTGAAGATTCCCCGCAGCTTTTCCGATGAAACTTCCTTCAGCCATTCCTCGGGCGTCTTGGTCATCGCAGCCTATTGTCTTTCGCAGCGCCGAAATTGTCACGTCCATCGTACAATGCGGGTGTGAAAGTCGGGGCTCGGACGCAAGCCGCTCGTTACTTCTTTGTGGTCGCCGCTATCGGCGTGATCAGCGCTGTGGATTTCAAGCTGCACGTAAATCACACGACTGTGGCGTTGATGTTCCTGGTGACGGTCCTGCTGACCTCGGCCTACTGGGGCTTGCGCTACGCCGTGGTCATGGCTGTGGGAGCCACCGCCGCCTTCAATTTTTTCTTCCTGCCTCCGGTTGGAACGTTCACCATCGCCGACCCTCAGAATTGGGTGGCGTTATTCGCCTTCCTGATCACGGCGCTCGTGGCCAGCAACCTGGCGGAGCG
>Ga0209517_10006185_pt1 | contig 14882 bp, 15 predicted proteins | sample PeaSoiMetSII2010_FD_187695 | JGI IMG/M metagenome (GOLD analysis project Ga0209517, IMG submission 187695) | Peat soil microbial communities from Weissenstadt, Germany - SII-2010 (SPAdes) (version 2) | ecosystem: Environmental > Terrestrial > Soil > Wetlands > Peat | place: Germany... | reverse complement strand
GGTGGAGGCGCGATATTCTTTTCCGAGCCTTTTCAGGAGCGAAAGATCGACTCCGGACTGCCAGGCGCTTGTCGTAGGAGGCATAGCTGAATAGCACGATTTTACAAAAAACGCGAAGACTGCACAATACCGTTTCCTCTCGGGAGCGCGGCGCTCTGTGTTTGCGGTTCCCGCGCAAGCTTGACAAATGCCGGCTCGGGTCCATAATCGGAAAACACGCTGAGACTCCGCACGCGTGCGCAGTGCCAGGGGACGACCTCCCGGAGCAGACACCAGGGGAGCACGATTGAACATAGACGCTGATGAGCTTCAGGAGATCGTGGCGCTGTGCGACGAAGACGGAATGCTTCTGTATTGGAACAAGGCCGCAGAGGATATCACCGGCTTTCGCCAGGAAGACGTGGTGGGCTACCACCTGGACTCGATCATCGCCCCTGTCTCGCAAAAGGAGCTGCAGGCGATCTTCTCCATCGAGAAGACCGGCTCGATTCTCCCGGGGATCCCCATACGGCTGCAAACGACGTTCGGAATGGAGATACCGACGGAGCTTGTCACGGTTCCCCGGTATGAAACGGGGAAACTCTCCGGGTGGCTTCTCGTGTTCCGAGACACGACGATCAAGGTCCAGTTGCAAGAGCAGCTGGATCGCATGGACACACTGTATCGAGGTCTTGTCGAGCATTCTCCTGCCATCATCTACGTCCTGGATGCGAACGGGAGGACGATCTTCATCAACGACACGGTTGAATCGCTTCTCGGATACTCGAAGGAAGAGCTCCTGGGGAAGGAGCTGATCGATATCGTGCATCCCGACGATCGGCAGATTGCATACTGGCCCCTGCGGGAGCGACGGCGATCCCATCGCGCGACCACGAACCTTCAGATCAGGCTCACGACAAAGGCGGGGGCGCCGCGACAGTACGACTTGGATTTCGTCTTCGTCGCCTTGAGCTCATTCGGCCTCGGGCCGCACATGCCGGGCGTCACCGGCGGCCCTGTCCTGGAAGGATCGCAGGGCACCCAGGGAATAGCCCGGGACGTCACAGAGCTGGTGATGCTGAGGGATCTTGCCCGGCACGTGGAGCACATCCTTCCCATCTGCTCTGTCTGCCGGCGCATCCGCGTAAAAAACGGAAAGGAAGAGGAGTGGATGTCGTTGGCGGACTACGTGGCGCGCAGAACGGGCATCCTTTTCTCCCACACGTTCTGTCCCGAGCATCAACCGAAGTAGCTGCGATCCGTCCGGGGGATCACAACGCCGAAAGTCTGCGCAGCAGGAAGTCCTTGTTCGTGTCGAAATAGCGGCGGAACTCCTCGAATTGCTCCTTTGTTTCTGAGGCCGCTCCCGAGAGGACGAGAACGTTGGCGCGCCAGCGGTACCAGAGGCAGTGAAGGGAGTACGGTTTGCACCCGCGACGAGACCGGCAGTGGCTCTCCAGCGTCTCCGCGAGCTCGATGTGGTTGGCGTCTCCGGCCACGTAGTATACGTCGGCCTCCGCAAGGCCAAGCACGAGCCGCCGGAACCCCTCGGCCATCGCATCGTCGTGCCTCCACCCCTCGATGGCGATGTCTTTCGAGCCCAGGCGCAGGTCATACCCCCGGGAGCGCAGCAGCTTTCGAAGGGCCACGATGTCCTCACGGACCTCCCGGGCCACCTGTGGGTTGTTGCGGCCTCGGGACAGCCGCTCGCGCCACCCCCGGAGCTCGGTCTCGTACTGGTCGAGCAGTTTCACTCTGCTCAAGAAGTTCGTCGTATCCGAAAGGAGTCTCCAGGTTGAGCTGATGGACTCGGCAAACCGGTTGAAGATCGACGGCATTGGTTTCGCCTGAAAGTAGCCGCCCTGTGACCCCGGGGTCAAGCAAGCTTGTCTCTCCTCTGTCTCGGTGATACCGTCTTGCACCATACAGGAGGTGCTTTGATGGAGGACGCAAAAGTCATTGCGGTGGACGTCGGCGCCTCCGGCGGCAAGTGCTTTGTCGGCGCGTTCGACGCGAAAGGTTTCACGCTCCGTGAGATCCATCGCTTCAGCCATGAACCGACAACCGTCTATCTTGCAGACCGCTCGGGCAGGGTGGAGGAGCGCGCCTTCTGGGACGAGCTGTACATCTACGCTCAGATCGTGCAGGGGCTTCGGGCCTACCGGCGCGAGATCGGGGATGCTGTTGATTCCGTTGCTGTTGACGCCTGGGGTGCGGACGGCGCCCTCGTCACGGAGGACGGAGTCACGCTGGGCCCCGTGTATTGCTATCGAGACCACCGGCTGGACGGGATGATTGATCAGGTGAAAGCGCGGATGGACCCGCGGCGCCTGTACGAGATCACAGGAATCCACTTCCAGCCATTCAACGTCTCCAATCAGCTGCTCTGGTTCATGCAGAACAGGGCTGGTCTTGTGAAGAAGGGGACCCGCTTTTTGCCGATTACGACGCTGTTCTCCTATTACCTTGGCGGCGTGAGCGCCGTCGACTCCTCGTGGGCAAGCGTCACACAGCTCATGGATTCCAAGAAACGCAAGTGGAGCCGCGAAATCCTGCGCGCCCTCAGGATCCCCACTTGGCTGATGCCCGAGATCGTGGCCCCCGGAACTGTCGCAGGGGAGATCCGTGCCGAGCTGGCCCGGTCGCTTGGGCTCAACCAGGCCAAGATCATCGCCGTCGGCTCGCACGACACGGCGAGCGCCTACGCCGCGGCGCCGATCGGGAACCCCTCGAACGCGCTCATCATCAGCTCGGGGACCTGGTCGCTCGTCGGCAAGCTCGTTCGAAAGCCGGTCACCAGCGAGGAGGCCATGGCAGCCAACATCAGCAACGAAGGAGGGATCGGCAACATCCGCCTCCTCAAGAACTGCATGGGCACATGGCTGGTGCAGGAGCTGCGCCGTGCGTGGCGCTCGCGTGACGGCAAGGAGCTTGACTGGGAAGAGATGAACCGCATGACGGAGAAGGGCGCCTCCCTTGCAGCATTCATCGATCCCGATGACCCCGGATTCTTCAATCCGTCGAACATGGAGGAGGCGATCATCTCCTTCTGCCGGAGAACACGACAAGAGCCGCCCCGGGATCGGGGCACAATGCTTCGAAGCGTGTACGAGAGTCTCGCCTTGAAGTACCGGGTCGTGGCGGAGCAAATCACGGCGGTCAGCGGGAAGCCCTATTCGGTAATTCACATAGTCGGTGGCGGATCGAAAAACGCTTTTCTCAACCAGCTGACCGCAAACGCCTGCGGGGTGAAGGTGGTCGCCGGTCCAGAAGAGGCAACGGCCGTGGGGAATGCCATGGTGCAGGCCCTGGGGCTTGGGATCATCGAAAAACTGTCACAGGCAAAAAGCATGATACGCGCGGCCTTTCCGATCCGCGAGTTCGCTCCTCGGGAACGCGAGACCTGGGGAAAAGCGTTCGCACGATTTCGTACGATTGTGAAATAAGCCGCCGCGCGGGCGTCTTTTTCACCCGCGCGGGGAGCTCACTTTTTGCCCATGGACAGGCGGCCTTCGGCCGTCCTTCAGCTTGCCTTTACTTCGATCGTCTTGGGCTTCGCAGCCGGGACCTTGGGAAAGCTCAAGGTAAGGATGCCGTTCTTGAACTCAGCGGCAATCTTCTCCTTCTCGATCCCCTCGGGAAGAACAAAGCTCCTAGCGAAGCTGCTCGACCTGCGTTCGCGCATGAGGTAGCCGTTCTTTTTCTCCTCCTTCGTGTCATCCTTGCGGGAGGAGAGGGTGAGCAGGTTGTTCTCCAGCTTCACCTCAACGTCCTTCTCGGTGAGCCCGGGAAGCTCGACTTCCATCAGGTACTCGGAGTCAGTCTCCTTCACGTCCACAGCGGGGAGACCGGAACGACCGAAAACCGGCTCGCTGAGCAGATCGTCGAACCAGCTGGAAACGTTGTCCAGAAGGTCCAACGGGTTCGGGGAATAACGGATCAGGTTCATATTGTGCCTCCTAATTGCTTTCATGAATCTTGCATACTGTCCTGCATGAATCGTGCCAAGATCGTAGAGAATTCTGTAAGCATATATCTCAGAAAGAATTATAGCAAAAGTCGCCAGGACTGGCTGTTGAGTTTGGTCGAGCGTATTTGTATCATTTCGACACAATTAGTATTATTTCGGACCATCATGCATCTTTCTGACGCACTTTCCATTCAACCCATTTACTGCTAACCTCGATGGGTGGGCAAAAATGAGCCGCTGGGGCTGATTTCTTCCTTTGAGAGCTTTGTTCCCGGCATAGAACCTGTCGGGGCACCGGCAGGGCCGTCGCTGTGGCTCGTGTGCCAGGGAGGCTCCATCCTTTTCTCTCAAGAGAGCGGCGCGCTGAGCGTCCCGTTGGCCGATGATCTGGCCGGCATCGGACTTTCCACTGACTGCTCGCATTTCCTCGGCGTTACTAACGACCATGTCTGTCGGGCGGCAGGCATCCCGATCGGCACCCCGGCACCGCCTGGTTTCCGCTTTGCAAAGCTTCGGTCCTTGTTCGACGGAATATCGTACGTCTTCTTCGCGGTGGCCGCGCGCGCGTTGGAAGTCGTTGAGTGGGACTTCTCCCACAGGTTCTGCGGAACGTGCGGAACTGCCACGAGGCTTCGAACGGGCGAGCGTGCGCGCGAATGTCCTGCGTGCGGAAGCTTGAGCTACCCCCGCATCTCACCGGCGGTCATTGTGGCTGTTGTGCGCGATGAGCGGATATTGCTTGCGCGCGCGGCCCGGTTCCCGCCCGACCTGCGCAGCGTCCTGGCGGGCTACGTGGAGCCCGGAGAGACTCTGGAGGAGTGCGTGCACCGCGAAGTGCGCGAGGAAACTGGGATCGAGATCACCAACCTGCGCTATTTCGCGAGCCAACCGTGGCCGTTCCCCCACTCTCTTATGATCGCATTCACCGCAGAACACGCCGCCGGCGAGATCGCCGTGGACGGGGTGGAGCTCGCGGACGCAGACTGGTACAGCGCGGATGCCCTGCCCGAGATTCCTGGTCCGATGACAGTGGCCCGCCGGCTGATCGACTGGTTTCGCGACGGCCGGGCCCAGAAGGCCTCGCCATGAGCTCTCGGAAGGTGCGGTGCGACTGGGCTTCCACTGACGAGGCCCTCACGCTCTACCACGACGAGGAATGGGGAGTACCGGCGCATGAGGACGCGCGGCATTTCGAGTTCCTGGTCCTGGAGGCCGCGCAGGCCGGGTTGTCATGGCTCACGGTTCTTCGAAAACGCGATGGATACCAACGGGCATACAAGGGCTTCGATCCCGTTCGCGTGGCGAAGTTTGGGACACGGGACCTGCAAAGGCTCCTTAGGGATCCGGGTGTTGTGCGAAACCGAGCCAAAATCGAGTCCTCCATCAACAACGCGCGTCGGTTCCTGGAAGTCCAACGGGAGTTCGGCTCTTTCGACGCGTATCTCTGGAAATGGACGCAGGGCAAACCGTTGGTCAATGCCTGGCGCTCGATTTCCGAGATCCCCCCGCGCAGTGAGCTTTCCGACGAGGTTTCGAAGGATCTCAAGGCGAGGGGGTTTTCTTTTGTCGGCTCAACCATCATCTATTCCCACTTGCAGGCAGTTGGCGTTATCAACGACCACCTCGTGAGCTGTTTTCGCTGGTCGCAGGTCGCTTCAAGGAGAGCCAGGGCTGCGAGGCCCGCGCGCTAGCCGGCATGCAGAGAAGGATCTTGTTTGTCTCGCGCTACCGGGGGTTTCTTCGTTTGCTCCGGGGGCCTTCTTCTTCCTGTCAGGGTATTTCCTTCCCAGCTCACTCGACCACAGGGGCGCATGGGGTCTCGTGCGTGAAAGGACGATGCGTGTTCTCTTTCCGCTGGGCCTCTACTATTTCGTTGCAAACCCTCTGCTCGTGGCGGCTGTAGCGGCCTGGGGCCATGGAACCCCCATCCCTTTGGGACCACAATTTGGCTCGGGGCCTCTCTGGTTCCTGGAGGCCCTGTACTTGTTCGTGCTCCTCTACCTGGCTGGAAAGCTCCTGGTCCCGAATCTCCGAGTAATTGAGTTGCCCAAAGGCATCCCTTCGCGGAAGGCTGTTCTTTTGTACATTGCCGTTGCTGCAGCGCTGGGTTTCTTCGTGCGCACGGTCTTCCCAATCGGCAGGGAGGTTTTCAGTCTCCCGATCGGTTCCTTCCCCATGTACGTGATTCTCTTTGCTGCCGGCATAAAGGCCGGCAGGGAGCAGTGGTTTGACACCATTGCCTCACTCCCTGTTGGCCTCTGGACTGGCCTGGCAGGATTGGGGTTTGCGCTTTTTCCGGTTCTCGGGATCGCTCCGGGGCAGACTCCTGACCCAAGCCGGTTCTTCGGAGGCCTCACGTGGCAGAGCGCAGCCTACGCCTTGTGGGAGGCCGGCACAGGCACATGCGTTTTCATCGTCACACTGGTCATTTTCGCCAGGACTCGATGGGTGGTGCCGGGAATCGGCGAGTCGTTCGGCGGTTCCTCCTACGGCATCTACCTCTTGCACGCATTTGTCGTGATCCTGCTTGCTCTTGGAATCAGAAACCTCGCCATCCACCCTGCTTTCAAATGGATGACGCTTTCTGTCTGCGGCGTGTGCCTCCCGTGGGCTGCCACAGGGGCGCTGCGAAAGCTCCCCGGCTTCTCACGGATTCTCTAGAGAATGGGAACCGCACCGGGTCTCCGAGAGGCGGCGTTGCGAAATACAACCGTTTGCTTTACATTTTGCATAATGAATGAGCTGGTCGCGATCGTCGAGGATGAAGACGACATCCGCGCGCTCGTAGCCGCGGCGCTGAAGAAGGAACGCTTCCGCGTGCGAGAGCACCCGGACGGCAGAGGGTTCCTCGCGTCTCTGGCTGCCGACAGGCCAAACCTCGTGGTCTTGGACGTGATGCTCCCTGACACCGATGGATTTGAGATCTGCCGCAGGATGCGCGCGGACCGAAGTTTTTCCTCCATCCCTGTCATCATTCTCACGGCGCGCGCGGAGGAGCACGACAGGATCCTCGGGTTGGAGCTGGGCGCCGACGACTACGTGGTGAAGCCTTTTTCCCCAAAGGAGCTGGCGGCCCGGGTAAAGGCGGTGCTGCGCCGGGCTTCACCGGAGGCCGCGCGCGCCCGCATCGACGCCGGCGACGGGCTGGTCATCGACACGGATACCGTGGAAGCGTTTGTCGGAGACGAGCGCCTGGAGCTCACGCAGGCGGAGTTTCGCATCCTGCAGTTACTGGCCTCCCGTGTCGGATGGGTATTCTCCCGGGAGAAAATCCTCGACCATCTCTGGGGAAACGAGAAAAACGTCACTGACAGGTCGGTTGACGTTCATGTCAAGCACCTTCGGGACAAGCTCGGCGACCAGGGAGGGCGGATCGTGAACGTTCGAGGCATCGGCTACAAGCTTGTCACAGGTCACGCCGGGGCAGCGGAGGAACGGTGAGCCGGCTTTTCGTGAGCAGGGTTTTTGTTCGCTTCGCGGTTCTGTGCGTGCTGGTGCTGCTTGCCTTCTTTGTCTATTCGCTCAGCGTTGTGCGGGGCATGTCGTTTGACGCTGTGGTGCACGGCCTCGAACAGAGCGCTCTCACAGCCCGGGGGGCGGCCGCGGCGCTCATGGCCGGGGGCAGGAGTGAGGCGCTTTCGGACTTGACGAGAAGCATGGCACGCGAGGCGCACATGCGAATCACCCTGATCGACGCGCGTGGCGTTGTGCTGGCTGATTCCGAGGAAGACCCCCAGAAGATGGAAAACCACTCGCTGCGACCTGAGGTGTCCGCAGCCTTGGTGGGGGAGACAGGGGTCTCCTCGCGCCTGTCCAGCACCGTGCGGCGATGGACGGTGTACGTCGCGGTGCCTGTTGTGGTGAACGGCATCGTTCATGGTGTTGTTCGAACGAGCAGCCCCCGGGTGGAGCTGGAGGCGACATATCCCAAGGAGACCACGAACCTGCTCTTGTTTGTCGGCCCCCTTCTTGTTGTATGCCTCCTCTTTGCGCTGGCATTCACCAGGTCGATTCTCTCTCCTCTGAGGGACCTCTCGGGGGCAGTCGCCAGGTTTGCCTCGGGAGACTTCGGCGCGCGGCTGCACCTGCGCAGGCACGACGAGATTCGACAGCTGGCGGAGGCGTTCAACGCAATGGGAGAGCGAGTGCAGGGACTCTTCCAGGACAGCGCGCGGAGCGCGCAGGAGCTGGACGGGATTTTCTCCTCCGTCCAGGAGGGCATCGTCCTTCTTGATCGAAATGGGCGGATTGTGCGCTGCAACAGAGGGTTCGAAGACCTTGCGGAGGCCACCGGAGTCGAGGGGCGGACGCTGTGGGAGCTGGTGCGCGCGCCGCGGCTCATCGAGCTGGTTCAGGAGGCTCGGTCCACCGGCGAGCGCAGGTCCGAGGAGGTGGCCAACGGCGAGGGATGGCTCTTGTGCACGGTGCAGCGCATGGGAGGACGGGATGAGCTGATCGTCGTGCTCCATGACACGAGCGACATCAGACGTCTTGAGACCGTGAAGCGTGACTTCGTTGTGAACGCCTCTCACGAGCTGCGTACCCCCCTCACCTCGATACGCGGTTCCCTGGAAATGCTCGAGGGACAGCTCTCGGGTGACTCGGAGCGATGGGTCGATACCATCCGCCGCAACGCCCAGCGGATGTCCGCGATCGTGGAAGACCTGCTCCTCCTTTCCAGCCTCGAAGCGCAGGGAGTGGAGCGTTCTCGCGAGCTTGTTGCTGTAGGGAAGATAGTAGCGGATGTCACCGGCATGTTCGCGCAGCGCGCCCAGAACAAGGGCCTTTCCCTGACGTTCTCCGTCCCCGACTCGACTCCATCCCTTTCCGCAGACCCTTTCCTCGTGGAGCAGATGCTGGTCAATCTCTTGGACAATGCCCTCAAGTTCACGGAAACCGGCGAGGTTCGGGTGAGCGTCAGCAGGGAAGATGCGGGATGGGTCCGAATCGAAGTCTCCGATACCGGCATCGGGATCGCGGAAGAGCACATTCCGAGATTGTTCGAGCGTTTCTACGTGGTGGACAAGTCACGCTCCAGAAAGCTCGGGGGAACCGGGTTGGGGCTTTCGATTGTGAAACACATCGTGCAGAGCTACGGGGGAACAGTCGGTGTCGAGAGCGCTCTGAGCCACGGCACACGGTTCATAGTACGCCTGCCCATAGACAAGGATGTCGAGGGGCGCTGAGCGCAGGGAAATACGGAAAGCGCCACCTGAACACAGGCCAGAATTAACGCAAAATTAACACTACCTTCACTGCTCACTAACAGCGACCGCTGAGATTGGTCTTGCGCCCCGAGGGGCGAATTCTGACTACATTTGAAGGAGGAATCACAGTGAAGGTATCTAGGCTTCTTTTGGCCGCGGCGTTAATCGTCTCCCTTGGCGGGATCGGTTTCGCGCAGTCTTTTGAGTTCGTCGGGGCTGGCGCAACATTCCCGGCGCCGCTGTACACCAAGATGTTCGACCAGTACGCCAAGGAGTTCGGCGTCAAGGTGAACTATCAGGCCATCGGCTCTGGCGGCGGGCAGGCCCAGATCAAGGGCAGGACGGTTGATTTTGGCGCATCTGACGTGGTCATGACGGCGAAGGACCTCGTTGACGCCCCAGCGGAGATCGTGCAGGTTCCCATGGTCGCCGGCGCAGTTGTCCTTGTTTCCAACCTGCCGGGCAACCCGCAGCTGAGGTTTACCCCGGACGTTGTAGCGGACATTTTTCTTGGCAAGATCAAGAATTGGAATGACCAGCGGATCTCTTCGGTGAACCCGGATGTGAAGTTCCCCAACTTGAACATCACTGTTGTGCACCGCTCTGACGGCAGCGGAACCACAGGGGTGTTCAGCGATTATCTTTCCAAGGTTTCCGATGAGTGGAAGACGAAAGTCGGCATGGGCACCTCGCTGAATTGGCCTGTCGGCATTGGCGGGAAAGGGAACCCGGGGGTCGCGGGGCTCGTGAAGCAGCTCCCCGGGGCTTTCGGGTACGTCGAGCTGATCTACGCCATACAGAACAACATCCCCTATGCGCTGCTCAAGAACAAGAGCGGCAACTGGATAAAGGCCTCGTTGCAGTCCACCAGCACTGCCGCGAACGTCCCCGTTCCTGAGGACGTGACCAAGCTCAGCACGACCAACTCGGATGCACCCGAGGGATACCCCATCGCCAGCTTCACGTGGCTGCTCCTTTACAAGGAGCAAAATTATGGCAATCATCAGAAGGACAAATGTGAGGCTCTTTTGAAGATGATCTGGTGGATGACCCATGATGGGCAGAAGTATGCCGAGCCTCTCGCCTACGCGGTTCTCCCAGCGCCCGTTGTCGCAAAGGCCGAGTCTATCATCAAGTCGATCACCTTTGACGGCAAGCCGCTTTTTGCAGGCGGGATGTAAGGGTGGACGGTGATCCAGAGCATGGGACGAGAAGGATGAGGACCGCGCAAGCGTCTGATTCGGCGTTCCGAATAACGCTTTTTTTCGGGGGAATCGTGGTGAGCGTCCTGCTCATCGCGATTCTCCTTTCTCTCGTGCTTTCCTCCCGCCCTGCCCTGGTGGCAAACGGTTTTCGGTTCCTGACAGGCTCAGAATGGGACCCCGTCACGAACAGCTTTCACGCGCTGCCGTTCGTGTTCGGGACCCTCGTCACGTCTCTTATCGCGCTGGCAATTGCCACCGTCCTCTCCCTTGCGCTTGCCGTCCTCATGGGAGAGTATTTCCGAGCGGGAATGTTCGCCTCCGTTATGAGAACAGCGGTGGAGCTCCTTGCAGGCATACCCTCTATCGTCTACGGCTTCATTGGCCTGTTTTTCCTGGTCCCTGCCATCAGGGTCGTGCAGATTGTCCTCGGCGTACCTCCCTTTGGGGTCGGGATCCTGACCTCCTCCATCCTCCTTGCGTTCATGATCCTTCCGTATTCGGCATCCATCGGGCGGGAGATGCTCATGCTTGTACCGTCCGACCTGAAGGAAGCTGCCCTGTCACTCGGAGCCACCAGGTCTGAAACGGTCTGGAAGGTTTCCCTCCCCTACGCAAGGTCGGGGATCATGGGCGGAGTCTTCCTGTCCCTGGGAAGGGCGCTGGGAGAGACCATGGCGGTCACGATGGTGATTGGCAACTCCAATATCATCACCGCGAACCTCCTCTCTCCGGGCAACACAATGGCGAGCCTCATCGCAAATGAGTTCTCCGAGGCGCAAGGCGCGGTCTATCTCGCAAGCCTCATCGAGATCGCGCTCCTGCTCTTCATCATCAGCACCGTGATCAATATCCTCGGCAAGGTGGTGATCAACCGAATGGTGGAGGCGGTGTGACATGGCAGACAACCTTGCCCGGGTCCGTGAGGAGGGGGTGGTGCATACACCGCCGAGAGGCGTGAAGGCTCCCGCGGCGGATGCGGCGGTCCAGGGCCGGCTGCGCGGTGACAAGGCATTCCTTGGCGGAGTCCTTGCCGTCTCCCTCCTTGCAGTGCTGCCCCTCGTTTTGATCCTGGCGTTCATCATCGTTCGAGGGGCTTCCTCGATCAACTGGCAGTTCCTGACCGAGCTGCCCAGGCCCATGGGCGAGGCCGGAGGGGGCATCTCCAACGCCATCGTCGGAACGATCATCTTGATCGCGGTGGCCTCGGTGATTTCGATCCCACTTGGGATTCTTGCCGGAATCTTCCTCTCGGAGAGCGGCAAGAGCGGTCTTGGCAGGCTGACCCGGCTTTCAGTGGAGACGCTGATGGGCGTCCCATCGATCGTGATCGGTATCGTCGCATACGTCTGGGTGGTGCGGACTACCGGACATTTCTCCGCGCTCTCCGGCGGGGTCGCCCTGTCAATGATCATGCTCCCCGTCATTACCCTTTCCACGGAGGAAACGCTTCTCATGATCCCCGAGAGCCTTCGGGAGGCAGCGCTTGCCCTCGGGGTGTCATACCCGCGCACGGTGCTCAGGGTGATTCTTCCTGCCGGAGCGAGCGGCGTCATCACGGGGGCCCTCCTGGGTGTGGCCCGCGCGGCCGGGGAGACGGCTCCCCTTTTGTTCACGTCCTTCGGCAGCCCGTACATGGAGTACAACATTCTCAAACCCATGGCGTCGCTGCCGCAGACGATTTTCTTCTACGCCACCAGCCCGTATCCCGAGTGGCAGTCCCTCGCCTGGGGCGCCTCCTTTGTGCTTCTGGTGCTTGTCCTCGCCCTGAACCTTGTGACCAAGCTGGTAACATCGAGATGGAAGATCCAGTTCTGACAGCCGAAGAGGTCATCCTTGAAACGCGCGCCCTCACGGCCGGTTTCGATGGAAAGGACGTGGTGCTCGGGGTCTCCCTCGCGGTGCCGCGCCAGCGCGTTACCGCGATCATGGGGCCGTCCGGCTGCGGCAAGACGACGTTCATGCGCTGCATCAACCGGATGCACGAACTGAACGTCAACGCGCGTGTCAGCGGCGAGGTCCTCCTGGACGGGGAAAACGTGTACCGCATCAACCCCATCCTGCTGCGCCGGCGCATCGGGATGGTGTTCCAGAGGCCGAACCCGTTCCCCACCATGAGCATCTACGACAACGTGGTTGCCGGCTACACCCTCAATGGCGCGCGCATGGACAGGGCGGAGCGGGACCAGATCGTGGAGGAGACGCTTCGCAGGGTGACCCTCTGGGACGAGGTGAAGGACGCGTTGTACCGGCGCGGCACCTTCCTCTCCGGCGGCCAGCAGCAGAGGCTCTGCATCGCCCGCGCCCTTGCCATGAAGCCTGAAGTGCTGCTCCTGGACGAGCCGACATCCGCGCTGGATCCCAAGGCAACGGCGGCCATCGAGGAGCTGATCGTGTCCCTGAAAGGGACAGTCACGATTGTCCAAGTCACCCACAACATCCCTCAGGCCGCACGGATCTCCGACTACACGGCGTTCATCCACCTCGGTGAGCTGGTGGAGTTCGGACCGACGAACCGGCTCTTTACAGTTCCCAAGGACAAGCGTACCGAGGAGTACCTGTCAGGGAAGTTCGGATAGGAGACATCATGCCGATAGCTCAGATAGAGGACCTCTCGGCGCGCGTCGTGGCATACGCCCGGCACGTAGAGGACATGATCAGCCAGTGCCGCGCATCAATAGTCGCCTGGTCACCTCAAGCGCTCAACAATGTCGTCGAGAAGGCGGAACCGCGCGCAAACGAGTTCGAGGTCGAGCTGGAAGAGGAATGTACCTCTCTCATTGCGCAGCACCAGCCGATGGCAAAAGAGCTGCGGACCATTCTCATGGTGCGCAGCATGACCAACGACCTCGAGCGCATGGCGGACCACGCTGTGAACATCGCCGAGGCCGCGCTGGCATGCGATGGGCTTTCCACCACCCGGCCCGACGGAGACCTCCTGAGGCTTTTCGACGAGACGATCAGCATGGTTGACAGGGCCGTGCGCAGCTTCATCGCGGCAGACGCCGAGCTAGGACAGGAGGTGTGCGAGGCGGATGCGCTTGTGGACCAGCTTGCCGCGGAGATGCTGGAACGAATCAGCGCTTCCATGATCGGGGACAACTTCACAATAGAGCAGAGCCTCTGTATCTTGAAGATTGCAGGCAACCTTGAACGTATTGCCGACCTGTCCACGAACATTGGCGAGGACGTGATCTACATGACCGAAGGCAGGGTGATAAAACACCACATGAGCGAGGAGCGGTAGGATCCGTGTCCCAGCGGGTCGCTTCCATTGACGTCGGCACGAATGCGATCCGCTTTTTTGCCGTTGAAATGGACGGCGACTCCATCTCCCGCGTGCTCGCCGAGGAGCGGATTCCCGTGCGCTTCGGGCACGGGGTCTTCTCCGAGGGAAGGATCAGTCCCCAGGAAAAAGAGGCAGCCCTGAAGGGCCTGGAGCGAACCGCGGCCCGGATGAAGGAGCTTTCTATCCAGAAGCTTCGGGCGGTCGCGACGAGCGCGGTACGCGAGAGCCCCAACAGGCGGGAGTTCGTCCGCGCTGTCAAACAACGAGCAGGCATCTCCCTGGAGGTCATTTCGGGATCCGAGGAGATCCGGTTGGTCCACCTAGCGGTGGCCAAGCGCATCCTCTTGGGCGCGGACCAGTGGATCATGGTCGAGCTGGGTGAGCATTGCCATACCCACATCATCCCGCGGCTGAACAAGGTCATCGAGGGAACGGACGACGGCGGCATCACCCAGGTCGTCGGCTGGAAAGGCGGCGGGGGCTTCCGTTACCACCGTCTCGCTCCCAGTCTTCTCGCGAAGGATGAGCACGGAAACTGGGTCGTGAACAAGCAGTACAACCCCGCGATGCTCGCCGAGGCGGTGTGCAAGCTCGAGGGGTATCGGTACGCGCCGAGTAGCGAGATCTATTGGCAGCACGGTCACTCCTCGGAGGACTCATTCATCTACGTGACCACACAGACCCTGCTTGTGGAGCAGCTTAGGAGGCTGAATGACGAGGTCGGGCCCAGGCGAGGCCTCCTGATCTGCTGTGGCGCCTTCACTGCCCGCAATCTCTCAGACTTCCCACGTCTCACGGTCAAGAAGATTCCGAAGGCCGTCCTCCACCGCTGTGAGTGGGGCCACGACGACTACAGCTTGGAAATCCGAAACCTTCCCCCCGCCGCGGCTCCGCCCACTCCTCAGACTCCCTTGAACGGCTCGACAGGCAAGGATTCACGACGCCGCATGGTAACCCTGCTCAGTTACGGGGAGACCTGATCTCGTGGACGCACAGGTCTCGAGTATCGCCAACCGAATGGCCCTGCGGCCACCGCTGGCAGAGAGCCTCGACCTGCTCCACCAAGTGTGTGGTTTGATTCGGCTTGACAAGAGCCAATCGGTTCCGGAAGCTCTCCAGGCAATCCAGGCGGCCTTTCCGCGAGTCACGGACTTCGAGAGAGACTTTCCTTCTCTTTGCTTCAACATCGCCACCGGGGTGGGCAAGACGCGCCTAATGGGCGCATTCATCACCTA
>Ga0209517_10006184_pt1 | contig 14883 bp, 10 predicted proteins | sample PeaSoiMetSII2010_FD_187695 | JGI IMG/M metagenome (GOLD analysis project Ga0209517, IMG submission 187695) | Peat soil microbial communities from Weissenstadt, Germany - SII-2010 (SPAdes) (version 2) | ecosystem: Environmental > Terrestrial > Soil > Wetlands > Peat | place: Germany... | reverse complement strand
GGAATGCTGTTGCTGGGTGAGCACGATTTCGCTGCCACTGGCCATGACAGCTTAGATGCTGACAGTCTAGTAATGGTTACTCTGCGACAGGCCACTAGTTTTCCTCCGCCGCAGCACCCCGCTCACGCGGCGTGATGTGGCCTAGTATTGCTCTGGCGCTCAGAGTTGGGTCAGTCCCGATGGGTTTCCGCCGAGACTGTGGGCGAAAGAATTGAGGGCAACTTGTCGGCAGAGTATGCTGGCGAAAGCAATGTCAAAGCAAAGCACGACAACCAAAGCCTCGGGAGGAGGGGGCTATAGTTTCGCCGACAAGGTCGCGGCGGGATTTCTGGCGCAAATGCTCAAGCGCAAGTTCCCGCTCGAACCGGACCTTGGTGTCATTGCGGAATTACATTTCGAAACCCGTGATATCGGCCATGTTCTTGACGACCTGATGCTCGTCTTGAAGCGCGGGCTGGACGTAACGAACTGTTTTGTGTCGGTGAAAAGCAACCGGCAGCTCACGAAGGAAGGATTTAACAAAGAGTTCGTTCAGGATGCATGGAACGAATGGAAGGGCAGTTCAGGCTCCGCCTTCGATCGGTCGAGGGACATTCTTGGTCTGATCGTCGGGCAGATTGACGACCTGACGCTCCAGGAATGGCAAACCTTGCAGAAACAGGCGTCGAGCACTACCCCCGAACGCCTGAGCGCGCGACTTCAGGGCGACAGCAAATCGTCCAATAAAGTGCAGCGGGCGATCTTCGAGGGATTGGGGCAATCGGCCGATAGAGAGATGGACGCCGCCGAGACGGCGCGTTTGGTGGCCAGGGTCCGCGTCTTGCGGTTCTCCGATGCGAATGAGGGCGACTTCATCAACCTCTGCGCGGAAATCGTGCGCGGTGGTCGTCTTGAAGAAGGCGCGAAACTATGGGCGCGTCTGGTTCAGTTGGCATCCGAAAACCGGGCAACAGGTGGTTACTTCGACCTGCCGAAACTGATCCAAGTGCTGCGGCCGGATTTCGATCTTCAGGATCATCCGGATTTGCGAGCCGACGTGAGTAAGCTGGATGCTGTTTCCTCTGGAAACATCAGCGGCGTTCGCGACGTGATTGGAACCGCCACTCGCCTCGCTCGTTCGGATGAGAAGGTGCGTCTTTCATCGGATATCAAAGCGCACGATGTCATCGTTGTTTCCGGAGAATCTGGAAGCGGCAAGTCCACGATGCTGTCGCAATTGGTCGGCACCGGAGGGGCTTTCAAGAGAACCCTCTGGCTCACCGCTGAACAGCTTTCGAAAACAAGCCAGGTCGAGTTGGCCAATGCGCTTGGTCTTACTCGCTCCATTCCGGAATTGATCAGGATGGCTACGACGCATCCGGCAGTTCTGGTCGTGGATGGTTTCGAGCGCTTCGAGGGCGAAGCGCGCAAACGTGCGGGTGAACTGCTGCGAGCTGTCCGGGAGGAGGGGTTTGTCGGTTGGAAAATTCTGATGACGTGCCAGCCTCAATCTTTGAATGCAGCTCACGATTTTCTCGTGGAGGCTGGAATTACCGATGTCCATAAATTCGATTTTGAAAAGCCGGCATTGGCGGAAATTCGTGAGGCCCTGGAGTCCGACTCCGCCATACGCCCGCTGCTGCTGAGGGCCGAATTGCAGCCAATACTTCGCAATTTGATGGTCCTCGATTGGGTGTTTCGCGCCGATGTTGCGCAGAGTCTGAGCACATCGGATCGGGTCGGCGTAGCCGATGTCATCGATCACATCTGGGAGCGCTGGACGGGAACCGGGAACGAACGCTTGGCTCGCGACGGGTTGCTCCGGACATTGGGCGAGCGTGAGGGTAAAAAGCTAAGCGGAGCCGTGGAGGTCGATGCCATAGCGGCACACGATCTGAGGCTGGTTGAGGAACTCGGACGTGAAGGCGTGTTGCGCGTGCGCCCGCCATCTGTCCAGTTTTCACACGACCTTATCGGGGATTGGGCGCGGTATCGGATTTTGAAATTCGCGGGAGCTAATGCAACCGCAATGATCAAGACTGTCGCTAAGGTCCCGCGCTGGGGTCGTGCCATTCGCCTTTACGCGCAATCTCTTGCCGAACATGGTCACGGACTTAATGAGTGGAAAGCCACGACGGTGGACTTGGCTGGCGACGACGCGGATTCAAAACTGGCGTCCGATTTCTTTCTCGACGGCTTGCTCTTTGCCGTCAACTCCGAATCCCTTCTTGAGCAGGTTTGGTCCGATGTTGTGGCAAACGGCGGTCAAATTCTGCATCGACTGCTTAATCGACTTTTGCACGTAGCGACGTTCCCGGACTGGCGATTGATGGGGATCGGCGATGCCAGGACAGCGGAATATACCGAGGCACGGTTCCGGATTCCTCAACCGCTCTTTTGGATTCCGGTTTTGCGGGTGTTAAACCGCCATTCAGCAGATGTCGCTGCCCATGCTTTGCTGCAAGCGGCCGAAGTGTGTGCTTTGTGGCTGCGAACGATGCCTGTTGGCATGTTTGGACGACGTGAGGCCACTTCGCTTGCAATTGAGCTGGCAAAAGAGGCTCAAGGCCGCGCGGCTGAAGGTTTGCATTTGGGCGACAAGGACAAGGTCGTCTATGAGGCCATGCTTTCGGGCGCACCGGAATTTCCGGACGAAGTCGCGCAGATTGCGCTCGAACTTTGCGGCCGTAAGGATGAACCGGCACATGCCATCAAGCGCCGGGACGAGGAACAGGAACGACAATACCGGCTCCAGCAGGAATGGCGAAAAAAGAATCCCGAAAAGAAACGCGTCAAATCGAGCCCTGTGTTCGTGCCGAGTTCGCATCGTGACGGCCCGATACGCCCGGCGGCTTCCGATGGGCCAACGCGGGAGGTCGCGGAAGGTTTTCAGGCGGCGCTCATGGATACACAGGCCCTTGGCGGGCTGATCTCGGTGCGTCCCGAGGTTGCGCGTGAGGTGCTGCTCGCGGTGTGCATTGAAGAGCCCACGCCTACCGATCCTTATGACAACGACCGGTGGATGGGTCTGGACCTCGGCCTTGCGGATTGGCGACAAGGTTATCCGGCAATGTACTGGAAAGGGGGCTTTCTCAGGTTTCTACAACAGGCGCCGAAGCAGGGATTGGATGCGATTGTCCGGCTGGTCAACTACGCGACGTTGCGTTGGCTTGAGAATGGTCTGCGGCGTGAACCCACGGAAGCCGATCGTGAGAAATTCGGATTCGATTTCCAGATTAACGAAAAGAAAGTGAACTGGGTCGGCGACTGCAATGTTTTTGCCTGGCATCGCCAGCTTCCGATGGACGGAGACACAATCGAGTGCGCTTTGGGCGCTCTTGAGAAGTGGCTTTACGACGAAATCGAAAAAGGCAACGATGTTTCGGAGTGGTTACAGTTCATTCTCGAACATAGTGAATCTGCTGCCTTCGCGGGTTTGCTAATTTCGGTCGGCCTGAAATACCACGGACTCTTCGCCGGACAGCTACAGCCGCTTCTTGGCAACTACTACGTCTATCAATGCCAAGCGAGTTTGGCGCAGAGCGAACAGAGCGAGACATGGCGGATTTCGCTGGCGCAGCAACCTCAAGAAATTGTGAAGCTCGAGGCCGAATGGAACCGCATGCCGCATCGGCGCTGGTTGCTGTGGGATGTTGCGAGCGGGATCATGCTTCAGCACAAGGGAACCGCAGAGTTCTTGTCCGCGTGCAAAGTCGAATGGGCGAAGTTACCCGAGCCACACGAAAACTCGCGGATGGAGAAGCAGTTTTTACTCGCGCGTTTCGATCCGGCAAACTACAGCGAAACGCCTCACGAGGACGGGGGCGTTCTGATCTCAATGCGCTGGCCCGACCATTTGCAGGCGGTGGTGGAGGCGTCGCAGAACGATCGCAATCTCCGGCAGCTCGCGCTAACGCTGGCGCTCTTTGCGCGACAACTGCTCGAAGGACAAAAGAGCCTTACCGAAGATCGCTTGGCGGAGTTTGTGGAGCAGATCAGGAAATTGGCGGAGTGGAAAGACAGCGGTGACGATGCTCTCCCCGAACACTACAGGATCAGCTCGATCGCAGGCGGACTGGCTGTTCTTTTGATCGAGCATCGGGATTGGCTGCGAAAGAATCCGGAAACCGAGGCGTGGTGTTTAGGCACGCTGCGCGATCTGAAACCTGTGGACTCTGGCCATGATTCGCCACACTCGATCATGGACCACAGCGCCGAAATATTCTTGGGAGAGGTGGGGGTGGCGCTGTTGACGGAGAGCAGCGAAGAATGGGTTCTACGGATTGCTTTTGGTGGCGTGACCGGTGGCCATTACAACGCGACATTTTTTAGCATGTGGCGTGCATACTTACTTCGGGAACAATTGAGAAGCCGGTTTGACGAACTCGTCAACGTGGTCGTGCTATGGAGCGCTTTACGGCGGGCGGCTATCCGTGACGGGGGCGGGTATTACGGAAATCTCAGTGAGTTACCGAAATATCGGAAGGCCTTATTTAAGCGGTTTGTGAAGGGGAAGTTGAAAGGTCCTGTCGTTTCGTTCCGGGAGGCTGAAGGGCTCGGGGGCCGTCTTGTCGAACGAATCGAACGCAGAACTACATCGAAGGCTGACAGGGAGCAGCGCGAAGCGCATCGACGGTGGCTGAAGGAAAGCAAAGAAGATCGGAAGATGCACCGGGAAATGCCGGATATCGATCCAATCGTCATTCAGAAAGGGTTTGGGTTTCTGTATCGAATGCTGCGGGAGGCCGCGCCGGGCGACGAAGAGAGGCTGCGAAGCTACGTTCGGGAAGTGTTCGATATGGAGATGCGCAGCTTGCCGCGGCCGGAGCCGAACGACGATCGGTCTGAGATTTCGGGAACGCCCTATGACACTGACCGATGGGTGATGGCGCGTGTTGCGGACTTCATTGCTCGCACCAACACGGTCGAGGCGGCGCGATTGTTTTATCGGCCGATTCTTGAGCTGGGTCCGGCTGGAAAATACTGGGTCGAGGATTTTCTGGAGTCCTGGTTCAGTGACGGACTGATGGTCAGTGAGGATTTGAACGGCTTTGGCGCGATCTGGCAGGACATGATCGCCTATACCGAGACGCTCCCTGCGTGGCAGCCGAATGACGGTAATTACTGGTCTCGCGCGGAAGGACTGGCCGTGCACCTGATGGGCTTGAGCGAGATCGGAATCAAAGTGCTGGGTGAGGAGAAATATAAGGCGCTCATTTCATCGATGGCGGCGGCGTTCGACCGCTGGGGTAGCCGATGGCTCAAATACGGCTCCGCCGCCGGTTGGTTTGCCTATTTTCTGCGGACGGAATCAGGTCAGGTTTTGCTGCCGCAAGGGGTCAAACAACTTGCGGCCGTCGCGGAATCCGTGCCCGATGACGATTGGCACCGCCACGGCCTTGGGGGCTTGTTCACAGAAGTGTTATCGCTGTGCTGGAAAACTCGGCAGAAAGACATCGAGAAGGACAACGCATTGCGCGACGCATTTTTGCGGCTTTTGACCGCACTGTGTGCGCGGCGAATTCCTGAAGCACTGAACCTGAGAAACAAAGTTTCATAACGTCTGAGCGTTGCGTGAATGCGTTACGCAAAGGCTGGATCAAGAAGGTCGCAATAGGAAGGATGGCTGTTAGAGTTGACGCCTGCCGATTAACGCCGATTAAGCGAGGTGGGACAGCTGTTCTTTCTTCACTTGTTTCTCTTACTCCCCCAAGCTCGCGTCACGTTCAATCCGAATGCGAAGGGGAAATCGAATGAATGGCCGCTGCTTCTGCCGTTGGAGAGAGTTTGTACTCAAACGACATGTCCGGCACGCGGTTTTGCAGATCCTGAACCGCTCGATGCGCCGCGGCTTTCTTCCCCTCAGGTACATTCGGGTAGCCGATCACGTACATCTTGGTATTGCTGGATTTCAAACTCACTTCTGGCGAAACCGTGAGTTTTTCTCCGCCCTCAGCCAGATATGAGGCGTAGCTGTTAAAGAAATCCGACTGCAAATTCTTCGCCCTCGCTCCTCCAGGAGAGGAACCTAGGTCAGATTCAAATCGATCGAAAACGAGCGCTTGATACTGACCTTCCAGCGCCTCCAATTGGTGCTTTTGGTCAGGCTGGAGCCGGTTTCGATCTACCTTATCCAACACTTGGTTGAGTTGATTAATCTGCACAACGGTCGTTCCTTTGGAAACACTCCCGCTGTTGATCGCTGAATAAGCATCTCGCAACTCGGCGAGAGCTTGGCGATAGAGGTCGCTATTCACATCCCGATTCATAACAATCGTCTGCTCTTTTGGATGAGAACTCAGGAAACCGAGCTGTCGCCACAGACCGGACGTCAGCACGAGGATAACAGTCGCGACCGCAGCCAAGGCGCCGACCGTTTGAGCGCGGCTAGCCGAAAAATAATTAAACAGGACTGTCCTGGTCGAAGAATGTTGTTCCGCTTCGCGCTGGGCGCGACTGCGGACGCTAAGCATGAAACTGCGCAAATTGCCGTCTGTTTCGCGAGCGGCCTCGCGCGCATGCTCAACTGCCTGTCGGCAAGGCTCACAAGTAGACAGATGAGTCCGAGCTTCCGCGCTCTCGGGGTCGCGGATCCATTCGACTAGGGTCGATTCTGGTGGGCAATTTCCCGACGCACGTGGTTTAGGCCACTTGTCGAAAGGGCTCTCGGTCTTTTCCATGGTCTTCCTCTCCTCCCCTTGCATATCTAGAACGGATGAGTGCGCCCTTTCTCTTCACCAAAAATCTGCTACTTCGTAACCCACTGAATATACATAGGTTACAGATTGAACTTGGTTGGTTTCTTGGAAACCACCAGGTCACGGGCTCGCTGAAGGCATCTGTACCATCGGGAGTAGAAGGCAGCCGGTAGCGAGTCTTCTCGGTCCGCCATCTCCGCAAGGCTTAAGCCATCGTCCACGTAGGATTGCAACAGCAACTTGCACTCCCCAGATAGTGCGGCGATTACTTCTTGCACCAGCAGGCGGCGTACGATCGAATCTTCCTGAATCTGGCTGAATCTGAGACTCAGAAAATCGAAAAGGGGCTGCGCGCTGCGGTCATGTCGGTATGCGTCGATCAGGGAATTCCGGCATGAGGTCTTCAAGTAAGCATACGCAGCCGCCTCATCATTGACCACTTTTTTGATCTCGGACCAGCGGTCCCAAAACTTGGTCAATGCATCGTGGACAATGTCGTGTGCTGACTCTTTAGTGTTCGAATGGAAGGCGCACACCAGCGAGCTCACATAGGCGTTGAGCCGGTTCTGCATGTGCGTGTAGATGAGCTCCCATGCTTCCGGATCATTGGGCTTTTTCTGAAGGCGGCAGATAGCCTCGTCCGGGGTCATATGTTCGCCAGGACGCGCAGCCCGTTATTGATTTCCAGTCGCAATTGCTGCCCATTCTGAAAACGACCCAGGCCCCCGCGGTAAGCTAGCTGGAGATGGGCACGCATATAATCAAAAATCGGCTCGGAGCTGAGCGTTGATGGAGGCTTGCCCAGCGAGGATCGATACTCATCGAACTTATCTTTTAAAGTGAATTTGATTCTTCCATAAACTTCATCCCACTCACTGGCGGTGTCCAGTTTATTCGCCTTGCCAAGTGCACGATTCACCAACGTGTGCGTGTTCAGAAATCTTAGTGGGACCCACAACGGCAATGTCAGAACCGCAAGAATCGCGACAATCGCCCCGTAAACGTACTCGAACTGCGGGTACAAGAAGAACATCAACAAGATATCGCGGTCGAGATTGCGGTCATTGTCCACTTGCAGAACCGGTCCCTCAGTGGTGACGACATCAACTTTGCCGTTTACAGCGTCCGGGCCGTATTGCACCTTTAACAAAGCAGAGTGACCTTTAGGCAACGTAAGGACAAAATTTGTATTGCCATGTGGCATAAAGTGGAAATCGGAGAACCCTATTTGCACACCCGCAACTTGCTTCCACAACGCGATTTCGTCGCCTTGAATCCCCCGCAGAATATACTCCCACGTCTCCCAGGCTCTCTCCATGCAGCAGGGGTGAGCCGACGGAGATTGGACAGGGCATTGTTCCAACCAGAGCCGATGGTTCGCTAGAGTCATCTCCTTCAGCAAATCTGAGGTTTTGTGTCTCTTGGGCACGCTGCGATCTAGGGCCGCCGTCTCCAATTCATCCTCGATATCTTCTAGGCTGGAGGATGCCATATGTTCATCGAGTAAGACCGGACGCCTGAGTGAAAGATCAAACTGATGTAGTGTTTCCGAATGACGTGCCGTACTGAGATAGCTAATTCGCGGGCCATCCCAGGGCTCCGAGTATTCAAAATCCGCGATTTTGGCGTCAGCATTCTGAAAACGTATCGCAATGGGCAGAGCATCAACTGAGGATAAGTTGTGCACCCTGATGGAGACCGTTCGGTCGGACAAGTTCTGCTCCTGAGACCAGCGCGTAGCATAGTGGTTAAGAACGTGCTCCTTGACCGGGCTATAGACATAAACAATGAGCGGTACAAACGTCGCTCCGAGCACTTGCTTCCATCTGAGCATGGCACCATGGCTCCATTGGCACGTGCAGATTTTGGGAATAGTCGTCAGAATGATAGGACAAATGGGCGGTATTGAAAAATCGGGATCTCGTTTATTCTGTTTTCCGAAATCCCGGGCAGAATCGAGAAGCTTCATTTTCGATAACCCAGCCTCCCAAGGACCAACCGTATCGCGCTTGACAACGGAATGGCGGAGCACTGAGAGAAGTGGAACGGCTGAACGCAGCTCTGATGGCTTTGGGAAATCTCGGGAGTCAGAGCGGAGGATTGAGACGAGTCGGCACAGTCAAGAGACGGAAACCTCTCTCAGCTACTGCACGCAGGAAAATTGCGGCAGCTCAGCGTGCTCGATGGGCGAAGTGGAAGGCCGCACGCCGCAGCAAGTGAGCAGATTTGGATCGCGTTTTCCACAATTCCGTGCACAGATATTTCGTTCTCAAGCTGAGAATTGCGTTGACACCGATCAAGCAAGTATTTACTTTGTCTCACGTCGACGGCTGAAAGGATTGGCGAAATAAACCTCGCCAGTCCGAAGTAGGCTGAGTGATCTGCTCTACAGGGTGACCTGGAGAGCAACCGGACCCGAAAAAACCGACTGACTCTGCGAGGAGCAGTTGGGGTTCGGAACTGCGAAAGCAGTGATCGCATCAAGGGCTGCGACGGTGCATGTATCCACGCTGTTAGCTTCCTCGCAGGAGCAGATGGCTGGAGCATAACCAATGTCGCAGCCTTTCCTATTTTCCGGCACAAATCTTTCGGCCATCTGCCATTCCCCTAGACAGCCCAAATCTGACGCGGATTGTTCGCCGTCCCGTTCCCCTTTTCAACAAGAAATGTGGATAAGCCTGTTCACTACTCGGTCGCAACAGCGTCCTGCTTGGCTTTCACCGCTTTGCCACACGAGTTGGGCAGTTCACCTCCGAGGCAGATGCACTTCGATCGAAGAGGATTGAACAGAAGAATACGGTTCGTTTTGTAGCGAGGCGCGAGCGTTCACAGCGCTTCGTTGCCTGCGGGAAGCATCGTGATCTCAAGGCCGTCAATCTCATCGAGACTCTTTCCCGCAATTCCCTGGAGATCACCGTACAGGCCGGCCGTCGCCTCGAGCACTCCGTGAATCTGCTCTTCGCGCTTTGCCCAGAGCCGGGTCATGGTCTTGCGTTCTTTATCCAGATCTTCCTGCATGTCGGTGAATTTCTCGACAATCGCTTCGATGCGATTCCGAAAGCGCGGACCAGTGAGGTACTCGTAGACCATTCCCATCTTCGTGTACTGGCCGTCGCCCGCTTGGCGTACCGCCGCGACTTCAATCAGAGATTGGCGAAGTGCGATGGCGAGCGGAATGACACATTTCGGGTCGAGCACCCAGATTCCAGCGATATGATCAAACATATCGACGCCTTTCGGCAGCGCACGAGAAACCAGGAGAGCAAAATCAGCCTTGGCTGCCCGCTGATCCTGGCGCAGCTTCGTGAGCCACCCATCGCTCCAGTTCTTGGTTCGCTTGGACTCCCAAAGCAACGTTCCACAACTTTGACCGGCATGGTTCAGTACACGGTGCACAATGTCGCCGCCGAACTCGCCTTTCGGAACCGGTTCGACTAAATCTGCCGGAAATTTCGCTGCCAGCAACGATTCCAGTTCCAGTTCCTGCACTTCGCCCTGGAGTTGCTGAGAGCCCTGCTCGGCTTTGCGTTTGAGCGCCTCGATCTGGCGCTGCATGCCGGCAATCGTCTGTTCTTTCTCCGCAACTTTGAGCTTGAGCTCCTGTTCGGCTTCCCGTTTCGCTTTGTCGCGAACGCCTGCGAGCGATTGCAGCACGCGGGTTTCGACGGTAAGGTCGAGTTCCCGCTTGGCATCATCAAGCTCCCGGCGTTTCCGAACTAGCTCAGCCTGCGCCTTCTGGGCCTCAGCCAGCTTGCCATCCTTCGTCTTCAGGATCTCCTCGAGTTCAGTGATCGCTTTGGATTTACCCTGAAGCTCGTCGGAAACGAGAAGCCGAGCCTTCCTGGCTTCCTCGCTGGCGATTCCTTCGCGCTCCTTCCGAATTCCCTCCGCAATCTTGTCCTCGACGGTATTCTTCGCCTCGGCGACCGCCTTTTCCTGCCGGCGAACTTCAGCTTCGCGCGTGGCGACCTCGGAATCTTTGTCCGCCAGCTTCTGCTCGTACTGGCGGCGAGTTGCTTCCACCAGAGGAGCAGCCAGCGATTCGGTGAGCCTGATTTCCTTCTTGCAATTGGGGCAGACGATGGCCGGCTCAACCGCTGAGTGTTCCGTTCCATTTCTCCGTTCAGTCATCGCTTCTTCCTCCAGGGCCACTACTTGAGTGTAGGAACATGCATCTCTTGGCGAAGTGATCTAACTCACAGCTTCCCGCTTGCGTACCGCGAGCCCAGCCCGCTGGGGTGCCTTGCGCTTCGGCGGCGATTGCGGAAACAACAGCGCTTCCACGCGACTAGCGGCGCTGGCTTGCATGTGGGGTAAGACGTGACTGTAAATATCGAGCGTGAAGGCTGCACTCGCGTGCCCGAGCTGCTCCGCGACAACTTTTGGCGGAACGCCGGCAGATAGTGCAAGTGTCGCGGCGGTGTGGCGTAAGTCGTAAAGCCGTATCGTAGGCAGGCCTGCCCCACGCAGCATCGCTTTGAACCTTCCCGCTAACTTGTCGGAGTGGATCGGGCGACCCGCGGGAGTGGTAAAGACCAGGTCGGCTGCTTCGGGCGTGTCACATTTCGAGAGCGGCCTTCTGGCATGTAGCCCCTTGAGGTTTTCGAGGACCCACTTCTGCAGCTTGATAACGCGCCGGCTTCGATCGCGCTTTGTGTCAGCGAAACGCCAACTGCCTTTCACTTTCTCTAACGTGCGTACGACGCCCACAGTACCGCGCTCCCAATCGATGTCTGGCCATTTCAAACCCAGGTACTCGGAGGGACGCATCCCAGTCGTCAGAGCAACTGCAAAGATGGCACCATAGTGGGTCTTTACTGCACTCGCCAGAAAGATCCTGGACTGTTCCGCACTCAGAACGCGCATCTCGCGTCGACCGAGCCGCGGCAGCTGCACGCCCTCGGTGGGATCCTGGGGTAAGAGCCGCCATCGGATCGCTTGGCGCATGGCCGAGCGCAGGACCGAGTGGGCGTAACGAACAGTTCTAGACGATAGAGCGCGATCGACCAGCTGCTGGTATGTGGCCTGGACGTCTAGCGGAGTGATGGTGGAAAGAATTCTTTCGCCCAGTTCAGGTCGGATATACCGCCGAAGCAGGCTCTGGTAGCTCCGATAGCTCTTCTCTCGGAGTCTCGGTTTCGCAGCCGTCTCGAGCCACCGATCGAGAAATTCTCCCAGCGTGATCTCAGACCCTTCGAGGCCGCGGCCCAGGTCTCGTTCGCGCAGCATCTTGGTCAGGTATTCTTGCGCCCGTCGAGCCGGCCCGTGGATTGTGCGGTTGTGGTACCGCCGCTTGCGGGTTTCGTGCTCCCGGCCGAGGAAGACGCGGACGAGCCACCGGCGCCGGCCGCGTCCTACGATTTGTCCCGTCTTACGAGCCAACGAAAATCCCTCCCGAAATCTGGCACACCAGTGGCACACCGGCGCCGGCGACGATGCTGCCACTGCAATCACTTGGGGGAGGGGTTGGGTGAGGAGCAATCAGTCATCCATGAACGAGGAAAATTTGGACGACCGCATCGGGAAGTCCTATTCTTCCTCTTCACCGACCATGCCTGCCAGCCGGTTGCCGCTTCCGATACGGAGGCCATTGTTATCGTATGTAGCGCGAGTTCTCGACTTGTAAGTAGCGATCGCCTCGCCTGCAGGTGTGTACAGGCGCTCTTGGCGCCCGGCGATTTGACGAATTATTCCTTGTGGCTTGCCAGAGCCGTCTTTCAGGATTTCCATGACTGCACCTCTCCTTTTCTTCGTAGTGTTCGGTCGAACGGTCGTTGCTGTGAGGATAGAACGTCAGATGTGCTGCTCGATCAACTGCACGGCGCATCGGGTCTGAGGCTCGACCAGCGCGGCCGGTGAAATCGGGCTAGGATAAAAGCCCGCCCGGCAAAGCACTATCCGTGCCCGGTGGAGGTCGGGCACCACGAATACGGTTCCAGCACTCCGGTGCGGTAACCCAGCTCGGTAAAACAATGCCTGAACCCGCTTCTGGCAGTCGGCGTGGCCGGTGAGATCGGCGAGCCGAGACGATGGCCGGTGAGCTACTTCAATGTCGTCGAGGCGATCGAACATCCTTCTCTCGGACATTTCTGTGGCCCTCGGGCTGTCGCCGAAAAGCACCGACTTCAGTTCATCAAGGGTCACGGTGCGCCATTCCGTGCCTGCTTCCCGAATCTCCAGGACACAGTCGCTCGTGATGGCAAGCGAACCAAGACTGGTGTCGTCGACCAGGATGTCGAAGTCGTCGGGGTCATCGAAGGACATGCGAAAGCGGATCGCAGGATCTGGCATGCCGTCGATGCGCAGTTCAAATTGAGGTATTACATTTTGCTGAGATCGGGCCATCCCACTCTCGCCTCGCTAAGGTCGTTCATAGAGTCTGAAAAGGGGGACAGAACCAGCAAATCCGGTCGGCTACTAACCATAGTATATGGTGGAGCTGGCCAGATTGGCTACCGGTTGGCTCCGTAGAATCAATTACTTACACGTTGGTCGGCGGTTTTCCGTGAAGGGGATCGACAATCCGCGTCCTACTGGGTGAGCCTAGTTGCGGTGGATTTGTGTCGATTGGGATGGTTGATTTGCCAGCCCTTACGGCCGAGCTTAGCGGTGTGCCTTTCAAATGCTGCAGGTGGCGTTTCTTCCTGGAAGCTATCGGGATTCGATCTGGGGGCTCGGACATGTGTCCGCGGCTTTCGTGACCGGCAACTCTCTAAGCCTTCTTGATCCCGGCTGCACTGACACCGCGCTCGAACGCTTCGTGCAGCCGTGCCATGGCCGCGTCCTGCTCGCCGTTCAGAAACATCGTGACCGTCTCGATTAAGAATTCCTCGTAGGCCGTGATCACCTTCTTGGGACCCGGCCCCTTGTTGTCGCTGAGTTTCTGGGCCACGGGTATGGCTTGCAGAGTCAGTTCTCGGAACATCGTTTCCCAGGGCAGCATGGGCAAGGCCATCGCTTCTTTGACGGCGATGCGCGTCAGCTCGTCCAGCCACCTCCTGGTGTACGAGTCGGCATGCTCATAGAGTGCCTGCATCTCCCTGGGCAGCTTCAGTTTCATTGATTCACTTTCGGCCGCACGGCTTGATCGCTTTTCAAGCGCCCTCCGGATCATTTCCTCGATGGGCATCCCTCCCTGCTCCCGCACATCGGGCGCCGTGCCCTCGTACCAATGGCCGGCGCAGAAGTAGAGCTCAATACCGTCGCGCTCGACGCGCTCGACCCCAGGTCGGTCGCACAGGCAACAGATCTTCTGCTCGCCTGTGGACTTAAGTTCCTGTCTCGATCCTTGTTCGCCGTTACTCATTCGTCCTCGCTCGCGGCAGTACTTGAATTCGCAGTGACTTCTGTCGGCAGGTTGGTAATCGGGAGTGTGGAATCTTGTTCGTCCTTCAACGCTTTTGCAGCGGCCACTGTGGCGTCCAGCCACGGGGTCCAAAGGCTGCCAAACTCATGTTCCTCGCCGTAGTACTCCGCCCTGAAAGGCGCGAAGATGTCCAGCAGCGCCCAATCCAGGCCCTGGACCTGCTGGTCCCCGTCGAATACCTCCTGCACAACTTCTCCCGCCCGTATCACTCGCTTGCCTGAGTAGCTCGCCTGCGTATCAAAGTATTCGAGCAGAAAGATGGCCGCCGGAAAGGCCTTGGAGACTCGGATCAGGTGGCTGTTGACAATGCCATAGGATTTGTCCTTGAACTCGAGACGAAACCGACGGGCCTTGTTGACGTCTTTATTCACGTAGCCGAGATTCTTGACCGTCTTGAACTCGAGGAGTTCTTTGAGGCCTTCTGCGACCTCGCTCACTGGTTGATCGTCCCTCCGAGCGATCCGACTGGCAAGTTCCAGCGACGGTTGATTCAGCCTTTCGGCGATTTGATTAATCTCAGCCGGGCTGTTGGCTAGTACATCAAGGTTGTAGTCGATCCCACTCTTGTCCAAATTAGGTTTTGAGCGGCGGGGGTAGAACTCTGCTACGGTTTGCGTTGCGAGACGTGAATCGTAGGGAGGGCCACCACCGCCGTGATACGAGTATCCAGCATTTTCAGCCAGATGTTGCAGTTGTTTTCCCGCCAAGAGTTTGAGCAGGCGGTCGCCGAGCACCGGGCCGAGCGCCACGCTCGAGGGTTCAGTTGCTGGGGACAGTTCGTGGCCATGTTGTTCTGTCACCTGGGGCGGGCGCAGTCCTTGCGCGAGATTTGCGGCGGAC
>Ga0209517_10006183_pt1 | contig 14883 bp, 13 predicted proteins | sample PeaSoiMetSII2010_FD_187695 | JGI IMG/M metagenome (GOLD analysis project Ga0209517, IMG submission 187695) | Peat soil microbial communities from Weissenstadt, Germany - SII-2010 (SPAdes) (version 2) | ecosystem: Environmental > Terrestrial > Soil > Wetlands > Peat | place: Germany... | reverse complement strand
CCACAAGAAGGTTGAGGACTACATTCTTAATCACCTGCAAGGCGACTTGGTCGAAGTTGACGACTTCATCGCCAATACGCCGGACGGCAAGTTTCCGGTGAAAAACATCATTGCGAAGTATCCCGGAACGCGGGATGGCATCCTCATGATTGCGAGCCACTATGACACGGTGTACTCACTGCGGAATACGTCATTTGTGGGCGCCAATGATGGCGCATCATCGAGCGCGCTGCTGCTGGAGATTGCCAACCAGTTGCGCGGGAAACAACGCGATGGCTATAGCGTTTGGCTGATCTGGGACGATGCGGAAGAAGCGATGAGGCAATGGAGCGATACGGACAGCCTGTACGGCGTGCGGCACCTGGTGGAGAAATGGCAGAAGGACGGGACGCTTAAGAAGACCAAGGCATTCCTGTTGGAGGACATGATCGGGGATGCCGATCTTAACATTGAGCGCGAGCAGAACTCGACTCCGTGGTTGGAAGATATGATTTATCAGGCTGCAAAGCGGCTGGGCTACCAGTCGCACTTCTTTGGCCGAACCATCCCGATGGAGGACGACCACAAGCCGTTCTTGATGCGCGGCATTCCTAGCGCTGACTTAATTGATTTCGACTACGGCTATGGCAATGTCTTCTGGCACACGCCGGAGGATACGGTGGACAAGCTGAGTCCAAAGAGTTTGGAAATTGTGGGGATGGTGACGTTGGAAACGGTGCGGATGGTGGATAAGAAGCATTAGACGCCGAGGAAGGGGAAACCCAAGACCATTCACCACAGAGACACGGAGACACAGAGGACAACCTCAGATCTTCAACCACAAAGGACACAAAGGTCCACAAAGGAAAGCCCAGCCGCCGAATGCGTATCTGCAAAAGAGCCTTTGACCGCAGAGTGCGCTGAGAAAGGCCGCGGAGGTTGCAGAGAAGAGGTGGGGATGGTGTTTTCGTCTTTCTTTTTTTCTCATTCTCATTTCTAATGCGACTCTATGCGAACCGCGAAAATCTGTTGTCTTCTTCTGGTTGTAGCTGCTGCCTTTGCCCAGCAACCCGGCGACAAGATCATCGCCGAAGCGCTGAAACCTTCTCCCCTAGAGACCAACCTGCGCCGGTTGACGGATGAGATCGGTGGGCGGGTTCCGGGAACCCCGGCAATGCAACGGGCTGTAGCTTGGGGCTCGGAAGCGTTCAAAGCTGCGGGCGCCGACAGCGTGCATACCGAGAACTTCACCATTAAGGCCTCGTGGGCGGAAGGCGCCACAAAGATGACGGTGGTTGCTCCGGAGTCGTTCGTGGTGCGGCTGGTTTCTTTGGCTTGGGCACCCGCGCTGGCTCCGCAACCGCATGTGCGAATCATCTCTATCGGCCACGGTACGGCTGAGGATTTCGCCAATGCCGGCAATTTTGCCGGTGACATTCTGCTGGTGAGCACCAGTGAGATGCATACGTGGGAAGACCTGTTTGCGGAATACCTGAACGCTCCAGGGATTATTGATCTCGCGGTGAAGGGGAAGGCGTTGGCGATTGCGTTCCAGTCGACGCGGCCGCATGACTTGCTGTATCGTCACACGAATTCTTTGGCGGGAGAGATTGATCGCCTGCCCATGGTGATGGTGGCGCGCGAGGACGCGGGACGCATGGCGCGACTGCTGGAGTCGGGTCAGAAGCTGTACGCGGATTTAGCGATTCCCAACCGTGTTGGAGGGCCGATCACGGCTACGAATGTGGTCGCGGAACTGCGTGGCAGCGAAAAGCCGGATGAATTCGTGGTGCTGGGAGCGCATTTGGATTCCTGGGAACTGGGCACGGGCGCGCTGGATAATGGATGCAACGCGGCGCTGGTGATCGATGCGCTGCGGGCGATCAAAGGATCAGGGTTGCAGCCGCGACGGAGTATGCGGTTTATTTTGTTCTCCGGGGAAGAGGAAGGGCTGCTGGGATCGCACGCCTACGTGAGAGCGCACCGCAGTGAACTCGACAAGGATGCGGGGATGGTGGTCTGGGATTCCGGCAGCGGAAAGACTACTGGCTTTTCGCTGGGTGGACGCAAAGACTTGGTGGACGCGGTGACGGCGATGGTCGCGCCGCTGCAACAGTTCGGCGCCACCACGCTGACGACTGACATGTCGTGGGGCACCGACCATTTCGATTTCATGCTGGAAGGTGTTCCGACGTTTATGGCGAATCAGCAGGAAGCGAATTATCTGATCAATTACCACGCTATGTCGGACACCTTCGACAAAGTGGACATGGAGCAACTCAAGAAGCACGTGGCTGAGGCTGCCTACTTGAGCTTCAGCTTGGCCAACAGCGCGGAACGCGTAGGGCCGCGATACACGCGGGCTCAGATCGAGCAGGCGATGCATGAAACGCATGCGGACGAGCTGATGAAGACCTTCGGTATGTGGGACGAGTGGCAGAAGGGAAAGCTGGGCAGGACGGAATAAACTCGCTATCTCGATCGTGGCATCCGGAGGGAGGGAGTGAGTGAACGAACTTCTGTTCTGGGTTCTATTCAACCTTTTCGTACTGGCGATGCTGGCGGTTGACCTGTGGGTGTTCCACCGGCCGGCGCACACGGTCAAGTTTCGGGAAGCGCTGAGCTGGAGCATCGGATGGATTCTGCTGGCGATCGCGTTTGCCGCGCTGGTGTACTTCTGGCGGGGGCGGGAGACCGCGGTCGAGTTCACTACCGGCTACGTTATTGAGCTGTCGCTCAGCGTCGACAATCTCTTCATCTTTCTTCTGATTTTCCGCTATTTTCGGGTTCCGTCGGACTACCAACACAAAGTCTTGTTTTGGGGGATTGCAGGCGCGCTGGTGATGCGTGGGATATTTATTTTGGTTGGCATCGGACTGATCCAGAGGTTTCACTGGATCATTTTCGTGTTTGGGGCGTTTCTGGTGTATAGCGGAATCAGGCTTCTGGGAAAAAAGGAAACGGGAGTTGATCCTGAGAAGAATCCCATGGTGCGGGGGTTTCGCCGAGTGATCCCCGTGACCGATGACTACCAGGGAGACAGGTTTCTGGTGCGGCGTCCGGGACTCTACGCTACGCCGTTACTGGTGGTGCTGATTGTGGTCGAGACCACGGATCTACTGTTTGCCACGGACTCCATCCCGGCGGTGCTGGCGATCACTTTGAAGCCGTTCGTGGTTTATACCTCGAACGTGTTTGCGATTCTGGGGCTGCGTTCGCTGTACTTTGTGCTGGCCGGGATGATGGATGTCTTCCACTATCTGCACTACGGGCTGGCGGTGGTGTTGATTTTTATTGGAGGGAAAATGCTGGCATCGGATTACTACCAGATTCCGACGGTATGGGCGCTGGGCGCGGTGGGGGGAGTGTTGATGATTGCGATGGCGGCGTCGGTGGTGAGGCCGAAAGAGCGTTAACCACAGAGGACACAGGGGTGCACAGAGGAAAACCGGTGCTATGCGAAGCGAATGGAATCGCCCTTGATGATGGAATGCTTCAGGAACTTGGCGTCATTGTGAGTAGGGAAATCGAGACGGTAGTGAGCGCCGCGGCTTTCTTCGCGAGCTAGGGCGGCGCGGGCGACCAGGGTGCCAACCAGATGAAGGTTGCGCGCTTCAAAAGCCCGGCGAGATTGGGGATGGGCGACGCGGGCAGAAGTCTGGGCGAGTTGGTCGAGCGCGCGCTTCAGAGTTGCTCCGGTGCGGACAATCCCGACATCGCGCCACATCAGATCCTGAATTTCGGCCATTATTTGCTCGATGGGCATGTCGACGGGGCCGTTTGAGGCGAGAGGGTGAGGAGGGCGGATAGTTGCGGGAGCCTTGCCGAGTTCCTTGCGCATGGCTTGGCCAGCACGGGCGCCGAAAACCAAGCCTTCAAGCAGGGAATTGCTGGCGAGACGGTTGGCGCCGTGGACTCCGGTGGCGGCGGCTTCTCCGGCAACGTACAAACCGGGCAGGGTGCTGCGGCCGTCGAGGTCGGAACGGATGCCGCCCATGGAGTAATGCGCGGCTGGGCGGATGGGAATCAGTTCGGTGGTGATGTCGATGTTGTATTCCAGGCAAGTGGCGTAGATGCGTGGAAAGCGGGTTTTGACATGGTCGGGGTCCAGGTGAGTGAGGTCGAGATAGACGACTGGGTCCTTGGCGGGGCTGACCTCGAGTTCGTGAACAATAGCGCGAGCCACGACGTCGCGCGGGGCGAGTTCGGCCAGGGGGTGATACTTGGGCATGAAGCGGTGCATCTCCAGATTGCGCAAGTACGCACCCTCACCACGCAAAGCCTCTGACAGCAAAAAGCGCGGGGCTTTTTTTAGATAAAGCGCTGTAGGGTGAAATTGGATGAACTCCATATCGGTGACTTCGGCGCCGGCACGGAATGCCATGGCGACGCCGTCGCCGGTGGCAACGCTGGGATTGGTGGTATTGCGATAGAGCTGTCCCAGGCCGCCGGTAGCGAGGAGCACGGCGGCTGCGCTCATCCGTTGGGATTGGCCTTTGTCGGTGATGAGTTGGATGCCACAGACCCGACCGTGTTCGAAGATGAGGTCGGTGGAGAATTCAAACTCGAGGACAGAAATGTTTTTGAGGGTCTGGGCTTTGGCGTAGAGTGCGCGGAGGATTTCGCGTCCGGTGGAGTCGCCGTGGGCGTGCAGGATGCGGTTGCGGCTGTGGGCGCCTTCGCGGCCGAAGGTCAGTTTGGTGCCTTGGCGATCAAATTCGGTGCCCCATTGAATCAACTCTTCGATGCGGTCGGGTGCATATTCGACGAGGATTTTAGCGGCTTCGAGATTGCAGAGGCCGTCGCCGGCCTGGAGCGTGTCCTGCAAGTGGAGGCTGATTTCGTCCTCGTCGCTTAGCGCGGCGGCGATGCCACCCTGTGCCCATTGGGTATTGGAGTCGGAGACCTCGCGCTTGGCTAGAACTGTGACCGAGCCGGCGGCGGCGAGATCGATAGCGGCGCGCAGGCCGGCAACTCCGGCGCCAACCACCAGAAAATCAGTTTGGGAAGGCGCTGTCGCCATACCTAAAAATGGTAACACTTAGCGCACCGGCGGACGCGCTGGGAGGTAAGTTATGATGACGTTGCATGTCTCGCGTGACGATTTCGGTGCCACCCCGCGCGTATGAGGCGATCATTGAGGCCGGGCTGATGACGCGGGCTGGAGCGCGTCTGCGAGAGGTGTTGGGCGGGCGGGAGCAGTTGTTTGTGGTCACGGTGGCACCGGTACGGCGGAAGTGGGGCAAGAAGTTGATGGCGGCATTGTCGGGCGCAGGGTTCAAGGCGCAGTGGGTGGAGATGCCGGACGGCGAGCGGAGCAAGAAACTGGCCACGGTTGAGCAGTTGGCGGAGAAGTTGGTGCGGCTGGGAGCGGATCGGGAAGCGGTAGTGGTGGCATTCGGCGGGGGCGTGGTTGGAGATGTGGCTGGGCTGCTGGCGTCGTTATACATGCGGGGCGTGGAGGTGGCGCAAATCCCCACCACGGTGCTGGCCCAAGTGGATGCTTCGATCGGGGGAAAGACGGGAGTGAATCTGCGGGCAGGGAAGAACCTGCTGGGAACGTTTCATCAACCGCGGGTGGTGCTGATCGATCCGGAGGTACTTTCGACGCTGCCGGAGCGCGAGTTTCGCGCCGGGTTGTACGAGGTGCTGAAGTGCGGAGTGATCGGCAGGCCGGAGCTGTTCAGCCGGCTGGAGAGAGTAGAAGTACGGCAATTGCGTGGCGACCCGGCTGCGATGGAGTGGTTCATTGCAGAGGCGGTGAAGCTGAAGGCAGAGATCGTTGCGGCCGATGAACGCGAGGGCGGGCTGCGCAGGGTTTTGAACTTTGGCCACACCATCGGTCATGCGCTCGAGGCGGCTTCAGGGTATCGGCGGTTTCTACATGGGGAAGCAGTTGCCTGGGGGATGATTGCGGCAACGCACATTTCGCGAGCGATGAACCGGTGCAATGCGCTGACCGCGCGGCGGATTAGCGAAGCAGTGTTGGGTTTGGGCAAGTTGCCGCGAGTGGAGATTCGCAGCCGCGATGTGTTGAGAGCGATTCAAGGAGACAAGAAGACACGCGGCGGGGTGGTGCATTTTGTTCTGCCGCGAGAAATTGGGAAGGTGGAGATCGTGGGAGATGTGCCGGAGGATGTCGTGGCGGCGGCGGTGGATGAGATTGAGCGGTGGTCTAGACAAGGCTGACCACAGAGGGCACAGAGAGGCACAGAGGAAAAGCATTCGCGGATTCACGCGGATCCGAGGAAGAGCTTTTGATCGCGGAGAGCGCTGAGAAAGGCCGCAGAGGACGCGGAGAAGAGCTTTACCACAGAGAGGCACAGAGGATCACAGGGTTCGGCTTGAATAGATCAGCTCATAGCACGATAGTGGGAGCGGCGCCGGAGGGGGCGAGCGATCCGCAGGCGGCGGCGCGGGCGGTGCGGGAGATGTTTACGTCGATCGCGCCGCGGTATGACCTGCTGAATCATCTGCTTTCGTGCAATGTGGACCGGATGTGGTGGCGGAAGACGGCGCGGCGTTTTGCGGCGGTCTTGTCGCGGCCGGAAGCTAATGTGCTTGACCTGTGTTGCGGAACGGGGGATATGACGTTCGCGCTGCTGCGGCAAGCGGGGAAGTCTGGAGGAAGGATTCTGGGAGCGGATTTCTCGCACGCCATGTTGCAGCGGGCGAGTGCGAAGTCGGTGGGGACGGCACTGCGATGGGTGGAGGCAGACGCTTTGCGCCTGCCATTTCCTGGCGAACAATTCGATGTGGTGACGACTGCATTCGGGTTCCGGAATCTCGCCGACTATGATGCCGGTCTGCGGGAGATGGTGCGGGTGCTGGGGCCGAAGGGAGAGTGCGGGATTCTCGATTTTGGAGAGCCGCGAGGGATGGCCGGGAAGTTTTATCGGATTTACTTCAAGCGGGTGCTGCCGGTGATTGGGACGATGATTTCCGGAGTGCGCGGACCGTATGCCTATCTGCCTTCATCGGTGGAACGCTTTCCGGAGCCGGCGGAGATGTTGGAGCGCATGCGGGCCGCGGGATTCCGCGAGGTTTCGTGGACACCTTACACCCTGGGAATTGCGGGGCTGTATTGGGGGAGAAAGTGAGCAGCTGCCGAGCTTCGCTCAATTGGACAGCCGAGGGCGGCTGTCCCCACGTGGGTATTGATCAGCCGGCGTTTCTGAACAGGTCTGCGATCTTGGATAAGTCGTTGCCAGACATGTCGCCAATCACAAAGAGGTGAACGAATCTGCGAAGGCGTCGGCGATGGTGTAACGGATTACGTTCTCGTGGTCGTCGCCGAGGAAGCGATGCAGCCGCTCGGTATTCATGGTGTATTCGCCCGTCATGTAAGGCAGGGCTTCGGGCGGAATGGCGGAAATGCCGAGCCTCCACAGGAATTCCAAGACCTGACGGAAGGCCCATTTTCCGGGCACGCGAACCAGTTTGGCGTGGGCCATTTCGATGCACTGGGCAAAGGTCAGGGGTTGACCCCGTCCGGCGACGTTAAGAATGGTCAGACGCTGGGCTTCCGGTTCGGTCTTGTGAACGATGTAGGCGAGCAAGCGGGCCATGTCATCCACGTGGACGAACTGAATCTTGTTATCGAGGTAACGCTGACCGTAGGGAAGCATGCAGGACAGGCGTTTGCCCTGGGCCCGCATTTCGGCCGCGCGCTTTCCGCGACCGTTAGGAGTGCCGCGAAAAGCTCCGATCAAGTAATTCTGCATGCTGGCTCCGGCAAAAATATGGGGACGGAGCAAGTACACGCTGCAACCGCGGAGCGCCGGCGCGCGCAGCTGCACCACGCGGTCGGATTCCATCTTGTGGATGGCGTAGGGAAGAGTATGAGCTGCTAGGGGCGAGTCTTCGGTGGCGGGTGCGGGCAAATCGGAACCGTAGGCGGAAACGCTACTGGGGAAAAGAAACTTCTTCACGATGGGGTCGGTGCGGTTGGCCTCGGTGATGGCCTCCATTACCCGGGCCGTGCCGGCGACGTTGATCTGCCACATGCGATCGAGGTCAAGCACGCCGCTGCGTAAGGGGTCGATAACGAACGCCAAGTGGAGAACGGCAAACGGGCGAACCTTCTTCAAGAGCAGAAATAACTCGCGACAGGACTCCTCGAGAGCGAGGTCGAGGGGTTGGAAAGACAGAGACGGCGACGCGGCTGGCGGATTCAGGTCGACGCCGACGACCTGATAATCCGCCAACAGCGGCCATAGCCGCAATCCCAGATTGCCAGCAATCCCGGTGACCAGGACAGTTGGCTTGGAAGCATCCATTATTTGGGCCCAGCGGAGGCGGGCTTGGCGGGCGACGGGGGCGGAGTCATGCCGGGATTAGGCATCATCCCGCGGGCCGGCATTTCGGGTCCAAAGTAGTCGTCGTCGAGGGTCAGGGTGGCCGACTGATTTACGGCCTGCATGGCATCCTGCATGCGCTGGGAGCGCAGAGTGGCTTTGATCTCCTCGCGTGCCTCATCCACCGACATGGTGCTCTTGGCTTTCAGCTTGTAAATGAAGAATCCGTTGGCGTCGGTGAGGACCGGTGAAATGCCGCCCGGCTTCAATTCCATAATCTGAGCTTGATTCTGGGCCAGAACGTTGCGCCGCACCTTTCCCATCTCGGTATTGGGAGCTCCGGTCTTGATTCCCGCAACCTCGAAGGCCTGTTCCTGGAGCTTCACGAAATCGTCGCCGGCAACGGCACGTGCCCGCAGCTTGTCGGCCTCAGCCTGCATGGTTTTCTCTGATTCCTGCTGGAACTTCTTTTCTTCTTCTGCGGTGGGTGTCTTTTCACCGTCGGGAGGAGTCTGGTTCCTGGGAACGTAGATGCGATCGACATCTACTTGCTCGAACTTGGCGAGATTGTCGTGATAGTAGTCCTGAATATCCTTGTCGGAAATCTGGGCGGCTTGTTCCTGAAGTGCCTTGCCCAGTTCCTGGGACAGAATCTGAACTCGGGCGAGCTTCATCTTTTGCTCAAAGGTCGCGGTTTTGTCGAGGCCCATATCCTGGGCCTTTTTCGCCATCACCAGGGAGTGGGCGTAACGGTCGGCGAAGGGGCGACGGGAACGGCCGGGCATGTTGGGCTGGACGGCGTTGACAATGGTTTCGAAATCCGTACGGGTAATGGTGGTTACGCAACCGGCGGCAGCTTTGTCTGGGGTGCTGCACAGACCCTTAATGGTGATCACCGAGGCGTCCGGCGGGACGTCCTTGGCCGGGGCTGGGGGGGCAACGCTCGCCGGCAGGGGAGCGGTGGGAGGTGTAGGCTTCTGCCCCGCGGATGCAGGGGTTGGGTTGGCTGCCTGGCCCCAGGCAAAAGCGACAAGCAGCAGACAGGCCAAGTAATATTTGGACATTGTAGGGATTCCTCCAGAGAAGATCGAAGTACGAATAAAAATCCTAGCACAAAGTCGGGGTGGAAGTGCGATTCCGGTTAATTGGCCGGATACCGGCTTGGCGGCAAGGGTGGGAGCGGCGATAATGCTCTCATGGCAGGATCGCTGGCAGGCTACAGTCCGGACTCGATACGGGCGGAAAAACGGGCGGTCGCAGGAAATTCGGTGCTGGCGGCGATCGCTATTACCGTGCTGAAAATCGTGGTAGGGGTGACCACGGGCAGCCTGGGCATTCTGTCGGAAGCGGCCCACTCGGGTCTGGACCTGGTGGCTGCAATCGTCACGCTGCTCTCGGTGCGGGTATCGGACAAGCCTGCCGATGCCGATCACCAGTATGGTCATGGCAAGGTGGAAAACTTTTCCGCGTTCATCGAGACCGGACTGCTGCTGCTGACCTGTGTGTGGATCGTCTACGAAGCCATGAAGCGGTTGTTCTTTCGTCAGGTGGAGATCGAGCCCAGCGTGATGGCCTTTCTGGTGTTGTTTGCCTCGATGGCAACCGATTTCTGGCGGTCGCGGGCGTTGGGGAGAATCGCGGCCAAGTATGACAGCCAGGCGCTGGAGGCAGATGCGCTGCACTTCTCGACCGATATCTGGTCGAGTGGCGTGGTGGTCGTGGGACTGGCACTGGTGCAAACGGGCCGGAGGTATGGCGTCGAGTGGCTGCGAGCTGCCGATCCGGTGGCTGCGTTGGTGGTGGCGGGAGTGGTGGTGTATGTGAGTTCGAGGCTGGCGCGGAAGACGGTCGACGCGTTGCTGGATGCAGCCCCCGCCGGTGTGCGCAACCGGATTGTGGCAGCGGTTCGTGGAGTGGAGGGTCTGCTGGAAGTGGACCGGGTGCGAATTCGCCGGGCGGGCAACCGCTATTTTGCGGACCTCTCGGTAAGCCTGGCGCGGAATGTGACCTTCCAGCGCTCGGAGCAGGTGGCGGATGCAGTTACGGCTGCGGTGCGCGAGGTGCTGCCGGACGCCGACGTGGTGGTCCACCCTATTCCGCGGGCTGATCGTAAAGAGAATATTTTCGACCGGGTGCGGGCGGTGGCCACGCGCCACAATCTGAATGTCCACGACGTGAGCGTGCAGGACCTGCATGGACGTTTGCACGTGGAACAGCATCTGGAGCTCCATGAGGAGCTGAGTTTGAAAGACGCTCACGATCAGGTAACGCTGCTGGAATCCGAGATTCGAAGCGATGTGCCGGAAATTTCTTCGATCCTAACGCACATAGAAAGCGAGCCTGCCACGATCGAGACCGGCGATGAAATTGTGCGGGATGCGGTCCTGGAGAAAAAGCTGAAGACGATCGTGCAGGAGTTTCCCGAGGTGCTGGATGTGCATGAGGTCGAGGTCAAGCGGGTGCGGGGGCGAATTTACGTGTCCTGCCACTGCACGTTTTCCGATCATCTGCCACTTTCACGGGTGCATGAAATCCAGACCGAATTGGAGATTCGTTTCAAGCAGGCAGCGCCGGAGTTGTTCCGGGTATTGATACATCCCGAACCGCAGACTGACAATCGAAGGTGAGAGTTTATGACTGAAGCCCATGCAAGTTGGAAGCGGAACCAGGAGTTCGACGGCGCGGCCAGCAGCGGCCATTCGATAGTTATTGATGGTGACAGAAAGGCCGGCAACAGCCCCATGGAGCTGGTGCTGATTGCGCTGTGTGGATGCACCGGTTATGACGTGGTGAGCATACTGGGCAAGAAACGCGAGGCGTTTACCAGCCTGGAAGTGCGGGCGTCGGCGGAGCGGGCGGCCAACCCGCCGACGGTGTATACGGAGATCAAGCTGGTTTATCGAGTTGGCGGCAAGGTGTCGCACAAGGCCGTTGAGGACGCGGTGCGACTGTCGGAAGAGAAGTATTGTTCAGTGGCGGCGATGCTGAATAAGACGGCCAAGATCAGTTGGCGAATTGAGTATGTGGATGAATAGAGAGTGGGCCAGTCTGCCTTTCCAAAGATGGAGATACGATTTGACCGCTCCCCGACTGACTCCGTCGGGAGACGCTACTATCGGATAACAGTTACGATCACTTGAAGCGCTGCAACAGCGATGAATAGACCCGTCAAACGCTTTTGGTTACTCTCTGGCGAGACGGATTTCGCGGTTAGCAGAAAAACCCCAGAGAACGTGCCGCAAATAAGAAATTCTGCTGCGGCAACCTTGTCCGCTAGCGAAAGTGGACGCGACCAGTGAAACCATGCGTAAACCAGCCCGATCAGGAAAGAGGCAAATACGACGCCAAAACTCCTAGCAGCTCTCCGCTGGCTTGGCGGAGAAGGTGGAGCGGGAATCTCTGCGAACATGAATCACTCCTTACTTTTTCTAGTACCGGCGACGTAGCAATGATGCCACAGGCGCGATACCAAGGCGAGGCCTTTGGCAGTCCAAATGACAAAGCAGAGATCGGACTCAGACTACTTACCTGCTTAGATACGGTAATCTACTCTCTTGCCGACTCAAGCCCATTCTGCGCGAGGATATTTCTACATTGCTACCGCGACGTTTCTGTGGGGGGTCGCGGCCACGCTAGGGCGGGCGGCGTTTACCGGGCGGTTGCTGCCCCATGGACAGTCACTGCGGGCGATTGATCCGCTGATTCTGTCGCAGAGCCGGGCCACGTTTTCTTTATTGGTTTTGCTGGTTGTGCTGCTGGCGGTGCGTGGGCCCCGGCGGTTGCGACTGCCGATGGCCGACATGCGGCGGATGTTCGTGCTGGGAATTCTGGGTGTGGCGGCTTCGAACTATCTGTACTATCTGGCGATCCAGCGCACGAATGTCGCGACCGCCATCATCCTGCAATACACGGCGCCGGTTTGGGTTCTGCTTTACACGGTGGCCCGCGGAGTGCAGAAGCCGACGCTGCAACGGATCGCGGCTGTAGGGTTGGCGGTGGCTGGAATTGCACTGGTGATTGGAGTCTTCGGCGCGGGCGGGTTCCGCCTGGATACGCTTGGCGTGATCGCGGCGCTGCTGGCGGCATTCTCATTCGCGTTTTACAACGTTGGCGGGCATAGCATTCTGGCGCGGTACGACCGCTGGACAGTGCTTCTCTACACTCTGATTTCTGCGTCGCTGTTCTGGATGGTGGTGAATCCGCCTTGGAAGATCGCGGCTGCGCACTATGCCAACAGCCAATGGCTGTTCCTGCTGGGATTCTCGTTGATTTCGGTGCTGGGGCCGTTTTCGTTTTACTTTGCAGGTCTACAACATCTGGAACCGACGCGGGCCATCGTGGTCAGTTGTCTGGAGCCGGTGTTTTCCATTGTGATTGCGGCGGTTGTTTTGGGCGAGGTTCTGCGGCCCTTGCAGACCCTGGGGATCCTGCTGGTGCTGGTGGCTATTGTGGTGGTGCAGTGGCCTGACCGGAGGGCGCGAGAGCCGATCACCATTGTCGAACCCATCGACTGATGGAGGGTGTGGCTGGATCACCAAGGTAACCATGATCGACACTTTTTACCAACGTTCCGGCCCATGCCAATGAGATTCTTCAGGGTAGTTACGAGGTTAGGTACCCATGAAGCGTTCCCGTATGTTTGTGCTGTTCTTTTTGATGACGGCTGTCGTGCCCTGCTTCGCACACCACATGGCGGTGGTGGTCAACAAAGACAGCCATGTCGCCGACGTAAGCGCAGCTAATTTGGCCCGTATCTGCCGTCTGGAGACCAGAAAATGGCCGGACGGAAAGGATGTGGTGCTGGTGCTGCACAAGGATTCCGCTGGAGAACTGGAAACGCTTGAGCATCTGACGCACATGTCGGAAAGCGAGATGAGGGCGTTTGTCGCGTCGCACAAAGACGCATTAACTTTGGCCGATTCCGATGCCGACGTGTTGCGAATTGTTGAGACGGTGCCGGGGGCGGTGGGATTGGTGAATGTGCGCTCCATCAACGATCAGGTCAACGTTTTAAGAGTGGGTGGAAAACTGCCGATGGAAGATGGGTACCTGTCTCACTAGTCCGTGTTTCACTCAGACCATCTTACCGGTAGCCAGCGGAGAAACGGCTGCCCTCGACCACATTCCCGTCAGGTCACTCGTCAAGAGCCAGACTTCGCTGGCAACGCATTTAATTGGCAATCGGCCACGAAGGGCATCTTCCACCGCGCCTAGTGTTTTGTTGTCCACCTTGTCGGCTACCGTCAGATGCGGAATTATGTCGGCAAAAGCCCCGCCATACGGTTGGTAATCGGGCCACGTTTTCACGAGAGTTTTCGTGATTTGGGCGAATGTGTCTGATCTGTCTGGGTGCAGGTAGGCAGTTGCGGGGAAGCGCCGCACCTCGGTGAACGAGAAAGGGAACGCCTGGATGGACGCACAAAGGCCTCTCAAAGTGTGGATTTCGGCGGCAATGGACTGCGGTGGACAAAAGGGATAAAGCAGGGTGATGTGTGCCGGGATACCGAGATGGGCAGAGCGATCGTATTGCAAGCGCAGGGGCCCGACAATCGGCTCAACTTCGGGAATCGGAATGATAATCGCTGACTCAATTGCCATGGGCTGATGTTATTCGAGCGCGACGCGATTTTGTTGGGCGGACCGGTCGAGCAGGTGGAAATAGCGGCGGGCCTGTTTCACGTCCCTGGCGATCTGATCACGCAAGGCGTCAATGGAAGGGAACTTGATTTCGTCGCGCAGCCTTTGCAGAAAATGAATTTCGACTGCGGTCTCAGGAGTCAACTCCAGAGGATGGAAGTTCAACAAATGGGTTTCGACGGCGAATGAGTCTGGGCCAAAAGTGGGCCGATTGCCGACGTTGGTAACGGAATCGAAACACTCTTCGGCGACGCGGGTGCGAGTAATGTACACGCCATCTTTGGGGAGCAACTCTTGGTAGCGGCTCAAGTTGATGGTGGGGAAGGTGTGCTTGGCGCCGTATCCGCGCCCCCGGCCCGGTGTAGATAACACGCTGAAGGGACGAGCCAACAGATAGCGGGCCCGGCTGACCCGGCCCTGGCTGACCAGCTTGCGAATGTGGCTGCTGGAAACGGGTTCGCCCCGGAGACGCATTTCCGGATACACCTGGACGGCAAAGCCAAGACGTTTTCCCAGTTCTGCGAGCAGACTGATGTCGCCTGCGGCCTTGTGGCCGAAGCGAAAGTTGAACCCCTCGTGGACCTCCTTAGCCTTCAAGTGTTGCTTTAAGATAACTTCGGCAAACTGTTGTGGCGTCATCAAAGATAAATCGCGTGTGAAGGGCAGGAGAAGCACGGCATCAATGCCGGTGGCTCGCAGCAGGCGAATCTTCTCGGGGGTGGGAGCGATGAGTTTGAAGGCGAAATCGGGCCGCAGAATGCGGGCAGGATGCGGCTCAAAGGTGACGGCGACGGCCTTGGCTCCCAGTTCCCGGGCGCGTTTTACGAGGTTGGAGAGCACTTGGCGGTGGGCGCGATGCACGCCGTCAAAATTGCCGACGCTGACCACGGTGGGCCCGAAGTCAGCGGGGATGTCTTCGAGTTTGTAAAAAATCTGCATCGTCGATCTGTGTTCGTCCGCGTCGATCTTC
>Ga0209517_10006179_pt1 | contig 14886 bp, 16 predicted proteins | sample PeaSoiMetSII2010_FD_187695 | JGI IMG/M metagenome (GOLD analysis project Ga0209517, IMG submission 187695) | Peat soil microbial communities from Weissenstadt, Germany - SII-2010 (SPAdes) (version 2) | ecosystem: Environmental > Terrestrial > Soil > Wetlands > Peat | place: Germany... | reverse complement strand
CCCCAACAGTTTTGGGTCTACGATGTGAGTACCAACACTAATTCGAACTCGATCCAATTGACGCTTCTTGAACTCACATTGACCGCAACGCAAACTGCAACCGCAACAATTACGCTAATTACTAGTACGCTAACTTCATCAACTTCAACATCTGGAACAACAACCACGACAACGAGTACCGCCATTAGCACTTCAACTGTTGGGCAAGTATGCACTGCGACTAGCACTACCCAGACGACTAGTGTCATAATCCAAGCAACTACTGCGACTTCATCGACGACTTCAACTACAAGTACGACTACATCGTCGACATCTACGTTCTTTACGACTACGAGTTCAACGCAGACTTCCACATCAGTTACGGCTACCACGACAACTGTTACAGAGTGCACTCAGACGACGACTAGTGCAACCACCTCAACGACCCTTACGACATTCACCAGACCAGCCACCGCAATTTCACTCCTCGTCAACCCGAACACGACAAACCTAGGCTCACCTGTGACGCTATCAGGAGCAATCATCCAAGACCCCGGATCTGTTCAAGTAACCATCAGCGTCAGTCAAAATTCTGGGACGACTTGGTCGACACTCATGACGCTTATGACCGACAATTCAGGTTCATATTCGACAGCGTGGACGCCACAATACCCTGGGAGCTATCTGGTTGAGGCAAGCTGGAGCGGAAATAATCAGCTTGCAGGATCCACCAGTCCCGCACAGTCGTTGACTGTGACTGGTACACCGACACCTACTCCAACGCTGCTTCTTTCGGCTCCGTCTTCGGGATCGCGAGGACAACCAGTCCAATTATCCATCATTGTTTTCAATCCGACGAATTCGCTCTTGAACGCTAATGTGATGGTAGAGATTACGGGGTCCAACAATTATGTGATGTTTGATGTTGTCCAAGTAAACGTCGCTACCGCATCACACGCGACCGCATACTACGATTGGACAGCACCTAACCAATCGGGCGTCTACACTGTAACGGTAAACCTCTCACCACCAACACCCTCAGGCGCCAGTACTGCAACAATCCAAATCGCGTAAGCTAGGTTTTCTGCAAGTATTTTTGAGCCGAAAGTGGCATAGAGTGCGTAATTTCTTACTTCTTTTGCGGGGAACTGGTCAAAATGGGTTAACGGATAGATGATCCGTGATGCCTACTCCAGTCAATAGTGTGTCTTCTTTGAATGGTCTGAGAAAAGTCTCGTTAGTTCTCCTCATCTTCGCAGTGGCAGTTTTATCGTTCTTTCCAATGTTGCAGCTTTCCTACTCGACGCCAATTTCGAGAATTCAGTACATGAGAGGAACCAACAGCGGAGCAACGATCACCGTTACGCTTACGTCTACGCCTACGAACGGAAACGACCTCATAGCCGTAATTTCAAACGAAGGATCAGGACAAACAGTAAACGGCATATCTGAAACAGGCGTAACTCAATGGGCTAAGGTGGTTTCTGGAAAATCCGGTAATAATCAAGCGGAAGTTGAGATTTGGAAAGCCGAAAATGTTCAAGGCGCATCAAAAACCATTATTATCACATTATCGGGCACGCCTGCGTATGGCGGAAGCGCGGACGTACTTGAATATTCAGGTTTAGCGACAAGCAGCAGTACAGATCAAACAGCGAACACTAGCGGCGCCGGCACAAGCTCTGTGACTGGCACGACGCCAACAACTACCAATGCGAATGAACTTTGGCTTGGCGGCATAAGCTCATATGGAACCGCAACGTCAGGGCCAACAAACGGATTTACATTAATTGATGGTTCATCAACTGGAACGACTGGAATTACTTCGGTTCTTGAGAAAATTGTTTCAAGCACCGGAACCGCATCGTCTGGCGTCTCATCTGGTGGTAACTGGTGGGCTGGAACCATTGCCACCTTCGAAGCCGCCTCCTCAACTACGACTACTTCATCTACATCAACCTCATCCACAACCACCACATCAACAACTTCCTCAACTACCACGGGTCCAAGCACGAACTCCTTCAACGTGCATGCAGGTGCAACACAAGTCATAGTCACCGTCTTATGGACCGGTACGGGCACTGCCTCCGTTCAAATCTCCGGACCAGGCGGAACGCCGACTCTATCTGAATCTGGTGCAGTTATTTATGATCAAATAAGCTACATAAGCAGCTCATCAACACCAACCAATATCCACCGCGTCACGTTTACTCTGAATCCCTCACCAGCCTCAGCACAAACATGGACCGCAATCGTAACGTCATCTGCCAGCTACACAGTCACAATCGAAGTAAGCTAGAGTCAACTCATCGGTATTCGCTACTATATGACCCGCACTAACTTTTCCGATAGAAAGGTAACCGCTCCTCCGCAAACCACTTCTTGGCAAACATAACGCGTAATTACACAAGAGACGATAGTGGCAAATCGAACTTTCTGCTTCTATCACATCGCTAAATTGGTGCGTTGATATTGAACTTTCTACTAAGCGATATTCGATCTCAATGTCGGATCTAGCTAAATCGATGTCAAGCGCAACCATCTTTCTTCACTCAAAGGGAGATCCAATTGGATCTCCGATAGGAACAGCGTTTATTGTTGCATATCCGCTTCCTGAGAAACCAGGAAAATACTTCCCTTTGATCGTAACCGCCAAACATGTTGTAGGTGATGCCACAGAAGTAGTTGGACGGTTCAGCAGAAAAAGCGGCCCGATCGGCACAGTAAGTTATGATCTCGATCAGCTACGCAAGGACGGCGATCTTTGGGAGCATCCTGATGATGGAGTCGATCTTCTGGTCTTTCGATCGCCTCACTTCGAGGAAGTCGATTACCTGCCCTTGGCTATCACAAATATAGCGTCAAAAGAAACCTTCACTAAAGAAGAGATTGCCCCCACTGACAGAGTAGTGTTCCCATGCCTGCTCGTAAATTTCATGGGTACAACCCGAAACTATCCGATTATCAGAGACGGTTCGATCGCGTTAATCCCTGACGAACCGGTCCCACTGGAATACAATGTTGGGAAAAGACATATCGTAACAAGTCAGCAGATTGTGATGATTGATGCAACTTCTATACCTGGTGCTAGTGGATGCCCAATCTTTTTGTGGCCAGGACCAAGAGCAAAGGGTGGAGTCTATTCCTTAAACGGAGTCAAATCATGGCTACTTGGCGTTATGCATGGTTTCTATCAATTGCCTAGAGAAACAAGAGAAGTAAGAATACCCATCCAAGCAGGTGTGTCCACTGTTTTCGATGAAAATACGCAAATCGCCATCATGTTCCCATCTTGGCGCCTTCTCGAAATTCTTAACAGTGATAAAATGAAGGAACGAATCAACGCGTTAGCTGCAAATATTACTTGAACATCACCGATCCGAGTGCGTGTGGGATGGCTGGTTCGGCAGAAATAGAACCAAATATTCAGAAAAGGCAGAATCACCGACATCGAATTGAGGCCTAAAATCGATGCCGAGTTAAGAACCTAAAATCCCTCTTATAGTCGATTAACTACGGAGTTTTTTGCCAAGCTAATCAGTATCGTGGAGCCCCGGGCGGGGTTTGAACCCGCGACCTACGCCTTACCAAGGCGTCGCTTTTGGCATGAAGTTTCTACCAGGCTGAGCCACCGGGGCGACAGGCTTCAGCGGTACAAGTCAGCCATAATTAACCTTGGCGTCGCATCAAGTCCTATTTGCTGAAAATTCTTCCCACTAAATGAAGTAGACCAGGCCGCGGTCAAGTTCGTCGTCTTACGCAAACTATTGAAACAAACGATCCGGGTGCAATAGGATCAGGAGGCCTTAGTCTACTGGGACGAAATTCTGCAGATTTCTCTCGACCGCTTTATCCGGTTAAAACGTCCGTCAAATATTTGATGTTCAAGAGAGTGAACGCTGATCCGGTGAGGAAGTTGACCGCAAACCTAACCGAGCCAATTAGGTCGTACATTGTGCTCTCGAAGTCGACAAAATTTGGGTAGATAGGAGAAAGAAATCGAACGAGGAAGTAGTTGTTCACAACCAAATAAATCATCGCAACAACCATTGTTGAAATAAGAAGACGCTTCCTCTGCGGATTCCAAAGTACTACGTCTACGGCGCCCAAGGCGAAGAGATAGAGCGCGTACTGTTCCGCAACTTGAGCTTTAAACACCAGAAAGACCAGCGTACAAACGATCAATGCTCGGAACAGCCCAGCATCGGTTTCAGTTCGAAATCGCCTGATCGCGATGCAAGTAAATATCACCATGACAGGAATCCAAACTAAGCCTAATAATCCGTATAAATTCTGAAGTGCAGGCGGGAGCATCCCCAAGTAATTCAGGTAGGGCAGAACAGCCCAGAGTGACATAGACCACCCGCCTTTGCCAGCGGTAGACACTAAGGTTGTACTGACAGTTGATAGTGGCCATCCCATAATAATGAACGTGGCAATGGACAAGAATACGGGCAGTCCTATGGCCGCCACAAAACCGCAGAATTCTTTGATGCTCTTCAGGTTCCTGATAGTCATTGGAGCGGCGAAAATAATCGGAACGGATTTAACGAAAATGGCTAGACCCGTCCAGAAAGCTCTTCTAGCTTGACCAATTGAAGATGCTGAGATGATCAGGAAACAGATTGCGATTGAGTCGAACATTCCCCAGATTCCGGAAATAATTATTGTGAAAGGAGAGAACAACCAAAACGAGAGCACCCAGAATCCGGCGGACCAAGATTTTCTCGATGATACATACGAAAACAGTAGGTAGGCCAGCGACACGTCTCCGAATATAATTGGTTGCTTCAAGAGGAAATAGTAAACGAATCGGTCATTCATACCGACTAACGAATATATTGAGTAAATCAGCCCCGTTACGAGCGGCCAGAACGGAAGGTACGCGATTGTAGGCGCATTAGTGGCCGAATAGACGTTTGCGAAACTTAGACCCGGAACAGGTTGCAGCGTGCCGTAGGGGTCCCCACCATGAACCATTGCATAACCCATTCTCACCCACAGTTCGAAATCAGATGGGTGCCCTGTCCAAAACGAGAAAACCTCTCGAACCAACAGTCCTAGGAACAGTAGCACAAACAACCTACGTGGAGGCATGCCAGAAGATGAGGTTATGTTTCTTGTTATGTTTCTTCATTAAATAAACCATAATTCCCGCTACAGACTCACAAGGTTTAACCTCAACTTCAATGATTCCTGCCTCCAACTTGCCATCTAGTGGACAATATCTGCGCCTAGAAACAATCGGCCGACGAACAAGGTCTCCCCACAACGTGTTACTCCGTTTCATCGTTCTGGATCGGAAAATAGTGGTCTTCCCCCAAAATCAGGGACGGCAAGACTGGGTTGAAAATGTCAGACTAAATCCCCACGTCAAACTATTTGGCGCTGACAGAACATTTTCAGGGCATGCTCAGATCAAGCAAATATCCGGTTTGAAAGACCCACTGCTCGCAGTCTTCACGCGGAAATACGGCGAGGACGAAGTACGAAAACGATACTGGGGCCAAACCCGTTATGTCGACATAGAAATCGTGTCTGAGTCAAGCGCGGAAGACTACGCAGAACTGTATTACTCTGACCTACAAGCAGCTTTCGATGGAGTCGCAGAACACTACGATGATCACATCCTAGGTAATCCGATGAACGTGTGGCTTCGCAACAGATCCGTGAACTACCTGTCCAAAATTTTTAGACCGGGCGAAGTCGTGCTTGAGATTGGCTGCGGAACAGGGACGGAAACCCTTCTACTAGCGCGCCATGGGGTAAAGATACTAGCCGCTGATATTTCGCCCAAGATGCTTGAAGTTCTCACTAAAAAGGCAGTGAACGCCGGCGTTTCTGATGCAATAGTTCCAATCCACTCACGGACATATGCTCTGAAGGAAAAGCTTGAGAAGATGGGTTATAGCAGGATCGATGGTGCATACTCGACATACGGCGCCATTAATACAGAACCGAACCTTGGACAACTATTCCACGACTTGCACTCACTCATTCGACCTGAAGGACATCTGGTCCTAGGTGTCTGGAACAAGTATTGCCTCTACGAGATATTGGGCTATTCACTTAAACTAAGACCATCGATGGCATTTGCACGCCTGACGAATCCGGTGCCTGTCGGCAAGTCTAGGTTCTGCATCACATCATACGCATACTCAGTCGGCACCTTGAAGAAGCACATAGACGGCCTCTTCAAGTTGAAAAAAGTGTACGGCGTCCAAATACTGCTTCCAGCGTCAAACCTAATTCGATATCTCCCCCCAGAACCTATGCTGAGTCTTGTAAAGAGAGCCGAGATAGCGCTAGAATCACGTTTTCCATGGAACCATCTCGGCGACCACTTCCTTGGAGTATACTCACGAACCTAGCCTTACACGGTCCCTGCAGGTCTCTAGTTGACTCAATATGTGGGCTGATCCATCCTCTGTGGAAATACAGATTTTGGGCTAAGAAGCAATTCGATTGTACCGAGTTTGAAAACAGATGCCGGGTGGATTGGCTTCAATAGGAAGGGACTATTGACGAGCTCGTACAAATCATAGAGTGAAAGAAGTCCATCCCAGAGCAGCCGCTCTCTCGCCTGATTATCGGGTACAAACATTGTCACTATAAGCGGTTTGGCTTCTTGTAGAACTTCAGTTGCTCCCATTAATACGGCCGCTTCAGCGCCGCCAACGTGTATCTTCAGGAAGTCAATCTTCGGTTTACCTAAAGATTTCCAGAATGAATCAAGGCTAGTCGAAGCGACATTAATGCTTCTCTTACCTTCTTCGAATGTGATAGAATGGGATTGAGGTTGCGTTGGATCAGAGAGATAAAGCCTGGTCTGGCCGTCTTTGTCGCATACCGCTTTTTGGTGTATGTCGACGTTTCGCATACCATTTACTGAAACGGATTTTGACAGTAGTTCGAAATTGATCTGTTCAGGTTCAAACGCATATACGTGGCCGCCTTCAACAATTTTGGCCGCTAACAGCGTGAAGTAGCCGATGTTAGCACCCACATCAACAACCGTCATCCCGGGCTTCAGGACTTTCTTCATCAAAGCCGTTAGCGGAAGGTTTAGCCAGCCTGAGGTGGCTATCGACGTCGAAACCGGAGAAAAATCTAGAGGATTCAGATAGATCTTGAAACCTAATACTTTCTTAGGATGATCTTCGTAGATCTGCTTCAGTGTAACCCATTCTGTCGTTCGCAGCTCGTGAATCCTAACTCGAACATCCTTTCCCGCTAGAGCGTAAAGCAGAATTGAAGGGTATTTCAACGTCAAGTACATCGACCGCAAGAAGAACGTCCAACTGAAAAATTTCAACGGCATCTTAGGTCAACCTCTATTAAAGCGAGCAAACATACCTCTCCGCATACGCTCGGCCACATTTTTTTCCGATAACTTGAGCATGCTTTTTGAGCAATTTGCTTTGGTCATTTTGTGTAAGATATAGTCGGCTGAAGACGACTTTTCTGTTAAACTGATCATTACTCAACGGCCGATAACAGATAGACAGGTTATCGCAAGATTGAGATAATTCTCTGACACATCTCTCGACTTCGCACTCGATTTCCTTCACCTTAGCGGCATAAGGAAGATCTTCATAGAAACAAATTGAAGGTTTCCCATCGCACTTTAGCCGCCAGTAATCGATCGCAACTCTTCGAACAGCCAGATGATCCGGATGTCCTGAAATCCCCAGTGGACAAAAGATGTATTCAAATCTCCCGCTGAACTGGTTAAGTTTGGATGCGATTTTCTGCATACTAATCGGGCAACTTCGAGAAGAAGAATCTTCCATCCACAGGAATGACGATCTGACTCGAAGCCGGGTAAGTATAATTCTTTCTTCAAGGGTTCTCATCGGCGTAACAAAGTACTTGGGTAATAATCCCCACTTAGTGAATCGAGAAACGTTGAAGAAAGTCACTCCCGTTCCGACTTCTCGTTGTTCCGTCAATGCTGAGAAGGCTGAGTAGACGAGGTCGTCCGGATGAGGAGAAAGAAAAAGTGTGGAAGTCACGTTGGATTCGACGCAAATTCACTTAGGGGACTAATTTTAGCATGATGAAAGTCGGGAGGCTGCTCGTACCTTGGTACAGATACCCACCGTTTAGGAAGGAAGGGATAGGCGGGCTTTCTGTCGCGGTGTGGGAACTCACAAGAGAGCTCGCGGAACGAGGAGTCACTATAGATGTCTTGACTCCGCTGGGCAATGAGGAGGAGACTAACGACATTCAGGCCGGGGTTAGTGTGATCAGCTCGAAACTAGGGGAGAGGTTCTTGAGAAATCAGCCGCTGAGAAAAGAGGAAAGGAAATTTCTCGACGGGTACGAAGCGATCCTGTCTGTAGCCAACTACGCTGCGAGAACGCTTCAATCCTACAATCAAGGACGCGGTCGAATCACTAGACAGATTCATACGATCGGTCAAGACCGCGGCATCGACACGTACACTTCCTTGAAACCTACTGTTAGCGAATACTTGAAAATGGTTATCGCGAGGAGGAGAGATAGAAGACTCTTACAACTTCTGGCTGGTAGTAAGACGATCTGCGTGAGCAGATGCTTGAAGGATACTATGCAAGACAGCAATTTGGAATATTCCAAGAATTTGTTCACAATACCGAACGGCATTCAGACAGGAACCTTTCGACCCATGGATGTAGGGAAGGAATACGATCTTCTCTTCGTTGGGAGATTTCAGAAAGCTAAGGGGCTTGATCTCCTCCTACGTTCTCTAAGTTTAATCCACAGCACATGGGGCGAAGCCTACAAACTTGGGATCGTAGGAGAATTCACTGACGAACAGCGAACTTTCATCGTGAACAGTACTCCAGAAGCGGTTAGAGGTTGGGTTGTGTTTCTGGGCACCGTTCAGAGAGAGAATATGCCAAGGATAATTAACTCTGGAAAACTCGTCATCGTGCCCTCACGTTACGAATCATTTGGCCTCCCGGCGCTAGAGGCGATAGCTTGTGGGATTCCGGTTTTGGCAACAAGAGTTGGCGGTTTGCCCGAAATTATCGATGAAACCGTGGGTACACTAGTGAAACCTGATGATACTCAAGCATTAGCTAGCGCCATACACACTTCTATCAAAGACACCTCGCTCGCCCAACGTGCAGCAATCAATGGTCCAGTTAAGGCGCGGAAGTACGATTGGAGAGTAGTAGCTCCACAAATCCTACAAGTTTTGTTCCCTTAATTCGAAAAAGGATTACGATATATGCCAAGGTCTAAGTCGCAAATTTGATTTTCTGTTTAAGCTTTATGTTTGCAAGTTTGTTCCAGTTTTCCACGATTCGCGTAATATCGTATCCGCACACTTCGACTATACCTGGGTAAGGATCAGTGGTAGGAGCGACTCTAATACCAAGGCACTTCGAGCAGATGAAGAAGAAGTAGGCTCTGCTTTTGGTTGTTACCGAAAACAAAATCCCCGTTCTCTCGATTAGAACCTTAAACATGGTGCGTTCGTAGATCAGCTTCTTCATGACTCGCCACTTACACCTCTATTCATTCGTAACCAAGCGGCTGGTTTAGCAAAGCCGTGCAGGAATTTCAGATAGAATATCGGAATGTAAAGAATGTTCTTCAGATTTCGACTGTTAAGACTTAGCAAAATGATAACCTTCAGAGCCAAGAATAGCTCTTTTTTGTTTGAGTCCGGCAGAATTCTTGTGTTAGCACCTTCCCATTCCGGTTTGAATTTTCTGAACTGTGATCGATGAATCATTGAGTCATAGACATAAAATGTCCTCAGTCTTCGCTTATCCAGTCGCCTCTGGATGAAGAACGTCTCTCTAGCATCGATGTAGTCCGGTACAATTTTGCCTAAGAAGTCGCTCTTGCGCAGAACAAGCAGACTAGCCGGTAGACCGTATCGAAAGCGATGGCCCACGGCCATCCCCACAACTGCACCATATTCCTTCCTACGGAGGGTTTGGATGGCAATGTCGAAGAAATCCTTTCTAACAATCTCAACGTCGCCGTCAACAAAAACAATGTATTCTGAGTTTGTGTGGTCAAAACAAAACTGTCTCGCGAACCCTAAACCCTTCGTCTCTGAAAATATTTCCGCACCGAACTCCCTGGCAATTTTTACAGTTTCATCTCCGCTTTGATGATCGACAACAAGAACACGTAACCCCGGGTCCACGCTTCGAATGCTGCTCAGACAACGGTCTAATGTCTTTGCGGAATTATACGTGCATACACAGAATGTCAGTGTCTTCATGTCTTCCGATGACATCGGCTTAAGACCTCCTCGCATCTAATATACAGTCCCACCCGTCCCTTGAAAGCCATAAAACGTTCCAATCCGAAGTTCGATGATGAGTATGAGTTTAGGCTCGTAAGGAAGGGCTTTACGGTATTCCGAATCACTCTAGACTGCTGGTGGATTACTATCGTAGTAGTAGCAACATGCCGGCATTGCGGCTGGAGAAGCCAGTAGACTTGTTAATCCGAATCACGTCATCTTAGCTGCGGAATGACGTGGATTGACTGACCTGCACCGAGGCCCTCACGCCAGATGAGGAGATGCATCTCCGCTGACCGCCAATAACGCTTATACTGACAAGAAGTCTCTTCCGCGGTAGCGATTGATACTCCGATGTCATCTCGTAAATACGTAGCGCCAGGATGGGATAGGATCTACGAGATGCTGCTCCAACTTGCGCTTGCTATTCGATCATCAGGATTCAAAACTGATCTCATAGTCGGCGTATCCAGAGGCGGATGGGCTCCTGCCAGAGTACTGTCAGACCTTTTGGAGAATACCCGTACCGCAAGTATGAAGGTCGAATTTTACGTCGGATTAGGGAAGACATCCTCAAGGCCAGTTGTCACACAACCTGTAGGTGAAAACGCATTTGGCAAGAACGTTTTGATAGTCGATGACGTGGCAGACACTGGGGAGAGCCTGCAAGTCGCGATCGATCACGTCGCTGAAAAAGGTGCCAAGGCAATAAAGACAGCTACCCTATACTACAAACCTCATAGCAAATTCAAGCCTGACTTTTTCGCTGAGTCTACTGGTGATTGGATAATCTTTCCCTGGGAACGACTTGAAGCCACAAAATTACTAATGCAGGAGGCTAAAGGGCAGAACCTAGAAATGGAAACGGTTAGGCAAACTTTGAGAGAATGCTCGATGAGCGATTCAATTATAGATTTGCTGTTTAAGCTGGCAAATGGGTCCTAGCCTTTGCTGTTTGCTATTCCTGAATTCGAAACCAACATCATGATCACCGCACTCGTTAACAATAACTTAGATCCACAGGCAATCCTAACAGCAACTCGACAAGAGTTCAGAGACGCAACCGTACAATTCGTGGATCTCGATAAAACCACCGGCCACAGACACCTCCTGCTCGCAACGTACAACGCCTTAAAGGCCCGCTCCTTGGACCAGATGATCTCCAGATCAATTGCAATCGAAATCCTGCTTTACGTTGCAGCAGAGCGTCAAATTACGCAAGCCTTTACGCGAATTGGCGTCCAAGCGAAAACAAAAAGGATCAGCGTGATAGCATTGAGTGGTTCAGCCGAAATTTTTTCCCGGATTAAAGAGCATCTAACCAAATCGTTCCATCAGGGATGTAATGACGACTTGTTGGACGAGTGGACAGAACAGCGATGCGAAGCGATACGCGGACTCTTCGAAATGACTGATAAAGAAATTCAGACGGTGACTAGAAGTGGCGATTCTAGCCGAAAATCAATCCAACGGTTAGCGATAGAACGGTCTGCTCTCCTAGTTGTTAAGAAGTAGCCTTTCCCTGCTGATGTTTCTCTCTCTCAATCGATAAGACATCCTCAGGACAAATTAACGATAATCCAACAGATTTCCCAATTATTTCTATCAAAACAATCTTTCGAGGAGATTCAAGATTCACCTTTCGTTCGATACGCTTTGCCACTGAGTCAATTATGACTTTACTCGAAAGATCTGTATGTCGTTTCTCAACGGTGACTCTGAAGTTTTCCTCCTCGCCTATCCCAGCTGCAAGGCCGACGGCAGCGTTTTCAATTTCTGTGAGGTCCGCATGAACAACCTTCTGAATGGGAACAACTTTGAGAGCATACTTGAACTCCCACGGTCTCTCTTTGAAAAGCACTCTCAAGGAGTGAATTGTCTTAATCGGCTCAAGTTTCGTTTTACCAACGACTAATCCGATAACAGATGTCGTCTCAATATTCGATCCACGATCTCCCACTTCGCCGATGAGATACCACATCTCGCTGCACGCATTACGTTCATTGCCTCGACTAGTCGAGATTATCAGGTTGAATTCGTCCAGCAACAGTAAACCCACATTTGCGTAATAACACAGGACATTTAATTGCTATCGTACGTCCGCCTTCTAAGGCAGCGAAGGAGTTCTTCTCTCGAAATGGGTCCTTCTCTCAACACGATTAGGTTATCGGACACGTCAACTACGGTAGAAGCAATTCCAAGTCTGGATCTACCTCCATCCAAGATCACATCCACATGGTTTCCAAGTTGACTTGCAGCTTCGTTCGCCGAAGTAGCTGGAATCTGTCCACTCAGATTTGCACTCGTACCCACAAGACTCCCTCCGCATAGAGCGAGAAGATTGAGACAGATCACATTGTTCGGCGAACGTACGCCGATAGTACCTTTTGGAGCTACCAAAATTGGAATCTGACTCTTAGAAGGTAATATGATCGTAAGCGGCCCAGGCCAGAATTCTTCAGCCAATAACTTGGCCTTATCAGAAACTCTCCCGAGCTTTTCTGCTTCATCCAATCCTCTCACTAGGATAGGGAGCGGTTTTGTACGATCTCCCTTTGCACGAATCAGTGCGTCAAGCGCTTCAAGGTTGAAAGGATCGCAACCTACTCCGTACACCGTATCGGTAGGATAACAGACCAGCTTCCCATTGGACACAGCGGCCGCAGCCTCCCTAAAACCTTCAGGATCAGCTCTCAAAATGCGAACCATGGCAAATCACCGAGATGGGTCTACGTTCTTCTTACTGAAGTTGCTGCCATTGAATTTGCCTTGCTTGGAGACAGAACCTTACAGTTCACAATGGATGCTAGCCAAAAGACTTAAAATCTCACTCTTAGGGGGTAAGCCTAGATTTTCCGTACGGAGATTCTTCTCTTGAGCGAAGATGATCAGAGTTGGGACGACGGTCAAGAAGACGACTGGACCGATGATGAGTGGAGCGAAGAAGAGGAAGGTTGGGGCGAAGAAGAGGAGTGGTGACTTAGCCCTAATCTTGAGTAACCCCTCACATGTCCGTTAATATCATACCCCGACCATTCTGCAGGCGTGTTTCAAATTGTTACGCGTTGCCACACTAGATAAGGAGCATTGTAAGCCAGACGACTGTGGCATTCCATGTTATCGGTTTTGTCCCGAGGTTCTGAATCGAAGTTACGCGATCAAGTTTCTGCCGGGACAGAAGAAACCAATCATAGATGAAGATCTTTGCACTGGGTGCGGCATATGCATCAAGAAATGCCCCTTTGACGCGATTAGCATAGTGAAGCTGCCTCAAGAGCTTGAGGGAGAATGTATTCACAGCTACGGCGTTAACGAATTCAAGCTCTTCAGACTTCCAGTTCCCCGCACGGGAACCGTAACTGGCATAATCGGAAGAAACGGAACCGGCAAGAGTACAGCTCTGCGAATTCTCTCAGGCGAATTGACTCCCAACTTCGGCTCTACCGATGGTGAAGGGGGCTGGGAACAAGTTCTAGCGCGCTACCGCGGAACACTCCTACACGAATACTTCCAACAGATAGGAGACAAGAAACTGAAAGTAGTCCACAAACCACAGCATATAGACAAGATGGGTCCGCTTCTTAACGTAACAGTCTCACAGCTGCTTACCAGGATCAATGAACGCGATAAACTCGATAGCATAGTAGAAGAGATGGAACTTGAGGAGTTGCTTGATCGCAACATAAAGGTTCTCAGCGGAGGAGAACTGCAACGTGTCGCCATCGCAGCCGCCATTTCGAGAAATGCTGACGTTTACGTCTTCGATGAACCATCAAGCCACCTTGACGTATACCAAAGAATTAGGGCAGCCAGAAGCATCAGAAAACTTGTCAACGACAATAAATCAATTCTTGTTGCTGAACACGATCTGGCAATGCTCGACTACTTGTCAGATGAGGTGTACCTAGTTTATGGTCAACCGAGCGTCTACGGTATTGTCTCACACGCGCACCCGACCCGAGGCGGAATTAACGATTACTTGGAAGGCTTTCTGGCCGATGAGAATATGCGTTTCAGAGATGAACCAATACGCTTCCACGTGAGACCCCCGAGAAAAAGCAATTTCACCCCAGACTCAAAACTGGAATGGCCAGAAATAACCAAAGATGTGGAAAAATTCAAGCTCCACGTGAAAGGAGGAGACGTGACTGCCGGCGAAATTATCGGTATCGTTGGACCGAACGGCATCGGAAAGACTACGTTCATCAAGGAACTCGTCGAATACTATGGCAAGTCATCCCAAAACCTGCTAGAGGTCAGTTACAAACCTCAATACATTTCGACGAACTTTGACGGTACCGTCGACCAATTGCTCAATGCAATCGCGAAGGATCGATCCACCATATTCACGGAGGAAGTACTCAAGAATTTGACTATTAACAAACTCCTCGACCGAGAGATAAAATCTCTGAGCGGAGGAGAATTACAACGAGTCGCAATAGCTGCCTGCCTCGGAAAATCAGCACAAATCTATCTTCTCGACGAACCCAGCGCATTCTTAGATATCGAAGAAAGATTGACTATGGCCCGGGCATTGAGGCATATCATCGACTCACGGCAAGCCTTCGCGTTCGTTGTGGAACATGATATTGTGGCACAGGATTTCTTAGCTGACCGAATCATGGTATTCGGTGGAATTCCAGGCAGGGATG
>Ga0209517_10006178_pt1 | contig 14886 bp, 14 predicted proteins | sample PeaSoiMetSII2010_FD_187695 | JGI IMG/M metagenome (GOLD analysis project Ga0209517, IMG submission 187695) | Peat soil microbial communities from Weissenstadt, Germany - SII-2010 (SPAdes) (version 2) | ecosystem: Environmental > Terrestrial > Soil > Wetlands > Peat | place: Germany... | reverse complement strand
GGTCTGGAATCAAATCGGGACCGAACCAACGAGCGGAATCTGCATTCCAAAAGCGGTCCAGTGAGGAGGATACATGTCGGTTATCACATCGTACCCCGGAATTTACATTCAGGAATTGCCCAGCAACACCCACACAATTGCGGCGGCGCCGACGTCGGTGACGGTGTTCGCCGGCTATGTGCACCCGTTCAAGCCTACGCCGTCAAATTTCGGAACGGCGCTGGAGATATTCAGCTTCTCCGATTATGAGCGGCTGTTTGGAGGCTTCTATCAGAGCCAGTTCATCGATGCGAATGTGTCGTATGCGGTGAATGAGTTCTTTGAGAATGGCGGAACCGACGCGTTTGTCGTGGGGCTTGAACCTACGACCTACTTCGGAGCCGCCAGTAGCTCCAAGCCTGCGTTCATCTTCGATCAAAGCGAGACAGCGGGGATTGCATTTGTGTCTCTGCAGCCTCTCGATGTCGCCGGCACCAGCATGACCATCACAATCAACAATGTGCAGGCGGACGGGAGCGGCAAACCCACCGTCGCCGATATCAAAATCTTGTATGGATTGACCACTGAGACCTACGCCGGCGCTTCCCTTGTCGCAACGAGCCCCAATTACATTGGCAATCCCGGCGGCTTTATCAACACAGTTTCCAAACTGGTTACCGTGCAAGCCAGCCAGGCCTTTCCTGTTGCTTTCCCCGGCCTCAGCTATTCGGAAACGCAGACTCTCCCCATGACGATCCCGCAGGGGACTGCTACTTTGAGCGGGGTCGGCATCGCGTTCACAGCGTTAGTGTCGACAATTGCGGAGAGCATTAGCGTCGAAATCAACAATGTCCAGAAAGATACGAGTCTAAATCTCACCTATGCGGACGTTACTGTGACCCAGGGTGCGACGGTTGAAAACTACCCCAAGTCCTCACTCAATCCGAGCGACCCGAAATTCATCGTGAAGGCGATCAACCCTGTCTCAAAGCTGGTGTCCGTGGCTCCGAGCACAGTGTTTCCGGCGGCATATCCGAGTTCAGGCTATTCGGAAACCGAGACGATCACCGGACAACTGGCGGGCGCACAGACCATCCTTGACGCGTCTTTGAGCGGTATTATTTTCACCGCGCTCGAACCGACAGACAGTGTAAGCCTGACGGTGACGATCAATAATGTCCAGGCCGATGCAACCAACAGCAACCTACTGTCAACCGCCGATGTGAGCTTGTCATACGGGGGACAAACGGAGGTCTACCGAAAGATCTCACTTTTCAGCAACAAAGGCGCCAACGCCAATTTTATTGAGACGCGAATCAAGAATATTTCATCGCTGGTGACGGTAGGGCCCAGTTCTGCGTATCCTACAGCATTTCCCTCGAAGACCTACGCCGAGTCCCAGACCATTTCGACGCCGGCTCCGGCAGGCACCGTGGGTGTCTTCAACGCGGCGGATTTCCTGGGTGTGTTTCAGGAAGACTCCTCTCTCGACAAGGTGCAGATCTTCAATCTGCTGCTGACGCCAGGAATTACCAACAACGCAGTGCTGAGCGAGGCTCTGGCCTTCTGCGAGCGCAAGCTGGCGTTCTTCATCATGGATCCGCCGATCGAGGACGTGGCCGATCCGCCGACCAACTGGATCGGGGACTTTCTGCAGAACTCGAGCGGTACCGGGGATTCGGATGGCAACGTTGCGCCGCAGAGCGCCAACGGAGCCCTCTATTTTCCCTATCTTCTCTCAAACAATCCAGTGACGGGACTGCCAACGGATGTCACGGGCAAGAATCCGTTTGCGCTTCCGCCCAGCGGTTACGTGGCGGGAATCTACGCGGCCACCGATTCGAGCCGGGGCGTTTGGAAAGCTCCGGCGGGACTGGCCACGACACTCCTCGATACGACCGGCGTGGTGACGCCGGGCGGACTGATGACCGATTCCCGCCAAGGCGTCCTCAACCTCATTGGAGTCAATTGCATTCGATCGTTCCCAGGCGCGGGCACCGTGGTCTTTGGCGCGCGGTCACTGGTCTCGGCGAATACGGCGTTTCAACAGTGGAAGTATGTGCCGGTGCGGCGCATGGCGCTGTTCCTCGAACAGACGCTGAAGACGAATCTCACCTGGGTGATCTTCGAACCGAACGACGACCCGTTGTGGGTTGCCATCCGCATCTCCATCGAGAGTTTCATGCTGTCGCTCTATAACCAGGGCGCGTTCGCCGGCACTACGCCCAGCGATGCATTCCAGGTAAAGTGCGACAGCACCACGACCACGCCGAGCGATCAGGCCAACGGAGTGGTGAACATCATCGTTGCGTTTGCTCCGGTTAGCCCCGCGGAGTTTGTGGTGATCAAGATCGCGCAACTCGCCGGGCAGGCATCGACCTAAAGGGAGGATGGAATGGGAAAACCATTTACGGTCAATATCACTCGATTCGATCCATACAAGTCGTATCGCTTCCTGGTGTATTTCGACACGTCGACAACTCCGGTGGCGGGAGTCAGCAAAGTAAGTTCGCTCAAGCGCTCGTCGGACGCGATCGAATACAAGGAGGGCGGAAACGCGATCATCCGCAAGGGGCTGGGGCGCACGAAATACGAGCCGATCACGATGGAGCGCGGCGTGACGTTCGACCTCGACTTTGAAAATTGGGCGAATGCGGCGCAGGTATTGGATAAAGGCTCCCCATCCACTTCGCTGGCGAACCTGCGCAAGGAGATCCGGATCGAGCTGCTGAACGAGGAAGGCCAGCCGGTGCGGCGCTATGTCGTACACCGCAGTTGGGTTTCGGAGTACCAGGCTCTTCCCGATCTCGACGGAGGAAGCAACGCGGTGGCGATCGAGCACATCAAGCTCGAAAACGAAGGCTGGGAGCGGGACATGAGCCTGGCCGAGACGAAGGAAAACTGACCTGAAGGTTGAAACATGTTTCGATTGCCAGTCAGTGGGATCGATGTCGACTTGCGCCCTGCCACCGGGTTGGAGGATCTGCTCCTGCTCGAGGGCGCGCGCGACGCTGCGTCGGTCTCGATCGCACTGGTTGAGCAGTTGGCGCGGAAGCTGGATGGCGGCGCGCTGAATGCACGGGACCTGACTGTCACCGACATGGAAGCGCTGGTGCTCGAACTGCGCCGCAGGCTCCTTGGAGAGTGGGTTGAGTCGCGCGGCCGGTGCCCCTCCGCCGGATGCGGAGCGGCCATCGATATATCCTTCCGCGCCGGCGACTACGCCTCTCAGCATCGCAGCCGCATGCCCACAAACAGTGCGCCGCTCAAGAACGAGCCAGGCTGGTTCCAACTGACGGGAAGCGAAGTTCAGTTCCGCCTGGTGACCGCCGGCGACCTGGCGGCCGCGATGCAGTCCGCGAATCCAGAAAGGGAACTGGCGCGGAGGACGATCCGATCGGGTTCGGACGCGAAGATGCAACGTGCGAATCGGGCAGTGCAACGGGCGATGCAATCGCTGGCGCCGCCGCTTTCAGGAGAGATCGAAGGCCGATGCCCGGAGTGCGGCGCTACGGCACGCTTCTGGTTCGACGTTCAGAGCTTCGTCCAGCGGGAGATGCGCTACAGCGCGGAGTTCCTCTACGACGATGTGCATGTGCTGGCCAGCCGGTATCACTGGACGGAAGACAAGATACTGTCTCTGCCGCGCACTCGCCGCATGCAATATGTCGAGATGGCCCTGCGCCGGAGCGGAGGAAACTGAATGGCCCGCTCCTACTTCAGCCGGATCCTGCCAGGAGGCGTTGGCAAAACTCTTGTCCCACCGCGTCCGGTGTCGAACTTGTGGAAAGCGGCGCTTATCGATTCGATGGAAGCCGAAGCTCCCCAGGAGGCTTCCGGGCAAGCTGCTATTCACGGCGAGGGCCGCATCGAAGCTGCGCCTGAGCCTGGCGGCGGGACGGGTATCGCAACCAGGCCACGTGCGGCGATTGCGGGCCGTCAAGAGATGGCCGTGCAATCGGTCCGGCCGTCTCCCGGAGCCCGGCAGGGTCAGGCGCCGAATCGAGGAGGCGCGATGCCGCCTTACTCGGCGGATCATTTCGAGTCGAATCCGGCCCGGTCGAATACGCCGCCGGCAGCTCTCGATGCGAATCACACCCATCCGCTCGATCCAGTCACCCCGCCCCAGGCGGAGAGCACCCGCCGCCAGTCGCAGAATCCATCGATGACTCCGGACTGGCACAAGGCGAGATCCAGACCGCATCTCGAGCCTGCGCGAAGCACGGGTGAACAGGCCCGCGCAATGGTTCCAGGAATGCGAGGGGCGGAGTTGGGAACGCCGCTGAAAGACACCGCCGGCCCAGGTTCAGGGGCCCCGGCGATCTCTCCCGAATGGAGCGATTCAAAGTGGGCTCCGCGCCAGGCGCGTGCGCGCAACCAAGGTCAAGAGGCCGCGGACAGGACTCCCGACCTTTACCGCGCGGATTTGGCGCCAGGCCGTGAATCCGCGCAGGTTGGGGTAGCTGGTCCCGAAGCAATGCCGCCATCTCTGAAACCCGTTCCTCGCGAGATGCCGGTCTTCGAGCCAGTCCGGCCGATTGAAGCGGCTTCAGCACGGGCCGGCATGCTGCAGGATGAACCGCGTCCGGCCGAAAAAAACTCGGTCCAAATCGGAAAGATCGAAGTACAGGTCGTGTCGCCGCCGGATCCGGTTAGATATGCAGCCGCGCCGGCACAGGCGAAGGGCCGTTTGGCGCGCGGATATGCGTTGTGGCCGACCTGGCAATAGAAAGGCAGCGGTATGGGACTGGCGCCCTTGGGTGTGCTGGATTTGTCGATTGTGACGGATACGCTGATCTCCATGCTGGAGAACTACGTTGCCACGGCATCTCCCCTTTGGCAGTCCTTCAATCCCATCTCAAGCACAGATACAAGCACCGACACGGTCACCGATATAACCACGACATCGAGTGCCTTCGACATCTCCTATTCCGGGGCCATGCCCGACGCGGTGAGGAACCAGACCGGCTGCCAGCTGACGTTCTCGTTGTTTCATGTCGCTGAGGACAAGTTTCAGCGCAACTCGCCGATGTTCAATCAGTTGAACCAGCCGGGTCCGCAGCCTGGATTCCAGCAGTACCAGCGCGCGCAGCCGATTCCGTATCAGCCCCTGACCCTGGATCTCTACTATCTTCTCTCTGCCTACGCGAACCAGTATAAGCAGGAACAGCAGGCCATGAGCATGGCCATGCAGTTCTTTTATCAGACGCCGATCGTAAAATTTGGAGGACCAGTGGCGGGAATCGCCGGGCCGGTCTTCCAGGAGTTTGTCATTTCCATGGAGATGGAAAGCTCCGATGAACTGGCGCGGTTGTGGCAAGCCATTACCGTTCCGCTCCGGTTGGCTGTGGTCTATAAGGTCAGCGTCATCTTCCTGACCCCTCCGGCAGCGCCCGGCCTTGCGCTTCCGGTTACATCGATGCAATTGGCGGCCGACTCAGCCGCCTTTCCCTATTCGCAAAGCGGACAGGTGATCGGGACGGTGCGGACGGTCACGTTTGCCTCACTCAAAAGCACGGTGGCGCAGCCGGTCATTCTCAGCATCAATACTTCACCGGCCGTCGCGGTTCCGGGTCCGAATCTGCGTTTCATCCTTTACGGCGCGAATCTCAATGTGGCGACCTCGAACAACGTCTACCTGACAACGCCGGATGGGACCGAATTCAATGTGACCGGCTGGCTGGATACGGACACCACGCTGCAAACCGCCAGCCGGATGACGCTGCGACTGCCACCTACGGTTGGGGCCTTGCCAACGAATGCACCTGAGCCTGGGATCTATCAGCTGAGCGCGGGCTGCGATGCTCCCACAAAGTACCGTACCAACTCGACACCCTTCAGCGTGGCGGCGTGGGTCGATACCTCTTCAGTTCCCAAGCCCAACCCGCCGATCCTGGCCGCGGTGGGGGGAACGTATATGCTCGCGGGCCAGGGATTCGTGTCCGGCCAGACGGAGATTCTGCTGGATACAGTGGCGCTGGATGCGGCCCAGGTCACAGTGGCTTCTTCCAACAAGGTGACGTTTGTTGCGCCTTTGACGATGGCTCCCGGCACGTACGCGGTCCGTGTTCGCGTCAACAACGTGGAGACGCCTCCATGCTGGTGGGTGGTGATCGTATGACGGCCGAAATCCAGCGCGGCGAGGAGTTGCAGGCCGGCGTCCAGTCGCCGGGCCTGGATTCGAGGCCGGAATGCGCCTACGCGGCCGAGCCCCTCTTCCTGACCCGCACCCGGCTGCGCGCGCAGCGGAGGATTCTCTGGCTGCGCGCGCTGTGGTCCTCGGACCGGTCCGCAAAGGGCATTGCGATCAGCGACGAAGAGGTCAACCGCATCCTGCGTCACCCGGCAGAGATGGCCGAACAGGAGGCAATCTTCTACGAGGGGAACCTCGAGGCTCGGGAGTTGACGCGGCACGTTGCCGAGGCCGATGACCTGGCGAGGTCCGATGCCCGCTGGTGTGCCCTGTGCCAGGCATTCGGGTTGACGGTGCGCGAGAGCGATCTGTTGGCGCTCGCGGCGTCGGTGGCGGCTGAGCCCGCCTTCGGCCGTGTCTGCGGATACCTGCACGACGATGCGTCGGCATGTTTCGCCACCGTACTTCTGGCGGGGACCTTATTCGGCTGGCGCGAAGCGATCGCCCCGGATTCGGCCCTGGTCCGCTGGCATCTGGCTCACGTATCATCCAAGACCGCGCATCCCAGCGCTGCGAACGCACCGTGGGTTGCCGACCCGTACATTGTGCAATGGCTGTCGGGAGATTCTGCGGCCGATCCGGTGGTTGCGCAGGCGATGGTAACGATTCCCGCCAGGCGTGTGGCGATGCTGGAGACTCTCGATCCTGAGACACGCGGCGAGATCCAGCACTTCATCTCGTCGGTACCTCCGCCGATCGAAATCGAATTGACTGCACCGGCCGGGACGGGCAAGCGGACACTGGCGGCGCTAATTTGCGCGGAGATGGGCAGGGACCTGGCCGTAGTGGATGCGCGGATTCTGGCGGAAGCCGAAGGCGGAGCGGCGCAGATGCTGGAGGGTGCTCTGCACGCGGTGCGGGCCGCCCGCCTGGCTGGCGCCAACCTTTACTGGAATCACGCGGAAGTGCTGGACGACCGCGTCCGCCAGATGATCGAAGGCGCCTGCGTGGTCACATTCTTCGGGAGCGAGGTTCCAGGAAAGTCGCATGCGCCGGCGAGTATTGCCCGGCGAGCCTTTGCAATGCGGCCGCTTGTGCAGGCTCAACAGCGGAAGCTCTGGAGTCAATTCACGGGTGATCCGCTTCCGGAGACGATCCAAGGCTGGGGCCTGCGGCCGGCCGAGCTTCGCGCCGCGGCCCAGGTGGCCCCAGCCGGGCCGGACGCGGTGCTTGATGCCTGCCGGCGCATGCTGCACGGCGAACCGGGCGAGTTGTTCAGCCCGCTCCCATGTCCTTACGGCTGGGAAGACATCGTGCTGGCGCAAGGCATTCGCAGGCAACTCGAGGAGCTGACCGCGCAGGCGCGTTTGCGCACGGCCGTTCTCGAGGAATGGGGCTTCGGCCGGCTTTGCCGCATGGGGCGCGGCCTGAACGTTCTCTTCGCGGGCCCCAGCGGCACAGGAAAAACCATGGCCGCCCAGGTGGTGGCGCGCGCTCTCGGCCGCGAGCTCTACCGGGTCGATCTGGCCGGCGTGGTGAACAAATATATCGGCGAGACGGAAAAGCGCCTGAAGCAGGTATTCGAGGTCTGCGAGCGGTCGGCGGTGGTGCTGTTCTTCGATGAAGCCGACGCGCTATTCGGACAGCGCACACAGGTGAAGGACGCGCACGACCGCTACGCCAACATCCAGATCGATTACCTGTTGCAGCGCATGGAGCAGTTCGACGGCATCGCGATTCTGGCCACCAACCGCAAGAACGATCTGGATAAGGCCTTCCTGCGGCGGCTGCGCTTCATCGTCGACTTTATTTCGCCGGGTCCGCAGGAACGGCTGACGCTGTGGCGCCTTGCGCTGGACCAGCGGACGCCGTCCGGAGAAGATCTCCTCGATGGGATCGCATGGGATTGGCTGGCGGAAAACCTGACGCTGACCGGCGCTGACATTAAAGCAATTTCCCTCGCGGCTGCGTTTCTGGCGCGTTCGGAAGGTGCGCGCATCCGCATGGATCACCTGATGCATGCCGCGCGAAGAGAAATGAACAAGCACGGCGCATCCTGGCGCACGAGCGATTGGAGCGCTCCATCCCATGCCTGAGATGAAGGTGGATCGACTGGTGCTGAAGGCCGGGGCCATGGACCCCAGGGCCGCACGGCGGCTGGCCGAAGCCGTGACCGCGGGATTGGAACGTGCGCCACTGCCGGGCGACCTGGCGCAACGGGCGGAGCTTGTCCGTTTGCAAGTGCGGCCCGCTCCCGGCGCAACCACAGACAATTTGGCGCAACAGATACTTTCGGAGCTGATGCGAGAGCTCCGCCGGAGATGAATCTATGCCAGGCAAGTATTTTCGAGGAGCGTTCATCGAGTTTACGTCTTCGTTCCTCGTCCCGATCCCGAACATCATTCTCTTCCAGTACAACCCGGAGAGTCTGACGCATACCTGGTCGCCAGCCGCGGCTGCCGCGCCCTCCGGCCAGGCCCAGGGACCGGGTGCAAGCAATCCGCTGGCAGTAACGGGCAATCCCGGCGAGGAGTTCTCGTTTACTTTGTCGCTGGACTCCTCGGACCTGATCGCGGACGGGGCGCTTCCGGTGCAGGCCCTGGCTGAGCTCTCGGGTATCTATCCCACGCTGGCGGCACTGGAGCTGCTCCTGTTTCCTTCGACATCGACAGGAGGATCGGCCTTGGCGCTGGCGACTTCGATCGGCGGCAGCGCGCTCGGAGGGGCGTCCTCGGGGGTAAGCCGGCAAGTGCCGGTCTCGGTGGTGCCGACGGTTCTTTTTGTGTGGGGGCCGGGCCGTATCCTTCCCGTGCGCGTGACGACCTTGCGCGTTACCGAAAAACTCTACGATCCCACCTTGCTGGTCCCGACACATGCCGAAGCGGAGATCGGCTTGAAGGTGCTGACGCAAAGCGAAATCGACGCCCTCGACGACGGGCTGGTCAAGGATCTGGTGCAAACGGCCTACCAGGCGATGGGGGTGCTCCGGCAAGGGCTTGCCCTGGCCAACATCGTGAACTCGGCTGAGGCGTTGGCGGGAATGCTGCCGTTCTAAGAAGGAGCGACCATGTTTTTTCCGGGGAGCCGGTATCTGAATCAGCCGCAATACACCGTGACCCTTCCTAACGGAACCAAGGTGACGGCGGTAGCGCTGCCGCTGCCGACCAATCCCGCGCTGCTTGGCTACCACGCGCGCAAGCAGGGTCAGCGGCTGGATCTGCTGGCCAACTACTTCCTCAACGACGCAACGGCATTCTGGCGGTTCTGTGACGCCAACGACGCTATGGTGCCCGATGCGCTTGCGGTGCAGCCGATGATCGGCGTGCCGCAGAAGGGAAGCTAGCCGCCATGCCGACCACCTATCAGGTACTGTTCAACGGAACTCCGGCGGACGACAGCTTCTACAACCAGCTCACGTCGCTGGAGGTGGAGGAGAACGCCGACCTGCCCGGCGCCATCCAGCTTACGCTGCCAGTGGGCACCGCGAATGGAGACCTGACCTTCGTCAACGACAGCCGCTTTGCGCCGTTCGCGAACATCGCCGTGGTGGTGACTCCGCCGCAAGGTTCGGCGCAGTGCATCTTCGACGGCTACGTGCTCACCGCAAAGCTGCACCTGGAGCGGGGAATCGTGGCGTCGAAGCTTGAAATTTGGGGCCAGGACGCCTCCTGGCTGATGAATATCGAGGAGAAAGTGAACGAGTGGGTGAATGTGACGGATTCCGACGTGGCCGCAAGCATCTTCGGTAATTACGGTTTCACCCCGGCATCGGAGAACTCGCAGAATGATTCGCCTGCATACACTGACGACGGCCACTCCCTGATGCAGCGCGCCACCGATATGGCGTTTCTCCGTTCGCTGGCTCGGGCCACGGGCAAGCTCTGCCGGGTCACATGCGCCGATCAGGCGGGGGTGCGCACCGGCTACTTCGCGCAGCCGGATTTGAGCGGCGATCCGGAGTTCACGCTGAATCTGAACGACCCGGATGCCTGGAACGTGGGCCCGCTCGATCTCGAATGGGACGCAACCCGGCCGACGAGCGTGAGCGCGGGTCAGGTTTTTCTCGATAACAGCGATGCCAGCGTGAGTCTCTCCGATTCCGGCCTGACTCCTCTGGACGCGCAGACGCTGGCCGATTTCAGCGGCCAGACCAATTCAGTGCTGCTGGCTGCGCCGGCCGACAGCTCGGGCGAATTGACGCTGCGGGCGCAGGGATTGCTCGAGGATGCCAACTGGTTTGCGCGCTGCGAAGGGGAATCCGATTCGGCGCGCCTGCAGGGCGTGCTGCGGGCCGGCACGGTGGTGGCCATCGAAGGCATCGGCGCGCTCAACTCGGGCAGCTACCTGGTGTGGAGCGTCCGGCACACGATCGGCGCCGATTCGCACAAGATGCACTTCATTCTGGTTCGGAACGCGGTCGGTTCGCCGCCATCGAGCAGCGGCGGGCTCACTGGATTGCTGGGAGGACTTTGAAGCCGTGAACGAGCAGACGATACAGGATCTGATCGAGCTGGTGCGGGGGCGATTCTACGGCAAGTACCGCGGAATCGTGACGCAGGTTGACGCGTCCACCATGCGCATCAAGGCGAAGGTTCCGGCAGTCTATGGAGAAACCGAGTCTGGCTGGGCCATGCCGTGCGTGCCGTACGCGGGCGACTCGGTGGGGTTCGCGTTCCTCCCTGAAGTGGATTCCGCAGTGTGGATCGAGTTCGAGGGCGGCAATGTCTCGTTTCCCATATGGGTGGGAGGATTCTGGCTCAGCCAGCAGGCGCCTACCGACGCAGCCGCGGCAGTGAAAGTGATCGTCACCAAGCAACATAAGGTGCTGCTGGACGACGACCAGGACAGCATCACGATTCAGGACTCGAACGGCAACAGCGTGACGCTGGATTCGAGCGGGGTGACGCTGACCCGCGGTTCTCAAACCGTCGTGGTTGGCGACTCCGAGGTCAACATCAACAGCGGCGCGCTGGAGGTGATGTGATGGGCGGCCTTTTGAACACAGCCAGCATGTTGATGTGCCCGCATGGCGGCACAGTCAGCGCGATCACGTCGAACACGCGGGTGAATGCGGGCGGTTCGCCGCTGGTGCGCGCTTCCGACACCTTCGTGATCGCCGGTTGTCCCTTCACGCTGCCTCCCGCCATCCCGAGCCCGTGCGTGAGCGTGCAGTGGGTCTCGCCGGACACCCGCAGCCAGGTCATGAGCGATTACACGTTGAGCGAGGCCAGCGTCGGACTGTGCCTTGCCGCCACGCAGGCGCCGCAAGGCACAGTGCTGATTTCCAACACGCAGCAGCAAGTCACGGGAGAGTAGGAGAGCCATGGACCGGCACGACTATGCATATCCATTTCGCATCGATCCGGCCTCCGGCCAGGCCGCGCAGACGCCGTATCAGACTCATGTCGATCAGATGATCCGGCAGGTGCTGTTGACTTCACCGGGCGAGCGGATCGACTTGCCCGAATTCGGCTGCGGCCTTCGCCAGTTGATATTCGCCCCGCATTCAAGTGCGCTCGATTCAACCACCAACCTGATCGTGCTCCAGGCCCTGAACCGCTGGCTGGCGGGCGTGATCCAGGTGCAGAAGGTGACGGTGGCGCCGCAGACCGTGACCGACGATCCGGCGCAATTGCAGATTCAGATTCAATACACGATGCTGGCCACGCAGACCACCGGCCAGGTGCAGGTCCTGGTGAGCTGAGATGACAACCTTCCCCTCAAATCGCCTCGAGCAGTTGCTTCAATCCACCACGCTCAACGGGATCGACTTCGTCGAGATCGCCAGCGCGGACCAGACGACCCTGCGGGTTCACTTCCTGAACACGGTCAAGTTAAAGGGCACGGTCTCGAATCCGGCGATCACGGGAGGGGAGACGATTCCTACGGTGCAAGTGAACGCCATCGTTGACACGACCGACTGGTCGGCGGACTCCGAGGGCCGTCCCATCCTCACTTTAACGACGGTAGCGCCCGGCGACTTTTCGAATTACACGCTGAGCCTGACCAGCGCAGCGCTCGACCTGTACTTCAGCCAGTCGGTCTTTTCGTTCAAAGCGGCCTGTCCCTCCAGCCTGGATTGCGAAGCGCCTGCGCCGCCGTGCCCGCCGCTGGTGGGCAATCCTCCGCCCATCGGGTACCTGGCAAAAGATTTTCTCAGCTTCCGGCAGGCGCTGATGGACTTCTCCGCGCTGCGTTATCCGGAGTGGCAGGAGCGTGCGGAGGCGGACTTCGGCATGATGTTCCTGGAGGCGCTCTCCGGCCTTGCCGACGACCTGAGCTATACCCAGGACCGCGTGGCAGCGGAGGCGACTCTCGAAACCGCAACGCAGCGGCGGTCCATCGTGCGCCATGCCCGGCTGGTGGACTACGAGCCGCGTCCCGCAACTTCGGCCACGGTTCAACTGCAGTGCAATGTCAGCGCCGGCCCGATTCCGGCGGGGACTCCGGTGAGCGGGGTAACTCCGGATGGCCGGACCATCGTCTTTGAAATCGGCACGGGGCTTGCCGATCCGACTAGCTACCCGGTGAGTTCGAACTGGAATCGACCGATTGTTCCTTACTACTGGGATCAAAGCCAGATCTGCCTTGGAGCCGGATCGACGGAGATGTGGGTGGTCAACCACGGATTCGATTTCACGGCCGGCCAGGCGCTCCTGATCGACACCACGGCCCAGGTCGCGGTCGACCCGCCCATCCGCGAGGTCATTCACATTACTTCCTTCGATGAAGAGGAGGATCTACTCTACAACAACCCCGTAACGCATATTGTCTGGGACGCGAGCGAGGCCTTGCAGCAGGATCACGATCTGACCAGGACTGTTGTTGCGGGAAACCTCCTGCCCGCGACGCAAGGGGCGCGCTTCCAGGAGACGTTCGCAATCGGCACGCCTCCCACCGGAAGCCCTTTCATGCCCCTCGCGATCGTGCGGACTGGCCCCAACAGCACCCCAGCTTCCTTCGCGCCCATGTACCTTTACACGCTGGCGAATGGGCCGCTGGGCTGGTTGGTGACGGATACCACTACGCAGCCCACGCCGGAAATCATCCTCACCGGCCAGGCTCCCTCCGATCTGCCTGTCGTCTGGCCGTGGCTCGTCAATCTTCTCAAAGCGGAGCCATTCATCGCCGCATATACGCTCGACCGCGCCCAGTTCGTTCCGCTGGGAGTGAACTCCGACGGCACCACTTCCTACGATTACCTCGGCGACGGAGGGGACACAATCCGCTTCGGCGACGTGAACTTCGGCACGGTGCCTGTCCCCAACTCCGTGTTTCAGGCCCAGTACCGGACCGGCGCAGGCGGGGCCGGAAACATGGCCGCGGACACGATTACCCAATTCAGTCCGGCCACCGCGCCCATGCTGACCAGCATAACCAATCCCTTCGCCGCCACTGGCGGAGCCGATGAAGAGCCCGATGAGACAGTGGGGCGGCTCGCGCCGCAGGCCTTCCGCGCGGTGCGATACAACGCTGTGCTGGCCAGCGACTACGCCGCGGCGGCAGAGACCCTTTCCTGGGTGGAGCGCGCCGGAACGGTCTTTCGCTGGACGGGGAGCTGGCTCACGGTCTTTACGACCGCCGATCCGGAGGGAAGCGAACAGATCACCGGCCCCGAGCAGCTGCAATTGATCCAGTTGCTCAACCGCTACCGGCTGGCCGGATATGAGTCCTATGCTCCGGCGCCCCAGTACGTCTCGCTGGATCTCGAAGTCCACGTCTGCGCTCAGCCCACCGCTTTCCAGGGAGACGTGGAAGCCGCCGTGCTGAACGCGCTAAGCGCAGTCAAGAATGCGGACGGCGGCACGGGATTCTTCTACCTTGACAACTTCACCTTCGGGCAGCCGCTGGAGCGGAGCGCGCTGGAGGCGGCAATCCAGAACTGCAACGGAGTGGCCGGCGTGGAATGCATCAAGTATCGCCAGCGGGGCGTGATCGTCGACCCCATCCCGTTGCCGGATGAATTGACGATCGATCCCAGCCAGATTTTGCGCGTCGATAACGATCCGAGCAGGCCCGAACGGGGCTCCCTGCGCGTTTATGTGGACGGTGGAAAATGAGCACAACTCCGAACTGCCCGTGCGACGCCTGCAGCTTTCCGGCGGTGATCTCCAACCCGCCCGGACTGTCTGCGATTCAATACCGCGCGGGAGACTTCACCAGCTTCCGCGATGCAATGCTGCACGCCCTACCCGACGAGGTAGAACTGGCCAACTGGAAGCCCACATCGACCAGCGACCTGGCGCTGCAGATGATCGAGTGGTGGGCTTATCTGGCCGACATTCTCACTTTCTACAACCAGCGCATCGCCAACCAGGACTACCTGCGCACGGCAGATCTGGACGCCAGCGTGAACCGGCTGATCCGCGTGCTTGGATTCCGGCCGCGCCCCGGCATCGGAGCGCAGGCGACACTGGCTGCCCTGGTCAGCGCCAAGCAGCCGATCACTTTGCCACAAGGATTCGCTGTCCAGAGCAAGCCGGGACCTGGCCAGACGCCGCAGATCTTCGAGCTGAGCCAGGACACGCAGGCGCAGCCCGGCGGCGATGTCTCCGCGGACCCCGATAACTCGCAGGCCCAGCTTGGCGCCGATGGAACTGTGCTGCTCAAGGGCACGATCACCTCGATCAAGGCCGGAGATCTGGTCCTGCTGGCGCCAAACGGGTGGAATGGGACCGAATCAAACTACATGCTGGCCAACGTGCAGAGCTTGCAGCCGCAGGTGAGTCCGCGGGGAACCAAATTTACTCAGGCGGTTTTCAGCGGGCAGGTTC
>Ga0209517_10006177_pt1 | contig 14887 bp, 8 predicted proteins | sample PeaSoiMetSII2010_FD_187695 | JGI IMG/M metagenome (GOLD analysis project Ga0209517, IMG submission 187695) | Peat soil microbial communities from Weissenstadt, Germany - SII-2010 (SPAdes) (version 2) | ecosystem: Environmental > Terrestrial > Soil > Wetlands > Peat | place: Germany: Weissenstadt... | reverse complement strand
ATGTCAGGGGTGTGTGGTCGCTTGAGAAGCTCCGCCGCCAGGCCCCAAACTGTCCGGTCATTATCTTCACCGGGGCCAAGCAGTGGGAGTGGGAAGAAGAGGCCTACCTGCAAGGCGTGGCGCACGTGCTTACCAAACCGGTGCGTCCGCGCCTATTAGCCGCCCTGCTCGAGCGGCTTTGGGCCACGCCCTCCGCCCCACCCGCTTTTACTCCTGCGGCACTGCCCCGCCCAACCGAGGCCGCTAAGTCCGGGGAGGCGGCTCCGGCCGCCTTTCCCGGCACGGCCCAAACGCTAGGCGTCCTGCGTGATTTTTCGGCGATCCTCACCCATTCGCTCAACGCCGAAGGCATGCTCAAGCAATTCCTGCTTTTGCTACGCGAAATTCTGAGCATCAACCGAGCGGCAATCTTTCTGCGCCAGCCCTTCGCCTCCTTTGGCGATGCGCCGCTGGTGCTTGAAAGCCGCCGCCTGCACTCGGCCTGCTCGATTGGTCTGTCGTCCGGCTTGCTCCAGCACTTCCAGTTGTCGTTCGAATCGGGCATCGGCGGGTACCTCTTCCGCCTGGGCCGGGTGCTGCGGCGCCACAGCGAAGAGGTCCGCCAGGATCTGGAAACGCAAAAGGAATTCGAGTTGCTCGGAGCGCAGGTCGCCGTGCCCATCCTCGACCGCGAAACGCTGCTGGGGGTGGCGGTATTCGATGGACGCATTACTGGCGAGCCACTGGTCAATGCGGAGCTGGAGCTGATTTTTCGCCTGCTCGAGCAATTGGCCCTGGCGGTCAAGAACATTTGGTTGCACGATCAACTGGCGAGCAACCACGAAATGATGGCTGACATCCTGCGCGAGCTCAGCAGCGCGTGCGTCGTGGTGAGTCGTGATTTGACCATTTTGCACGCCAACAAAATGGCGCGGCGCTATTTCAGCTCCGCTTCTGGACGCAGTGGCGATCTCGAGTTCAGCGATTTGCCCCAGATCATCGGCGCGAAAATCTACCAAGTGCTCAAAACCGGGTCCGCCGTCTCGAGCTTCAAGTACGAACCAGAGCAGCCGGCCGGCACGGTCTATAACATCAGCGTCGTCCCCTTCCAACGTCCGCAAGCGGGCCTGCCCGCCTCGGCTTTGCTCATGGCGGATGACCTGACCCAAAGTGAGCAACTGCGCCGGCTGGAACTGGAGGCCGCCAACCTGCGCCTGATCAAAACCATGGCCGACCGGCTCACCCATGAAATGGGTAACGCGATGGTCCGCCTGTCCACGTATCAGCAGTTGCTCGCCGAGAAGCTCGCTAAGAAGGCCGTTGACGCGGAGTTTCTCAAACTCATGGAGCGGGATTGGGCCGAGGACCTGAAGCGCGTGACGCGCTTGGTGAGCCAGATGCGCTATTTAAATACGGACGCGGTAGCTTCGCCGGAAGCCTTTCCCCTGGCGCCCTTGCTCGAGGAGGCTTACTCGGAAGCCTGCAAGTATCTGCCCGCCAAAGGCGCCAAATTCTCATTCGACTCCGGCCCGAAACCCGTTGTGGTCTCGGGTGACCGCACGGCTCTTAGACACGCCCTTGTCGAGGTGATGCTTAACGCATTACAGGCCAATCCGGCCGACCCGCGGATTGGAGTGCGGCTCCAAGCCGGGTCTAACGGGGAGGGCAGTCTGCAGATCGAGGTGCAGGACAACGGCGCTGGTTTTAGCCCGGAAGCCGTTCAGAAGGCTTTCGAGCCGTTTTTCACTACCCGCAATGTTGGGTTGGGCCTCGGCCTCACCGTCAGTCGCAAAGTTCTGGACGTCCATCGCGGCAAAGTCGAAATCGTTCCGCCTAAATCCGGCTCCTCCGGTGTGGTGCGCATTTCCCTTCCCCTCGAGCTCTCGTGAGCTGTGCCGTGAGCAAATGAATCAGCCGCTCACCATCTGCTGACGGCTGGCTCGGTGATGAGGAGGTCGCCCTTGATTCCGTCGAGGGTGGCGTGAACGCCGATGGGCAAGGTTGCGTTGAGGGGGATGTGACCGAAGGGCAGGCCCGCGACAACAGGTACCTTCAGCGGCCGCAATCTTTCCTTAAAGACGTCTTCGATGGTCTGTCGATACTCTTTGGTTTTCCTGGCCTTGGGATCTTTGCAATTCTTATTAATGCCGATGGCGACGCCCGCGACCTGCTGGAGGAGGCCCGCATTAAGCAGGTGGGTCAGCATGCGATCAAAACGGTAAGGCACTTCGTCAAGGTCTTCGAAAAACAGGATCGCCCCTTGGACCGGAGGTTGGAATGGCGTCCCGAGGGCAGTGCAGAGAATGGAGATGTTGCCGCCCAGCAACGGGCCCGAGGCGATGCCGCGGCGGAGCACGCAGACGGTGTGCTTGTTGTATCCCTGGCAAATGCTGCCGGGCGCTTCGGGCCGGGTAATCGTCCGCATAAAACTCTCGAGCGTGAAGCTTGGAAAAGATTCTTTGACGAAATCGGAGTTAAGCATGGGGCCGTGAAACGACACCAGGCCCGCTTTAGCGAGAAAAGCGCAATGGAGCGAGGTAATATCGCTGTAGCCGACGAAGATCTTGGGATTCGCGCGGATGACGGTGTAATCCAGCAAGGGCAGCAGGCGCGCTGTGCCATAGCCGCCGCGCACACAAACGACGGCCCTCACCCGAGGGTCTGCGAACATGCTCATGAGGTCGGCGGCGCGAGCGCGGTCGCTGCCCGCCAGGAAGCCCCAGCGCCGGCGGGCGTTGGGGGCAAGTTTGGTTTTGAAGCCCAGCCGTCTCAGGACGGCCACGGAGCGATCAATATTCTTTGGGTCAGGAGGAGCGCTGGCGGGAGCGACGATTCCGATGGTGTCGCCCGGGCTCAGGGCAGGTGGCTTGATAAGCATGGCAATTGAACGAGCGCCTATTGCGGAAGGAGCGACAAAAGGTGGATTCTGGTTTGAGCGAGCGCCAGTTGGAGTTGCTCCAGCAAAGCGGGAGCGCCCTCCGTGTTGCCGGCGCGGCCCAGCTCTTCGAGTTTGCAGGACAGCTCGACCACCTGTTTAGCGCCCAAGTTCAGCCCCATGCTCTTGAGCGCGTGGGAGTGGAAAGCCAGGCTTTCCGGGTCGCCGAGTGACTGACCGATCTGGTCAAGGCAACGCGGAGCACTGGTCAGGAAGAGATCCACGAGTTCCTGGAGCATGCTGACCCCATCGCTTGGCGGCATTTCGCGCAATTCCGAGATGATGGCGAGATCGAGAAACACTTCGGGCGGAATCGCCTTGGTCCGGAGCAGAAACGCGGTATCGGTTTTGCGCGTGCTGAGTGGCCCCCATTTCTCGAGAGCGGATTGCAATTCGCCAATACGCACGGGCTTGCTAATGTAATCGTCCATGCCAGCCGCCAGGCATTTTTCGCGGTCGCCCATGAGGGCGTTGCCGGTCATGGCAATGATGCGAGGGCGTCTGTCTCGAGGCCATCGCTGGCAAATCTGGCGGGCGGCTTCCAGGCCGTCCATCTCCGGCATCTGAACATCCAGGAAAAGCAGGTCATAGGATTTTTGCTCCAGCGCCTTGAGCACCTCCAGACCGTTGTTAGCGAGGTCGGCGCGGTAACCCAGTTTGTGAAGAACGCTCAGACCGACCTTCTGGTTGATTGGATTATCGTCGGCCAGGAGCAAGCGCAGGGGCAAGCGGCGGGCCAAATGGGGGTCCAGCACGGGCGTGGGCGGGGCCTTCTTGGCATCTTGGGGCTTGACACTTAGAGCGCGGCATAACGCGTCGAGCAATTGGGCTGGCCGGATCGGTTTGTAAACGATCGTTGAAATGTTTGCTTGGAGGGGGCGGGTATCGTCACCGCGCAGGCGCACGGAGGAAAGCAAAAGCAGAGCCGGTTGCTGACCGGTCGGCAAGGCGCGCATTTGCTGGGCTAGCGCGAGTCCGTCCGTCTCGGGCAACTGCAGGTCCAGGATGATGGCGTTGAAGGGTGCGTCCTCGGCCAAGCGGCGAAGGGCCTCGGGGCCGCTGGGGGCGGTCTCCAGGACCACGCCCCATTGGCGAGCGCGTTGGGCGATAATGCGCAGGTTGGTGGGATTGTCTTCGACGACCAGCAGCCTCTTGCCGGCCAGTTGGGGCTGGGCGGCTTGCCAGGGGGGCGGCGCTACGGCGGCGGACGCCCGGACCAGAATGGTAAAATGGAATGTGGCGCCCTTGCCAGCTTCGCTGTCCACCCAGATTTTCCCGCCGAGCAACTCGGTCAGGCGTTTGCAGATAGCCAGTCCCAAGCCAGTGCCTCCATATTGACGCGTCGTGGAAGCATCGACCTGCTGAAAGGACTTGAAGAGACGGTGCTGCCGGTCCACGGGGATGCCGATGCCGGTGTCCTTGACCGAAAAATGAAGCAGCCATTCTTCAGAGTGGCGCACAAATTCGGTGTCATGCTGTTCGCCCGGCCGCAGGCTGCGCTGAGTGCGCCCGGCGGGGGAGACCTCGATCACGACTTCCCCTTGGTGGGTGAACTTAACGGCGTTGCCGATGAGATTAACCAGGATCTGGCGCAAACGGGTCACGTCGCTGACGAGGATTTTCGGGATACCGTCATCCACGATATACGCCAGGTCGAGATTTTTTTCGGCGGCTTTGGGTCCCAAGAGGTCGAGCGCCTCCTCGATGCAGGTGTGCAATTCAAAAGGATGGTGTTCCAATTCCAGTCGACCCGATTCGATTTTGGAGAAATCGAGGATGTCGTTGATAATGGTCAGCAGAGCATCGGCACTGCTGCGGGCCGCTTCGACGTAATCGCGCTGCTCGTCGGTTAGCTCTGTGTCCAGCAACAGGGCGGTCATGCCCAGCACACCGTTCATCGGAGTGCGGATTTCGTGGCTCATATTGGCCAGAAATTGGGATTTGGCCAGCGTGGCTTCTTCGAGCTTCTGGTTCAACGAGATGAGCGCGGCGTTGCTTTCGATGAGCTGTTGTTGGCTTTCGCGCAAGGCCCGATATGCCGAATCGCGCTCCACAACATTGAGGAAGGCCTTGGAATGGTAGCGGATCCGGGCGATAAGCTCGATTTTGTCGGGGAGTTTTACCAAATAATCGTTAGCGCCCAAGGCAAAGGCTTGGCCTTTAGCTTGCGGGTCTTCATTGGTCGAGAGAACGATGATGGGGATGTCTCGCGTGCCGGGATGAGCGCGATATTGGCTGAGCAAGGCCAGCCCATCAATGCCGGGCATGACCAGGTCCTGGAGAATGACCGTGGGCCGGAGGTGGCTAGCCAAGTTTAGGGCTTCGCGAGCGTCGGCGCAGTAATGAAAATTGATGTCGTGCTGGTGTGCGAGCGCTCGACGCACCGCCTCGCAAACCATGGACTGGTCGTCAACGAGTAAGACCGTGATATGGGAGTCGGCAGGTTGGGTCGCACGCTGGGGGCCGGTTGGGACGCCAGGCTGGGCTAGTTGGTCAGGGATAGCGCTGCTCATAAGCCCGGTTCGCCGATCAATTCCACCACCGCCCGCCAGAGTGTTTCACCGTCGAAACTATCTTTGGCCAGGTAATAATCGGCGCCGGCGTCCAGACCGCGCCGCCTTTCCTCTTGGCCGTCTCGGCAGGAGACGATCATAACCGGCACAGATTTGAGTTTCGGGTCCTGCTTGATCAGAGCGGCCAGTTCCAGGCCGCCCATGCGGGGCATTTCGATGTCCGTAATGACTAAATCAGGGGGGCAGGCGCGCACGGCGTTCCAACCATCCAGACCGTCCACCGCCACATCAGCGAAGTAGCCGTGACTGGTGATAAGTTGGCGCGCCAACTCACGAGATGTCAAGGAATCATCCACGACCAGCACACGCTTGCGCCTCCGGCCAGCGGGGACGCTGGGAATACTCAGGGCTGCTTCCGCTCCTTCGTCCGACATGAGTTTTTCTACGGTTCTGAGCAGGCCTTCCACATCCACGATCAAGACTGGCGACCCATCCTGCAAGAGGGCGGCGGCACTGATATGCGGGACCTTGCCCAACCGGGCATCGAGAGGTTGCACGACCAACTCGCGCTCCTCGTAGAAGCGGTCCACCACCAGCCCGAAACGGGCGTTCCGGTCGCCCAATATCACCACCGAGCAGTCAAGCCCGGAATCATGAGTTGGAGGGCATTCGAAGATCTGGTGAGCATGGAGGAGGCGGAGCAGATGGCCGCCGAAGAGAAAGCGAGGTTTGCCGCCCACCGTTTGGATTTCCTGGTACGGCAACTTGAGTGTGCGCGCGACCTGCGTTAGCGGCAGCGCATACGGCTCCCCGGCCACTTCGACCAGCAAAGCACGAAGAACCGAAAGCGTCAGGGGCAATTGCAATTGCAGGCGCAGCCCCTGGCCGGGCTGAGTGCTCACCCGAACGGTGCCGCGTAAACTCTTGACCATGTTCTGGACCACATCCAGCCCGACGCCCCGTCCTGAGATTTCGGTGACGGTTTCTTTGAGGCTGAAGCCTGGGAGGAAGAGATACTCCAGCAGTTCGGCTTCCGAGAGTCGCGCAGCAAGAACCGGTGTGGCTAGGCCTTTGTTTACAATGGCTTTGCGGACGTGATCCAGGGAGACGCCCGGGCCGTCGTCGGTCACAGTTACCAACAGCGACCCGGCACTGTGGCGCGCTTCGACCCGTAACGAGCCCTGGGCAGGCTTACCGAAACGCTGGCGCTCGGCAGGCGTTTCACACCCATGATCCACAGCGTTGCGCAGCAGATGTGCCAGCGGTGTCTCCAGTCGCTCCAGTATGTCGCGGTCCACCTGGGTGTTTTCCCCCAGGATTTCGAGTGCGACCTCTTTGCCCAATGCGCGCGCGAGGTCGCGCACCATGCGGGGGAACCGGCGCACGCCTTCGCTGAAGGGCCGCATGCGGGTGCGTAGCATTTCGCGGTACAGCCGTTCCGAAAGCTGCGCGCAACGGCGTTCGAAAGTGCTGAGTTCGACCAAGCGCTGGCTGAGGCATTGCTGGCAAACGGCTAAGTCCTTGGACAACTGGCGCACCTGTTCAGCATTGCTCGCGGGCGAACTCTTAGGCGTGAACGTTCGGCCGAGAGCCTCGAGCTTTTGGGCCAGTTCGGCTTGCTGGCGCTTGAGCTGTTCGAGCGATTCCGCAAAGGGGCCAAGCCAGCGCGATTCGACGAGCGATTCACCGGCCAAGCCGAGCAAGCGGTTAAGATTCTCGGCGGTAACCCGAACGACCCGTTCGGGGGTCTCAGGAGTGCGTGTGGCAATGGCGTGCGCGTTTGGCGCCGGCCACCCTTCGAAGGGAGCGCGCAGGCTCGAGCCGGCGGCCAGTGCTTCTGCTGGTGACGCCTGCCCCAGAGCCGCAACGGCTACGCGACTCGTGGACGGCGCCGGTGCCCCCGTCACGGCGGGCAGCACGCGAAAAAGTTCCTCGGAGAGCTGTTGAATCTCCGCCTGATGCGCGTTCTCCCAGTCTGCCAGACTGGCCTCTGTTTGCCTGGCAATCTGAGAAAGCAAATCAAGGATGCGGAAGAGCAGGTCGATTTGGGATTGGCCGAGAGTCACCTTGCCTTGCTGGGCCGCAACGAAACAATCCTCCATAGCGTGGGCCAAGCGCACGGCCAGTTGGACATTGACAATACGAGCGGCTCCTTTAAGGGAATGGGCAGCGCGCATGAGCGTTTCAAAAGTCTGAGGCGCGCCCGTGCTGCGTTCCAGTTCCAAGAGACCATTGGTCATGATGGCCGCCTGGTTTTCTGCCTCGACGCGGAACAATTCCAGCATGGACAAGTAGCTGAGATCGGTTTGGCTAGGCGGATTCACGAGAGGCTGCGGGTAACCACGGTGAATAACTGTTCAACATCGAACAGACTGACAGTTCGGCCTTCCCAAGCCAGCAGACCCTGCAGGCACGCCGGAGCTCTGGCTACAGGTGCGGAAAAGCTTTGCAGATCCTTGGCATCAAAACGGTGAGGGCCGTGAACCTCATCCACCGGGAAGACAAGCCGATGGCCGTTCTGGCCAGCCACCAACAATCGTGCCAAGGTGTGCGCTTGCTGGGCTTGGCTGCTGCCCACCTGGAACAACTGATCCAAGGAGACACACACCAAGAGCTCGCCGCGGACATTAACCAACCCTAGTACGATTTGTTGGCTCCGATGGGGCAACGAATGAATGGGCCTTCGCTCCGCGACCTCCTGGCAGGCCCACGTCGGCAAGGCAAACCAATCGGCCTGAAGCCGGAAAAGCACCAAAGAAATCTGCCTCGCGGTCGGGAGCTTCGAGGTCTGCGCGAATTCCTCGGTTCGTTCGAGTTGGTACCCCTCAGGAAGCGGACGAGCGAGAAACCGCACGGCCGCCGCCGAATAAACCGGGCAGTTCCGGCAGCAAATGACTTTCGGCAGTTCCGGACAAGAGCCGTCGCCGCCGATGCCAATTTGGTTCCAACAGTCAGCCTTGCCGGTTGCCGTGGGCGCATGCCGCGGGCAGCGTGGTCGTTCGGTGCTCGCTTGCGGGATATGATGCTGGTCAGAGGTCATGACTGGGCCCAGAGGGCAGATTGAGAGAACAGGATGTCGCTCACGGGATCGGGGAGCAAACGCTGCTCGTAAATCCACTGGACTGCTCCTTCATGATCCAGCAGCACCGGCCCCAGGTAGGGCGCGGCTTTGATGCTCACGCCCGGTCCCACGAAATCCGTGGGCTTTTTCCGGAGCACCTCGGTGACGCGCTCCGCCACCAATCCCACCCAATGTCCCACGCCCCGTGCATCAAGGTAATTGACAATGATGATGCGAGTGCTAAGGCGCGACTCAGCCGGTCGGCCCAGAGTCAATTGGCACAAATCGACGGCCGGCACCTGCTGGCCCCGGTAGTAGAAAATCCCAGCCACACTCTCGGGAGCTTGCGGCAACGGCCTGAGAGCCAGCAAGGGCAGCACCTCGACCACGCGACGGGCTTCTAGCGCATAACGGTCCTGGCCCAATTGGAAGAGCAAGAAGAGCATAGCTATTTTGAACGGGCTAAGCGCAACACGCTGGTTTGAAGATCCCGCGCCGCTCCGTTCAGTTTCCCCAGGCCAACAGTCGATTGGCGTAGAGTCTCGGCGGATTGCCGGGCCGCTTCGTTCAACTGTTCCATCGTTCGGTTGAGGCGCTGGACGTCGGCAGCCTGGGCGTTCACGCTTTCCAGTACGCTTTGGAACTGCCCAGAGATTTTCCGCATCTGCTCGATACTCTGGGCCAACTGAGTGCCGGCATGGCTAAGGGATTGCAAGCTTTCTCGGGTGCCTTCAGAAAACTTGCCTATGGTCGTCACTCCGTCAAGGATGAGCCCGTGCATCCCTTTGATCATTTTCTCGAGGTCATTAGTCGCCACGGCTGTTTGGTCTGATAGGCGGCGGATCTCCGTAGCTACTACCGCGAAGCCCAGACCGTATTCACCTGCCTTTTCCGCTTCGATGGCCGCGTTGAGGGAGAGCAAATTGGTTTGGTCGGCCACCTTGACAATCGCCGTGATGGCGCCGTCCAAATGAGCAGCTTTCTCGCTCAGGGCGCCGAGTTTGGCCTCTAGCGAGCCAGTCGCTTCAACGAGTTGGCTCATAGTAGCTTCGATCCCTGTGAGCGCGGCTTGACCATCGCCGGCCAATTGCCAGCTTTGGTCCACCGTCCGGCTGGCCTCCTTGATGGTGTGGATTAAGTCGTTGGAACCGGCGGCGATTTTCCCGGCGGCGGTCTCTGCTTGGCTGGCAGCGGATTCGACGTCCTGGGCGGCACTTTGTTGGTGATCCGTGGTCTTCGAGAGGTCGTGGGAGGTGGCATCCACCTCAGCGACAGAAAGCTGCACTTGCCCCACGAGTTGGGATAGATCAGCCGCCAAGCGGTTGAATCCGTCGGTCAACGCCCCAAAATCTGCCGTTGGCTCTGAGTCCACATCTTCCGTGAAATCGCCTCGGCGCATACGCTCGACTCTGGCGCTGGCATGGTAGAGCAGTCTCGCCCATGAGGAGGACTGGGAACGTGCCAGAAACAAGGCTGTGATGACGATGAGAAGAAGTCCAGCCAAGCCAGCGGCAAACAGGCCCTGTGCATGTGACAGTTCCGAGTTCTTCACCAAGTCCAACTCGCGTTCGAGGTTAGCCAGCAACGCCTCGTGCTGGTCTTGCAGGGCGGCTCGGTTCTTTCCGTATTCGGTGCGGGCGGCGACGGGATCCGTGCCAGCCAATTCCATGACGCGGTGATCAAAGGGCAGAAGGGTGCGCTCGGCAAACTCCCGGAAGCTCCTCAGCGCCCCGGTCAGTGCGGGTTGGTCCGGGAAGCCACGTTGAAGGTCGCTCAAGTTGGCGAGCAGGTCGCTTTCCGCGCTAGCCGCGTCGCTCCTGCCGCTCTGGGCGCCCTCGCTGGGCGGTTCCAGAAGCAGGCCCCGCAGGGCTTCGTTCATGCGCAAGACATCCGCGTAAATGCGTTGACCGGCGGTCGAGAGTTGTTCGCTATGCTGGGCGGCCGTCAGGCGGATTTGGGCGACCCACAAGGCCAGCCCCATAGCTCCCACTAACAGTAGGAGTAGCAGAAGGAGCGTAGCCATCATGCGCTGCCAAATGGTGAAGCGTTTCATGCGTTGGTCGGTAGTCCCGGCCCGATAAGTTGTCCGTTGATTTTCAAAAACAAAGTCGAATCGGTATCGGGGAGGGCTACCGGCTCCCCGGTTCAGGGCTGCCTGCACGCGGGCTGGCTAATCGCTATACTGCACAATTCACGCGTCCCACCGGATAAAATCCTGCGCGGCCTAGCCGGGACGCCTCGGCAAAAGCAGCGCCAAAGAGCCGCCACGCCGGGACAGCCTACCGTTGTCTATTTAGAGCAAACTCAGGCGCGCAGACAAGCAAAAACCAGCAGTTATTGCTATGGAGTTGTACGGAGCAGGCGTCGGGCTACCGGCGGGCGGATGACAAGGTGAAAAGTTGACAAACGACATAAATGGCGAAAGAGAGCCGATGAGGCTTCGGATCTCCCGATTCGGATTCCTCGCTGGTTTTGCCTCTCGTCACTGTCCTCCGGGCCTGCTGCGGAGGGATCGGTTGACGCTCTGCCGCGCTAGCACGCCGCGCAGGTTCTGACCCAAACGTGAGGTGCTAAAGGAGATAAAAACCAAGTCCGAAAGGACACTCAGCGAGCAGAACGAGAGCGGCGGAAAGGTCTCGCAAAAAACCAGGCCGGGAAGGACCAAGACAAACAGTACTGTCAGCGCCGGCGCCCAGGACGGCCTGCGGCTGGTTAGCCCCAGCCAAAGTCCATACCAACACACGGCGAACATGTCCGCGACGACCGAAACCGCCATCCAGGCGACCATCGCCGTCCCCATGGCAGAATCAAACACCCCTAGCCCCATTTGCGCCCAACTACCCTTAGCTACGCCATAAAAAAAAGGGAAGACAAACGGCATGAAGGTCAGCGCCAGAAAGACCGCGACCGGCCCCAGGAAGATCCGGCGCAACGCCATCCATTGGCCCCGCAGGATTTCTGCGTCGGGCAAGGGGGTGCAGAGCAGGACCTCCAGCGAGCCGTCGCTCCGACCCTGGCTGAAGAGGCGGCAGGCCTGTGCTGCCAGGAGCAGCTTGAGAAGGAAGGCGCAGCCCTTGCCAGCGAAAATGGCCCACCAGAAATCTGCCGGGCTGGTAACGACTCCGATTAGCACCACGACCCCCCAGCCCGCGACGACGACCCAAACAAGGCGGCGAACGGCCGAATCGCGGCTCGCCAACCAGAGGACCGGGTTGATAGGCAGCAAGTGCGCTCGCGCCCGAGTTCGTTGCACGGCGTCGCAGCGATTCCTCTTCAGCCACTTGCTTAGGGGAGTCTCGTTCGTTGGATTCCGGTCCTGCCAAAGCTGCGGGAGCAAGCGGCTGGCCAGCCCTAGGAATGTCCAACCCAGAAGCTGGGAGACCACCAAGGCCCACCAAAACAGGCCCGGCCGCCCGACGTAAAGGGAGTCGCGAGCGTGGAGGAACGGGAATGAGGGGCTGGGTAAGGCCAGGTAGAGCCAGTTGGCCGAGAGGCGAAAGAGTTTGCGGAGAGCCGCCAGCGCCGGCAAGCCTGCAGCCAGGAAGAGCAACAACCCGAACGTACGCGCCAGAACTCCTTGCGGATCACGACCAAGCGCCGAGACCAGGAGACCCGCCGCGAGCGAGATGAATAGGGCATTGGCCAGAGCCAATGCCATCCGCCAAAACTCAGCGCCGGTCACGCCACCGGCCAGCACCGGGAGGGCTGTAATCGGGAGCAAGGCGAGCAGTCCATAAAACGCGTTCAGCCCCCGCGCCACGAATTTGCCCAGGACGACATCGTAGCCTTTCAACGGTGTGAGGAAGAGCAGGCCGAGGGTTCCCTCGCGTTTTTCCTGGCTAAGGCAATCCGAGGTCAGCAAGACGCCGGCCAGCAGGCATAGCCCGAAGGTGTAGCTGGTGAGCAGCGTGAATGGCGGTCCGCCCTGGCCACCTCGACTGGGCCCCATTCCGGCCAAGAGCAACGCGATCAGTCCGGCGCCTGCAGCGATCGTCGCTGTCCAGAAGCGGAAATGATAAGTGCTTTTGCGCCGCGCCGCCAGGCGCAACTCACGCTCCACAATGGGTAAGAAGCTCACGGTGTGTATTTTTCAGAATGAGCTTGGCCCTACGGCGATGGATTGCCCTGGCTCCCCAGCCAAGTTTTCCACCAACCTGGGCGCCCCGCATACCGCAGTGCGGCTGCCTGGCGAAACTGGTTTAGTATTCTCACCCGCGCCCTCGTGCCGAACCATAAGTCCGCCGCTAAACCAAGGGCGAACAAAAGTCCAAGAAAAAACTCCCAGCCCAACTCGAATTCGCTGCCTAGCGAGATCAGGGCGCCCATCAGGACCACCAGCAGATAGGCAAGATAAGGGGAAACCAATATGGAAACCCAGTTGGCAGCGACCGCGTGGTTGGGGCTCTTGGCCGTCAGCCCATGCCACATCCCCACCCAATAAAGGGCCGTTAGATCAGCCAGCAGCATCACCATGCCGCCCGCCCAGAGGCTCACCCACATTCTGTGCTCGTCTTTACTCATGTCGGTGTCAGACGCCAGCATGAAAAGAAAGAAGGCCGCGAGTACGATGACGAGCGGGCCCAAAAACTGGCGCTTCAGCGCCAGCCATTGGCCGCGCAAAATATCCTGCACTGTCAACGGTGTTGAGAGCAACAACTCGAGTGAACCATGGGTGCGGTCCTCGGCCAATTGCCGGCCCGCTTCAGTAGCAAACCAAATTTTGAGTAACCCATTGAGCAGCAGACCAGTCAGAAAATAAGTTGGTTCGTTAAGCCATTCCCGCTTGAACTTCGCCAATCCCCAAGCCCAACCGCAGGCGATCAAACCCAGGGTGCCCCAGACCAGGGCTGGCTTAAGGCGGGCGCGGGCCGCCAGCCAGAAAAAAGCGTTGGCCTCGAGCAGGCGGGTTCGGAAGGCGTGGCGTTCGATTTGGGAACCGTAGCTCCAGGCTTGCCAGCGCCCGCGCCAGCGCAGTTGCTGAACGCCCGGCGGCTTGTCCTGCCAGGTCCGAGGCGCAATAACGCTGGCCAACGCGAGGCAAACCCAGCCCAAGGAGTGAATGAGCGCCACCGATTCCCAGAATTCCCGCGCCTTGAGTTTGTACATGCTCGCAAACGCCATCGCGTAGCTAAAACCGGCGCTGGGCAGCATGCATAGTTTTTCCCAGCGGGCGCCCTTTCCGGCGTACCCGAGCCAGGCGCCATAAGCTGGCATCCCAGCCGTGATTAACAGCAGCAGCACTAAGGTCAGTCCGGCGGCTTTGCGGCCCGATCGGCTCATAGCCGAGGCCCACATCCCCAGTGCCAGCGAGAAGAACATGGTGTTGACGGCGACCAAACCCATGCGCCCAAACTCACCGGGAGCAACTCCTCCCATGAGCAGCGGGATGGCGAGCATCGGCACCACGGCCAGCACGGCATACAAAGCGTTGAGCGAATTGGCGGCCAATTTCCCCAGCACCACGTCGTAGCCTTTCAAGTCGGTCAGGAACAATAACCCCAGGGTCCCCTCGCGCTTCTCAGCGCTCAAGCAATCCACCGTGGAGAGGACGCCACTCAGGAGAGCGTACAGGACGGCGCTGCCCGTAAGGACTGCGAAGAGGGGCAGCGCGAGTTCGTGCGGCGGGCGGCCCTCGCTTTGCAGCATCAGGAACATCCAGGTGCCCAGAACGATGATCGCCAGGCCCGCGCCCGTGCGCAGCCAATACGTGCTGCGCTTGCGCGCAGTCACGCGCAACTCGCGGGCGACAATGGGCAGAAAAGTCATCGTGCGAAATCGGCCGTTCCATAGTTGCACACCGGCGGGGTTCGACAATGTCAAACTCAAGGGCTACTTTCTGGCCGCCGTGCGGGACAACCGATGAAACCAGCGCATTTGATCATTTTGTTGGTGATGAACTTTTGTTGGGCGGCAGTTTATTCGTCTTACAAAGTCATTGGGCAATGCCTGCCCCTGGGGCCAGGAGCCGGAACGGGTGTGATCGTGACGCTGCGATTCGGGATGGCGGCGCTGTGCCTGTTGCTGGCCTGGCGCTGGCTGCCCGGTGCGACGCCGCGGGGACGCGACCTGCTGATGGCGTGCCTGATGGGCGTGGTGGTCTGCGTGCTCGGCCAGCGCCTCCAGGTCTATGGCAATCAGTTGGGCACGGCCGGCAACTCCGCGGTCCTCATGGCGGTTGAGCCGCTGATGACGTCGCTGGCCGCGGCGCTTTTTCTCGGGGAACACCTCGGGCCGCGGCGGCTGGCGGGGTTTGCTTTGGCGCTGATGGGGGTGGGCATGCTGCATGGCGTTTGGCGCAAGGACTTTCAATGGACCGGCTTGGCGGCCAGCCTGATTTTCATCTCGTCGTTCGTGTGCGAAGCGGCGTATTCGGTGATGGGCAAGCCGGTTGTCGGACGA